>Ga0114949_10001749_pt1 | contig 13313 bp, 12 predicted proteins | sample N074metaG_FD_83505 | JGI IMG/M metagenome (GOLD analysis project Ga0114949, IMG submission 83505) | Deep subsurface microbial communities from Kermadec Trench to uncover new lineages of life (NeLLi) - N074 metaG | ecosystem: Environmental > Aquatic > Marine > Ocean trench > Sediment | place... | reverse complement strand
TTCGAGGGCTCTTCGGCGTAAGGAAGCTCGAACCAGAAGCGTGTTCCACTCCCAGGTGTGCTTTCAACCTGGATATTTTCACCGTGGGCGTGCAAGATCTGTTTAACGATACTGAGTCCGAGACCTGTGCCTCCACTTTTCCGGGATCGATCTGGATCGACACGGTGAAACCGCTGGAAAATTTTTTCAAGATGCTCCTTCGGAATTCCTCGACCCGTGTCGCTGACTTCAATGCGCACCTTATCCAGATGCCGTCGATACGTGACGTGGACACTTCCTTTATCCGAATAGGCAATTGCATTTTCGACGAGGTTGATAATGACCTGCTGGATTCGGGATCGGTCTCCGACGACCTCCAAAGATGGGCTGTCAAAAACAAGCTCCAAGCCTTTTTCGTCCGCTTTTCCAATTTCAAGCTCGTAGATGTCTGCGGCAACTTCACTCAAGTCGAATACGCTCGGTTTAATGAGGTCTTCTCTGAATTCGAGTCGAGCGATCTCGATCAGGTCCGTGAACAAATTGTTCAGTCGTTCCAGGTTCAGCAGTCCTTTCTCGGCGTAGAATCTTCTCTGATCCGCTTTTAAATTTCCGGCCGATAAGGCTTCCAAATATCCACCGACCGAAAAGATGGGGTTTCGAACCTCGTGCGACACATTTCCTATAAATTCGTTTTGAAGATGTGCCAACCGCTCCAACTCTTCAATTTTTCCCCGAAAGGCAGATGACATGTGGTTCAGGCTCTCGGCTAAATCCTGGAATTCCGCTGCTCGAGAATCTACCTCGATTATTTCTTCAAGGTCACCATCGCTGATCGATCGCGCGCTTTTGCTAATCGCCACGAGCGGATCGGTCACTTGCTTGGCGGCGATCCAGCTTCCCAAAACTGCCAGAAGGAGAGCCATGATCATGGCAACACCCAGAGTGACCTGCATTCTCCGGATGAGCGCAAATAAGGGTGGTTCGGACTGTCCGACCCTAACGATCAGCGTGCCACTCGTTAGCTGAGTCGCCGCATAATACATGCGAAGATCGTTTTCCTCGCGTATTGCAAATCGAGTTTCACCTGGGCTCGAAATCCCGAGTTCGGACCGCGTCAGCAAAAGCGAGTCTTCGATTACCTGGTCGTCAAAAACGTCTAGTACGAGCTGACGGCCGTTCAGAACGGTGACACGCAAATTGGAAAACCGGGCGATGTCGCGGATGATAGTCAGGCGATCGTTGTCGCTCGTCGCTTCCTCCACCGTCTGAGCGGTTCGGGTAACGTGCACCGACATCGTCTGTTGAAAAGCAACCTGTATTTCATTCCGAAGAATGAACGTAAAGTACAGGCCTACCGCAACCACAGCCATTCCCACGAAAAACAACAACGTGAGACTCATCCAGGTCTGCGTTGATGCTCGCCTCGGGAAAAATACTTTGAACAATCGGTCCAGAGTCAATCGAAGTGGAGCAGACACGGGAAGTGGACCGGTCGGTTATGTTCAAACACGATTGGGAGAAATCTTAGCGGAACGCGATTTAGTCTATTCTTCGTTGACGCCCTCCTGGTCACCACTCACTTCTGGTACGACTTCCTCTGCAACGCTCTCTTCCGGAGCAGCCTGTTCCTTGACGAACCGGTATCCGACGCCACGCACAGTCTGGATATGCTGAGCGAACGAACCAAGTTTTTCTCTAAGATTCTTGATGTGCGCATCGACTGTGCGCTCGGTTACCATCATGGCATCCTTCCAAATGGTCTCAAGAAGTTGTTGGCGGGTGAACGCTTTTCTGGGATGACGGACCAGATATCGAACCAGTTCGAACTCGGTAAGGGTTAATCCAAGATCCTTCCCGTCGAGCGACGCCCGATATTCATCCTCATAGATCGTCAGATTATTGACCGTCAGCGTACGGCTTTCTTCAATACCGGATCGTCTGAGAACCGCCTTGACATGAGCGACAATAACCTGCGGAGAGACGGGTTTGGTTAAATAAGCGTCTGCGCCAAGCATCAGACCCTTAATCTGATCGTCTTCTTCGCTTTTCGCCGACAGAAAAATGATGGGAATGGTCTCCGTTTCTACGCGGGAACGCAGTCGTCTACAAACTTCATATCCGTCCATTTCGGGAAGCATGATATCGAGGACGATTAAATCGATCTCTGGTGTCGCCTTTTCAAGCGCTTCAGTTCCCGTATATGCAGTGTGGACGTTGAAATCCTCTTGTTTTAGAAAATGTCCAACGACTTCTACAATGTCCTCTTCGTCGTCGACGACCAGGATGTGTAATTCTGATGGATCGAAAGTACTCGCCATGATATGTGTCCTTGCTATCGTTCCGTGTGGGGTTCGGATTCTTTATCGGGCAACAGATCCGATGGACGAACTGCCTGAGAATCGCATGAATATAATACTTTCCCGAAGAATTATAGGATCTGAATTACATCGGTTTTCAAGACGAGTATATTCGAGGCACACGGCTGCCCACACCGCATACCAACTCATAGGGAATCGTCTCGGCCTGCTCGGCAATTTGGACCGAACTGGGACCGCCAGACCCGAATAGAATCACCTTGTCCCCTGGCGTGACGTCCGTGTCGGTTGCCGTTTCATTTCTTGATCCAGGACCAGATCCAGCCCCGATGTCTACCATGAGCAAATCCATGCAAACGGCCCCTACGACCGGATACAGGACCCCATTAATCCCTACGGATGCCCGGTTGGACAGAATTCTCGGGTATCCATCCGCATACCCTGCAGCCACCGTAGCAATTCGGGTTCTCTCGGGCGCACACCAGTCGGTGTTATACGACACCGGCGCGCCGGCTTCTACCCATTTCACGTGAGCCACTTCAGATTGCAGGGTCATGATCGGTTTCAGGGGAGACGCTGTTGAGTAGCCTTCAGGCTCAAGGAGTCCGTACAGACCGATTCCGATGCGCGCCGAGTCCACGATATTCGGATCAACGGACTCAGGTACGGTAAATAAAGCACATGTACTGGCCACGTGGACTTCAGCCGGCTTGGAACCCAGCTTCGCCAAGACGGATTCGAACCTGCGCCATTGTTCGCGGGCAAACGAAGAACCGATACGACCGGCGGACGAAAAGTGTGTACTGATTGCCTGCAAGTGGTTTCCAGGCATGTTTTCGATGTCTTGAATGACCGTTTCTACCTCGTCGGGGTGAACGCCGAGTCGGGCCATCCCGGTGTCCACTAACAAATGCACCCGGAGTCCGGAAAACGGGCGTATCACATCGAGGGACTCGAGCCCGGTAACAAACGGCTCAAGATCGTATTCGACACAGGCTTTAATTGAAGCTTTTCGAGGCGCGCCAAAGACCAGGATTTTCTCTCCAATTCCCGCCTGGCGCAATTCAACGGCCTCGGCGACCGTAGCGACAGCGAGGCTCCTGACACCGTCTGCGATAAGCGTTTTTGAGACTTCAATGCTCCCATGTCCATACGCATTCGCCTTTACGACTCCGATTACGTCGATGTCTTTCGCTTGCTGCTTCAGAACGCGGAGATTATGTGATAACCCTGCCAGATCGACAAGGGCCTGTGTTGGAGTCAAAAGTGCAGATTCGAGGCCCATAGATAAGAAACGATCGAAGTTTAGTTGGACGATAAAATCGCATGGAAGTTAGTTGCGTTGAAGCCGATTCGCCACAGGCGGTGATCCGGCTCGTGTGGAAAGTAGTTGAACTCTTCGGTGATCAAACCAAAGTGCTGAATTCATTGTTGTGTGGGCTTTACCTTGGCATCCGCCCCGAAAATTCGACCGTGTCTGAGAAGATTGGAGTGAAGAGTGAGGATATCCTTTCAAATGATAAAATCGAACCATTTATCATTCGAGACTTCCGTTAAGGTCGGTCTGTGCCTGGTTTTGCTAGGTTGTGGAATCGAGTCTTCATTGGCAAGACAGATCGCGGCTCCGCGCTTGCTGACGCTCGCCGATCTTCATGATTCTAAAAAATGCAACGGGGAATTTCTCTCGGGAGGTCGCTGGGCCACTGATTTAAATAAGGAGAACCTTTGATGGCTAAGCAGGACAGTCACAGACCCGATCTGCTCATCAGCGGTGGTTCGATTCTTTATCCCGATCTCGACGAGGCTGAACGAGCAGACATTCTTATCAAGGAAGGACAGATCGTAGAGATAGGGCCGGATCTCTCTGCGGAGGGGATCTCCAAGCTGGATGCAACGGGGAAATTGATTTCTGTCGGGTGGATGGACATGCATGTGCACTTGCGCGAGCCGGGGCAGGAGCACAAGGAGACGATAGAGACCGGGTGCGGAGCGGCCGCATTTGGAGGCTTTACGGCTGTGGCCTGCATGCCGAATACCGAACCGCCCATCCATACGCGCGATGTGGTGGAGTTTATTCGGGAAAGGGGAGACGACACACCCGTGGATGTGTATCCCATCGGTTGCGTATCGCAGGAGCGCGAGGGACATCAATTGGCCGAAATGGCTGACCTGAAAGCTGGCGGTGCCGTGGCGTTCAGTGACGACGGTTCACCGGTCCAGGATGGATCTCTTATGCGCCATGCATTGGAGTACTCGAAGATGCTGGACCTGCCCATCATCAATCACATGGAAGAACTCTCACTGAATCCCCAAGGACAGATGCATGAGGGGGCCGTGTCCACACGTCTGGGGCTGGCGGGAATTCCTGGGCTGTCTGAAGAGGTCATGATCGCTCGTGACATTCTGCTCGCCGAGTTTACGGGTGGACACGTGCACGTGGCGCATATCTCCTCGGCCCGGGCCGTCGAACTGGTTCGAGATGCGAAGCAACGTGGGATTCCCGTTACAGCAGAAGTTTGCACGCACCATTTCACGCTCACCCATGACGAGATCGAGAAACAATCTTTTGATACCCACCTGAAAATGCATCCACCGCTTCGAACGAGCAAGGACGTAGAAGCGATGAAGGAAGGATTGAAAGACGGCACCATCGACGCGATCTGCACCGACCACGCACCGCACGCTACGTTTGAAAAGGAGGTCGAGTTTACAGCCGCTCCGTTCGGCATTATAGGACTGGAAACCGCCTGGGGTCTGATTGGGCGCGAGCTCATCGAGCCCGGCGTTCTCACGATCGCAGAGGCGGTCGAAAAGATCACTACCGCCCCGCGACGCGTGCTCCGCATCCCGGTGCCCGAAATCGCTGTTGGAGCTCCGGCAAATCTGACCGTATTTGATGCCGACTCGAACTGGACGTTCGAACGCTCTCATATCCATTCGAAGAGTCGGAACACGCCGTTCGTAGGACATTTGATGGTCGGAAAAGCACACGCGATCTACAACCGCGGTCAACTCGTTGAGAACGATTCGTAGCGATCGAGGAAATTGCGTATCGCTACTCGCCCCAGGCCAGGCGTTTTCCGAGTCGCTTCGGTAGACCTTCCTCCTTAATACGTTCGGCCGCCTTCTCTATATCGTATTCGATCCGATCAAGCCGGTAGTGGTAGGAGTCCGAATCAAAAAAGGCCACGCATGCTCTGGGATCGCCGTCGCGCGGCTGACCTACGCTTCCGATGTTGATGAGGTACCGGTGACCTCGACGCACCTGGTGCACGCCAAGTTTGTTTGAGATCACTGTAGGTTTGTGTGTGTGACCAACGAAGCAGACGTCGGTCTCAAAAAAATCAAACTGAGCCTGAGAAAGCTGAAACGAGCTAAGCCGGATCCATCTCTCGGGGTGCATCGGTGTAGCGTGCGCCAACGCACAGCCGCTTTCCTCAAGGGTATATGGGAGTGAGCGAAGGAATTCGATCTCCTCCTCCGACAACGCCGTTCTATTGTGACGGGCGGCCTTTCGACCATCTCTTGGTAGATAGGACTCATTTTCTCCCGTCGAGACGGCCAGATCGTGATTGCCAAGAACCACCACCGAGCATCGTTCCTTGACGATCTCAAGACAGGCGGAAGGATCCGCACCGTAACCAACCACATCGCCGAGGCAGAAAATCGCATCGGCGGATACTTCGTCGATCCACTCCATGACCGCTTCAAGCGCCTGGAGGTTCGAGTGAATGTCTGAGATGAGAGCGATTTGCATGATGTAAAACCCGGCGCGAAAGATCGGCGACCCGAATTCGCTAAGCAAACGGCGTCGAATTGGCTCGGTACTGGTCTAAAGAGATGAACACCGTATTTTGTGACCTTTTCAATCAAGAAAACTTTGCATGCCGTCTCTTTCTATCGGAATCGTTTTCGGAGGACTCTCTCCGGAACATGAGGTTTCGATTATCACTTCACTTCAGGCTGCCGCAGCCCTGGATCGATCTCGATATACCCCCATTGCCGTTTATCTGGCGAAGGATGGAAGCTGGTATACGGGGTCTGAACTGCTCGACATTGAGGCCTACAAGGATGTTTCCGCATTGCTGAAGAAAGCAACTCGAGTGGAAATCGTACCCGGCTTGAATAATCGTCTACAGCTGAAAGAAATTTCGAAAGGGAGTTTTTTCACCCGAACGCCTGAAGGGTGGGAAATTGACGTCATGTTTCTTGGCTTGCATGGAGGATCTGGAGAAAACGGGGGCATGCAAGGCTTGTGCGAGCTTTTGGATGTCCCTTACACTGGCAGCGGCGTCCTGGCTTCGTCACTCGCGATGGACAAGGTTCGTGCAAAACAGTACTGCGAATCCTTCGAAATTCCGGTCGTGCCGTCGCAGAATGTGCGCGAAGCGCAGTGGGCCAATCGAGAGGAAATTTGGCTCGATCAGTTGTCTTCTACTCTGGGTTTTCCTCTCGTCGTAAAACCCGTCAGACTGGGATCTTCCATCGGAATCAGTCGGGTAGAAAGCCGTGAAAAGCTAGATTTTGCTATCGAAGAGGCGTTTCGATACGACGAAGATGTCATCATTGAGAAAGCGATCGTAAACCTGCGCGAGCTAAACTGCAGCGTGCTGGGCGACGAGGATACGGCCGTCGCCAGTGTGCTCGAGGAGCCCGTCACCTCGGGTGTGCTAACCTACGAGGACAAGTACATGTCGGGTGATGCGGGTGAGAAGAGCACAGGCGTGAAACGATCGGCAACGGCTGGTGGAATGGCCTCCCAGGATAGACTGATTCCTGCGCCCGTGTCCGAAGATGTGGCGTCACGCGTCCGCAGACTCGCGGTACAAATCTTTCAGTTGCTGGGTTGTGCCGGAGTTGCTCGCATCGATTTTCTGATGGACGATGAGACGGGCGCTATATACTTCAATGAAATCAACACGATTCCGGGTTCCCTGTCGTTTTATCTCTGGAAACCCTCCGGTGTGGAATTTCCGGATTTAGTTGAGCGGTTGATTCAGATCGGCTTGAGCCGATATGCGTCGAGATCCAACCGAGTACGATCTTACGACGTTAATCTGCTGGAAGAGCGTGCCGCTCGTGGGCTGAAGGGATTCAAATCTTAGTCGACCTCATGCACGGGGCGAAACGAGAATCGCGTAATCATGACCAAACGATGTTTTCTTTTTTTCGTAATGATCCTCGCAGCCACTCCGGTCCGTGCCCAGGATAGATTCGACCGTGAGGCGTTGTTGAACGATATCAAGACGCTTTCATCAGACGAATTTGAGGGCCGAGAGGCCGGGACCGTGGGTGGAGCGAAAGCTCTCGCACACCTGAAAAGGCGATTTGACTCGATTGGACTTCAGGAATGCGGGAATTTCTCGGAACAATCATTCGAGATTTCGGGGGAAAAGGAGGGCGTAAATCTTCTGGGTAGAATCGAGGGTACTGACGCGTCCGGACGTTCCTTAGTCCTTTCTGCTCACTACGATCATCTTGGCGTGCGACGCGGTGAGACCTATAACGGGGCGGACGACAACGCTTCGGGCACGGCCGCGCTGGTTGCGATCGCATCTTACTTCGTGGACCACCCCCTCCGACATGCTCTTGTGGTCGCTGCCTTTGACGCCGAAGAAAAAGGACTTCTTGGGGCTAGGGCGTTCCTAAATGACCCGTGCGTACCCATCGCCTCGATATCCCTGAACATTAATCTGGATATGATCAGTCGAAGCGAGGCTGGCGAACTCTACGCCGTTGGGATCCAACACTATCCGTATCTTGAGGAATTCATCCAGGGCATGGATACCGATCGCGAGTTTACACTGTTGATAGGTCACGATACTCCGGGGTCGGGGTCGGACGATTGGACGTCGGCATCCGACCACGGGCCGTTTCATGCCCTCGGCATCCCGTTTATCTACTTTGGAGTTGAAGACCACGAGGGGTACCACCATCCGAACGATGATTTCGAATACGTGACGCAGGACTTTTACGTGTCGGTCGTGGACGGAATTATCGACGTGATCGAAAAAATCGATCAAAACATCGAAAAAATCGACCAATACAGAGCGGAATGAAGCGTAACGGTGATACGAAGGACATGAGCCCGAAAAGAGGGCTTTTTAAAGACGTCGGTAATTGTTTTATTCGTAGTCTTTAACTTAAGAGTAGTTCAGTGACCGGGTGGCAGGAAAATGGTCCAACCCAGTCCGCAAATGCGAATTTATAAGGAGGTAGCGCATTCCGATCCATCTCTGTTTCCGACATATCTAGTATTTCAGAGTTAGAAGCACTTCATTCGACGCGGTCTGAAAAGGGGAGGCTGGTACCATGACCGGCCATGTTCTCGTGCTCAACCAAGACTATCGGGCTCTCACCATCACCAGTGTGCAGAGAGCTACGGTGCTGGTACTATTGCAGAAAGCTGAACTGGTAGAGTCCGAAACGGGTCGATTTGTTCGATCGCCGAACCTGCAAATTCCGTGGCCGAGCATCGTCAGGTTGAAGGCGTATATCCGCGTTCCGTACAAGAAGATTATGATCACCAGGAAGAACATACTGAGACGCGATCGACATCGCTGTCAGTACTGCAACAGCAGGGATCAGCTCACCATCGATCACGTATTCCCAAAATCCCGCGGCGGGAAAGACACCTGGGAAAATCTGGTCGCGGCATGCATTCCGTGCAACAATCGAAAAGGAAATCAAACACCCGACGAGGCCGTGATGAAGCTTTCACGAAAGCCATTTCGTCCGAGCTATGTGATGTACATTCGCGACTTCGTGGGTTCGCTCGACGACACCTGGAAACCTTATTTATTCTTGTCGTAGCCAAATTTGAATACGCATTCGTCCAGCCGACTTCTGGCCCGGATTGCCTGGATCGTACCTCTTGTTTTATTCTTTTTCGTAGGGTATTTCGCCAAAGTAACGGTTGACCTTGGTCACACGGCTAGAGACGGGATCTCGGTTGTTGCACAGGTTACGCGATATGACCGTTCAGATAGAAAAGACGTTACCCACGCAGAGCTGGACTTGAATATTCCGCTACCCGACGGGAGTACGCTCGTGCGTGAAAAACTTTCTCTACCGTATTCGATCGCCCATCGAGTTGAAAAGGACACGCTCCACGTGCGCGTGCTGATCGGAAGCAGTCAGGAGGTCGTCATTTCATCGATTGTAGGGACTCAGCGACGTATCGCGCTGAGCAACGCTGCCATGTCGTTCATCGCGATGCTCATGGCTTTTGTAGCCGTTTTCACATGGAATCGATCGCTGAAGAAGACGTCCTCTAGCGAACTGTCCGAGTAAACTCTGTAGGCTCGTCCGGATAGAGGCCACCGACCCATGTAGAATACCCGTTGAACAAGGCGGTTGGGCGTTCCTCGATGGTATCCACGACGCTGATGAAACGTTCCTTGGCTTGGGTCCACCGAACGTGCGGAATATTCGGATTTACATTTGAAAGGAATCCGTATTCCTTTATCTGTAAGTCATTCCAGAACGTCGGAGGCTGCTTGTCGACGAACTCGATTTCCACAATGGCTTTAGGTTCTTGTAACCATACTTCCACGGAAGAACCAGTCGAACGGGAGAGCCATTTTGCTTCGGGAGTGGATGGCCGTACATCCCTGTAGCAACAAAAGCCAGATTGTTCATGGCCTCTGACATCCGTAAGCCCTCGTAGTAGGGCCATAGATACCAATGCCCTTTGGTAATCCCGGGTATTTGTTTCGGCCGATTCACGCTTACGAATCGAACGTGCGTAGCAGACGAAAGCGGTTTACACTTTTCGATCAGTTTTTCGAGAGGGAAACCTGTCCACGGAATCGTCATCGACCAAGCCTCAACGCACCTGAATCGATACACTCGTTCTTCCAGGTCCATCTCTCGAGTGAGGTCGGCCACATCGAGCGTAAACTCTTTTCAACCAGTCCTTTGGCTTTAATCGTCATTGGGAACGGTTCGTACGCTTCCGTGAGCGGCCATACATTTTTCAGGTCGCCGTCGAAAATAAACTCGTAAAAAATATTGTACGATGCCGCAGCGACGTAAGTCGTTATCGGTCTCTCCGGCACGTCAAAGGAACGGCTACGAGCGGCCGGGTATCCAACTCTTGGGGCCAAATCCGGAATCGTATCCAGCGGTCCGTCGGGGTGTACGCCAGGGCCCAACGCAGCTGAGAACAGTCCTCGTTTTTGAGGGTATACGACTTGAACACTTTGACGTCCTGTTCCAGCATCTGTTGGGGGTGCCTGTGTAAGATTTGCATTGGATTTGAACCATGCATTCTGCGCCGGGCTGAGAGAATACCCTTGGAACCTGATCCGGATTATGCCGGCGAAGGAAAACAACCCGCGGTCGATATGATTCTGCTCTTGAGCAATATCGGATCCGATCGACGGCCACTCCACAGTTTTGGATAGGCGGCCGTATTTATTTGATTCGAAGCGGGGTTTAGATGCATCGCATTGTAACAGTTCTAGTCTTTTTTTCGGCATTCCTTGGGTTAAGTGGCTTGTGTCAACCGAGTTATGCCCAGCGCTCGGTATCCGGATTCGTACTGACCGACGAAGGACTTCCATTGGAGGGAGCGACCGTTGTTCTCGCCTTCAATTCTTCTGGGTTGCAGCGCTATGGAACGGCGACAAACCGAGCTGGGGAATTTCAGTTCTCGGATGTTGAAAGTCGCAAGTACAATCTGAGCGTTTCTTTTGTGGGATATTCTAGGCAGATCCTATCGTTGGATTTGAGGTCGAACGACCGCCTTGGAATTCAGATTGTTCTCAGCTCGCGTGCCATCCCGCAATCCGAGGTCGTCGTGAGTTCGAACCGTTCAAAAATTCAACTTAATCCGGTGACGGTGAGCAACCTTTCCGCCGAACACCTGGAGCGGTTGCCGGAGATGAAGGACCTGCCCGTGCTGCTGGCCAGACTGCCTTCTACGACGTTTTATTCTGAAAACGGAAACGGGATCGGATACTCTACACTCAGAATGAGAGGATTCGGTCAGCGTCGGCTGGCGATATCGATTAATGGAATCCCACAGAACGATCCGGAAGAGTTCAACGTTTTCTGGATCAATTTCTTCGATATCCAGGGAGCAATCGACGATATCCAGGTGCAGCGAGGTGCCGGGTCGTCGTTCTATGGCCCCGCGGCGATCGGCGGGGCGGTTAATATTCGCGCGTTCCCGTATCGCGCCTATCCGTATTTCAAAACTGAACTTGGTGCAGGCGCTTTCAATACTCGAAGAATTTCATTGGAGGCCAATTCCGGGTTGCTGGACGGGAATGTTGTGGTTTTCGGTCGATTCAGTCGTCTGCTCTCGGATGGATATCGGGACTGGTCCTGGACGGAATTTTGGCGGTTTTTCGCCGGCGTTACAAAATATGGTCCTCACTCGTCGGTCACTCTGCAAGCCTACGGAGGACCGCAGCGAGACGGTCTGGCCTATTCGGGTATCCCCAAGGCAGCCAATGAAAAAACGATCGTCGATGAATTCGGAACGGAGATCGATCGAAAATATAATTTCAGTTCGTTCGATAAAGATCTGGAAGATTTTCATCAGCCCCACGTGGAGCTTCATCACGAACTTCGGCTTTCGAATTCGGCCCGGTTGAAGCAGGCTTTTTTCTGGGTTCAGGGAAAAGGATATTTTGATTTTGGCGGGACGTTCAGGTCGGCAGACTATCTGCGACTCCCAGCGGGATTCGTGCCTGACGAGGATCGGGGACAGCCCCTTTTTATATCCCGTCCGGATGTCTCCGTGCTCTTCAGGGCATACCTGGATCAGTGGCAGATAGGATGGTTACCGGGCATCACGTTCACGGGTGAAACCTCGACGACGCGTCTTGGTGCAGAGCTTCGATTGCACCGATCGCTTCGCTGGGGACGTATTCAAAAAGCACAAGGCATTCCGCAGGAGCTCGTCGGATCCGTCAGCGATGCTCGAGTCTATTCTTTTCGGGGAGAAAAAGCGATCGCGTCTCTTTCAGGCTCGACATTGATCCGGCCGTCGGACCGATGGGCCATTCAGGCAGATGTTCAACTTACCTATCGAAGGTATCGTGTTTACGACGAAGCATTTTTCGAACACGAATTCAGTGTGCCATATGTTTTTGTGAATCCGCGAGTCGGAATCACATTCAACCCGGAGCAGAAGTTATCTGCTTACGCAAGTGTAGCCGTCGCCAATCGCGAACCACGAATGAAAACGCTGTACGATGGCGAGGAAGCGGGGGCTGGATTTGAGCCCGCGTTTCATCAGCAGCCTGGCGGTGGGCTGGATTTTGATCGGCCTCTTGTGGATGCGGAGCGCCTGGTCGATTTCGAGATCGGTCTGATTGCGAAGGGCGAGCGATATCGCACGGCGTTGAATCTTTTTTATATGGGTTTCAGAAATGAGATCGTACCCTCCGGAGGACTCGATCAGTTCGGCGTCCCGCGAACGGGAAACGCAGACCGGTCGCGGCATATGGGGATAGAGCTCGAAAGCGCCTTTGTGGTTTCTCGGGGTCTGGTTTTCGACGGAAACCTCACGCTTAGTAATAATCGATTCATTTCCTTCGAAGAATTCGTCACGCTGCCAGACTTCTCGACAGAAAAGGTCGAAAGAGATGACAATTCGATCGCTGGCTTCCCGGATATCAATGGGAATATGGGATTCACCTACACCTCGGGAGGGTTAACAGCGAACATCCACGCAACGCACGTGGGCCAACAGTTCATCGATAACAGCAACGGCGAGCTTCTCGACGGGACGAATTCGAAGGCCCTGGTAACGGATGCATTTAAGCTGCTCGACGTATCGCTACGATACGCATTTTCGCCCACATCGTCGTTTGCCGGGCTGAGGATCGGGCTCGACGTGAACAATCTCCTGGACGAAAAAATCCTGGCGTATGGAAACGTCAGCGTGGTAGGTCCTCAGTTTTTCCCGCACGCGACCCGGCACGTATTTTTCAGTGCAAGCTACGTGGTGAAATAGTACGTGGAAAAGCTACCAGAACATCTGCTTCATGCAATACACGGAAC
>Ga0114949_10001748_pt1 | contig 13318 bp, 12 predicted proteins | sample N074metaG_FD_83505 | JGI IMG/M metagenome (GOLD analysis project Ga0114949, IMG submission 83505) | Deep subsurface microbial communities from Kermadec Trench to uncover new lineages of life (NeLLi) - N074 metaG | ecosystem: Environmental > Aquatic > Marine > Ocean trench > Sediment | place... | reverse complement strand
GTTAGCGTTGGTGACTTCCATACCCGTTGACGTTTTTATAAAGTCAGCACCCGCCATCATGCAAACCATGGAGGCACGGGCGACATTGGCCAAGGTACCGAGTTCGCCAGTGGAGATAATTGTTTTCATGTGTACATCACCGCAGGCCTGCCGAAAAGCGCTTATCTCATTGTAAAGCGCCTGCCAATCCTCATTCAGGACATTCCGGCGGCTGATCACGATATCAATTTCCCGCGCACCCGCCGCAATCGACAGGTCGATCTCCTGTAATCGCGTTTTGAGTGGTGTCATGCCAGCGGGAAAACCGGTTGAAACAGCGGCAACTGGAATATTGGTGTCAGCCAGGGCAGCCACTGCCGATTCGACCATCACGTGATAGACACAAACTGCTCCGGTGGTTAAGTTCAGGGATTCGACCCCAAGCGCCTCCAGGATATCCCGGCGAACCGGATGGCACGCTTTCGCGCAGAGCCGTTTTATTCGTCCGGGCGTATCCTCTCCAGACAGGCTTGTCAGATCGATACATGACACAGCCTTGAGCAGCCAGGCCGCTTGCCAGTCTTTTTTTAGTGAACGGCGATTTTTTAGCGTTGACGCACGTCGTTCCACGCCACTCTGGTTGATACGGATGTCCGCCAGCCAATCGGGATTGAACGCTGTTCCCGGATTGGAAGTGACGTTTAGAAGCGTGGCGGTATCCATGATTGCGCTTTTTGGCAGAAGCGCCTGGGGGGCCGCACTAGCAGATTCTATTTCCTGGGCTTTCATTTTATTGACCTCTGTTTCTTGCCTTCAGTTCTCAGGTAAAAGCCGATGTTAGTTTTGCGCTCTCTCAACAATAAACTCAATATTAATCTCACTGGCAGCGGGTTCATTGCAGTACCTGCTGGCGTCTTAGCCGCTTGAGAATAACAGGATTTGCCATTGATGCTGATTCTTCTATGGCAATAACGGCCTGTAATTTGGCACTGCTACGATCGGCACTGTCCCCAGTTACCGCGTGCGCGAATGCAAAGGGTATGTCAGGACTAACAGATTCACCAATACTTTTCACTCGCATTAATCCCACTCCATAGTCTATGACATCAATCACTTTACGACGGCCGCCACCCAGCTCAACAATTGCATTGCCCACAGAGCGTACATCAAATGCAGATACCTTGCCGCTTCGATTTGCGTAGACAGGGCAGACAACCTGTGCCTGTGGCACGTAGGCCTGCATATTATGCAGTAAAGATCGATAGAACCTGATGTATGCGTCCGCTTTGGAGGGGTAAGTGATGTTTTTGCCACCGAACGCAGCCAGACCATTCGATCCAGTTGATGACTGGCCGAAGGTATGCAGACGATAAGTGCGAAGAAGCAATATGATGGCGTAATCCCATTCCAATTTAGAGTATGCACCACCGGGTATCAGCGCACCGATCTTCTCGAACTCTCGAACCATCCACAGTGCAGCGCGGTCCTTGACGGAACCGCCGGGATTGAGGAATTCCGCCTACCCAGTATCTCGCAATCCGTTGCTTCGCTCAGCTTGGAAAGGCGGATGAGCGGCGTGTTACCCATACGGGCAGCGAAGCCGTCTTTAGTGTCCATAACTGCTGTCCCGTCGTAGGAACTATAATGCACTCAACTTCAAACGGAGTTGCTTGCTCAAGACAGGATCGTGACCGTCCAACAGTTCGGAATCCAGAAGGGTCCGTTCACCTGAGAACAAAAAATCAAAATCCTGAATCTCCCGGCTGCGCTCGAACTGTTCCAGAGCATCGGCTCCTTCGAAGTGCGCATCGATATGCCATTCCTTGACGAATACCTGGTCTCCGTCGATGCGACTGACGACCAGCCCACCTGTTGCCTGGCTGTTTCCCACACATTCATCTTCGAACAGACTAATGACCCTGGGGGTAGCCAGGCTGTAATTGCCGATACTGTAATTTTCTGAATTCATGATGACTCAACCCTGCTTGTTTGTCGGTCTGATATATTGATTGGTAGCCGCTCAGTGCAAAGCCACTTGATCGTAGATTGCAGTGACCTGATCAAATTTGATGATCAACGTATGTGCTGCATGGGTCACCGAATCGTGCAGGTGAAACTTGAATCGTTTCTGCACGTCGCCTTGTAAGTAGGCTTCGTATTCCCTGGAAAGTTCTCGTATATCCGTTGGCCTGTCCTGAGTCCAGGTAGCCCGAAATGGACCCAGGACTGCGCCACCTGCAAGGCAGATAGTGACTTCATGGTTGGTGAGTCATTTGACATGGGGGACCTCCGGCAGTCGAGCAGACATAAGATACGCCTACAAATATCCTGCTGCAAGGGTTGCTGATTCCCGTGTCGGTAGGCCGCTTTGGGGGCCGCGGCCATCGTCGTCCTGTATAATTTCAGGGTCTACTGAACCTTCGATTCCGGTAGCATCTCAGCTGTGTACCCTCGGACATGATTGTAAGAAAGTGATTCACTTCGACTTCGAAAGGAATGGTGTGAAGCTGCTTGAATTCCCTGGGATCATTATTTGCCTGGGACAGGATTGTATAGTTCGGAATTTCATTAACAGGATGCTGCTAAGGTTATTTTAAGCTAAGCGGCACCTGGGCAGGGTGATAAACTATCGTTAATCAGCTATTGGAGGTGCTCTCATGACAATTCCATCCAGGGTGGATAATTATCTGAAGGACCATCAAATCAACTACCAGGTCCTTACTCATCAGTATAGCGAAGGGATGTATAACACCTCCGTTGCGGCTCATGTATCGATGAGAAAACTCGCAAAAGCAGTTCTGCTGGTAGATCACGACGATAAACATTTACTGGCCGTGTTACCAACTTCCCACTTACTGAACATTAGAAAACTCAACAAGCAGTTGAAGCGAACCTTTAAATTTGTCGAAGAAGATCACTTGGCTGACTTCTTTACGGACTGTTCGCTCGGCGCTGTGCCGGCTGTGGGTCAAGCCTACAATCTACCAGTGATATGTGAAGATCGCCTCTATGAGGAATCAGAAGTTTATCTGGAGGGTGGTGATCATGAAGCACTGATTCAACTGGATAAAAGTGAATTTTCCGCGCTCATGGAAGACCAGTCTCACATGACGTTCAGTGAAGGTCGCAATGTAGATTTTAGGGAAAATTGAACAAGCCACTAGAGGGCAGAACGATGGTCTATGTATTTCAATGTAACAACTGCAGCAACCGCTTCGAAGTTAGTGAGAGTCTCGCCCAGCATGAACGGCACAAGGAAAAGTGCCCCAAGTGCGACAGCCAGCTAGTTGAACGCCGCTTTGATACTGCTGACATTCAGGTCAAAACGTCAAAGAAATCGTAAGGTGCGTCACACACTACCCTCCCTTCGGTTCGATGCCTTCAATTTGTGAATTTCAGGCACTTGCCACGGGGGTTACCGGGTCCGGATTTCCGGTAGCCTTGCCAGCGCTGCCGCCGTCGCCGAGGCCGCGATATCTTTGGCGAGTTTGTTCAGGTCGCGTCCGACGAAACTGTCATCAACCCAGAACTTTTGATCGATGGCGCCTGCGATGATTCGGACTTCCACTCGAATGTCATCGCCGTCAGCTAACAGTCTGCCCTCCATCAGCAGGTCCGCTTGCAGTACTCGTGCGACATCTCTCAGTGAGCCGCGATTGTCCTTGAACTGCAGCGCACTGGTGCTTGATACCACACCCAGGCTGCCAATACGTACGAGCTCTGCCGTGACCCTTTCTGTCAATCGGGCCGCCATGATCAGATCTGCCTGACGACCGGATGCGCAATGGAACGGTAACACGGCTATTCGCATTCCAGTGGCAGCAGGTGCCAGGGAGTCCCCCGAATTCATCTGCCAGGCAGCAACCAGCAGACCCAACAGGGTAACCAGGGCGCCAGCAAGAACAGCGGTTCGCGTGCCGGGTTTTGATAAAGCGGTGCTTGCGTTGTTTGTGGAATCCGGGATGGTGCCAGTATTCTGATTTTGAAGGGATTGGGATTCAGCTGAATCGAGTAATACAAACTCGGGGGAATAACCTCCCTTGGGCAACCGAATCAAAACGATATCCGCTTGACCATCACTGGCGTATTACTCCCGAATCTTGGTGCGTAATCGTCCGGCTTCAACCCGGACGATGGAATCGACCCGTGGGTCGTATTCGCTGTCCCTGTCATAGACCTCAACGCCGATAACGTATTCCTTCAGCCGATCTGATTCTCCAGCGAGCGCCTTTTCGACCACGAACTGCAGGAACCGCCGCAATCGATTCGCACTGGAAAATGTTGCACTCGACAGGAGTCGCTTGAGTTGCTGTTGAATTTCGTCCCGGCCCGGTGTCATGCCTCAAGTATCTCACACTGTAGACAGGCCAGGTAATCCCGGCCGAAGGTTAGTAACCGTTACAAGTAACGGTTTGTACCTTGATGCAGCGTGATTCAATCCCAATACTTTGAATTCATCGGCAATATGGGAAGTACATCATGGATGCGTTTGTTCATCGACTATCGGAAATAGCGAAGATTACGTTGTTAGCAATAACAATACCCGGCAGTTCAGCCAGCCATGCAGGCGGTTGGGCCACGGCCGTGCTGAGTGAGATCCCTGAATTCGCGGTGCGGAACGAACCCGTCACCGTTACCTTTGCCATCAAGCAACACGGTATCCGACCGCTCAAAGCGCTGAGCATACGCATTTGGGCGAACAACATAACCACCGGAGAAAACCGCACCTTTGGCGTCAGGGAACTCCGAGATGGTCTCTATACCAGCGAGCTTAACTTCCCGTCTCGCGGAACCTGGGACTGGGAAATAAAGACAGGGTGGCCCGGCCCTTCAGCAATGCCCCGGATTGAAGTGATAGAGCCTTCCGAGGTGTGGGCGCAGGAGATAACGAGCTATCAGAAAGGCGCCAGTGTGTTTGTTGCCAAGGGTTGTATTACTTGTCACAACAATACGCGGATTCAATTAGACAACGCGATTTCTCTTAAGATAGACGTTGACCTGACGCACTATTCTGCAAGCCCGGAGTTTCTCCGCCGGTGGCTGAAAAATCCGAGGAGCGTCAGGCCGACAAGTACAATGCCCGATCAGAATCTCAATCAGGACGACATAGATTCCCTGGTGGCCTTTTTCGGAGGAGACAACTCTTGACAACCGGCGGTGGTTAAGTCTGGACATCGTGATGAACAGGCTCTTATTGTATTCCGTTAGAACGCATAGAGCACTGAACCAGAATCTCTTACTTCGAATAAATCATATGGAATATGCCAGGGGTTCCGATGGGCCAGTACCGTTAATTCAACCTGCCACTTCTTGCTCATAAATAGATTCGCCTCTCTGCAATTTTGCAGCAATTTTTGCGGTTTGTTGTCCCGCTCTTCTGGTTGGGCAGTGCGCAGCAAGATTCCTGACCACGCCGACAAAAATATTCTCGACGATCGAATCATCCTTCCAGGCTCGAGCCTGGGATACTGCAGCATCCAGCACTTGTAAGCTATGAAAATCAAGATCTTCCCGTACCGTGGCCAGGACCAAACAGTCGATCAATTCGGTAACGGGGTGTCCTGATGAAATATATCGAGCGGCAATATTCGCTACATGATCAATGTTTGAACGCTGATCCAACTGTATCAGCAGTAAATCGAGCAGATCCTCTTTCTCGCCTGGCAGATCTGTCGTGATATTTTTCTCTGAAGGTAATTTTGCAGCAGGGACATTGAGAAAACGATCAATGTAAACACTGATCGCTGCCTGAAATATTGCGCGAACCACCTGGGGTGTGGGGCTACGTTTTACGGCTTGATAAACCGCATTCGAATGGATGTAGGTGTGCTGCGGATTGAACCAGTCTGTCACTTCGTTTGAGGTCGAAAATCGGGCTAACCTTAACGCCGCTGCGTAAGAAACTTCACGAGCGAGTCGCAAGGGTGAAACATTATTTGCCAGGGCAGACTCAAGATCACGAAGAATCGCGATGGGATCATCACCTGACAAGGTCGCAAGTAAACCCTTATCAATCTTCCCCTCACCGGAATTGTTTTCCAGGAGAGCTGGCAATTTTACATTGAGCTCAGACAATGGCGTCACAATATCAATGGGATGTTGCCAATTTGTACTCTCTTCCTCGCCCCGGGATTGCGTCAGACCCTCAACTAGAAGAGGCAGTAGTATGTTGTGCGTATCCCCAAGATGGTCTTTAAATTCAAATACCTTGTTGCAGTCCTCGAACAAATGCCCGCCATTAGCATAAAGTCGCTCGCTCGCTACGCCGAACAACAGATCTGCAAGTTCTTGCTCAGATGCCAGTCTACCGCCGGTCAACAGTGTTCTTTCTGCCCCATCTCGATGCCGCGTCATGACCCATTGAGTCAACCATTGCTTCAATCGCGCGTGATCATATGCCTGACTTTCGAGTGGGTCCTTCCTGCGATGTGGCACGGCTGATATCGTTTCGCTCGCAATCTGTCGAGTCGCATAGAGCATACCCTGATACAAGGTGTCCTTACCCAGATATTGAGCAAGATTTGAGATGCATCCCAGACGCGTCAAGCCCTCTGAAAATCGCGACAGGTTTTTTGACGCGTATGAAACAATATCGCTGAGCAACGCCTTAAAATCATCGCTTTGTTGCAACACTGTCAGCAGGCTTTTTGCCTGGACTAAAGCAATATCTTGTTCAATTCCCTGGATGAGTCGGCGCCGATAAAACGATTCGCTTCGTAGCGTGGCGGGACGCCTTGCTACATAAACGATATTGTCTCGAATCCAGGTAGAAAAATGTTGCACATCATCCGCCCAGAGATCGAATGTACAACCACTTTTAAGATCAAAGCGAGCCTGGTGCCAGTGACACGTCAGGATCCCGTCCTTTACTGTACCTCGGTCCAGGGGGAACCCCATATGCGGGCAACGATTGTCGACCGCATAGACATCATTGTCTTCTGCAAACACGGCAATGTTATGTTGATCGCCACGCACGACGATCACGCCCTTATCCAGGAGCTCAGAGAATGTCGCAACTCGAACGCCGTTTTCGGTATCCTTGTCCAGATTTTCCATGTCGGCTCTCATCATTTAATAAAGTATTTACTTTACTATAAATAATCGCTTTGTCAACCAGAAGTGGTACCGATAGGATTGATACCGCCTTACCACTTATTCCGCAATTCTCGTAGTTTGACAAATACTGTTTTTGGATCCGGATCATCAGGCAGGTCTGGAAATTCTGCCCTGAGCTTTGCAATAACCGTTGGGCTCTGGAGCCGAAAAAATGTATTCACTTCCTTTTCCAGACCCAGGGTTGAAACGAGCGCAGCGTCAGTATTCTGGTTTTCTATCTTCTTTAGCAGGGCGCTTGCCTGTTCATTGTCCGGTTCCCGGGACAGGGTGAATTCAAGATTGTTGCTGATGTAGTCATGGCCAGGGTAAATCCGAGTATTGTCGCTCAACTCCGAAAGCTGGCTGGCAAAGGTTTCATAGAGTTCGTTGGGATGGCCGCCGTTGTGACAGTTACCCGCTCCGGCGTTGAACAAGGTATCGCCCGAAAACAATCCTGGTTCATCCGTTTGCGATAAAAGACAAACATGAGACATCGTATGTCCCGGGGTGTCCAACGCGAGAAGCTCTACGGTTTTACCCACCTTGACCACATCTCCTGCGGATAACCCGACATCCATACCTGGGATACTGCCGCTGGCCTTGTGGTGAGCTAACAGTTTTGCACCTGTTGCAGCGATTACCTTCTGATTACCACCGGTATGATCACCATGCTCATGGGTATTGACAATTTGAGTGATGGTCCAGCCATTTTGCTTCGCAGCCAGCAAGCATTTCTCGTGATCCAATGGATCAATCGCGAGCGCTTCACCCGTCTCCGGGCAGACGATCAGGTAGTTGAAGTTGCGGTATGCATTACCGGTCCAGATTTGTTCGACGATCATCTTTAATCTCCTAGAATAGTGGCAGCCTTCACCAAGGATTGACATCACAGGAGGCTTATTTTGCCAAGTTCCTATTTCTAAAGATACCAGCCTGTGCTGTGCGATTTTCCAGCAGCTAATAGTATTGAGGAGAAATCAGGCGCCCCCGGGTTTGAAAGTACGCGTTTGCGAGGGACAGGCTCACCGATATCGTGATTTTTCCAACCAGTGGAAAGTTAACAGGTCACATCGATCACGTGGTTGAGGCAGCGGTAGTTGGACTACTGGCCGCCCATCCCGCCAGGATACTGTGCTAACCGAAGCCTGCTTTGCCAGGCCAACATAGATTATTAGTCTGTTCGGTCATTCAAGAACCACGGCAAGAATGCAAGATTGCGAAAAAGAGAAGAGACCTTTGGCGAAGGTCTACCATGGGCCCCTGTACCTAACGAACGGATTGTGCACTAATGGTTAATCCGACGAAGAGACACAGACAATGGAAGTTTCCGCCTACAACACGTACGTTAACGAAAAAGATAATCGAGACCTTTCTCAAATCCCTGGTACCTATGGCTATCCAATAATTGGCCACACCTTTGACTTTCTCAAAGACCCACTGGCATTGACCCTAAGGAACTATCAACAATATGGGCCAGTGTTCCGTCAGTCCCTGGCGTTCCAACGCGTGGTCGCTACCGTTGGACCAGACATGGTTAAGCTAATCACCCTCGACCCAGACAAGGTATTTTCATCCCGTATGGGATGGGAAGGCCTGACCGGCGAGTACTTTTCAGGCAGTCTGATGTTAATGGACTTTGATGACCATCGTCTGCAGCGTCGCCTTATGCAAACTGCGTTTAAGACGAACTCAATGCGGGGATACATTGATAGTGTCAACACGATCACCAAAGATACAATAAGTACATGGCCCACAGACCAGTCGTTGGCATTTTATCCAACGATTAAAGCACTGTTGCTGGACATTGCCGCAAAAGTCTTCCTGGGTGCGCAGCTGGATGAAGAAGGTGCGGCGCTCAACAAGGCATTCATCGACTTTGCGGGCGGCACGGTTGGAATAATCAAGAAGGACTGGCCGGGGCTGCTGCATCGCAAGGGCCTACAAGGCAGACGTGTTCTGGAAAAATTTATCTGGCAGTCAATCGACAGTAAGCGCCAGGGAGATGGCACAGACATGTTCAGCCACTTCTGCCACGAGAAAAATCAGCAGGGTGACTACTTTAGCCATCAGGAAATTACGGATCACATGATCTTCTTGCTGTTCGCGGCGCACGATACAACAACGAGTGCTTTGACAATGGTCATGCACCTGTTGGCACAAAATCAGGACTGGCAAGAGCAACTTCGGGGTCAAATACTTAGTAGCAATATCAATGAGCTGAACTATGATCAGCTCGACGCCATACCCTTAATCGAATACACCTTTAACGAGGTGTTGCGCATGTACCCGCCTGTTGTCGGTGTTATCCGCCGCACGACCAGACCCTGTGAAATTGCCGGCCATAAGTTAGACGCCCATACTGTGGTAATGACTTCTATACTCGCCAACCACTACCTTGAGGAATATTGGCGGGACCCTTTTGAGTTTGACCCAATGCGATTTGCCCCAGGACGGCAGGAACATAAGCAACATTCATTTTTGTGGGCACCCTTTGGTGGTGGCGCACACAAGTGTATCGGCCTGCATTTTGCTGATATGTTGTTTAAGTGCGTTCTGTTTCAAACGATCAAAACTTTTCGCGTCAATTTCGTTCAAGAAACCCAGGCTAACGACAAAATACAGTATCTACCCTTTCCCAAACCCAAGGATGACTTACCCCTTATTTTGAGCAATGTGTAGGCGCACGAAGGAGCAACACCTGGCACAAGCAGAAAAAACCAACATTGTATTCATCCTTACCGATGACCAGGGCATCTGGGCGGCAGGTTGCTATGGCAATCCTGAAATTCGCACACCCAATATTGACCGCCTGGCGGCCACCGGTGTCCGCTTCGAAAATTTCTTTATCACCATCCCTGTTTGCTCAGCCAGCAGGGCGTGTTTTCTTACGGGTCGAATTCCATCCCAACATGGTGTCCACGACTTCCTGACAGGCAAGGCAGACATGGGCCCGGATGCAAAATCTTTTATGGATGATGAGATCTGTTACACCGATGTGCTGGCTGAACATGGCTATACCTGCGGTCTTTCGGGCAAGTGGCACCTGGGCGACTGCATATTGCCGCAGCACGGATTCTCTCACTGGTTCGCACATCCCCATGGCGCCGGTCAGTACAACGATCAAGAAATGATCCGCAACGGTGTTACGGAAGTCGCACCTGGGTATGTGACAACAGCGATCACCGATGACGCCCTGTCCTTTATCGACACCCACGCCAACGATAACAATCCGTTTTATCTCAGCGTGAACTACACAGCGCCACATTCTCCCTGGGCAGGTCACCCGCAGGAAATTGTGGATTCCTATGACGATTGTGCATTTGATTCCTGCCCCCAGGAACCACGTCACCCCTGGGCGATTACCCCGCGCAATGCAGACCTGAACAAGCCGGACCCGACGACCCTGGGGTTAAGCGACAATCTGGGTAATCGCGAAAGTCTAAAGGGTTACTTTGCTTCGGTGACGGCGATGGATATTGATGTAGGCCGAATCGTCGATAAGCTCGAAGCCCTTAACCTGCGCGACAATACCCTGGTGATTTTTGCTTCCGACAACGGTTACTCCTGCGGTCATCACGGCTTCTGGGGAAAGGGCAATGGCACGAACCCGGTCAATATGTACGAAAACTCAATTAAGGTGCCCTTTATTGCTTCCCATCCGGGTGTTCTTCCCCAGGCTATGGTGCAGTCAGCGATGATCGCGTCCTATGACTTGATGCCGACCCTGCTTGAATACGTTAATTTACCCTTACCCGACACCCAGTTGCCCGGCGAGTCATTCTTGAGCGCACTGCACGATGAACAGGCGCCAGGACGCGACACCGTGATCATTTATGACGAATATGGTTACTGTCGCATGATTCGTACCCGGCTGTGGAAATATGTACACCGCTATCCTGACGGACCCAACGAGCTATGGGATCTCGTCAAGGATCCGAATGAACTCAAGAACCTGATTGAAGACCCTGACCAGCAAACACGCATCAAGGATCTTAAGGCGCAAATGGAAGCCTGGTTCGACGAATACGTCGACCCTAACCTGGATGGTATCGGTTTTGATGTCGGTGCGGGTCAGCACCGACCGGTGGGTATCAAGTGGGACGATGGCACCGATGCTTTTGTTTACACAGCAATCAAACGACGGCGAATCGAAAAGCAAGGCGAGTAGTTTTAGTCGCTCCTGATCCCCGCAACGCTCTTATGATATCGTCACTGGCGACTGACAAAATAACATCAGGTGTCGCGTGAAAATACTTCAAGATATTAGAGTGCTGGATCTCAGTAGAGTCATCTCAGGTCCTTTTTGTAGCCGAATGCTGGGTGACCTTGGGGCTGAAATTATCAAGATTGAATCACCAAGAGGTGATCAGCTCAGAAATACAATTCCCATGAAAGGGCAATTCTCTGCTTCATTCACCCAGTTCAATGCCGGTAAGAAAAGCCTTTGTATTGACTATCGTACTGAGCGCGGTGTTGAGCTGGTCAAGCAGTTAGCCGGTAAATGCGATGTCTTCCTTGAAAACTTTCGTGCCGGGTTGCTCGCTGAAACAGGGTTAGGCTATGACGAAATCAAGGCAGTGAAGCCTGACATTGTTTATTGTTCAATTTCCGGATTCGGTCAAGCAGGGCCAAATGCGGGAAGACCTGCTTATACAGATATCATTCAAGCCCTGAGCGGTTTCGACTATGCTGCCCAGAAAATGTTTGGCAATGAAACGGACAGCCCACCAGGATACCCAGCATCTTTAGGAGATACCTGTGCTTCGCTGAATGCAACCATCTCAATTCTCGCGGCATTGTATCACCGGGCTGTGAGCGGGCAAGGTCAGTACATAGATGTGTCCATGCTTGATTCCCTGATTGCATCCAACGATTCGACCTTGCAGCGGACTATCTTCAGCGACGGTGAGCTGGATGAACCCAGTATTATTTTCCGACCGCCACTCAGGCTGAAAGACGGTTATATCGCGGCTTCTGTTGCCCTGAATTTTGAGAAAGTTGTCATGGCCATGGATCTCCCCGAACTCATCATCGATGAAAGATTTAAAACTGCCATGCTACAGCGGGAAAACATGATGGAATATATCAGCATCGTGGCAGAGTGGGCGCATGACAAAACGGTCGAGCAAGTGAGTGCCATTTTCGATGAGTATGATATCCCCTATGGCAAAGTGAATTCCTCCCAGGAAGTTGTGGACAGTCAGATTGTTAGTGACAGGGAGATGAAGGTTGATCTGACATTGCCAGGAGGGGTTTTAACTTCTGTGATTAACACACCTTTCAATTTCTCCAGTGGCAAATCCAGACCGCAGGGGCCACCGCCTTTGCTGGGAGAGCATAACGATGTCGTTCTGCGCGACCTGCTGGGATTATCCGATGATGCCCGCCAATCACTCGTTGATGAAGGCATAATAGATTCTCATACGGGTGAATCAAGGAGCGAAGTATGATCATCGATATTGAATGCGACATCCCGACAAAAGAAGTCAGGGAAGCTGATCTTGCCGGATATGAGACGACCGAAGATGAAGGCATGGCTAACTACATCAATATCTTCGGTGCCAAATGGGCAGAAGATGCTGGTATGAGCATCGAAGAGTTTGAAGTCGCAAAAAAGACCATGAAGCCAATGGATGTAAGGCGAACAATCGCATCACGAGCGGTTGATACCGCGCCCAGTGAAGAAGAATTCATCACTATGCTGGATGACGCAGGTATTACTCGGGCTTGTATCGGCACAGGACGCCACGCGTCAATAGAGCACACACTGACCCTGGCTGCCAAATATCCGGATCGATTCATTCCCTGGGCTCGTATCAGCCCCAGGTCTGGTATGACGGGTGTGAGGGAGTTGGAAACCCTGGTGAAGGAGCGCGGTCTTAAGGGGCTCGAGGTTTCATGCTTTAGAGAAAAAATGCGAGCCAACGACAAGAAGTATTATCCCCTGTATGCCAAGTGTGTAGAACTCGGCATTCCGGCGCGAGTCTATTGCACCATGAATTATGCCTCTGACCGGCCGATGGATCTCGGTCGTCCACTCTACCTCGACGAGGTCTGCTGTGATTTCCCTGAACTAACAGTGATCGCAGGACTCGGCGGCTGGCCCTGGGTACCGGAACTTGTCGGTGTGGCCAGAAGGCATCAGAATGTTTTTATTGATCTTGCTGCACACAGACCTTCACATATACCCAAATCAGGCAGTGGTTGGGAGATGATGCTTCAGTTTGGCAATACGCTGCTGGCT
>Ga0114949_10001746_pt1 | contig 13326 bp, 12 predicted proteins | sample N074metaG_FD_83505 | JGI IMG/M metagenome (GOLD analysis project Ga0114949, IMG submission 83505) | Deep subsurface microbial communities from Kermadec Trench to uncover new lineages of life (NeLLi) - N074 metaG | ecosystem: Environmental > Aquatic > Marine > Ocean trench > Sediment | place... | reverse complement strand
GAGCGCCGGGTGCACCATCCGCTTCGGGAACGGGAATCAGCAATAAGCCACACACCATAAAAACCGTACCAGCGATCGAGGCAAGGCGGGTGATTCGAATCGACTTTTTGCTGCCGTTCATGGCCGATCCTCCATGTCATCGGATGGCAGGAACTCGATCTCGTTGGCGCCGTGGGGCGGGTAGAAGGTAAATGCCTGCTCCGATACGCGGGGTTGGAAATCCCAGCCGGACAACCACGCCTCGTATTGGGGTGAGTCTGGCTCCTGCTTGTAAGTGATCACCAGTCTGCGCGGTAACGGCCGGGGACCGATTTCGATCCAGATCTGCCAATCGATCCACTCCTGCGTGAACAGCAGGTGGTAGCAGCGTTTGTCGCCGCATCCGTGCTCGCCGATCAACGAGCCGTATTCGGCGTTTTCCACGAGCACCTCATAGGGGTCCGCATACACGAAATCCGCCACCGGCACGACCATCCCGAATTTTTCGAACACCATGTCAATAGCGCCATCTAGCTTGCTCGGGACCTTGGTGATCGCGTAGAGATTCTTTTCCACGTCGAACATAGTGATAGTCTTGCCGTCGTAGAACACCTTGCGGCGGAACTCGTCGCCGTCAGAAGTCACCAACAGACGATTCGGCCGCCGCACCGATACATCGGTTACGCTGCCATACTTAACCTTTTCACCCGTTGAGAGAACCCCGTCATAGGTGATATCGGCGTGAAAGCTGAACTCCTCGGCGCTCTGCAGGTAGGCACCCATGGCCCGCAGGATGCGGTCTGCATCGGGTTCGATGGCAGAGGCCTCGCCGGGGGCAAGCACGCCTGAGGCTGCCACGAGCATGGTGAGAAACATTTTGTGTAGATTGAGTCCGTTCATGTGTTAAGCCCCTGCGCAGACGTCAGCTAATATTTGAATCGTATCAGCCCGAGCCCGCAGTGTCAGTTGCCGCCACCAAACGTTACGCCAATTTCTATCTGGATCATGTCGCGACTCGTGTATTCACCGGTTACGGCGCCGAGTCCGGGAATCGATGGCGTCGTCACAGGAGCGTCACCGATGCCGAGGTAGCTGACAGTCGCACTCACCGTCCGTTCCGGCGTCCATTGCCATTCGACACCCACGCCGATCGACCAAATGGAGTCCAACCTGAGTGCCAGGGTGCGATTGGCATCGTCGACCATGTCGTCCGCATAGAGCCCGCCGACCCCAAGCATCCACCTGTCGTTTAACGGCCATGTGTAGCTCGCCGAGACTGCAACAATGTCGTCATACTCGACCGAACTGTCTGAAATGCTCGTACCGTTAACGTATTTTTCTGAAAGCTTGAACTCGCTGAAGTCAACCTAGACCGCATCCAGCGTCACCGCATGGCCGTTCTCGAATTCATGGTAGAGACCCACAGCCAACGACTGTGGCGTGCGGCTGGACAAATCGATATCCGCGTTTATCAACCCTGCATCTGTCAACAACGCTTCCGTGTTCGGACCGAGACCGGAAAATTTCGCCTTTCCTTCCAGTTCCGGATCCAGTTCCGATTTGTACACCAATCCGACGCGGGTGCGGTCGGTGAATTCGTACAGGGCAGAGAGGCCAAAACCCACCGTAGTACCGTCTGCGTCGATCTTCATCTTCCCATCACCAAAACCCGGATCCAGAGGATTCAAAACAGCGCGTTCCTGTTCGTAGCTGGTGTAGGTGAGCGCCAGGCTAGCGGCAATTGAAAGCCGGTCGTTCACCCGGTAGGCCAGACTTGGGAAGGCGCTGATGTAGAGCACATCGAAGCTCTCCACGATATACTTGCCGGGCCAATCACCAAAATCCTCAGAGAAACCACTGCCTAGAATAGTGAAGCTGAACGCCCACTCGTCGTTGATCGGTTGCACCATGTAAATCGTCGGAACGATCGTCGTGTTGGTGTCGCTGGATTTGAAACCGAGACCAGAATTGCCGATGTCTCCTTCCCAGGTGTTGTCACTGAAAAAGCCAAGGATTTCCACGTTGACGGTGCGTGACGTAAAACGAGTTATTCCGGCTGGATTGGTGCCGGCAGTTGCGGCACTATCAGCTGACGCCGTCAGGCCGGTCAGGCCTGGATACGGTCGAGCGTGCACACTGACCGCTGTGACGACGAGACAGAACGAAAACAACGAGGACAGAATATTCTTCATGGGCACCCTTAATCTACCGACACCGCCATTGGTAAAAGGCAGCCTCAATATTCATCGGAAGAAAGAATATGTTATGGAGAACATGACCGCAACACTAACCACCGCGATCAATCGTAGGTCCGCTTGTCATCAAGTCGCCGACCGGGGAAGCGGCTTTTTGTCGGGGCTGACAAAAGCCATCTGCAGCACACTGGTCGCGTTACTGGCCGCCGGGTGTGCAAGCGTCTACAAACCTGTTAATCAGCCGATCGAACGAATCGACGAATCGAGCGGCTACCGGATTTTTAGCGGTACTCAGCTCAGATCCTACGGCGAGAATCTCATCCTGCTGGCTTTCTCTGGCGGCGGGACTCGAGCAGCCGCGTTGTCGTATGGCGTGATGCAAGAGTTGCGCGATACTTCAATTGCCGGAAACAGCAAACGGATTCGGCTACTGGACGAAATCGATTGGATCTCGTCCGTATCCGGTGGCAGCTTTACCGCCGCCTATTACGGCGTATTCGGCGAACAGCTCTTCACCACCTATGAACGAGATTTCCTGCGCCAGAGCGTGCAAAGCACCCTGATAAAGCGTTTGCTGAATCCTGCGCACTGGTTCAAGACCCTGTTTTCCGCTTTCGACCGTACCGAGATGGCCATTGATGTTTACGACCGGATGGTTTTTAAAGGTGCGACTTTCGCCGACATCCCATTGGCTGAACGGCCCTTTATAGAAATCAACGCCACCGACCTGGCAGCCGGTTTACGATTCTCCTTTACCCAAGAACGTTTCGATTTATTGTGTTCGGACCTTAGTAAATTCCCTATTGCGCGGGCTGTGACCGCCTCATCGGCGGTACCGGTGGCCTTTCCCAGCGTGGTACTGAAAAACTATGCTGATCGCTGCGACATCTCGCAAACCCGCGAATGGCAGCTATTGAACGAAGCTGAGACCAGTGGTGCCGGTCAAGAACAGCTGGTCGAGGGATTGAAGTCTTATCGCGATGTGGCAAACCGGCGCTATGTGCATTTGGTCGATGGCGGCATCGCCGACAACCTCGGTCTACGCGCAATGCTTGAACGTCTTGACGCTATGGGAGACGAGCTTTTTGTTCGTCTCTCGCAGCAGCCGCCACGCAATATACTGATCATCCTCGTTAATGCTGAGACTAATCCCGATCGAGTAATCGAAAAGACGGCAAACAAACCATCAATCGGCGCTACCGTTAGCGCGATGTCGAACGCGCAGATTTCCCGCTACAACCTGGAAACGCGCGATGACTTACGGCGCAAAGTAAAAGAGTTTGAGGCCCGGGCAGAACAGCATAATTTACCAACCCGAATCTACTACGCCGAAGTCGAATTCGACGATGTCCCGACCAAGGAAGCCAGTCGCTTTCTCAACAATTTGCCGACCAGCCTGGAACTCGACGACGAGGAGATAGACAAGCTGATCGCCAGCGCCCGTATGTTATTGCGCCACGAGCCAGCGTTCGAGCGGTTTTTGCAACGAAACGACGGTAGGCGATCGGCAGATGCCATAAGCGATGATGAAATCTGTAGATACCTTAGCCACGAGCGTTGCCGATGATTTGCCACGGGGTAGGGCCGGTCCGCGCATAGCGACGCGTCTTGTCTTGAAACATTGCGGCGTCAAAGCCACACCATGAATGAGACTTCTTGTTCAAATCTGTACATCTGGCGGATTCAAGGCGGCGGCGTAAGGCCCAGCGGTCCGGCTTCGAGTGGGTCCGTAAGAGGCTCCCACTCCAACAATCGCCGGGACCGGCTGGATAACCGGCATGATACGCGCAGAAACGCACGCAGCGAACGATCTTACGTCCGCTGGCTGGTTAGCTTGTTATGATATTACGCCCATCACTGCCCGAGCTTCCAGCTAGCTTGTACAGATAAGAAGACGATGTTGTTGCTATCGTACTTGCCGCCGTATCCCATCGAATCGATTCAGCCCTTCCCATAGTCCGCGTAGACCAGTTGCGCGCCGATCGAGAGGCGGTCACGTTTCTGATACTCCACGCCAAACGCGTAACGTACCTGGCGGTCGATAGGCATATCGGCCGTGCGGTCTTCCTTGTCCACCGGGTTGCTATCGTAAGCGATGCCTCCTCGCACCAACCACGTAGGATTCAACCGGTAGTCGAAACCCCATGCCACGTGATAGGTGTCGTCCCAGTTGCGGCTCAGGCTCATGCCTCCGGATTCGGTCGAGAGGTTGATCTCGTCCAGCGCACTCCAGTCCTCCCAGCCGACGGTGAGTTGCAGAGTCAGGTCGTCGCTCATCTCCTGCGTGAAGCCGACACGCAGCATGCTCGCCAGCACCAAATTGGTCTCGGCATCGACGGCGGCGCCGATCGGCTGTATCTCGGCGCCACCCGAGTAGGACATGTCGAATTCGTGCTGGTAGACGATGCCGAGCCGCGAGCGCTCGGAAAATTCGATAAAGGCGCTGAGGTTGAAGCTGGCGACGATGTCGTCGCCATCGATGGTGGCCTGGCCTTCCGGCGTCCCGGGCGGGAACGGCGGACTCGGCGTAGGCACGGCGACCTCCATGTTCAGATCGTTGTACATCACCGGCACGCCGATGCCAATAGACACCCGTTCGTTGACTTGGTAGGCGATGCTGGGCATAAATGCCAACCCAACCAGCTCGATCTTTTCGTCTTGAAAGCGGCCCGCCCAGCCGTTGTCGTACTCGATAACCGCTCCGGTCAGCCCTGCAAACGAAAGACCCAGCGTCCAGTCGTCAGAAAGCTGGCGTACATAGAAGGCCGAAGCGCCCGGGGCAACGGAGCCGGCATCACCGCCGTCGCCGTTGCCGTTGAGCGGCGTGGTGCGCTCCAGGTCAAACTCGATGGTAGAGCTGATGAGGCCGCCGGCCACCATCAGTCGGCTCTCGCTCAGGCGCGACATGCTGGCGGGATTGTGAAGTGCCGCCGAAGCGTCCATCCCACTCGACTGCGAACCGGCGCCCGCCCGCCCCATGGCCGGCGCCCGTACTCGTTGATCCAGAGCCCCCCGGCGTGTACGAAACTCGCGTATGGCAGTGCGAGCATCAACGCGGATAATGCCCTGATAGATACTCGTTTCAATTGGCTTGTCGAAGAAATCAATTTCATGATTCGTAGCCCCATCCTAATAAGGGCGATGCCCCAGTGTCGACCTTCGTCCTACTTTCCCGAGCTTACTTCATCCAGCCGAATAGCGCGGATGGCACCGCCGGGATGAAGTAGAAGCGAAAATTCCATCTCGATCCGGGTATGTCGTTGGGCCGGACAACCGAGTACATCGCCTCTATACCGAAACGTATCGGCACCTTGCCGAAGTTGATCGTCTTGTTGATACCAATGCCTACTGGGACCGTAAACCGGTCAATGCCATCCTGCTCCCAGTCGATGATGATGTTCGGTGCAGCCCCGATTGAAGTAGTCTCGTTCAAGCTGTAATAAAGCAGATACTGCAGATTTGTCGTGTTGACGTCGTCGCGATCGCTATCGCCGGCAAAATCCCGGTAGTGTTGCAGCAGGCCACCAACCTTCCATTTCGACCCCAAATACGCATACAGGGCCGATGGTCCGGCGCTCCACTTCCCGGTCCCCAGGACGTCTTCGGTTGCGGTCGGCAGACCCACATCAAAACCGACACCCCAAACGCCCTTGCCGCCACCGTCGTAACTGATGGCATCTTTGGGGGCGAAGAGGCCAACATAATACATGTCACCAAAACCGGTGGTCCTGCCGCCCGCTAGGTTGACGAGGGACGGCGTCGGGCCCGGATTGATGTGTCCAGGTATGGTGCCCCCCATATCCGATCCGAGGTCATCGAGATCATCCTGATCTAGCGGTACGCTCGGAATGTTGACGACGATCCGGTTGATCAGGTTCCAATTCTTGCTAATGCCTTTGGGGAATTGCAGAATACCCATTAGATTGCCTTGGACCTCTTCGTCGCCAGTCGCATCGTTGCGAATCAAGTAGCTGTCATACTGAGTAAACAACATCGCCACGTTGCCAACTGGGTTGTCCATCAGCGCGGACATCTGGGTCAACGTCGGCTGGCAACCCGCCCGCAACACGTCGCCCAAGTCCGCATCCGGATCCGCCTTGAAGGCGAGGCACTCCACACTATCGGGTTCGCTCGCCTCTTCTTCAGTCGCATGTACGGTCAACGCCGACACGCACAGTGCTGTGATTAGAGCCTTGAACATAGACTTTTGCATGAATCCATTCTCCTATGTGAACGCCGTACACACCTTGCATCAATCAGGTTGCAATTGGCAATACCTATGCCAATCCGTTGGCGTACGCCCTTTGACAGGGTCGCTTCAAAGCCCACCATCCCTTGCGGAATTCAAGTCAGCGACAGGGCATCGATGACCAGATCCGGGGTGGGCTGCGAGCTCCAGCGTTGCAAACGCCCCGCTTAGCGTCACACCGCCGCCAACCTTGTCCTTTGAATTTCATCTAATACATATAGCGCACACCCAGACCAATCCCCCAATCGTACTGTTGAAATCCTCCTGTTTGATACAGTGCGTCCACATATACACCGAACTTGGGGCTAAGCATTTTTCCAATCTGTATTTCAAGCGTGTTGGATGTGGCAGCACCTGCTTTATGATCAATGACGAATTTGTCATCCAGTCGGAACCACATTTTGCGAGACGGGATAGAATGGAGATAGATCACTCTTGGTCCAGTTCGACTGACTTCTTCCACTCCAGACTCTTCCTCATAAGAGCCAAAATATTGAACGAGGGTAATCAACGTATCATTTGGCGATAGCTGCCAGCCGAAGCCGGTGAAAGGCGCCAGCTGATCCGAGCCGGCAGAAGTCCCTTCGCTTGCATCGCCTAACTCTTTTATCCATTCCAGACCGAAAACCCAGCGTGACCTGACCTTCCCTATCGAGGGACCCCGCGTAAGATAAATAGCCTTGATACGAACAGACTCGAGATGGGACTCGGTTGTTCCTGAAAGATCGGTATCCCAGTAATGCAACTCATTGATGATCTTGAGTTTTGGGGTGACCATATACGCGCCTTCGGTGTTGTACCATCGCCGAAACTTGCTCCCCCCAAGGTCCAGATAACGAAAACGAAGATCCTGAAAGTTTACCGCTGCAGTTGGGTCGGATGCCGCTCCTACGCTTTTTGCAGATTCATCCGCTTGCTGTGCATGCACAACGGTCGTCATGGCAAAAATGAAAAATACAGCAGTGAAGACGCAACGTAGTGCGTCCAGGCAAGCATGCAGCCCGAGCCCGATGCGCGTCCTCAATACCGCATTTCCCATTTAATCGGCACAACCGCCTGGATTGCGTCGAGTTCAGGTCACTCAGCGGCCAGGCAATTTGTCCGCTGGCTCTCAGGCACTTTCGCGTTGTTGAAATTGCAACTCATCAGTTTGCCGTAGCGTGCCATTAGCTCTTCAAGTTCACTCCAGGAGACAAGCGTATTCTCCTCAGCGCCAAGCGAATCGATGATCCCGACTAGGCGCTCTTTCGTAACACTGTCAAACACTTCCCATTCAAGGACCACACTTTGTAGATTCGCCTTTTTCGCAATGTCCGAAGTTGCTGCTCGTAATACTGACCCTGCGATAAATCCCGCCGGGGTATATTCGAGTAACTTTCTTTTCTTCTTGGTTTGCTTTAGGTTCGTCAGGGCGATACTCAAATACAACACTTTCTCCCCGGGTTCATCGACAATATACATGTCATCGGACAGCCCCGACGCGATTCCCGCCCGGAGGGACTCGGCAAGTGCATTAAGATGTCTGGGCTTGATACCTTTGTACGGAGAATCGTCCGCGATGAAAATTTCCGGCTGATCGATCATGACGGCCTCATACTGACGCATCCTGTCCTCAGCACCCGGCGCGATATAGCGATAGTCGGCGGTGCCATCTGTCACTTTTTCTAGCTGCGTATAATCCGTCATGAACCCCGAATGAGCCATTTCCTGCGCCTGCGCCGCTGAGGCTAACGCAGCAAGACTAAATACGATCGCGCTAATTATTTGTTTTCTGAAATTCATTTTTTCTCCCCATCTGAACGTGATAGCGTTGGCAAGGATTGCGGGTCTTCCCTTCCCATCGATCGAGCATTGTCCGCATTTGATTGTGGGAAGTCCAAATTATCTATCGCCCTCCAAGAACGGCCAGAGACTATCTATTCAGCAAGTTGTGACGCCACGTAGCGCGCACGAACACATCCAATCCTTCGGCGCGCTGGCTTGCCGTCACCAGACGACTCAGTTCTTCGCGTCGACGTACGCGGGCATCGATGACCAGGCTCGGGGTGGGCCGCCAGCTCCAGCGCAGTTCAATCTGTTCTTCGTTGTCACGATATTGCGGCGAGAGCAACCAACCCGCGCCAGTCCTACCGTAGAGTAGTCCAACACTGTGGCCCCGGGCAAACTCCATGAGGCTCGCCGAGACATTCCAGGCGAGACCGTCGGCATCGCCGGATGTACCTGTATTCACGGCTTGGCGGGTTGGCGTGTTGGGCGCATAGCCGATCTCACCGGCTATACGCATCCGACGATCGCCGGGCGCGTTGGGGAGCCGAAACCTTGCAGCCACCCGCCCGACGACGGCCCAGTAATCCTCCCGGCGTCCCGATAGGCGGCCGTCCGTCAGCAGGGAATTCGGCAGGTAAGAGATGTCCAGCGCGCGTTGCACGATGCGGCCCCAGGGTTGAAGGTTCTCGAAGGCGATGAACTGTGTGAATCTGGAGTTGCCCTCGGAGAAATCCAAGGGGCTGCGACGGACGCTGCCGGTCCCATCCTCATTGTTGTGCTCGATGATCACGTGACCAACCCAGCCTCTGCGAAATCTGGCCGTGCTGTGAAGGCCGTCGGTCCAGTTGATAGATGTGTTGTGGGAGTTGTTACGGTCCAGAGATTTTGCAAACACCCCGCCCCGCGTCACGAATTTTGTCTGTAAACGCCCCGCCGCCAAGTCGAAACGGTTGGTTCTAAACCAATGGATGAACAGCTCGTCAACGGTGATCTTGCCGGCTTCGATACTATTGCCGGCCACGCTGGATTCGAACGAAGTATCCGCGCTGCACGATTCGGTGGAGCAGATGCCCGCAATCCGGGCCGTCAAACGCAGGGATTCGACCGGATTCCAGCTACCCTCGACGCGCAGGCGAGCGGTTATCTCCTCCTCCTGGTCGGATTCTCCAAACTGGTCTTCTTCGTCCGACCAGGCAGCGGAGGTCCGAACATCCAAACCGAAAGAGAGGAGATCGGCGACGTTGGCGGCGTCGATAAGAGACCCACCCACGTCCATACTCATGATATCTTCATCTGCGCTTTCGACTTCTTCAGCAGTTGCCTCGAGCGCCTCTTCTTCCTCTTCAGTGACGGTCTCCCCCTCCAATATAGGCGTGCTCCGCTCGATGGGTGGCTCGACTGATTGTTCGCCGTACGCTACCGAGCCAACAACCCACAGGGCGAGAACCGCGACAGTGCTGCGGAATTTCAGCCATGGAGTTTTGTGGTGGCGGAATGTCTTCAAGTACCCAGTTCTCGATAATGATCCGTGATGATAGAGGCGATGATTGCAGTAGCGCTTTACATCGAGTGTCCGAAATTAGGCGCTTGACTGCAATACGTTGCTGGCAAAAGATCCAGCGATCCCTAACAACCGTCGACAGACTGCTCGTGATTGATCAGTTCCGCATGAATTGAGCGATGATTGAAATAAACGATCTGCGATTCGACTACGGCACAGGCGACTTCTGTCTGGACATTCCACACTTGCGTGTAAACGAAGGCGAAACAGTGGCGGTCGTCGGCCCGAGCGGCTCGGGCAAGACAACGCTGCTGAACCTGATCGCAGGCATCGCCAAGCCGCAATCCGGACGGATCGTCACCGGTGCGGCGGACATATCTGGGCTCGATGACGCGGCGGTCCGTAACTTTCGCATCGCGAACATCGGGCTCGTGTTTCAGGAATTCGAATTGCTCGAATACCTGAATGTGCTCGACAACGTACTGCTGCCGTATCGTATCAGCGGCTCACTCCGCCTGGATTCGGCAGTGGTGCAGCGTGCCGAGGAGCTGCTAACCAGCGTTGGTATTGGTGACAAGCTCGACCGGTATCCGGACAACCTGTCGCAAGGCGAAAAGCAACGCGTCGCAGTGTGTCGCGCGTTGCTGGTAAAGCCGCCATTGTTGCTTGCCGACGAACCCACCGGAAACCTCGATGTCATGAACAAGGGCCGTGTTCTGGACATCCTCTTCGACTATGCGAGGGACCACAGTGCGACTCTCGTAATCGTGACACACGATCGCGACCTCTTCGATCGCTTTGAACGTATTATCGATTTCAAACAGTTCTTCGACGACACCAGGGGCGCGGCTCCCGGGAAACCGCAGGACGAATGAACGGTATGTTTTACTTGGCCTGGCGCTATCTCTCGTACAATCGTTGGAAAACGTCGATTCTGGTCGGCTCGATCATGCTGATCATTTACCTGCCCGTGGGACTGAACGTCGTGGTCGAACAAAGCGGCGAGCACCTCACCGCCAGGGCCGAGGCAACACCACTACTTGTCGGCGCGAAAGGCAGTCCGTTGGAACTGGTGCTGAACTCACTGTACTTCTCGTCGAAAATCCCCGAGGTTATGAAGTACTCGGAAGCTACGTCAATCATGCAATCCGGACTCGCCGAGGCAATTCCACTTTACGTGCGCTTTCGCAGCAGAGCGCAACCCATCGTTGGAACGAGTGTTGAATATTTCGGTTTTCGCGAGCTTCTTTTAGCTAGCGGCAGGATGGTTGCGTTGCTGGGCGAATGCGTACTCGGCGCGGCAGCCGCCGCGGCGTTGGATCTGCAACCGGGCGATTCGGTGGTTTCCTCGCCCGAGACTGCATTCGATCTGGCCGGTATTTATCCCCTGAAAATGCAAGTTGTCGGTGTACTGGAGCCAAGCTTCACGCCGGATGACCAGGCAATTTTCGTCGACATCAAAACCGCGTGGATCATCGCGGGACTCGGTCACGGCCACCAGGACCTGGCACGCTCCGAAGCCGCATCGGCAGTATTGAATCGCACCGGGGGAAATATCGTCGCTAACGCCTCGGTCGTCCAGTTCAACGAAGTTAACGAAAGCAACATCGACACCTTCCACTTCCACGGAGATTTGGCCCAGTACCCGCTGACAGCGGTGATTGCACACCCCCACGATCAGAAATCCGGTGTGATCCTGATGGGCCGCTACGTAGACGGCGGTGCGCCGAGTCAGATTCTGCAGCCGGAAGACGTCGTCGACGAACTGCTGGAGACCATCCTGACGATTCAGCAATTCATTGTGGCTGCCGTCATCATCGTCGCAATCGCGACGATTGCGACTGCCGCGCTGGTATTCCTTTTATCGCTGCGGCTCAGGCGCCGCGAGATCGAAACGATCGGCAAGATCGGCGGCGGAAGATGGCATGTCGTATCGATGTTGCTGACCGAGATCGTTATCGTGCTGATTCTCAGTGGCGGAATGGCGACTATGCTGACAATCCTGACCTGGCGTTACGGGTCGGCCATTATTGAAGGTTTTGTTCTCTCGTGAGGTGTCGTAGCAATGCACCGGGGCGCTAGTCTTTTTCTGCTGGCAACGTTGCTGGCCTGCTCCCAGGACGCGTCGCGTGAATCAGCGGCAGTGACTCAGTCCACTGTCTCGGAAGTCGTTACCATCTATGCCACCAATTATCCGTTGGCGTATTTCGCAGAACGCATAGCAGGGGACCGCGGCGAGGTTGTGTTTCCGGCGCCGCCTGATGTCGATCCGGCTAGTTGGTCGCCGGATGCGCAAACCATTGTCGAATATCAACAGGCTGATCTGATTGTGCTGAACGGTGCGGGATACGCCGCCTGGGTGGCGAAAGCTGCACTGCCACGATCGCGGCTTCTGGACACCACGTCTGCCATGGCCGATCGCGTGATCCCCCTCGAGAACGCGGTTACGCACAGTCACGGCCCGACCGCCGAGCATAGCCATGGTGGTACGGCATTCACCACGTGGTTGGATCTCGACATGGCGACCGAGCAGGCGCGTTCAATTCTCGAGGCGTTGGTTCGAATCCGACCGGACCATGAATCCGAATTTCGCCAGGCTTTTATAAGCCTCGAGGCGGATCTCAGGGAATTCGACAGGCAACTCATGAGGGTCGCGGAAAAGATCGGCGATCGACCAGTACTTTTCTCGCATCCGGTATATCAATACCTGGAGCGGCGCTACGGTCTGAATGGAGTTTCCGTTCACTGGGAACCCGACGCAATCCCCGAAGAGGTCCTATGGGATCAGTTGCAAGCCTTGCGGCAGCAGCACGCAGCAAGAATCATGATTTGGGAAGCCGATCCTCTACCCGAGACCAGACGGCGACTCGCGGATCTGGGTATCGAATGCGTAGTGTTTCAACCCGGTGGTAACAGGCCCGCGGCTGGTGATTTGTTAGACGTCGTGCGACGGGGCATTGCTGGACTCGAGGGCGCGGCTGCCAGCCGGTGAATTGAGAATGCCCCACAATCGGCCCCGGACTTCAACCGTTGCCATTGATCCAGGAATCTTGGATGATTCTGGACGAGGGATCGACCTATCTGCTCTGCATCAAGAGGAAGACGATGTTTTATATATCTCGGTTGCCGACAAAATTCGGCGCACTCATCACGATCATCATACTTTTTTCCCCGACCGTTGCATTTGCAGCCGGCGGCATAGTATCTGATCCAACCGGTGAAGCACCCGATCGATATGTGTATTACCCGGGCACGGAGGCACTCGCCGAAAAGGAAATCCGTGTGACGGCCTGTGGCACCGGTATGCCGGCCGCACGGCACGGCCAGGCGGCGACATGCTTCCTGATGGAATTCGGCAACGGTCAAAAGCTGATCTTCGATATCGGTACCGGCTCCATGGCCAACCTCGCGGCCTATATGATTCCGTACGAATATCTCGACAAGATTTTTCTGAGCCACTTGCACACAGACCATATGGGCGACTTGTCCACGATCTGGGCAGGCGGCTGGACGAGCGGACGACCGACAGGACTCAAGATTTGGGGACCTGCAGGCCTGCATCCCGAACTCGGCACCAAAGCCGCAATCGAGGGCTTCCTGAAATACGTCGCCTGGGATAGAGAGACCCGGTCGTT
>Ga0114949_10001745_pt1 | contig 13329 bp, 8 predicted proteins | sample N074metaG_FD_83505 | JGI IMG/M metagenome (GOLD analysis project Ga0114949, IMG submission 83505) | Deep subsurface microbial communities from Kermadec Trench to uncover new lineages of life (NeLLi) - N074 metaG | ecosystem: Environmental > Aquatic > Marine > Ocean trench > Sediment | place... | reverse complement strand
TAAAAAATTCATCAAAAGATTTACTTATCTTGAAAAGGAATCACAAAAAGATGGTAAATCAATTTCTGATATGACGTTGAACGAAATGAATGAATATTGGGAGGAGGCAAAAACTAAATAAAAGTCAGTTTCAAGACGCAATACTTAGTTTTTTTTATGCTGGATATTCAAACCATATTATTGGCGGGCGGATTTTTCGTGGTAGTAGTTGCTGCACGTCATCTGTCATCCTACTTTGCCAGGTTTCATCTTCCTTTGATTACTGGACTTTTATTTATTGGAATATTCGCCGGACCTTTTGTCTTTGATTTAGTCCGAACCGATTCATGGAACAGGCTTGATTTCGTAAATGATATTTCCCTCGCATTTATTGCATTTGCAGCTTCCGCTGAACTTTATCTAAAGGAACTGCGAAACCGGCTTAAAAGCATTAAATGGGTAACGATAGGACAATTGGTAATCACATTTATTCTCAGCGGCCTTGGTGTTTACTACCTGATTGAATTTATTCCTTTCGCAAGCGAATTCTCTTTTGAATCAAAAATAGCTATATCAATTCTGATGGGGTCAATTTTTGTTGCCCGTTCACCTGCGTCAGCTATGGCTCTTATTAATGAAATGCGAGCGAAGGGGCCATTTACACAAACGGTGATCGGCGTAACAATTTTAATCGACTTCCTTGTCATTATTTTGTTCTCCATTTGTTTATCTTTTTCCGAAGCTTTAATCAATGGAGATTCATTTGATTTTACATTCTTTTTCAAACTTATTCTTGAAATATCGGCTTCTTTCGGAGTTGGCCTTTTATTAGGAAAACTTCTACAGTTTATATTAAAATTAAGGCTCATTCTTTTTCATAAGGGTCTATTGATCCTTGCTTCAGGGTTTGGTATTTACAGGCTCGATTATCTGGTCGAACACTATTCAGAAGCCTGGTTCGGGATGAGTTTTGCAATGGAGCCCTTGTTAATATGTATTGTAGGTAGCTTTTGGATCACGAATTTTACAAGGTATCGCCTGGAATTCACCAAAATACTGAATGATTTAGGTCCATATATTTATGTTCCTTTCTTTACGCTGGCAGGGTTATCTCTCCAAATTGATATTCTGTACGAGTATGCAGTTATCGCTTTAATTCTGGTCACGGTCCGGCTATTTTCAATTATGTTGGGTTCATACTTTGGAGGTATCGTTGCAGGTGATCCGCCATTATACAGAAGGATGGGTTGGATGCCGTTTATAACACAAGCCGGGGTTGGAATCGGTCTGACAACCATTGTAGCATCTTCATTTCCAGAATGGGGTCAAAGCTTTTCAACATTGGTAATATCAGTGATTGTTATTAATCAAATTGTTGGACCTCCACTTTTTAAATGGGCCATCAAAATTGTAAAAGAAGGGCATAGAAAAGCAAGTACTCCCTCGTTTGATGGCGTCAATGATGCAATCATTTTTGGTTTGGAAGGTCAATCTGTCGCCCTGGCAAAGCAGCTTCAGGAAAATGGATGGCTTGTAAAAGTTGTTACACTCAAGGAGGATGTAGATTTGACTTCTTATCCCGGCATTGACATTTATAAAGTTGACGAAGTAAACCTTCAAACTCTGGAAGATCTCGATATCAGGTTATGCGAAGCCGCAGTTTGTCTTCTTACAGATGATGAAAATTTAAGAATTGTGGAGATTCTATATGAAAATTTCGGTACCAGGGATGTGATCATACGTTTAAATCACAGGTATAATTTTGATAAATTCCATGATTTGGGTGCCCTGATAGTAGATCCATCAACAGCAATAGTAAGTTTATTGGATCACCTCGTGAGATCACCCCAGGCAGCATCACTATTGTTGGGAATGGAAGGTGACCAGGATTCAATAGATATCGAAGTTCAAAATAGAAACCTCCATGGACTTTTACTCCGTGACCTGAGACTACCATCGGATACGATTGTTCTAGCGGTTAATCGTGGCGGACATATTATTATCTCTCATGGATACACGAAGTTACGTATTGGAGATACCATTACATTGGTAGGGTCGAAAGAAGGCCTGGAAGAAGTCTCGAGAAAATTCGCTCAACAGTAAAAGTCCTTGTAGGATAGCTGTCAAATTAGTTGCTTTATCTATTTTTGCGCAATGACGAAAAAGGAGAATCTTGAGTTGAAAGACATCGTCTCGCATTCTAAGGAATATGGATTTGTATTTCCATCCAGTGAGATTTATGATGGATTAGGAGCAGTTTATGACTATGGGCAAAATGGCGTCGAGTTAAAAAATAACATCAAAAGCTATTGGTGGAAGGCCATGGTCCAAATGAATGAAAATATTGTTGGCATTGACGCTTCAATTTTTATGCACCCGACCACGTGGAAAGCGTCAGGTCATGTTGATGCATTTAACGATCCCTTAATTGATAATAAAGATTCCAAAAAACGATATAGAGCAGATGTCTTAATCGAAGATCATATCGCGAAAATCGAAGCCAAAATCAGTAAGGAAGTATCAAAAGCCACCAAAAGATTCGGAGAAGATTTTGATGAAGTCAAGTTCAGGCAAACAAATCCCAGGGTTCTTGCCAACCTGGAAAAGATTGAGGCGATAAATACTAAAATGAAAACTTCGCTTGGGAATGGCGATTTAAAGGCACTAAGATCATTAATCATAGAACTGGACATTGCTGATCCCGTTTCTGGATCCAGGAACTGGACGGATGTAAGGCAATTTAACCTCATGTTCAATACACAACTGGGCTCCCTGGCAGAAGGAGCTAATGAGATATACCTAAGACCTGAAACGGCTCAGGGTATATTCGTGAATTATCTCAACGTACAGAAATCTGGAAGAATGAAAATTCCTTTCGGAATTGCCCAGATCGGAAAAGCTTTCAGAAACGAAATCATTGCGAGGCAATTCATTTTCAGAATGCGTGAATTTGAGCAAATGGAAATGCAATTTTTTGTGCAACCCGGGGAGGAAATGAAGTGGTATGAATATTGGAAAGAAAAAAGAATCAACTGGCACAAAGCACTCGGTATTTCACCAGACAATTACCGCTTTCATGATCACCTGAATCTTGCGCACTATGCGAATGCAGCTTGTGATATTGAATTTAAATTTCCAATGGGCTTCAAAGAATTAGAAGGAATTCACTCCCGGACGGACTTTGATCTAAAAGCACATGAAGAATATTCCGGGAAAAAACTTCAGTTCTTTGACCCGCAGGAAAATAAATCATATGTCCCTTTTGTGGTTGAAACCTCAATCGGTCTTGACAGGATGTTCCTGGCTCTTTTATCCAGTTCACTGGTTATTGAAGAACTTGAAGACGGAAGTCAGCGTACTGTTTTGATGATACCTGCAGCATTGTCACCCTATAAAGTGGCCGTGCTACCCCTGGTAAAAAAAGATGGCCTTCCGGAGAAAGCCAGACAAATAATGGATGAGCTGAAATTTGAATTTAATTGTCAATACGATGAGAAGGATGCAATAGGACGCAGGTACAGGAGACAAGACGCCATTGGGACCCCATATTGTATCACGATTGATCATGAGACCCTGAATGACCAGAAAGTGACAATAAGAAACAGAGATACAATGATACAGGATCGGGTTCCGATTGATCAGGTAAAGCAAGTATTAGCCGATTCAGTTTCCTTTACGAAACTGCTGTCTGAATTGTAATCCATGAAACACTCTGAATGAACTGGAAACAACTACTTGTTCCGTATAGAACAGGATCAAAAGGGCCCGAAATTCAAAAACACAGATCAACTTTCGAACAGGATTTTGATCGAATCATTTTTTCTCATCCTTTCAGGAAACTGCAGGATAAAACCCAGGTATTTCCATTACCTGAAGAAGATTTTGTTCACACCAGGCTTACACATAGCCTGGAAGTTTCCAGCGTTGGGCGCTCTCTAGGACGGTTGGCAGGTCAGGAAATACTATCAAACCAACCAGAACTTTCTGAGTCAGGTCTCTCATCACAAGATTTTGGGGTCATTGTGGCTGCAGCATCGCTTGCGCACGATATTGGCAATCCTCCGTTTGGACATTCGGGAGAAGGGGCCATTTCCGAATATTTTAAATCAGCGGGAGGAATGTTTTTTCAGAGCCACGTAAGTCAGGTTGAGTGGAGTGATTTGACAAATTTTGAAGGGAATGCCCAGGGCTTTAGATTATTAAATGCTAAATCATTGAGATTAACCTATCCGGTATTGGGAGCATTTACAAAATACCCGAGAAAATCTTCACTTAAGGTGTCAACCGCTCGTAGAAGCCAAAAGAAATTTGGTATTTATGAAAGCGAAATAGAAGTATTTAAAAATGTGGCCAGGCAATTTGACCTGAATTCATTAGGGAAAGAATCCTGGTGCAGACACCCATTGGCATTTCTTGTAGAGGCAGCAGATGATATTTGTTACCACATCATTGATCTGGAAGATGGATGCACCCTGGGTCTCATTGATGAAGAAACTACTGCAGCACTTTTGATTGAGATAGTTGGGAAAGATTTTGATAAGGAAAAGTACAATCAGATTCCAACAAGACGAGAGAGAATCGGGATGCTGAGAGCCATGGCAATTAACAAACTGGTTTCACAAGCAACCGAGGTGTTTCTTGATAATGAAAAAGGCATACTTGAGGGTAGTTTTGATAAGGCTTTGATTGATCTATGTGAATCAAGTAAAATTTTAGAACAAATAATAGATATTTCAATTAAGAAACTTTACCATTCAAGAAAGGTTTTGGAGATTGAAGCTGCCGGATTTGAAGTTATCGGAGGACTCATTGATCAATTCTCAAAAGCGCTATTCAGTGTTCATTACGGAAGCCCCACATCCAGGGAAAAAGCACTGTGGCGGCTTATTCCTGAATACCATCAGATTCAAACAAACGATGCCTCCATCTACATGATGCTCAGAAATTGTCTTGATTATATATCGGGAATGACAGATTCTTACGCAATTTCTCTGTACAGGAAAATTCATGGAATGATTCAACCTGGTTACTAAATGACTTACTTTTCAATTTTATTGTAATAGTTGCAAATTGATTACCTTTGCGAATTGTTAAAAAATGTGGGTTAAACTATCGCATATAATCATTAAAAACAGGCTCTTATTGCTCCTGATACTAGGGGCTATAACGGTCTTTATGGGCTATAAAGCAAGGACGGTAACGATGAGTTACGAGCTTGCAAAAGTGGTTCCTATGGAAGATCCTGATATGATTAAGTTCATGGAATTCAAGGCCCTTTTTGGGGAAGATGGGAATATACTGGCTATTTCCATGAAAGACAGTGCAATTTTTAAGTCTGAGAATTTCAAAAAATTTAAATATCTGAGCGAAGAACTCAAGAAATTGAAAGTTGTTACCCAAGTGATGTCACTGCCATTGCTTTCAAAAATTGTTAGAAATAAGGAAGAAAAGAAATTTGAATTACACCCTATATTCGAAACAATTCCTGATGATCAAAAGGAGTTGGATAGTCTTTTGCTTTTTGCGAGAAACCAACTTTTTTACTCAGGTCAACTATTCAATCCTGATAATGGTGCCGTATTGGTTCTTGTAGGAATCGATTCGGATGTCCTGCAATCGAAAAAAAGAATTTTTCTAACAGAAGATATCCAGATGTTGGGAGATACATTTTCTAAACATACCGGTATAACAGTCCACTATGCAGGATTGCCATTTGTGCGTTCTGTTATTGCCGGTAAAGTGAAACAGGAAATGATAATGTTCATTATTATTTCATTGAGCATCACCGGAATCATCATGTGGATATTCTTCAAATCCAAAACGGCTGTTATTTTTCCAATGATCATTATTGGAGTGGTTACGATCTGGGTTTTAGGATCACTTGCATTGCTGGGATATAAAATCACGTTATTAACAGGTGTGATCCCTTCTATTATTGTAGTTATTGGTATTCCTAATAGTATTTATTTACTAAATAAATACCACCAGGAATACATGCAACACGGTAATAAGGAAGAAGCTATTGCAACTGTAACTCAAAAAATTGGATTGGTCACACTTATCACAAATGCTACAACTGCTGTTGGATTTGGAGTACTGATGTTTACATCAATTACCATTTTGAAGGAGTTTGGAATTGTAGCTTCACTCAATATTATGGCAACTTTTGTGGTTAGTATAATATTGATGCCAAGCGTGTTTTCATATCTTCCGCCACCTTCAAGAAAGCATTTGAAGCATCTCAAATTCGTACCTTTGGACAAACTCCTGACAGGCCTCGACCTGCTTGTTCATAGGTATAAATATCGAATTTTCTTTGTAACCGGAGTCATCGTTACCCTATCGATCATTGGGCTTTATAGAATTACTGCCATATCATATATGGTAGATGATCTGCCTGAGGATAGCGAAATCAAGAAAGACCTCCATTTTTTTGAGGAGAATTTCAGTGGTATTATGCCCTTGGAAATTGTGGTAGATACGAAGAAACGGAGGGGAGTTCAGAATCTGAAGAACATGAAGAAAATTTCTGAATTTGAAGACTTTCTTGGAAATCAGGAATACATCTCAAAGCCTGTTTCAATTATAAGTTTTGTGAAAGCGCTTAGTCAGGCGTATTACGCTAATAATCCCAAAAGGTACGCTTTGCCTGACCGAAATGATAGCAGGTTTATATTTCGAAATTTGACGAAAAGCGGAGACCAGTCAAAGCTCCTGGATTCATTTGTAGATAGCACGGGGCAAAAAATGCGGATTAGTTTGCAGGTAGCTGATATTGGTTCGCATAAAATGGATTCCCTGATCCAGCAGGTCATTATTCCTGAACGTGATCGAATATTTGCTGATACTGAAATGGAAGTTACGATTACGGGTACTACGCCATTGTTTATTAAAGGAAATTCGTTTTTAATTGAAAATTTGAAATTTAGTTTTGTGTTGGCCTTTGGAATCATTGCGCTGTTAATGGCACTGTTATTTGCAAATACGCGGATGATAATTCTTTCAATCATTCCCAATATAATACCTCTGCTTATTACTGCCGGAATTATGGGGTTTGCAGGTATTCCTCTCAAACCAAGTACAGCAATTGTGTTTAGCATTGCGTTTGGAATATCTGTTGATTTTGCTATTCATTTTCTGGCAAAGTACAGGCAGGAGCTTTTTGCAAATAATTTTTTTGTTGCGGTTGCTGTTAGCAAAGCTATTCGGGAGCTGGGACCCAGTATGATTTATACGGCAATTGTTTTGTTTGCCGGTTTTATCATTTTTACATTCTCTGATTTTGGGGGTACAGTTGCATTGGGGTTTTTAACCAGCATAACCCTTTTTATTAGTATGCTTACCAATTTAATTGTGCTGCCTGCACTGCTTTTAACTTTTGACGATGGAAAACGAAAACGAAATTCCCATCCATTAATTGAACATGTTGAGGAGTTTGATTTAGAAGGCGATGATGAAGAAATTAACCTTGACAAAATTGAAGTAGAAGGCAAACAATCGATCACTCAATAACATAAAATACAGTGCTCCAATGGGCAATTACAAAGAATATAAACAAATTGACTTTGCCGAAGTAGCATCTGAAATTCTGGACTACTGGAAAAGAGAAAAGATTTATGAAAGATCTGTCTCCGAAAGAGAGGGAAGCCCTTCATTTACTTTTTATGAAGGACCTCCGTCAGCAAATGGTTCTCCCGGAATTCATCATGTGATGGCCCGTGCCGTTAAGGATATTTTTTGCCGTTATAAAACACAAAAGGGTTTTCAGGTAAAGCGAAAAGGCGGATGGGATGCCCATGGATTGCCTGTTGAATTGCAGGTAGAGAAGGAGCTTGGTATCACAAAAGAAGATATCGGGACAAAGATCTCTGTTGAAGAATATAATAAGAAATGCCGAGAGGCAGTGATGAAGTATAAGGATCAGTGGGGAGATCTTACTGAAAAAATGGGTTATTGGATTGATCTTGAGGATCCATACATCACCTTTGATCGAAATTATATCGAGTCAGTATGGTATCTTCTGAAACAACTATTTGATAAAGGGTTATTATACAAAGGCTATTCGATCCAACCATTTTCGCCGGCTGCGGGAACCGGATTGAGCTCACATGAGCTCAATCAGCCGGGAGCTTACCGGGACGTGAATGATGTTTCTATTACAGCACAATTCAAATTATCAGGAACAGATAATGATTATATCCTTGCATGGACAACAACACCCTGGACTTTACCGGCAAATAGCGCACTTGTTGTTAATAATAAAATTGACTACGTAAAAGTTCGGACGTATAATACGTACACTCATGAGCCTATTAATGTATGGCTGGCAAAAGCTCGGATGGATTTTTATTTCAATGAGAAAGCCAAAGATATACCTTACGATTCCTACCAGGCAGGAGATAAACTAATTCCGTTTGAAATACTGGAGGAAAGAAAAGGGAAGGACCTTGTTGGCAGGGAGTATGAGCAATTAATGCCATACATCAAACTACCAAAACCAGCTTTCACAATTTTTCATGCTGATTATGCGTCTACAGAAGATGGTACTGGAATTGTTCATATAGCTAAAGCATTTGGTTCAGACGATTTTAAGTTAAGCATTCAGCACAACATCCCCGGTATTTTTATTAAAGATAATGATGGCAAAGAAATACCCATTGTAGACCGGCAGGGACGATTCGTTGAGGAAATCATCGATTTTGCCGGAATGTATGTTAAGAATTATAATGAAGAGGATGAATCGGATCCAAATTATAAGTCTACCGACACGCTGATCGCTATCAAACTTAAAGAGGAGAATAAAGCCTTCAAAGTAGAGAAGTATGTGCACTCGTACCCACATTGCTGGCGAACAGATAAGCCGGTATTGTACTATCCACTTGATTCCTGGTTTATCAAGACTACACAATCCAAGGAACGACTTGTAGAACTTAATAAAACGATTAATTGGAAACCGACTTCTACCGGCACCGGACGTTTTGGCAATTGGCTGGAAAACCTGGAAGATTGGAATTTAAGCAGAACCAGGTTTTGGGGCACTCCTCTTCCGATTTGGGTGTCAGAGGATAAAAAGGAGTTGAAGTGTATCGGATCCTTTGAAGAGCTGAAGAAGGAGGTGGATGATGCGGTGAACAAGGGATACATGGACGAACCTCTTTCCAGCGAATTTGATCCGCACAGGCCGTATGTTGATGATTTGATTCTCGTAAGCGATTCGGGACAGAAAATGTTCCGTGAGCCGGATTTGATTGATGTATGGTTTGATTCAGGTGCGATGCCTTATGCGCAGTGGCATTATCCATTTGAGAATAAAGAAATTTTTGATAAGTCATATCCCGCAGATTTTATAGCAGAAGGTGTGGACCAAACCCGTGGTTGGTTTTTTACCCTCCATGCTATTGCAGGCATGCTTTTTGACCAGATTTCATATAAGAACGTGATTGCTAATGGGCTTGTTCTCGATAAAAACGGGAATAAAATGTCGAAGCGTTTGGGTAATGCCGCTGACCCTTTTGTAACCCTGGCGAAATATGGTGCAGATGCCACCAGGTGGTACATGATATCAAATGCTAATCCATGGGAAAACCTAAAATTTGATGAAGAAGGAATAGCTGAAGTGAAGAGAAGGTTTTTTGGAACATTGCAAAATACATATTCTTTTTTTGCTTTATATGCTAATCTGGATGATTACAATGGGGAATCTGTGGATTTCTCTGCGTACACTGAAAGTGATCGGTGGATTCTTTCCAGGTTAAATACTCTTATCAGAAAAGTGGATGCGTCTTACAATGATTACGAACCTACCAAAGCAGCAAGGGAAATATCTCAGTTTGTGAATAATGACCTGAGCAATTGGTATGTTCGACTAAATCGTAAGCGTTTTTGGCGAGGAGAAGTCAATGAAGACAAGAAGGCTGCTTACTATACTTTGTGGCAGTGCCTGAATACCGTTTCAAGATTGGGAGCACCTATCGCTCCATTTTATATGGACAAGTTATTTCTTGATCTTTCAGAAAACGAATCTTCGGTACATTTAGCAAATTTCCCCGAAGCAGACCAAAATTTTATTGACATTGACCTGGAAGAACGGATGAAACTTGCCCAGCAAATTTGTTCTTTAGTTCATTCACTGCGCAAGAAACATAAAATCAAAGTACGTCAGCCATTAACGAAGATAATGATACCGGTTCATGATGACGTGCAGAAAAAGAGGATAAATAAAGTTTCGGATCTGATCCAATCTGAAACCAACACTAAAGCAATTGAATTTGTAGATGATGATACCGAAATCCTGGTTAAAAAGGTGAAGCCAAATTATCGAAAACTTGGCAAGGAATTTGGTCCAAAGATGAAAGAAGTAGCGGCTATCATTGCACAATTCACAGGGGATCAAATCCGCGAGATAGAAAGAGAAGGAAGTATCCAGATGAAATTACGTGGTGAAAATATTTCACTTGCAAAGGAAGATGTGGAGATCTCATTTGAGGATATTCCCGGATGGACGGTAGCAGCAGATGGTGATATCACAGTCGCTCTGGATATTAACATTACGGATAGTTTAAGAGAAGAGGGGCTGGCGCGTGATGTGGTAAACCGGGTGCAAAATATTAGAAAGGAGAGCGGCTTGGAGGTTCAGGATAAAATTACCATTGAAATAGAAACACATCATGAAATCCTGTCATCCGCTCTTAATACATTTGACAATTACATTCGGGAAGAAACACAGGCGAATGGTATTGCGCTAGTAAATGAACTCAACGATGGTGAGACATTTCAAATTGATGATTTTGAACTTAAAATAAAGATTAGAAAGTGAAATACGGCAAATACTATTTATTAACCCTGGCTGTAATATTTTTGGATCAGACTGTCAAATTGTTAGTTCATTACAATATGGATCTTGGCCTTTTTGGAGAAATAAAAGTTTTTGGTGGCTGGTTTCGACTTCATTATATGCTGAATGAAGGAATGGCTTTTGGTATGAGGTTGAATTGGGAGTATGGGAAAATTGTGTTAACAGCATTTCGATTAATTGCCTCTGGAGCCGGTATTTATTTACTTTACTACTATGCGGTTAAAAAGGTTCATCCTGGGTTGTTGTGGTCAGGTGCGCTCATTCTTGCCGGAGCCATTGGAAATGTAATTGACAGTGTTTTGTATGGTGTCTTTTTAGACAATGCTCCGTACGATGCACCTACTCCATGGTTTTATGGGCAAGTTGTTGATATGCTCTATTTCCCACTTTTTGAATTTAACTGGCCTGAATGGATTCCAATTATTGGCGGGAATAATTTTCTTTTCTTTTCTGCCATTTTCAATGTAGCAGATGCCTCAATTTTTATCGGCGTGAGCATTATTCTTATTTTCCAGAAAAGATTTTTTCCAGAAAAAGATAAAAAAATTGAGAAAACGCAGATTGATGAAGAAGTACCAATTGTTTCTGAGCCATACTCAGAAGTCTCATAACTAAAGTTCTGTACTTGAAATTGTATTGGAGCAGGTATTTTTATCAGCGGAATTTTCAGGAGTCTTGCCCCATAGTTATGGAGGAATATAAATTGCCGCAGATTTTTAATTATAAAAATCGAAGATCTTTCAATATTCCCTTACCAAACTCCTCTTCAAATAGATAAACTATCTTTTCTTTTGATAACATCAGATCTTTTTTTAACGGGGCTGATGTTATTTCTACAAAAAGAATTCCGTCTTTCATAAACCGTTTTGACGTACGTTTTGCAATAGAAACCCCCATGATTTCGTCCCATGAGTTTATCAATTGCTTTTCCCTAAACTTTCCGGTTAGACGATATTTCTTAAACATATCGTTCATGACCTGTTTCAACGGCTTAACTTCGGTGTTTCGTATTCTATAGTTTTTGTATTTTTCGCTGTTCCAGGGCATGCCACAAAGCTACGAAATGATTTAACCTTCTTTTGTTTTTGAGGATTCAAGATCAAGTAAATATCCCTTTCTCTCTAATCCACCACCATACCCAACCAGCGCCCCATTTGATCCAATCACACGATGACAAGGAATAAGTATAGAAATCGCATTGTCACCATTGGCTTTTGCCACTGCCCTTACGGCTTTTGCATTTCCAAGCGCTTTTGCCTGGCCAGCATAAGACCGGGTGGCCCCGTAAGGTATTTCTAACAGAATCTTCCAAACACGTAATTGAAAATCAGTACCAACCATGTCCAGGGGTATACTAAATTTCAAACGAGTGCCTCCGAAATATTCATTTAATTCATTTTGTAATTTATTAAAAAGCGAGTTTTTCCCTGCGATGAAGGTACTGCTGGTTCTGGAAGTGATTTTCCGAATTTGCGTTTCTAACATTTTACGATCTGAAAACTCAAGTAAACAAAGGCCTTTTTGAGTAGCTCCTGCAATCATTGGACCAAGAGGTGTAAGAATTCTGGCCACTGTAATAATTTCCTTTTCAGAACTTTCTGAAGGACTAAAACCGGTTTGCTTTTTAAAGGCATTCTGAAAACCACTCAACGATTCAAACCCGGTTTCAAAGGCTGTTTCAGTGACAACGTTTTTTGTCCTGAGTGTTCCAAATGCCTTGTTTATTCTCAGGGACCGGAGATACGCCTGAAAGGTAATACCGTGTTCTTTTTTAAACCAACGGCGCACACGAGCAGGATCGAAGCCTTTTTGTACAAGTTGATAATCTTTCATTTTTCCTTCAGAATTGGATTCGACCTCAGTTAAAACCTGTTGAACCCACTCGGGCGTTTTACCTGCGTGTGACATGGGGTGACAAATTTTGCAAGGTCGATAACCGTAAGCGATCGCATCTTTTGTTGAACTGAAGTATTCAACATTTTCTTTTTTTGGTTTCCTGGCTCTGCATGTAGGTCTGCAAAATATTCCTGTTGTTTTTATACCTGCAAAAAATATTCCTTCAAATTGAGAGTTTTTGTCCAAAAGAGCCTGGTACATATTTTCTTAAGTAGGAAGTTGATTCATGTTTTTTAAACAAATTTCGCTTAACTATTCATTGCTCTGCAACCGAAAAATTAACAACTAATTTTTTTCATTAATTAATTTACCATTATCAATGTAAAACATTGTCGCTGTTAAATTCAATGATTCCAAAATAGATTTTGTTCTTTCGGGTCTGGCGTCAGTCAGGAACATTTGTCCATGATCATCACTGGCAATTAGCAACATTAATTGGTGAATTCGATAATCATCAAGTTTATCAAATATGTCATCAAGCAACAACACTGGAGCAAATCCTTTTTCTTCCTTAATAAGATCAAACTGTGCTGTTTTCAAACTAATCAGGAAAGTTTTTTGCTGACCCTGGGAACCAAATTTTTTTAGGTCTCTTTGGT
>Ga0114949_10001744_pt1 | contig 13330 bp, 11 predicted proteins | sample N074metaG_FD_83505 | JGI IMG/M metagenome (GOLD analysis project Ga0114949, IMG submission 83505) | Deep subsurface microbial communities from Kermadec Trench to uncover new lineages of life (NeLLi) - N074 metaG | ecosystem: Environmental > Aquatic > Marine > Ocean trench > Sediment | place... | reverse complement strand
GCAGGAGCGCTTCGACGCCACCAGCCTGGGACCTGCGGCTACCGCCGCCCACGTCCTGGCTCTGGCGGTTGGGTCCAGCGGCAGCGCCGCCGAGCAGCAGGAGGTGGGGCGGGAAGACGAGGCCGAACTTCTGATGCACCTCAGCCGGTCGCTGGGGAATTTGACCGAGCAGCACCAGGTCCCTGGAGTGCTGCTGGACACCCTGGCCCGCCTTGCCGATCCGGACCTCGCGGTGATCGTGCTCGAGGAGTCGCACCTGCCGTGGGACCAGGCCATGCGCGAGTACCGCCCGATCTCGGAGGATCTGCGGGTTGCGGCGTGTGGGGACTCCCTGGATGCGCTGACACGCGCCGGCGCGGCAGCTCCGCTGGACGTGCGGGTGCGCGAGATGCGGCGGGGCTCCGGCGTGCTGCAGCGGGAAGTTGCGCCGGTCTGGCGCTCCTGGGTGCATCAGCCCGTGGAACGCGCCGGCCGCGTGGCGGGGGTGGTGTCGGTGTTTGCGCAGCGCGAGCGTGCATTCTCCGAACCGCAGCGCAGAATGTTGACCACCGTGGCGGCGCAGGTGGCCATGACGCTGGAGCGGCTCGAGAGCGTGGCCGAGGCAGAGCGCATCCATCTGGAGTCGGTGGTGGATGCCATGGGTGAGGGCCTGCTGTGGATCGACGGGGACTGGCGGTTGCGCATGGCGAATGCTGCGGCGCGGCTGCTGCTGCAGGAATTGTCCGCCGGCCCCCAGCCACCACGCATGCAGCGTCTGGGGGCGGTGGATCTGAAGCTTGTGGCTCAGCAACTGGAGACAGCGCCGCGATACCACAGCGAATTCGAGATGGAACCGGGGCCGCGACGGATGTCCGTGACGGTGTCCCCCGTGCGCGGCCGTGGCGGCGCGACCGACGGCATGGTGATCCTGCTGGCGGATATCACAGAGCAGCATGCCTTGCAGCAGAAGTTGGTGCAGTCGGAGAAGCTTTCGGCGCTGGGGGAAATGATCTCGGGCGTGGCCCATGAGTTGAACAATCCCCTGGCTGCGGTCATGGGCTATGCGCAGCTGCTGGACTCGGACCTGGTGGAGCTGGATGGCGAGCACCGGCAGGAGAAGATCCGAACCATCCACCGTGAAGCGTATCGTTGCCAGCGGATCGTCCAGAATCTGCTCTCCTTCGCTCGCAACCAGAACCCCGAGCGCCGGCCCACGGATCTGAACGCCGCGGTGCAGGCGGTGATCCACCCGTTGGAATATTCCCTGCGCGTGGACGAGGTGGAGGCGATCCTCGAGCTGGCCCCTGACCTGCCGGCCGTGATGGGGGACGCGCACCAACTGCAGCAGGTGATCCTCAACCTGGTCAACAACGCCCAGCACGCGTTGCGGGAGGTGCCGGGTCCGCGTCGCCTGCGCATCTCCACCGTACAGCGGGATGGCAGGGTGGTGGTGCAGGTGGAGGACAATGGCGTGGGCATTCCAGCCGACAAGCTGGGCAAGGTGTTCGACCCGTTCTTCTCCACCAAGGCGGTGGGGAAGGGGACGGGACTCGGGCTGAGTCTGGCCTACGGCTGCATCAAGGAGCACGGCGGCGAGATCCGCGTGCAGAGCCCGCCGGGACAAGGAACCTGCTTCACCCTGGACCTGCCGGCTACTTCCGCACCCATCGTTGGTCAGGCAGACGAGCCCAGCGCTCCCACGCAGGCGCGCAAGCCCGTACGCAGCTGCAGCATCTTGGTGGTGGACGATGAACCCAATGTAGCGGCAGTCATCGCCGAAGTTCTCAGCGCTTGCGGACACCGCGTGGAGGTGGCGCATGATGGACGCGAGGCCCGCGAACGCATCCGAGAGGGTGCGGTGGACCTGATCATCACCGACCTGATGATGCCTCATGTGAGCGGACACGAGCTCTACGAGGATGTCCGGCAGCATTCGCCGGAGCTGGCGGCGCGCATGATCTTCTCCACCGGGGATACGGTGAGCGAGGGGACGCGGGAGTTCCTGCGGCGTACCGGTAACGCCTACCTCACCAAGCCTTTCCAGATTGAGACGTTGTTGGAGATTGTGGAGAAGGCGCTGGGGAAACTGGAGTAGAGGGCGGCGCGACCTTTGTTCTTGCCGGACGGACGGCAACGCTTCGCACGAGACCCTCCAACGGTCAAGGATGTTGGTTTCGTAACTCACTGAAGGGAATGCTATACTCTGGAGCCATTGCAACCAGTTTTGGAGATGTTTCATGCGGATGAGGCCGGAGCAGGTCGAGATGATGGCCCACCAGGTCGTACGGCGGCTGGATGAGAGTGGGCTGGTGCGCTTTGAGAATCGGGAAGGTGCGGTGGAACATGTCGCCCGGGCTCTGACCGCGGATCTGCAGGTGGAGGACCGGCTCAACGAGGAGGTCCGGGAGATTTTGCGGGGCCTTGCCGATCAAATGAATAGCCAGAATGTTCAGTACCACGAGATGTTCAAGCTGGTGAAATCCAAACTGGTGCGGGAGCGCAAGCTCGTCCTTTAACACTTCCGATTCGGAGCGATTCATGGGGCTCAGTCACGAGAAAATGGTTCATCTGTCGCATGTGGTCACCAATGCGCTGGACGCGAACGATGCGGTGACCTTCCTCAAAACGCACAACCAGGTGCGGCTCGAGGTGGTGGAGGCGTTGCGGCGAGAGTCTGCTCAGGAGGACGAGATCGAGCACCGTGCCCGGAGGAAGATCACTTCCATGAAGAAGGACATCGTCGAAGGAAGCCCGGAGTGGGACATCCTGTACGGCAAGTTCGTCGAAGAGGAGAGGGACAAGCGGCGGCGAGTCCGCTGAGCAAGGCCATCTCCACGAGACCCTTCCCCCCATGAGCCCGATGCGCTACGTGGTCGGCACGGCAGGCCACATCGACCACGGCAAGACCGCGTTGATCCGCGCGCTCACCGGGGCGGATACTGACCGTTTTCCGGAAGAGAAGAGCCGCGGCATTACCATCGACATCGGATTTGCCGCACTGGACCTGTCGTCCGAGCTGCACCTTTCCTTCATCGACGTTCCGGGCCACGAACGTTTCATCAAGAACATGCTGGCCGGGATCGGCGGCATCGACGTGGTCATGCTGGTGGTTGCGGCTGACGAGTCGGTGATGCCGCAAACGCGCGAGCACTTCGAGATCTGCTCGCTCCTCGGTATTCGCCGTGGTCTGGTGGTGCTCAGCAAGATCGATCTGGTGAGTGAGGACCTGCGCGAATTGGCGGAATTGGAAGTTCGCGAGTACCTGGAAGGCTCGTTCCTGGATGGAGTTCCGCTGGTGCCGGTGAGCAGCAAGACCGGGCAAGGGATCGAGGAGCTCAAGGAGGCACTGCAGCAGGTGGTCGAGGGCATGGAGCCCAAGGATGCCGGCGGTTGGGTGCGCTTGCCGGTGGATCGCTCGTTCTCGATCCGCGGGTTCGGGACGGTGGTCACAGGAACCCTGTTCTCCGGCACCCTGCACCAGGGAGACGAGCTGGAGATCGTCCCCGGTCGCACGGCGGTGAAGCTGCGGCGCGTGGAGGTACACGGTGAGGAGTCGCCGCAGGCGGTGGCCGGCCAGCGTGTGGCGTTGAACCTGCAGGGCGTGGATACCTCTCAGGTCCGCCGCGGCCAGGTCCTGGCGTCTCCCCAGGCGCTGCTGCCGTCCCGTCTGGTGGACGTGCGAATGCAACTGCTTGCCTCGGCGCCAGCAGTGCTCAAGAATCTCTCACGGGTGCGCTACCACCACGGGACGGCGGAGGTCCTGGCGCGTGTGAAGCTGCTGGGAAGCCATGTGCTGCAGCCCGGCGAGGAGTGCATGGCGCAGCTTCGCCTGGAGACGGATCATGTAGCGCTTCCCGGCGATCGCTTCATTATTCGCCGCTACTCGCCGTCGCGCACCATCGGCGGCGGGACGGTGCTGGACCCGGCGCCGCGGAAGCACCGCGGCCTGGCTGAACCGGCAGCAAGATACCTGGAGGCGATGGAGAAGGCCAGTCCGGACGACCGCGTGGTGTTGCTGGTGGACAGCATGGGTTCTCGGGGTTGCTCGCTGTGGGACTTGCAGGCACGTCTGGGGCTTCCGTTGGGGCGAATGCGCCCATCCCTGTCGCAGGCCGAGGCCGCCGGACGATTGGTGGTGGTGGGTGACGGCCCCGCCGCCCGCTGTCTGTCGCGAGCCGCCCTGGACGAGTTCCAGCGTCAGGTGCTGCAGCAGCTAGGGCGCCATCACCAGGCCCATCCGTTGGATCCGGGGCTCGGCAAGGAGGAGTTGCGCGTTCGTGTGTTCGGCGATGCACCGGTGGAGGTCTTCCGGTATGCGCTGGAGCTACAACAGCAGCAACAGTCCTTGGTGGTGGAGGGTGATCGCGTCCGCCTGGCCTCTCACCAACTGCGCCTGACGCCGGAGGAGGAGGAAGCACAGCAACTCATCGAGGCTGCTTTCCTGGCCGGCGGCCTCAATCCTCCCGGGCTGGCGGAGGTAGCGCGGCAGAACGGGTTGGCGGCATCACAGGCTGAAGCCCTGCATCGCGTCCTGCTACGCTCAGGACGCCTGGTCCAGGTGCGGAGCGGGCTACTGTTTCACTGCCAAGCGTTGGAGGATCTGAAGCAGCGATTGTTGCATTTCCGCAACCAGAATGAGACAATAGATATTGCCTCGTTCAAGGAGCTTTCCGGGACCACCCGGAAGAATGCCATCCCGCTTCTTGAATACCTGGATGCGCAACATGTCACGTGCCGTCGCGGGAGCGAAAGGGTCATCCTGCCTCCTCCGCAGCGTGTTCCCTAGCACGGTGTTTGTGTAGCGCATGAGGAACTGTCCATGCTCGAACTTCGGCAACTCCTCTGGCTCATCGGGATGCCTGGCCCGATGGAGCTTCTCCTCATCTTCGGGATCCTGGTGCTCATCTTCGGTGCCAGCAAGCTGTCGGGCATCGGCAAGGGGCTCGGAGAGGGGATCCGGAACTTCAAGAAGGGTTTGAAGGCGGACGATTCCAACGAACTGGAAGCCCCCAAGGACGACAAGTCGGATTGACCCCCACAGCATGCCGCGCGTAGAGTCCTCGCTTCATGGCTGAACTCACACCTGCGCTTCGGGAGGAGATCTCCTTCCATAAGGAGATGGTCCGCCGCCTGAAGCGCGAGATCGCACTGGTTGATCGCAACAGTCGCCGCAAGTACATCCGTGATTTCGATGAGGAGTACTCTACCTACGAGCAGATCTCGTCGCTGGACGATCTCATCATGGCGGCGTACCAGGCTGACATCATCTACATCGGCGACTACCACGCTCTGAGACAGTCTCAGGTGTTTGTGGCTCGCATGGTCAAGGAGATCGCGTCCCGGACCCGCAAGGTCCGGCTCGGGATGGAGATGGTCTTCGGCAGGAACCAGCGTGTACTGGATCGCTGGATGGAAGGGGAGATAGACGAGGACGAGTTTCTCACTCGCATCCGCTACCACCTGGACTGGGGCTACGACTGGGAGTCCTTCCGGCAGATTCTCGATGCAGCGAGAAAATACAAGGTCCCGGTTCTGGCTCTGGACTGCGAGCCCCGGAGCGGCTTTCGCTACATCCGCAAGCGGGATCAGTATGCCGCTCAGAGGATTGCCGCGGTGGTGGAGTCCGATCCCCACGCCAAGATCATTGTGGTGTTCGGTGAGAGTCACCTGGCTTCCGGGCACCTGCCGGAGCGCGTGCGGGCGATCCTGAAGGCCCGCAGCCTGGAGCGCCGTGATCTCGTCATTGTACAGAACGTGGAGCAGATCTACTGGGATCTGGCGGAGGGAGGTCACCAGCACGTGGACGTGGTGCGCTGTTCGCCATCCAGCTATTGCGTGTTCAACGCAAGCCCGTTGGCCAAGTACGAATCCTACCGTCAGACCATCGACCGGTGGAAGGCCGAAAGCGTGCAGGACACCGGACTCGATCTCACACCTACCATTTACAACATGGTGGACACCATCCTGCGCTTTCTGCGCCTGGACAAGTACCGGTATCGCCTGCAGCGCGACGGCTCGTCCCTGGAGTTACTGGTGGATGCCTATCCGGAGGTCTACTCCGATATGGAACTCGATCAGTTCCAGGACGTGCTGAGGGCCAGCAACCTGAACCCGGAGCAGATGGCCGAGGTCACGTATCATGTCGGTCGTAATGGTTCTTGCTACGTACCGAGCATCAACGCCATCTTTATCGGTGACTTCAACCTGGTGCACGGCGGCGAGGAAGCGGCGCACTTCGTGAACATGGCTCTCAAGGGTGAGATCTTCGAACGCGGTGGCAAGGTGTATCCGGCAGCGGACCTATTCTATGTCACTGTCCTGGAGGAGGCGATTGGGTTCTTCGGCTCGAAGCTCATCGACCCCAGCCGCAATCACTTCTTCGAGACGGAGTTCTACCGCTATCACAAGAAGTCTCCTGCAGTCATCGAACGCGAGACTCGCTACGGCTATCGTGAGTTCCGCGACATCATCGATTTCATCCTGCTGCACAAGCGCTTCGAGCGCAGCTACCATGAATACGAGGATGTGCCGGCCAGGCTACTGGACGGCATCAACGCCGAGGGTGAGCGCTTCTCCATCCTCACTCATGAACTGGGATACTTTCTGGGCCAGCAGATCTACGACGGATACCATGCTGGCTCCATTCGGCGTCGCGAGGTGGTGAAGTTGTTCCAGCGCAGCTTCGAGCCCGGTGGCGAGGCGCTGAGCGTATATCTGGATCTGGTGGAGCGCCTGTCTGTGGACGAGTCCTCGGGCGAAGCGTCGTAGGCCTCGATCCCCTGTTTGCGTGTCACATCGCCTGTTACAGGTTACGGCTCGTTCGAGGCCGGACGCGCCTCACCCCGTCCTTCAGCCCTGCCCCAAGTTCCTGAATCTACAACCGTTGCCCCCAATTCGCCGGGGTGCGTCCGGACCTGGCACCGGTGTTGCTTTGACGCGGAGGGTAGGGGGAGAAATGAGAATCGTGGTCTCTGATCGAGGAGCCGGTGGACCGGCCAGGGAACTGGTGGGCAACAGCGCCGCCATGGACGCTGTGATGCATGCTGTGCGGCTGGTGGCGCCCGCGGACTCCACGGTGCTGCTGCTGGGAGAGAGCGGGACGGGCAAGGAACTGGTGGCCCGCGCCATTCACCGGGCCAGTGCGCGCGCATCGCGGCCGTTCCTGAGCGAGAACTGCGCTGCTCTCAGCGAGACGCTCATCGAGAGTGAATTGTTCGGCCATGTGCGCGGGGCGTTCACGGGCGCCAGCGAGACACGCCCCGGCATCTTCCAGCTGGCCCACGGCGGGACGTTGCTGCTGGATGAGATCGGTGACCTCAGCTTGCGCCTCCAGGGCAAGCTCCTGCGCGTGTTGCAGGAGGGTGAGTTCCGGCCGGTGGGGGGGCGGGAGATGGTCCGCGTGGATGTACGAATTCTTGCCGCTACCCACAGGGACCTGCCGCAGATGATCGACGCACGGGAATTCCGTGAGGATCTCTACTACCGCTTGAACGTGTTTCCGTTGCGGCTTCCGGCGTTGCGGGAGCGGCCGGAGGATGTCCCCCTCCTGGCGCTTCACTTCCTGGGCGAGCTGGCCGCGGCGAACCCGGGCCGGAAGTGGGCGCTCAGCGCCGAGGCTCTGGACATTCTGCAGCATTACCGCTGGCCGGGAAATGTCCGCGAACTGCGCAATGTCGTGGAGCGCGCCACGCTACTGTGCGAGGGCTCCGAGATCGGTCTGGCGCATCTCCCCGATACCGTTGTTCAGTTCGCTCTATCCGAGCCCCTGGACGGCTACGGCGAGGCCAAAGGCGCCGAGCGCTTGATGATCGAGAACGCGCTGGTGCGCAGCAACGGCAACAAGGCGAGGGCGGCGGCTCATATCGGCTGGAACCGTCCCAAGCTCTACCGTCGGATGAAGAGGCTCGGCATTCGCCAGGGCTACCCTGACAAGAAGGGAGAGTGAGTCGTACCGCCGGCTTGGCCCCGGCGGGCCGGCTCGGTAGAGGCCCGGCCGGAAAGTCTGCTATCGTTCGCCGAGAGGTGGAACAGGAGAGAGCCATGCAGTTGCGCTACGGTAACAGGACGGTGGAGTTCCCCGGAGTGGAAGCAGAAGTCCTGCAGCCCTCGTGTCCGGCTGCGTTGCCGGCATCCTCCGTGGCGGAAGCTCTGGAACGTCCCCTGGGGACGCCACCGCTGGAAGAACTGGTGCGCGGCGCGCGCACGGCGGTGGTCCTGGTGTCCGGAAAGGATCGCATCACACGGGCCGATCTGTTCATGGGCCCTATCCTGCGAACGTTGCAGCAGGCCGGCGTTCCCCCGCGGCGAACCCGCATCATCGTGGCCACGGGGACCCATGTGCCGTTCGAACCCTCCGATATTCCCCGCATTGCGGGCGCGCAGATCGACCCGGAGATCGAGGTGGTGGGGCACCAGTGCCGCGGCGATCTCGTGTCCCTCGGCATGTCCTCCAAGGGAAGCGAGCTCAAGGTCAATTCGCTGGCATTCGAGGCGGATGTGAAGATCCTTACCGGGAGAATCACGCATCACTATTTTGCCGGCTTCACCGGCGGACGCAAGTCGGTGCTGCCTGGGGTCTCGGGCTTTGACACCATCTTGCGCAACCATGCCATGGTCCTGTCGCACAATGGAGACCGCCCGGTGCACCCCGGAACAAGGAATGGCAACCTGGAAGGCAATCCTGTTCATGAGGAGATGATGGAGGCCGCCCGTCTGTTCCAGCCGAGCTTCCTGGTCAACACCGTGCTGGACCTGGAGCACCGGCTGCTGGGTGTCTTCGCCGGGGAGCTGGATGAGGCTCACCGGGCAGGCTGCCTCGAGGTGCAGCGCCACTTTGCATTGCCGGTGAAGCGCCAGGCGGATCTGGTGCTCGCCAGTTGCGGAGGCGACCCCTACGATGTGTCGTTCATGCAAGCGATCAAGACACTGATCAACTGCCACGATGCGGTACGGGATGGTGGCGTGATGCTTCTCCTGGCGGAGTGCCCGGAGGGGATCCGCGAGGGGTTCCTGCAGTGGACGCCCCACGAGTCTCTGTCCGACCTGGTGCAGGCCGTGCGTGCCAACTACCATCTCACCGGTCACAACACTTACTTGCTACGGGAGATCCAGGAACGGATCCGTGTGGTGCTGGTTTCCTCCTGTCCGGGCAAGGACGTCGCAGAGATGGGCTTCCAGCCGGCGGGCGATGAGAGCGCAGGATGGCTCCGCGCCATGGATCTTCTGGGTGATGTTCCGGGCTTGATCTACGCCATCCCCTACGGGAATATCACGGTCATCGAGCGCTCCTAGTGGTCCGGCGCTGTCTCGGTGTAGAGCAGTCCGTGCTACTTTCGTCGTAATTTCGCACCCGGGCGCTTTCCGGAAGCCGCACCCCCGGGCTCGCCGCGTTCCGCGGCAGGTTGACCGAGTGCGGTATCGAGGTCATCATGGAGCGGGTGCCTGCGCCGTGTTTTTCCTCCGGCACCGGGGAGAAGAGCCGTGGTGGACGCCTCCATTCGTGAGTAGACCGGTCATTTCTGCCCGCAATCTCGGCAAGCAATACCTGCTGGGAAAGACCATCAGGCACGACACCCTGCGCGATTCCCTGGCCCACGCGGCCCGTCTCGCGGCCCGGATTGCCGGTGGACGCGGGAGGGGCGCCGCCTCCCGGGTGGTGGACGTGTTCTGGGCGCTCAAAGACGTCTCCTTCGACGTGGCCGAGGGTGAGGTGTTGGGGATCATCGGTCCCAACGGCGCCGGGAAGTCCACGCTGCTCAAGGTACTCAGCCGGATCACCGAGCCGACGGAGGGAATCGTCGGGGTGCGTGGCCAGGTCGCCAGTCTGCTGGAGGTGGGAACGGGGTTCCACTGGGAGCTGAGCGGCCGCGAGAACATCTACATGAACGGCGCCATTCTGGGCATGCGTCGCCAGGAGATCCAGCGCAAGTTCGACGAGATCGTGGAGTTTGCCGGAGTCGAGAGGTTCCTCGATACCCCGGTCAAGCGCTATTCCAGCGGGATGTATCTCCGTCTGGCGTTCTCCGTTGCGGCGCACATGGAGCCCGAGATCCTGATTGTCGATGAGGTCCTCGCTGTCGGCGATAACGAATTCCGGCAGAAGTGCCTCGGGAAGATGAAGGACATCGCCGGGCATGGCCGCACGGTCGTGTTCGTCAGTCACAACGAGGCGGCGGTCAGCAGCCTGTGTCAGAAGGTCCTGCTGCTGCAGAACGGCCGCGTTTCCTTCCTGGGTCCCACATCCGAGGGATTGGCACTGTATCTATCCACCCTACGGGCGCACGCCGCCCGTCCGATCCAATCACGCACGGACAGAACGGGCAGCGGCGAGATCCGGATCACCGGAGTAGAGGTGAGGGTGGCCGGCTCCGCCCGACCCGGATCGATCCGGTGTGGAGACGACCTCGCCGTCTTGCTCGCGTACACCGCCGCTCCGGACGCGTCCCTCCGTCGGGTGTCGTTCTCGGTTCAGATCTCCAACTCCCGCGGCCAGGTGATCGCCACTTGCAACAAATACGTGAGCTCGCTTCCTTTCAAGGCCATCGCCTCGTCCGGGAGGGTTCGATGCACGATCAAGCGGCTGCCCCTGTTCCCGGGAGAGTACTACCTCTCTTGCGCGATCCAGGGGCCTCAAGCGACGAACTATGACCTGGTAAATTATGCCACGCAGTTTACGGTCCACAGGGGGGACTTCTTCGGGTCGGGGCGTCTGCCGGCATGTACAGACGGAATCTTGCTGGACCATATCTGGGAGATCGTGGATGAGAAGCAAGATTCTGAATGCTCTTAGGGCCCCTCTCGATGGGGCGGTCCACTACTACGTCACGCGGTGGGCCTCACAGCGGCTGATCGCGACGCTGTACACGCCGGACTGCATACTCGGGATGGTGCACGAGAACCGGCACCATGTGATGGTCATCGCCGCGCCAAAGAGCGGCTCCTCCTGGTTGTCCGTGGTGCTCGAGGAGCTCTTGCATTGGAGGACGAACTCCCTGGTCTTCCGGCATCAGCGCCGCGAGCAAGAGATCGACATCAATCAGATCATCACGACCACGCGCCGCGCGCACCTCCTGAGCGTGAACCAGCACTGTCGGTGCTCGGATGCCACGATTGAATGGATGATCGGGGCCAACATCAAGGGGGTCGTCACCTGTCGCAACATCTTCGACACGGTCTTCAGCTATGCGGACCATCTGCGCAACGAATCTGCGGAGACTCCGTTGGCCTTTCTCTCGGATCATCAGGTTCAGAACATGAGCCAGGAGGCCCTTCTGAATTTCGTCGTCGATATGATCGTGCCATGGTACTTCAACTTCTATGCCGGCTGGATCGAGTACGCCTCCGGGCGCGGTGCGAGGGTGTATCTCTCGCGCTACGAAGATCTCCTCGATGATCCGCCGGGACAGATCGCCGCGATCACCGATTGGCTCGGATTTCCGCAGAGTGGTGAAGCCATCGCGACGGCGCTTGAAAAGGGAGGGAGCAGATATACCCGGAAGAACAAGGCAATCAAGGGCAGGGGGAAGGACTTGCCGCGGGAACTCGTCGAGAGGATCCTGAAGATGGCATCCTATTATCCCGACACCGACTTCAGTAGGGCCGGGCTGGGACTGGACCTGGCGCCGGCATCCTCGGCAGGAGCATGGGACCATGAGTGAAGCCGGGTCCAACGCCGGGGTCGAGCCGATCGACCTGGCGAGCTTTGAGGGTTTCGATCAGGTCATCCGGCCGAGCCGGGGCCTCATGCCGATCAACTTCGCCGAGCTCTGGCGCTATCGGGAGCTGCTCTGGTTCCTGGCGTGGCGTGACATATTGGTCCGCTACAAGCAGACCGTCATCGGTGTCCTCTGGGTGCTGGTGCAGCCATTGCTGACCATGGTCATCCTCACGGTCATCTTCGGCCGGTTGGCCAAGATGGACAGCCAGGGGGTCCCCTATGCGATTCTCACACTGGCGGCGATCCTTCCCTGGCAGTTCTTCAGCGCAGCCCTGCTGCAGAGCAGCAACTCGCTCGTGGCGCAGTCCAACCTTGTCAGCAAGGTCTACTTCCCCCGGCTGATCTTGCCGCTCAGCTCGATTGTCAGCGCCGGATTCGATTTCCTGGTCTCTCTGGGTCTGCTCCTCGTGATGATGCCGCTGCTCGGCGTCTCGTTTCGCATGCATCTTCTGCTGTTGCCGGCCTTTGCCTTGGTCGCCGTCCTGGCGACCCTCTGCCTGACCATGTGGCTGAGCGCCATGAACGTCAAGTACCGCGATGTCAAGCATGTCGTACCCTTCATCGTGCGTATGGGGATGTACTTGAGCCCGGTGGGATTCCTCAGCAGCGTCATTCCGGAAGAATGGCGTTTCTGGTACAGCTTGAACCCGATGGTCGGGGTCATTGATGGTTTTCGTTGGTGCATCCTGGGGCCGGACTTCGCACCCTACTGGCCCGGAATGATCCTCGGGCTGGCGGGCATGGCAGTGCTCCTGGTCGGTGGCGTCTATTACTTCCGCGCCACCGAGAAGACATTCGCTGATGTGATCTGAGGGCGAGCCGTACGAAAAAAAACTCCCTGCGGGCATCGGCCGCAGGGAGTTCGCTCGTACGAATGAGGTCAGTCGATGGCCAGCAGGTCCAGCAGCCACTGGGTCAAGCTGCGCGGGCCGGCACCACCGATGTTATCGTGGATCAGGCTCTGGGTGGAGTCCTGCTCCATGCGCGGGCCGGCTCCTCCGATGTTCGCCGTGGGACCGGCTCCGCCGATATTCGCTAGTGCGCGCTCGGAGCCACCGATACTGACAAATTCCTGCGTGGGCTCGTCCAGCGTGGACCGGGGACCGGCACCACCGATGTTGGATACCGTGGGGTGCTCCTTGTCGATGGTGTGCAGGCGCGGGCCGGCGCCTCCGATGTTGGCCATGGCCGAAGTCGGCAGCAGCAGCAGCAGCGCGGCGATTCCCAGGGCGGCTACGAGTCTTGATTTCTTGAACATTTGCTTTCTCCCCATGCGCTCGACACCAGGGTGTTGGCCTCGATGCGGTTTCCTGTGCTATCAGGGAGAGCAAGTGCTGTACCAATTCACGCCAGCATGGCCAGCGCGGATAGAAGTTATGTTGACTCAACAGGTTACGCTCGTTCAGGGGGCGAGGGAGGTAGGCTGGGCTCAGGGCGGACGCAGCCAGAATGAGACCCTCTCCCGGAGGGAGGCAGGTAACCTCCTTGTATCGAGTAACTTCTGATCGTCTCACCGAAATGCGGCCAGGCGTGGCCAATGACTCAGACTGAGAGTCCATACGCCTTGATCTTGCGAAAGATGGTGGCCCGGCTGATACCCAGCAGTTGTGCCGCCTTGCCGCGGTGTCCGCTGGT
>Ga0114949_10001743_pt1 | contig 13335 bp, 10 predicted proteins | sample N074metaG_FD_83505 | JGI IMG/M metagenome (GOLD analysis project Ga0114949, IMG submission 83505) | Deep subsurface microbial communities from Kermadec Trench to uncover new lineages of life (NeLLi) - N074 metaG | ecosystem: Environmental > Aquatic > Marine > Ocean trench > Sediment | place... | reverse complement strand
CCACCAGCCCACCATTCATTAAGGAATCTTTATTTTGCGTTCATGCTATCCACGAGGGTGCGGGTCTTAATTGTCCATATGCCCCACGCTGAACTGCGTTCCGTTGCCTCCTATCCCGGATACGTGTACGGCGAAGCGCCGCGTAACGTCTACTGGGAAATGACCATTGCGTGCCCACTGGCATGTAAGCACTGCCGGGCCGACGCGATCCGCGACCGCGAGTCTATGACACCGCCAAGGATGCTCCCTTCCACGTGGGCACCGTGGAAGCACCACACTATCGGCGGTTCTGGTTGCAGCGCAAGATCGAGGAAGGGTTGTCCGAGCGGCAGCTGGCCAGTGTTGGGAAACGCATGGGACTCGGAATGCGTGACGGCAATGGCGTGATCTTCGTGTCCCATCGGGGTGAGGTGTACCCTGCTGGTTTCCTGCCCTATCCGTTGCTCGGTAACGTGCGCGAGCGACCGCTCTCAGAGATATATCGAAATACGGATGCTCTCACGGCGCTACGCGACATGGATGCGCTCAACGGTAAATGCGGAATCTGCGAATTCAGGTGGGCGTGTGGTGGGTCACGAGCCCGTGCCTATTCGATGACTGGAGACCCGATGGGGTCCGACCCCTTCTGCGAATACGAGCCAAAAGCGGTGGGATAGCGGGATTATCCCACCATCGCACCGACTTTCTCCGCTGCATCCCATCCAGACTGAATGCAATCAGGGATCCCTACTCCTTTATAGGACGCTCCCGCCAGCGCTAGCCCTGGGATCTTTTCGACCGCTGCCTCGATCTGAGTAACGCGGTCGAGGTGACCGACGTTGTACTGGGGGAGCGCATTGGGCCAAGCGGTCACTCGCGCCAAGAGCGGTTCGCCGCGGGCACCCAGGGTTATGGCAACTTCCTGGCGAGCCAAGTCGACCAAGGTGGCTCTCGGTTCGTTCACGACTTGGTCCTGTCCGGCCCGACCAATGAACAGGCGGAGCAGCACGTGTCCAGGTGGCGCTCGGTGGGTGAACTTGCTGGACGTCCAACTACATGCAACAACAGGCCCGCCTTCGGCTCGCGGTGACACGTAGCCCGACCCGTCGAGCTTTCTGTCGACCTGACTCTCAGCGTAGGCCAACGTCACGATCGCTGTCGATACGAAGGGTATCTTGCCCAGGGCCGTTGCAAGGTCCGGTGCGATACGGCGGAGCAGGGTACTCGCCGCGAATGCCGGAGTCGCCAGCACCACGGTACGGGCAGAAATTGGAGCCCCTTCCTCGATGGAAAGTTGAAAGCCGTTCTCTGGTTGCGTCACCTCGTCAACGGTGACTCCTCGGCGGATATCAACGTCCGGCATTGCCTGGGTCAAGGTCTCGACCATCTGTCCCAACCCGCCCTCGGGGGTGAGGAAGGCACTTGCGGTACTCGCCTGTCGCTTACGTTCCGCAAACATCGTCCGGAGCAGGCTCCCGTTTCGTTGCTCGAGTTCATGGAGCTGAGGGAAGGTCGCAGCGAGGCTGAGGTGGCGTCCGTCCCCGGCATGAATGCCGGCCATGAGTGGCTCAACCAACCAGTCATAGGCTTCTTGCCCGAACCGTCGTTTGGTGAATTCCGCGATCGTTTCGTCGGTGCCGCCGTTCATCCTCGGAACGAAATACTCCATGCCACATCGCAGGCGGCCACGCACGGACAGCGTCTTGGTCGTGAGAAGTGGGGCGATGCGTGACGGTACGAGACCAGTCAGCCCAGCGGGCAGTTCGTTCAGTGATCCGGCTCTCTTGATGTAGCTCCGCCGGTTGGCGGGATCGGTTCCCCGTAGTGAATCTTCCAGGCCCAGTTGGCGGCACAAAGCCACGCCGGCAGGCTTCATGGCAAGGAAGCAGTCCGGGCCACCCTCGATCACGAATCCGTCGACGGTTTCGGTCGCGATTTTTCCGCCGAGTGAGAGGCCGCGTTCGATCAGGCAAAGCCGCAGATTGGGTCGGGTGGTTGCCAGGCGATGCGCTGCAGCCAGGCCTGCAATACCGCCCCCAACGACGACGACATCGTAGTCGGTTCTCATGGTGAAGAACTTAGCGACTAGTGCCTTCCCTTCTGCGTGCTCGATGCCATCTTTGGCGATACCTACCCCAGCATGGAGATTTCGAGGTATGCGACGCGCAGTGATGGTTCCGCTTCTCTGGTTGACGTCAGCATGTGCGGCCGGAGATGCTGCTGACCTGATTCTCGTCAACGGCAACGTCTATACGCTGGATGAAACACAACCAAGAGCGGAGGCGATTGCCATCAGTGGCGAGTGGATCACGGCTGTTGGGTCGAATGGTGATATCCGGAGGCTTGCCGGGCCCACAACCCGCACCATCGATCTTGCCGGAGCCCACGTGTTTCCAGGATTCAATGATGGGCACGTACACGTACAGTCTACCGGAGCGTTGCTGAGCGGTGTGAACTTGCTGGACGTTCACGAGGCCGGTCTCTTCGCTGAACGGGTGAAGGGTGCTACGACTCGGCTGCCAGAAGGTAGTTGGATCACCCGGGGGGACTGGGGTGCGTACGAACAGTGGGGCGCGGGGTCTACGGGAGGCGGGAATACGGGAAGACAGGAAGCCGGGAGGTTTACGCCCCATCGGGATCTGATCGATAGCGTAACGCCGAATCATCCGGTATTCGTGCGGAGTTTCGACGGCGAGATGTATCTGGCTAACTCGAAGGCGCTCGAAGCTGCCGGGGTGGATGAAAACACACGACCGCCGAGCGGTGGAGTGATCGAAAAGGACGCGTCCGGACGGCTCACCGGGATTCTTCGGGGGGCCGCCACGCGTCTTGTTCAGCGGGCGATTCCGCCCATCCCCTTCGATCAACGGCTGGCGGCCGTTCGTGCCGTCATGCGGGAGGCTCGTGAGGGCGGGATCACGACGATTCAGGACATCACGTCCGCCGAGCAGCTCGAGGCGTATCGCGAACTCCAGCGCCGTGGTGAACTCACGGTGCGTTTCATGATTCGGCCGTCGCTCGACAACGTGACGCACACGGCAGGGCTCGGCATCACACAGGGGTTTGGAGACAACTGGCTCAAATTCATTGGGTACAAGGCGTGGGTGGACGGGATCATGGGTAGTTCGGGCGCAATGTTTTTCGAGGACTACGACCACGATCCCGGCAATCGCGGGTATGTGCGGCAGATCATGCTGCCGGAAGCTCGCGAGGGCGCGGGCATGTCGATGCGCGAAGATCAGCGGTATACCGACTTCGGTGTGGGCAATCTCGAGCGCCTGTTGAACGAGGCTGTGCCCACGGGCCTGGCGCCGCACGTGCATGCGATTGGCGACAAGGGTGTGCGGATCGTTCTCGATGTGTTCGAACGGGTCTTGAACCAACATGACTTGGTCGACGCGGATCATCGCTGGCGCGTCATCCACGCCCAAGTCATGCACCCTGACGACTTCCCCCGCTTTGGCGAGTTGAATCTCGTTGCCGAAGTAAACCCGTACCACATCTCGGACGACATGCGATGGATGGAAGAGCGTATTGGGGCGGACCGATCAAAGGGGGCCTATGCGTTCCGCGACCTCAAGGAAGCTGGGGTGGTGCTCGTCTTTGGGAGCGACAGTCCGGGCACAAACGCGGCACGCTACTTCTTGAGCCCGATCTACGGGCTGTATGCCGCCGTCACACGCCAGACATTGACTGGGGAGCCCGCCGAAGGATGGTTTCCGGAACAGCGCCTCACGATCGAAGAGGCCATCGAAGCCTATACGAAGAACTCTGCCTGGGCGTCGTTCGAGGAGGACATCAAGGGAACGCTCACGGTCGGGAAACTCGCGGACATCGCGGTGTTCGACACCGACCTCATGGACGTAGGGGCCCGTGAGCCCGCCCGACTCCTCGATGCCAAGGTGAACTACACGATCGTTGGGGGGCGCGTGGTCTACGAACGGAGTCCGTAAACCAAATGTACCCACGGGGCCCAAGGACATTATCTTGGGGCGGCTGCTGTTCTTCATGCCACCCATTTCTCGTCATGAGGCCGCTCTGACCACGTCCGGCGCTGTAGGAGCCCTTCCATCCGATCGCGATCGCGCCCTCAAGGCTGCCGTCTACATCGCGTTCACGTTCTCGGGTGCCGCCGGCCTCATGTACGAGTCCGTGTGGTCTCGCTACCTCGGCTTGCTCGTCGGACATGCGGCGTATGCGCAGGTACTCGTACTCGGGATATACCTGGGGGGCCTCGCGGTTGGGGCGGCGGTCGCGGCACATTGGTCCGACCGTCTGCGCGATCCACTCCGGGCGTTTGCGATTATTGAAATCGCGGTAGGTATCCTCGGCCTCGTGTTCCACCTGGGGTTCGTCGGAGTGTCATCCATCATGTACGACACGCTGCTGCCACTAATGGATTCGACACCCCTTCGTACCGTCTCGTTGTGGCTCGTCTCCGCAGGTCTCATCATCCCACAAGCCATCATGTTGGGTGGCACATTTCCGTTGATGGCCGCCGGTGTACTCCGCCGCGTACCCGGTGAACCGGGTGGAGTTCTTTCCAGGCTCTACTTCACCAACAGCATTGGGGCAGCAGTCGGGGTGTTGGTTGCCGGGTTCGGACTGCTCGCGTGGGTGGGGCTTCCGGGCACGTCGATGACGGCCGGCATCATCAACCTGGCAGTAGGCGCAGGGGTGTTGGCTCTTGCGCGTCGCTATCCGTTGGGTGCGCCCCAGACCGAAAGGCGCGCGGGCCAAACGCCGAGTGCACAAGGTGGCATCGGGCTGTCCCGGCTGCTGCTCGGCGTCGCGTTCGGAACGGCGGTGGCCTCGTTCATCTACGAAATCGGATGGCTGCGGATGCTCGTGCTCGTCCTTGGCGGCGCAACGCACACATTCGAGATCATGCTGTCCGCGTTCATTCTGGGGCTCGCTCTTGGAGCACTGTGGGTGCGGCGGCGCAGCGACCGGTGGACGCAGCCGCTCGTCGTATTGGGGGTAGTGCAATGCGCCATGGGGTATGCGGCTATTCTGACGCTTCCATTATATGGGCAATCCTTCCGGTGGACGGCGGCGCTCCTTCAAACGATCGAGCGGACCGAGCTTGGATACCTGTGGTTTAGCCTTGCGAAGTATGGAACGAGTTTGCTGATCATGTTGCCGGCGACTTTTTGCGCGGGCATGATACTCCCACTCGTAACTCGTACGTTGCTCGTGAGCGGAGCGGGTGAGAGGGCGATCGGAAGCGTGTATGCGGTGAACACGCTAGGAGCCATCGTTGGAGCGGGAACGGCGGGAATCATTCTCCTGCCGGTGTTGGGATTGCAGAACATGATCATCGCCGCGGCGGGCTTGGACATCGCCATCGGCGTGGTGCTTCTTTACGTGGCACCGCAGTCGCGGGCCATTGGACGGCCCCTGGCTGCCGTTGGGGTTGCCGGCGTGGTCATGCTGTTGGTCGGCACCGTCGGACGAATCGATCAACGTGTGTTGGCGAGTGGTGTTTTCCGATTTGGCGACCTCGATGCCGCGCTCAATGCCGACGTCATGTTCTACGAGGATGGTCGCACCGCCACCGTGTCGGTGTCGCGTCGGGGCACGCTCCTCAGCATCGCGACGAACGGCAAGGCCGACGGATCGCTTCCACTCAGTTGGCTTCGTTCGTGTACTCCGGACACACCACGGAGTCCAATGCGCATCGATGCCGGTACCCAGATGCTGGCTCCAATGATCGCCCTTGCCCACGCCCCGGCACCCCGGCGGGTTGCCGTGATCGGGCAAGGTACAGGCATCTCGTCGCACTTGATGCTCGGGCCCCCCGACGTCGAACAGGTGACGACGATCGAGATCGAACCACAGATGATCATGGGTTCGTGGAGGTTCTATCCGTTCAACCAGCGGGTTTTTGACGACCCGAGATCACGGTTTGCGATCGAGGATGCCCGCACGTTCTTCTCGGCGGTGGACGATAAGTTCGATGTCATCCTCTCGGAGCCGTCCAATCCGTGGATGAGTGGGGTCGCGAGTTTGTTCACGGTGGAGTTCTACCGACATGTGTTGCCGTCGCTGACCGAGGATGGGGTGTTTGCGCAGTGGATACAGTTGTACGAAACGGAGGATGACTTACTGCTGTCTGTTTTGGCAGCGCTGCACGAGGTGTTTCCGAGTTACGCACTTTTCCAGACGAGTTCGGCCGACTTGTTGATCGTGGCATCCAAGTCGGAATCTCTGGAGGCCGATTGGTCGGTATTCGATTTCGACGCGTTTGATGAAGATTTCTGCCGGGTTCATCCGATCGATCCGGTCGATCTCGAAGTGCTCAGAATCGCCGACCGGCGTGCGTTCGAGGCGCTCTTCCGGGGGCCGCAACCGGTCAATTCCGATTTCCATCCCGTGCTCGATCTGGGTGCGGAGCGTGCCCGGTTTCTTAGGAAGGGTGCTCAAGGCTTCTTGGATCTCGGGTCGGTGCGCTTCAGTGTTCTTGCCATGCTCAGCGAGCGAATCCTGGATGTACCAGTGGAGCCTGTCGCGGCGGTGACGGATGTGCCGCGAGCGATCGTGCTGTCGCAATCGGCGGGGATTCGGGCGGCCGGACCGTGGTGGACTCCAGAAGGGCTCTCGGGTGGAGACGACGGATCGCCCGGAATGGTACTGCGCGCTGGACTGGAAATGGCGGGCGGGCTCGGCGGCGTCGTGGCGCGGGACGCTGCGTGGCGCTATCAACTGCAACGTGGATCGCCGCCCGAGGATTGGCATGCCTGGGTGCAGGAGTTTCGGGCGATCGAACTCGAGCGGTCGGTTGGGGCGGTCGGTCGGGCGGAGAAAGGCTTTTTCTCCGTTGTCGAGGCCTATCTATCCAGAACCAATCCTCCTTCCCTAGTACGGTACATCGTGCTCCATCATCGTGCCCTAGCCTCATCGGATATTGCTGCGGTCGCCAGTTACACGGACTCGATTCTAGCGAGTGCCGATTATCCCGACTGGATCGAGCCGAGCTTCCTGTTGGAGGTTGGGGTGACGTCCAATTGGATGCTTGGGAAGCACGACGCGGCACTTCGCGTGTGGAACTTGTTGAGCGAACGCTATCAGCGGTCCGAAGGCGATGTTCGGCGTAGCATTGTCGAGGCCCTCGCTCATGGCGGGACATGAGCCTCCGGGAACGCAGGCCGTTGCCCAGTCTCAAGCGAGAACTTCTGTGGGGCTTTGCGCTGATCTCGACGGGCGCCATTTCTCTTGCTGTTGTGACCGCCGTGATCGCTCTGGCATTGCCAGTCGGCGTGGCGACGCTCGGTATGGTTCTGCTCATTGGCACCGACGTAGCCGTCCTGTTCTTGTTCAGCCGACACTTGTTGACGAAACTCGTGCTGCGTCCCGTTACGGACCTCGCAGCAGCGGCTGATGCGGTCGCTGCGGGCAACCTCGAGGCTCGCGCGGGCCCGGGAGCGACGACGGAGTTCGCCTTTCTGGCTGAGCGAGTAAACCGAATGACAGACCACTTGCTCGAAGCGCAAGACGAAATCGTACGCTCTGAGAAGTTGGCGAGCGTTGGTCGGCTGGCGGCGGGCATCGCGCACGAGGTAGGGAACCCCGTCACCGCGATCAACACCTATGTCGAGGTACTGCGTCGCCAAGGGGCATCACTCGATGTGCTCTCAGAGATCGAACGGGAGACCGAGAGAATCGCGCGCATCATCCGGGGACTGCTCTCTTATGCGCATCCACGGGACGAATCCATTGGTGCCGTGGACATCGTACAGGTGATGCGCACGGTGCTCGATCTTCTCGAGGCGCAGGGCGCGCTGAGCAACGTCAGTGTGCGCGTGGACTTCGCGGAGGGGGTGCCGGCCGTAGCAGGTCGAACGCATTCTTTGGAACAGGTCTTTGTGAACCTGATTCTGAATGCCGTTGACGCGTCCCCGGACGGTTTGGTCTCTATCGGGGCCGTTGCGCAATGCTACGCATCCGACGCGTCAGGAGAGGCGAGGTCGGATGACAGCGACGAACATCAGGCGGCCCGCAGGCAGAACCCCACCCAGCGGCCGACGCGCCCAGAGGTGACCGAAGGGGTGCCGGGTGTGGTGGCGTGGGTGTCAGACTCGGGTCAGGGGGTGCCGGACGGCGACCGGATGCGGGTATTCGATCCCTTCTTTACGACCAAGGACCCCGGCCTTGGTACCGGTTTGGGATTGGCGATAGTCCAGCGCACGGTGTACGAACTCGGCGGGTTGGTATGGGTGGACGACGCGCGTGAAGGTGGTGCAAGCTTCAAGGTGTTCCTTCCGGAGGCCGGATGAAGCTGCTTGTGGTTGACGACGAGCCCGGGTTGAGGAAATCGTTGAGCCTGCTCCTTTCGGAAGAGGGCTACGACGTCGACGTCGAGGGCGATCCCGCGGTGGCATTGACGCGTGCATTGAGCCATTCCTATGACATGATCCTTTGTGACGTGCGGATGCCCGGCATGACGGGCATCGAGTTTCTCCGTACGTATCGCGAGCGCGATGGGGGAGCGCTGTTGATCATGATGAGTGCCTTTGGTGGAGAAGACGCGGCCATCGAGGCGATGAAGGAGGGAGCGTACGACTACCTCTCGAAGCCATTCCGCGCCGATGAAGTCGTACTCATTCTTCGCAAGGCGGAAGAACGGGAGCAGCTCCGGTCTCGGGTGGCATCACTTGAAGCTGAACTTGCGCGTCGCACGGACACGGACGTCGTTTCCGAGTCGCCGGCGATGCGGGACATCATGGACCTTCTGTCACGGGTGGCCCCGCATACTTCCACGGTCCTCATCACGGGCGATAGCGGCGTAGGCAAAGAGGTGATCGCCCGTGCCCTCCATCGCATGGGCCCTCGGCGCGACCAGCCATTTCACGCGGTGAATTGCGGCGCCATTCCCGAGCATTTGTTGGAGTCGGAACTCTTCGGGCACGTCCGCGGTGCGTTCACGGGGGCCGATGTCGACAAGATTGGGCTCTTCGAAGAAGCGGACGGAAGCACGTTGCTGTTGGACGAGATTGGTGAGATGCCGATGTCGTTGCAGGTCAAGTTGCTTCGGGTGCTCCAAGACGGTGAAATCAGACGGGTGGGAGACACCCGAACCAAGAAAGTCGACGTCCGCATCGTAGCGGCCACGGCGCGCAATCTCGAGCAGAGTGTCGCCATGAGAGAGTTTCGCGAAGACCTGTTCTTCCGTCTCAACGTGATCCGTGTCGTCGTGCCGCCACTTCGTGAGCGTCCGGAAGATCTCGAGGCCCTGATTGGCGTGATCATTGAGAAGCTGAGCGAACGAATGGGATTCGCCGTGTCGGTCGAACCGGACGCCGTCGCCAGGCTGCGGCAATATGACTGGCCGGGGAATATCCGTGAACTGGAGAACGTCTTGGAGCGAGCTGCCGTGGTATCGGCGGATGGCGTGGTCGGGGTCGACCACCTGGGTGGGCTCGATTCGCCCCGGGTGTCGGCATCAACGAGTGATGTGCCGGAGTCACTTGCCGAGGCAGTCCAAAACGCCGAGCGTGAGGCATTGGAGGTGGCGTTGAGCGCCGCAGGTGGCAATAGGCGGCAGGCGGCTGAGACCCTAGGGGTGAGTCTCCGCACGCTGTTCTACAAGCTCAAGCAGCACGGCTTGTAGTGCAGCATGTTGCACTGAACGCGTGCAGAATACTGCATGCTAGGCAAATGTATAATTGCTAAGTTGTTGATTTGTTTGGCGTTAAGAATGGCACGGACTGTGATATAGGAAAGCCTGAGGAAAGGTGTGTATTAAATGACCCAACAGAACCGACACGGATTTACTCTGCTGGAGCTGGTGATCATCGTGATCATCATCGGTGTCATCAGCGCCATCACCCTGCCACTCCTGTCGAACGCGCTCCAGCAGCAACGCGTGCGAAATGCGGCGGCGGCGGTTGAGAACATGTACGTAAAGGCGCGCGCGATCGCGATGCAGCGGAGTAGTAAAACCCGCATCATGGGATTGCAATCCGGCTCACTGACGATCTTGTCGCTGAATCCGGTGACGGGAGCGTGGGAGTCAGTTGGGCAAGCGGAAGACGTCGCGAGTCGGTTCAATGTGTCTATTACTTCCACTCCCTTCGACTATATCGGGATCAACCACCGCGGCCTTGGCTACTATGCCGAGGACACCGTCACGGTGTGGTCCGGTGCCGACACAATCGAGTTGAAAATCTCGAGATACGGAAGGATCACACGGTGAACCTGAACCGCAAGGGATTCACGATCATCGAGGTCATGATATCCATCTTGATCTTGACGGTAGGCCTGCTCGCGATGGCGTCGACGGCAGGCCTGGTCACGGGAATGATCGGGCAGTCGAAACGTTTCGAGGCCGCGGCGGAACTTGCCGCGGAGCGGATCGAGCTCATCGTAGCGGATCCGGCGTGCCCTTCGATTGGCAGTGGTAGTGCCACGAGCGGGGCGAATACGGTGGCCTGGTCGGTCACGGCATTTGGGAGGGGCGAACGGATCCAAGTGATCGTGAACTGGCCCTTGAGTGCGGGCAACACCCGCGCGGACACTTTTCACACGGTCTATTCATGTCACACGAAATAACGCGACGCGGGTTCACGCTCATCGAGCTAATTGTGGCGCTCACACTGTTCGGGCTCGTAACCGGAGCGATCTACGGTGTGCTACGGAGCAACCAGTTGACGTACCAGCGCCAGGTTGCGCAAGTCGATATGAACAATACGGCTCGCACCACGCTGAGCGTGCTGCGCAACGATCTGCGCGGCCTCGATGCGGGTGATCCGTTGGGTAGCGACATCCTTTCGATGGGTAGCGATTTTCTGGTATACCGGGTAACGCGATCTTTGTGGTTTCTCTGTCAACCGCCTACGGCTACGACGATCACTGTGTTCTATGCCGACAGCCTGCGGTTTCCCAAGTATGGTTGGTCGCTCAGTGCGGCCATGGACTCGCTGCTCGTGTATACGGAAAACGATACCATGAGCGTAGGGGACAATCAGTGGTCGCGATTTGCGATCAGTGGATCACCCGCGCTCGGGACCGCGTGTCCGGGTGGACAGCAGAGCTACACGATTACGCTGACCGGGGGGACTCTTACGGGCGTGGATAATGGCACGCCGGTGCGTGGGATGCAGACGTGGAAGCTCACGACATACGTCGACGGCCTAGGCGACTGGTGGCTCGGGGCCCAACAGCTGTACAACTCGGGATCGACGAGCGCGTTGCAACCGGTTGTCGGTCCGCTTGATGGGGCGAGCGGCTTGTCGCTCGTGTATTACGATGCGGACGGGAACGCAACGACCACTCCCGCGGATGTTCGCCGAGTGGCGATCGCGGTCACTAGTAGAAGTGACGGGCGGGTGGTGACCCAATCGGGGTTGGGTTATGCCACTGACGGGCTGTCCACAGTTGTGACCCTTCGGAACAACCCGGCTAACTGAGCAGGTAGGAGATGAGGCATGCTATGAGAATGGATAACGAACGAGGGTTCGCGCTTGCGGTGGCAATCTTTGCGCTTGTCGTTGTAGGAGCGCTGGTCGCCGGAGGGTTTTTCATTGGCCTTCAAGAACAGCGAATGGGTCGCAACGCCATAGGGAACCAACAGGCGTTCCACGCCGCCGAGGCCGGGATCGAGGTCGAGCTTTCCGACTGGAATTCGATCACCTACAACGCCCTGGCCAATGGCGAGGTCTCGACCTTTACCCGTTGGCTCCCCGACTCCAGCGGTTGGTACCGTGGCCGGGTCCGGCGGATGAGCAAATACATCTTTTTCTTGGAGACCGAGGGCTTCAGCCGTGACAGCGCGTCGCGGGCGCACCTCGGCATGATCACGCGGTTGCGTCCCCTGGAGATCGCGATCGGCGGTGCTGTGGAAACGCAAGGTGGCATCGTCCTTCAAGGGAACGCCACCATCACCGGGGTGAATGTGGACCCTCAGGGATGGACGGGGTGCCCCACCGCACCTGATGATTCACTTCCGGGAATTATCACCAACGATACCTCGGCGGTTAAGGGGGGATCCAACATTTCTGGCGACCCGCAGTGGGTGGAGGACCCTACCATTACGGATTCCTCCCTGACCAACTTCGGGGATTATAGCTTTGACGACCTCAAGCAGCTGGCTTCGATCGTGCTGCCGGGCCAGAACTTTTCGAACAGCATTTTTCCGGTGGCCGCCATCATCACCCAACCTGTGGTCGACACCCTCTGCGCGACCGCGATCAACACGAATTGGGGTGAGCCGGGCACGACGGTGACCGAATGCCAAGGCTATTTCCCCGTGGTTTTCATCGACGGAGATGCGACTATTAACGGAGTTCGAGGGCAAGGCGTACTGATCGTCAACGGGAACTTGACGATCCAGGGTGTTTTCGATTTCGCTGGGGCGATCATCGTGAAGGATGATTTAGACCTGACCGGCGCCAATTCCGGTTCTGGGGTGCGTCTCACCGGTGCCGTGATCGCGGGGAATGTAATTGCTGGCAAAAATTCCTTCTCTGGTAATGCATCCATCTCCTACTCGTTCTGTGCCATCGACCGGGCACTCAGGGCCGGCGCGCTGAGCAAACCGCTGCGGGAACGGAGCTGGGTGAATCTGTACTAGCCTGATACATTCACGCTGGAAGTCAGAAGGGTCACCGTTTTCGGACGGTGACCCTTCTCGCTGATTGCTCCCCGACCCTACGTGATCAGGGTGTCACTTTGGTCAGCATGATAGTCGCGCCGAAGAATATCCGGAATTCCTGAACACTCCTGCGGGTTCCCTCATAGGTGATGAATTCACGATCGCCCACCTGTGGCGGGATACTACTTGGCGAGCAGAGTTCCACCGTCTTGATGAGCGTGTTCTTGTTCGTGCCGGCTTCCTGGTCTATGCAGATCCGCCAGATCCTTTCAGCGTCAGCTTTGAAATCACCGAAGTTGAAGTAGTCGTACGATCCGCCGAGTTCGATTCCCACGGAGGCGTTCGCTTGGTATCGAATCCCTACAGTGCCACCGAACGCCGTCCCGCTTCCGCGGAAGACAGCACCTGATTCGATCATCGATTCGAGGGCGAGTCCGGCGCGCGCAGCAGCGAAGGGGTACCAGCGCTGGCTCCCAAACATGAAATGCTTTCGGAGTTCAAGGAACGGCAGGAAAGTGTTGTAGGTGTGGTCCACGTTCTGGAACGAATGGGTGGAATAGCGTAGACCGCCACCGATTTGCACGAGACCCAGATTGAAGCGTGCTCCGCCTTCGAGACTGAGCCCCGGGCTCACCAGCTCGGTGTCGGTGCCCGTGATGGTCGAGTACGCGAAGTTGAACGCAATGCTCAACCTCTCGAGCGTGGGTGCGTCGCCGCTGAAGTTACGCTGCATGTCGAAGTCGACCCTTACAACATCGTTGGCT
>Ga0114949_10001734_pt1 | contig 13360 bp, 12 predicted proteins | sample N074metaG_FD_83505 | JGI IMG/M metagenome (GOLD analysis project Ga0114949, IMG submission 83505) | Deep subsurface microbial communities from Kermadec Trench to uncover new lineages of life (NeLLi) - N074 metaG | ecosystem: Environmental > Aquatic > Marine > Ocean trench > Sediment | place... | reverse complement strand
GATGAAGAAGCATCCTGCATTGGTGGACTATCCAGTGCACTGGGTGCGCCGATAAGATTTCAGGTTGAAACCAGCTACGGACAGGAACAATTTGACGTGGTCATGACTTCAGATGGTGAGGGATAGGAGTCTCGCTGCATGATGGTGAAACTTACAAAGCGCGTCACGATTTATAGCATGAGAATTATCCTGTTCAGTGCTTTGATTCTGGCGGCTTTGTACGTGAGTATTGGTCGAATTGTTATGAATGCCGTTGAACATTACAAGGAAGAAATAACAGATTTGTTAGCATCTTCTTTGCGTGTTGAAGTATCGATGGGAAATATAGTCGGCAGCTGGAGCTATCTGGACCCGGGCATTACCGTTGAGAACCTGGTGATTGGGTCAGCTGACGAACCTGCGATCTCGCTGAACAGGATTTCCTTCAATATTAGTGCGATCTTTAGTTTGATCGAGGGGACGATAGTGCCCACGGACATTGATGTCGATGGCGCCAGGGTGACCCTCGAGGAACAGCCCGATGGCTCCTGGGTGGTCCGGGGAATGCCTGCCAGTGATCGAGAATTTAACCGTCAGCGTATTCTGGATTCTACCAATCATCTTAATGAAGTGACCATTCGTGGGTTGTATCTCGTGCTTGCAGGTCGTGAATCCACAGTGCGGGTCAGGAGCGAAGAAAATGCGCCGATACAGATTTTAAAGCACGCAGGCATCAAGACTTTGTCGCTGCCCCTGGTGGTTGATAAACGCTCGCCGAATGGCAATTTTGAGGGTACCGTCATTCGCCTGTCAGGTGAATATGAGGGTGACCTGCGAGACATGGAAAATGTTACCGCTAATCTCTATTTTAATCTGCCCCAGGTTCAGATGACAGATATTCTGCCAGTAACAAGCTTCCGTGATTTTGAGCTGGTGTCTGCGCTGGCAAATGCAGAATTCTGGTTAGATTACGACCGGGGAGAATTTAGCCTGGCAGGAAAAGTACAAGCTCAATCGGTGGAATTGAACCGCGAAGGTGATCAATTCATTTTCCTCGACGGGATTGATACTACCTTCAAATTGATGGGTTCAACCAGGGATGGCGGCTTTCAGGTATTACTGCAGGAGATGATTCTTGACGTTGCGGAACAGTCGATTTCACTGGCAGATGTAAACCTCGTGGTAGAAGAGACAAACGGCAGCTATGTCCTGGGTGGAAACATTCCGTTGCTGGACCTTGGCAAAATCACGGATGCAATTTTTACGCTGAACGATCAGGTGAACCTGATACCCGAACGAGGATTGTCAGCCTTGTCTATTATGAATCCCGGTGGTTCATTTGAGAATACGACATTCTTCGTTGATTTCTCTAAAGAGAGTCCTGACATCAAAATAGCGAGCGATATTCGGGGTGGTTCAATAGAGGCTTACCTGGGAGCGCCCGCAATCAGTTCCATTGATGGGTTTGTCTCTCTCCGGCCTGATCGTGGATATATAGATATTAACAACAGTGCTTACAGGATGCACTTTGCTTCCATGTTTGATAAACCGTGGCCCCTGGAGTCTGCAAGAGGTCGGATTAACTATCAATCCAGAGATGGTGCAATCCAGTTTAGTACTGGGCTGATTGAATTGACTAAAGGTGAACTGACTGCATACGGAAAACTGCAGATTAACCTTCCCGCAAATCGAGATGATCAAACCTGGGGCTTGATAATCGGCGTTACCCAGGCAGATTTGTTAGATGCAAACAGGTACTTGCCAAACACCTTGTCTAGCGATTTTGTTGACTGGCTCAACAAATCGGTCGTCAAAGGGCTTGGATCGGAAATAGCACTCCTCTTCCACGGTTCGTTGTTCCGTGGCGCGCCGAAAGTCAGAAAGACTTTTGAGATTTATCTGAAAGTGGAAGATTCAATACTTGATTACGATGAAAGCTGGCCGCGAATCGAGGATCTGGAAGCGACTGTATACTTTAACAATCAAGGTGTATTTTCAGACGATGCCTCTGGGAATATTCTGAATAGCCAATTTAGTGAATCCATCGTGACGGTACCGATAGCCTTGGATGGGATAATTGATAACGTTCGAGTCGAAGTAAAACTTGAAGGACCACTATCCGACGGAATTTTTGTCCTTAACGAGACACCACTTGCAGAGACAACCAATCATATGGCGGAGAAGTGGAGCGGTACCGGCCGGATGGGCGTAAATGCGACCATTGAGATACCCATGGGGCCGCGAAGCGGTGAAGAAGTGTTCACCGACATCCGGATTACCCTGGATGATAACGATCTGACTATGCCGGAGTTTGATCTAACGCTCTATTCGATCGATGGAGATTTTGGTTATATAAATTCATCAGGATTGTCATCAGATGCGTTCAGCGCCGTGCTGTTTAATGAACCCATCGTGGGCAGTATTCATAGCGAGATAGATGAAAGCTCTGGTGAAATTACGGCCAAAGCGAGTGGTCTGGTGGATGTGCGGGATCTTCATCGCTGGTCGGATCAGGTTTTACTGACTGCTACCAAAGGAAAGTTAGCCTATGAGGCGGCGATTCACGTGCCATATGGCGCCACCAATGAACGGAGTTATGTCGAGTTGAATTCTGACCTAAAGGGCGTCACGATCCAAATGCCAGCACCGATGAAAAAAGAATCCGCAGATAGCGAAGTGAGAGCTTATTACCGGCAGACATTTTTGGACTCCGGGTTCCGAATAAGGTTAAACCTCTCTAGCGGGATAGAGGCTGCGCTTCAATTTAAGGATGGAATCGTATCGGGTGGGCAGGTGCATTTTGGAAAAGGATCTCTGGGTGCGGTGAGTTATGACGCCATAAAGATGACGGGTGAAATTGCCCGGGTTACCTATGAAGAATGGGATAGTTTCCTGGAAGGCCTGGGCCAGGTTTCTGATGTATCCCTTGAATCTGAAATGGCACAAGCGCTGGACGAGATTACGATTGATGTTGGGTTGCTTGAACTGTTCTCGTTTGAGTTACCTGAGACGAAGATCAGAATAACTCGTGGGGAATCGTCCTGGAAGGCGGAACTTGAGAACAAAAACCTCGGTGGGGATGTGATTGTCCCGGATAAAGAAGATGTTCCTTTTGAATTGAAATTTAGTTATCTCAGGTTTTTCGAGGAGGATTTTGACAGTTCTTCCGAAGCGGACCCTTTCATGGATATCATTCCACAGGAGATGCCGGCAATTAATTTTTCGACAGATGAGCTGACCATTAGTGGAGAAGATTATGGAAGTTGGAAGTACGATTTTCGGCCAAATGAAAATGGTGCAACGCTGGAGAATTTAACGGCTGAGGTCAAGGGCATATCGATCCTCGCTCCCTCTCGCGCCTTCTGGAATTATGCAGATGGTGTTCACTCTTCTGGATACGAAGGAATTGTTAAGACCGGGGACCTTGGATCGGCACTCGAACAATGGGGGTATGCATCGAGTATAGAAGGGTCGGACTTCGATTTTACTTCCAATTTTAGCTGGCCAGGATCACCAGTGATGGTAGAGTTGGAAATCGTTGAAGGGATCCTGCAGATCAGGGGAGGAGAGGGTAAATTCGTTCAGGCAGATTCGAGTACCACAGCACTGAAGTTGTTGGGAATATTTGATTTTACTAAATTAGCCCGAAGATTCATGCTGGATTTTTCTGATGTCATAGATGAAGGATATAGCTTCGACAACATAGAGGGTAAGGTGGGCTTCAATGCTGGAATCGTTGCAGTGGCAGAATCAATTGTAATCGAAAGCCCGGGTAGTAAATTCAAGGTAGGTGGCACTGTTAACCTGCTAACGAGTGAGTTGGACGGTGATGTAATTGTGACCCTGCCTATTGGGAAGAGTCTGCCCTGGTACGCGGCCTATAGTGCAATTGCCGCGGGTCCCCTGGTTGGTGCGGGAGTTCTTCTTGTGCAAAAAGTATTTGAAAATCAAATTGATCAAATGAGCAGTGCCAAGTACCTGATTACCGGAACAATTGAAGATCCCGATATACAATTTAGCGCGATTTTCAATGACACGGTACGGGAACTAAAAGTGACAGAAAAGCCAGTTAGCGAGGAAAAAGAATCGACAGGGGAAGAGGCAGGAAAGTAGCATGAATCATCGCATCGCCGTGGTACAGATGACTAGCGCCATGGAGGTTGAGATTAACCTTGGTACAGCGACACAGCTGGTTCACAGAGCCGCGGACCAGAATGTCGAAGCCATTTTTCTACCTGAAAATTTTGCTGCGTTAGCCAATACAGACCCCAGGGCAATCGGCACTAATGAAGAGACTCCAATGGGCCTGGTCAGAAATTATCTATCAGATTTGTCAGGCGACGTTGGTTGCTGGATTTTCGCCGGTACCTTGCCGACAATCTCAAGACCAGATGGGTCTATGGTAGCGCTTCCCCGGGTCAGGGCAGCGTCCTTCGTTTATGATCAGTCGGGTCGGGAAGTTGCCCGCTACGACAAGATTCACATGTTTGATGTGAATGTGGATGACAATCACCAACATTATCTGGAATCAGCGACGTTTGAACCAGGCGAAGACCTGGTTTGTATAGATAGCCCTTTGGGTTTGATTGGTTTGAGTGTGTGTTATGACATCCGATTTCCTGAGCTTTATCGACAACTGTTTGTGCAGGGTGCAAAGAGCTTTGCTATCCCATCAGCTTTCACAGAAGTCACCGGAGATGCACACTTTGAAATTTTGATGCGAAGCCGGGCCATAGAGAATTTCAGTTTTACAATCGCCGCCTGCCAGGGGGGAGAGCACAATTCGGGTAGGAAAACTTATGGCCATAGTATGGTCGTTAGTCCCTGGGGAGATATCATCGCAGAAGCCGGTACAGGCGAAGATGTTATTGTCGCTGAACTTGATTTCGAACGATTGGAAGAAGTTCGAGCCAACATGCCTGTGCTTGAGCAACGCAAACTATCGTTGTAACAGTTCAAAGGTCTGAACGTGCAGATATTTGTGATGAAAATTCGTCGTTTCCTGCAGGTACCTTATTGCCGGGCCGCGTTCGGCAGCACCGGTGTAAGACTCGGCGTCCCCAACTCGGCGTCCCCAACTCGGCGTCCCCAACTCGGCGTCCCCATCCATCCATTTACCCATCCATGGGGCCTGAGGCTGCGCGCAAGTTGGTTAAAACTCACTCAGCTGGATCGTCACCGGTATTAACGTTCGAATCAGCGAGTGATTTCAGGTATTGAAATATCTTTCGAAACTGAATTGGAGGGGGTGGGTTTTGTTCGTTTTCCTGAATCTTGTGTTCCTGGATCGCCTTTCGGGTTAGCTGTTTCAGGAATTGTCGATCCAGGTCTGGATACTGGGCTGCGATGGTATCGAGCGCGCTGTAGTCGCCACTGATTAACTGTTCCCGCCACTTTTCAAGCTGATGGAATTGTCGCAGATGTGACTTGCTGCTGGCATCATATCGATCCACCAGCGTTCTAACATCATTGAGGTCGATCTCCCTCAGAAGTTTCGCGATGTATTGCAGCTGCCGTTTCCTGGCATTACCCTTGGTAATCTTGCGGCAATCGTGGATGGCGATGAGGAGTTTTGGTTGCATCAGTGGTGCAAGTTGATCATCGCCTAGTTGTACCAGTTTTTCACCGAGGGACCGGAGTTCCTGCATGTCCCGTTTGCGTTGGGACTTACTGGGTGGTCCGGTATCTTGTTCCGTGTCTTGTTGGTCAGTCATGGGTAGTTGTACTCATGAAATATGTGGCCTGTTCATAGAAAGCTTATGCATAGAAAATAGAAGCCAGCCCGAGGAAGGACATAAAGCCCACCACGTCTGTAATCGTGGTTAAAACTACTGCGCCTGCGATGGCCGGGTCAATGTTGATCGATTTTAAGATACCGGGTATCAGGGCACCGGCGAGTGCCGCGACCACAAGGTTAATCGCAAGTGCGATTGCGAGAATGGCGCCGAGCAGATAATCCTGAAATATGACGGAAGCAACGATCGCGACAATGAGTGCCCAGAAGATCCCGTTCAACCCGCCCACAGCCAGTTCACGCTTAACAAACCATCGCTGGTTGCTTTCAAACAGGTCCCCTTGTGCCATCTTCCGGATGACCAGGATCAGTGTCTGACTACCGGCGACACCGCCCATGCTGGCAACAATTGGCATCAGTATTGCCAGTGCAACCACTTTTGCAATGGTGTCCTCAAATATGTTGATGACGGCAGAGGCAATGAAGGCAGTGAGAAGATTCGTACCTAGCCAGAATGAGCGATTCCAGGCGGTCTTAAAAATAGGTGCAAAAGCATCATCATCTTCAGTCAGACCAGCCATACCCAGTATCGAGTGATCAGCTTCATCGATGATAACGTCAACCACGTCATCAATTGTAATTCGGCCCACCAGTTTTCCCTGTTCGTCAATAACCGGTGCGGAAACCAGGTCGTAACGTTTGAAAATTTCTGCCACTTCGTTCTCAGGAAGTGTTGCACGTATGGGTTCGGTCTCGTCTGTCATCATCTCACGAACCGTCATCGATGGGTCGGAGACCAGCAGAGTTGTTACCGGTAGTAACCCGATGTATTCCTCTTTTGCATTTACCACGAAGATGTTGTCAGTCATCGGCGGCAATTCAGAGTGACGCCGGAGGTACCGGAGAACGACGTCGATAGTTACCCTGGCACGGACTGATATAATATCCGTTGCCATTAACCCACCAGCAGTATCCTCAGGGTAAGAAAGCAGGTTTTCTACCCTGGCCCGGTCGGTGTCATCCATGGACAGTAAAACCTGCTGCGTCAACGCATCGGGTAAATGTTGCAGAATATCAGTCAGGTCGTCATCAGCTTCAACATTTTCCAGTACCTGAACGATTTCCTCAGCGGATTTATTGCCTAACAAATCGCTGACAATTTCTTCATCCACATGCGAAATAATTTCACTTTGTAGATCTTCGTTAAATAAATTCCAGATAATGGTTCTTTGGACTGAAGGCGAGGACGCGAGCAAATGAGCAAGGTCCACTGGTTTAAGGATGTTCATCAGGCTCTGAATCTGGATGTAAGCACCCTCTTCAATCAGTTCATGAAGTCTTCTTACCGCGGAGATTTTGTCTGTTTCATTCCTTTCAGGCATTCAGGGTATGCTTACTCTTCTTCGCCAAATTTGTCGTTTATCAATGATTCGATCGCAGCACAGGTTTCTATTTCATCTTCACCTTCAATGTGAAGTTCGATCTCTGAACCCTGGCTCGCTTGCAAGAGCATCATTGACATGATGCTCTTGCCATCAGCGGTCGCATATTCGTTTATAACGGTCACGCTTGAAGCAAATGCGGAAACTGTTCGGACAAATGCAGATGCAGATCTGGCATGCAATCCGAGCTTGTTTTGAATTGTAACTGTTCTTTTTATCACTGGAATTGATCACTTCTTGTTGAGAGATCGCCGGGCTACTGTACTTCACTCCCTTAGTGAATAATGCAGGCCAGCCGTGTTTTATCTAGATTTTACTCAATTCTCGATGCCTAATCTGTACATTTTCCCAGGCTGATTCAAACTGATGAAAGAGTTTCTCACTAATGTAGACCGACCGATGCTGGCCACCGGTACAGCCTACGGCGATTGTCATGTAACTTCGGTTGTTGGCTTCAAACCTTGGCAGCCAGGTTTCCAGGTACCCGATCAGGTCATCAACCATTTCACGAAACTCGCCTTGTTCATCGAGAAAGACCTGCACTGGTTTATCTAAACCCGTTAGATTCCGCAAATTGGTCTTCCAGTGCGGATTAGGCAGGCATCGAACGTCGAATACAAGATCGGCATCAACAGGGACGCCATTCTTGTAGGCAAATGATTGAAATAACAACGCGAATTCGTGTTTATTCAGTGCGACCCTGGATTTAACCAGGTCCCTTAGTTCGTGTATTGTGAGGGTGGTTGTATCAACGGATAAATCAGCCATATCTGAGATAGGTGTTAACAATTCACGTTCATACTCAAGTGCTTCCCTGAGGTCGCGATTACTATCGCTAAGCGGATGTTTACGCCTGGTTTCGCTGAACCGTTTGACAAGAGATGGGCTTGCGGAATCCAGATACACGATTTTTGTATTGACGGTCTTGCTGTCAAATGTTCGTACCACGTCCGGGAATTCGACCAGGTCTTCCGCGATATTTCTAGCATCTATGCTAACGGCTACACTACGAATGGAATCATTGTTTGCTATTCGTTCGATCAGGGGTCGAAGAAGTGTGACCGGCAGATTATCTATGCAGTAGTATCCCATGTCTTCCAGGACATGAAGAGCTGTGCTCTTTCCTGATCCTGATCTGCCGCTGATGATAATGAGGGAAATCATGTTCGTACCTTTCAATAAAGTACTCGTTCAGAAAAAGCGGTTATCCTTAAGCGCGTTCGTTAAAGCAGCGCTCGTTCAAAGAGCTCCTGATTGTGACGAGCCGAGATGAGACCTTTCCGGTACTCTTCTGATTCAAATAGGGCTGCTAGCATCGCCATTGTTTTTAGATGTTTATCGACTTCCTGTTCCGGAACCATCAGGATAAACATGATGTTCACCGGTAGATCATCCATTGCACTAAAATCAATTGGTGTCTCCAGGGTGAATAAAGCGCCGACTATTTCGGTGCATCCTTCAAGGCGACAATGAGGTAGCGCGATTCCGTTTCCCAGAGCGGTAGGGCCCAGCTTCTCCCTGGCAATCAACTTATTATAGACCTCACTCGAATCGAGAAGAGGCAGGGACTCAGCGATCAGTATCGCTGCTTTTTCTATAGCTCTTTTTTTACTTGTGGCTTCGATGTTACAAAAAGTGCGACTCGCCGCCAATATTGATTCGATGTTCATTGAACAAGATGGATAACAACCGACCTGGCCTATTATAACCATGACGCACAATCGAACAACTGTTCACCCAACAAATTGGATGAACGAGGCTTCTCTCCGACAGCCGCGGCGCTAACCCCTGGCAGCTCTGTGCTTTCTGTCTGAAATCTTTTCTTTTTTCTTGATGAGTTGTCTGTCGAGTTTGTCGGTCATTGAATCGATGGCAGCATATAAATCATCTTCCTCAGCATCTGCATAAATCTCGCCACCACTCACTCTTATTGTTGATTCAGCTTTCTGGCGCAGTTTCTCGACGCTGAGGATGACGTTGATGTTAGTGATTTGGTCAAAATGTCTCTCAAGGCGATCCAGTTTTGTTTCAACATAAGATTTTAAGGCATCGGTAACCTCGATGTGATGACCACTAACATTTACTTGCATACGATTTCTCCTTGCAGATTTTTAGTTGTAGCGAGATGATATTTCATCACCCCAGTTGTAATTTATACGACCTTTTAAAAAATGTATTTGACTGGTATCAACGCAATGGGTTCTGCGGGATTATAGCCTGATTCCGATGGTACTTCTGTTTGTAGAGAGACCATAATGAGTTCCCTAGACTAGCTGTTTCCGTTCATTGGACGGCGGTATCATTAACGATTCCCTGTATTTTGCGATAGTCCGACGGGCAACCTTGATTTCCTGGTCAGCCAGCAGCGCAGCAATCTTGTTGTCGCTCAGGGGTTTCCGTGGGTTTTCATCGGCCACCAGTTTCCTAATTAGTGCGCGGATCGCAGTTGAGGATACTTCGCCCCCTGAATTGGTACTAACGTGACTGGAGAAGAAGTACTTCAATTCAAACACCCCCGCCGGAGTGTGCATATATTTTTGCGTTGTGACTCTTGAAATAGTCGATTCGTGAAGATCTACCGCTTTTGCAATATCGTGTAAGACCAGTGGTTTCATGGCCTGATCGCCATACTCCAGGAATCCTCTCTGGTATTCGACAATTTTTGTGGATACACGGAGTAGCGTGTCGTTTCGCTGCTGCAGGCTTTTTATAAACCAACGGGCTTCCTGTAGCTGGCTCTTCAGGTAATTATTATCGTTGCTGCTATCGGCTCGTTTTATCAGGGAAGAGTAATTGGAATTAACCCGAATTCGGGGTGCAGATTTTGGATTCAGTTCAACCACCCATCGGCCTTTTTGCTTTGAAACGATCACGTCTGGATCGACGTACTCTGTTGCGCTTACGGCAATATCGTTACCGGGTCGGGGATTGAGGGATTGAATGAGTGTAAGCACTTCTTTCAGTTCCGGTTCTTTCAGATGGGTTTTTCTCGAAATATGAGTGTAATCACGGTTCGCTAGGTGGTTAATGTATTGGTCGACGACGACAATGGCTTCACTTCGTCTGGCAGTATCATCTGGTAGCGCTCTTAGCTGTATGAGTAGACATTCCCGCAGGTCCCTCGCGGCAATGCCGATGGGGTCAAGGTGCTGAATGAGATGCAGAACTGCTTCCACCTCATCCATTTCTATTTCCCATTCGACCGGTGCGCTTTGTAAAATCTCCTCAAGGCTAATCGTTAAGACACCTTCAGCGTCCAGGCCATCAACGACGGATAGTGCGATAAACTCATCTGAATCTGTGAGGTGTAAAAGATTTAACTGTTCGAGCAGGTGGCTTTGAATCGAAATGCCGACTGAATTGCGTGTTTCTATAAAATTTTCATCATTTTCATCTGGCCCTGAATAATTGGTCGGTAATATGGACTCCTCATAGACGTCCTCCCACACACTATCCACCGGCAGCTCATCGGCGATGGTTTCAGATGAAATCTGCTCACGGGTATCAGGAATAGCCTCGCCGTCAATTTCCGGGTCTGCGGGCAGCGGCTGGTCACTGTCGTCTGCGGTACTTGCATCGGATGTTTCTTCGCTGCTAGATTCAGAAGTGTCCAGGGTTTGATCCGGTAGATCCAGCGAGGATGGCTCCGGGTTGTCTTCCTGGTCATCAGGTGCGGATTCTTCAAGCATGAGGTTGGAATCAAGCGCTTCCTGAATTTCTTGCTGCAGGTCAAAAGTGGAGAGTTGCAGGAGCCGGATAGCTTGCTGCAGTTGCGGGGTCATTCTTAGCTGTTGACCGAGCCTTAGCGTTAATGCTGGTTTCATTGCCATTTGCTAATCATACTCAGTGATGATGTGGAATGAAACTTGTCAATAAGCGATGAGTGTGATTGGAAATGTTCTCTTTAGAATGATGTTTCCAGCTCACATTCGGAAATCCTGGCCAAGATAGACTCTTTTAACCTGTTCATCGGCCAGAATAGCCTCGGTGGTGCCCTCTGCAATAATTCGACCTTCACTCATGATGTAGGCTTTTTCGCAAATATCAAGCGTCTCTCTTACATTGTGATCGGTAATTAGCACGCCGATTCCGCGCTCCGATAACTGGGAAATGATCAGTTTTATATCATTGACCGAGATTGGATCGACACCAGCAAAAGGTTCGTCAAGAAGAATAAATGCAGGTTCCGTGGCAAGAGCCCGGGCTATTTCAACGCGTCTTCGTTCTCCACCACTCAAGGACATGCCGACATTGTTCCTGATATGGCTGATATGAAATTCTTGCAGCAGGGATTCGAGTTTTTCTCGACGTTCACTGATCCTCAGATCGCTTCGAGTTTCGAGTATTGCCATGATGTTATCTTCGACCGACAGTTTTCGAAAAACCGATGCTTCCTGCGGTAAATAGCCAATACCCACCCTGGCTCTTTCATGCATTGGTTTTGGGGTGATATCCTGATCATCGAAGAGTATTTTGCCGCCATCACCCGGTATGGAACCGACAATCATATAGAAGCAGGTTGTCTTTCCGGCACCATTTGGACCCAGCAAGCCAACTACCTGACCACTGTTTACAGAGAGGGTAACTTCCTTGACTACCTGATGACCACGATAACTCTTCTTTAAGTTCTCGGCACGCAGTACATGAATATTGTCAGACAACTAGTTGTCCTTTGGATTGATGGTTATATTGATACGCCCATCTTTGCGTGTACTTTTCAGGCTCATAATTCCCAGGGCAACATCGTAGTAGATCAGTTCTCCCTTGAGGACATCTTTAGCCTGCTTGAGCGTTCCATTCCCGGACAGGTGAAGTCTTTCCTCTTGAACCAGGTAAACTATTTTTCTTGCATCGGCGAATACACGATCTTCACTATCATCCGGTAGCTGTTCATAGTGAGCTAGATTATTAGAGTCAGTATCGGTCATTGCGATGATCTGGATAACCTCTCGATCTGCAGTGATAACCTCAATTTCATCCGCATTTATCAGTAGCGTGCCTTGTTCGATGATGACATTTCCGCGATAGATCGAGGATCCTTTCGCGTCATCAATCACCGCAGCATCTGCTTGGATGTGGATAGGAAGTTCCCTGTCTTCTGTGAGGGCGAGCGCTTCTTTGTGAATAGCGAATGAACCCAGGAGCATGAAAAGAACCATGGAATACCGCGGCCTTGCCTTCATTACGTCCATTCCTCTCAAATACATTGCCATTTTATTATAAGGGAATCCTGCCAGTACTGGCAGTCATTCGTGATAGCCAAAGCGATTCAATAAGAGGTTCAGGGATCATCTTTCGAACGACTACTGAACTCCGGCAAGAAGATAGTCTGTACACGCTCAGTTGGTGTTGAGTAAAAAATGAACTTGCCGGTTTCGAAGTAGGCTTTCATTGCCGCGGCGGTTGTCCTGCCTGTATGGTCATCAATGTAAACCTTTTTGTTTGTTTCAGCATACTCACGTCCCGGATAGACTGTCAGGCTCTGGGTCTGGATATTGATGAACTTACCGTCCGCATGCTGTTGGATTGCCAGTACGTCGTCCCACAACTCCACCACCTGTTCGCGATAATCTGATTGTGGGAGTAACCTGCCATTTTTGGCAACGATATCCCACGGAGCATCTTCCGCTGCGGGGAATAAGCGCATTTTTGGTTGGATCAGGGCAGTAACATCTGTCAGGGGAAAGTGAGTGAAGCGATCAGCACTGATCTCGTGTTGAATTTTCCCTTGATCGTTAAATTGGGTAATGGTGGCGTTGAGCATGTACAAGTCAGGGTCATTGTTCAGTGCTTCTGGCACTGCCAGGCTTTCATCGTTCTGTTCCATGATGAAATTAGTGCCAATGGCGAAAACCAGAATCAAACTTGCAAGTATGATCGCACGATTGTTCACCCTGGCTCTCCGTTAATGTTTTCTACCCATTCAGGGCGGTTTGATAGAGATAGATAATGTAACCCAGCCAGACCATGAACAGAAGTAATCCCTTGAAGCGTGTAATTAACGAATCACCGCGAATACCATAGGCAAAAACAACGAGTGCAAGGGTCAACCCCAGCATCACCGCATAATCTCGCCACAATGTGGCCGGCATCAGATCTGAAGGAGCAATGATAGCGGGGATAGCCAGTACAGCAAGAATATTAAATATATTTGAACCGATGATATTGCCAATGGCGAGGTCCGTCTGACCTTTGGTGGCGCTCG
>Ga0114949_10001730_pt1 | contig 13368 bp, 18 predicted proteins | sample N074metaG_FD_83505 | JGI IMG/M metagenome (GOLD analysis project Ga0114949, IMG submission 83505) | Deep subsurface microbial communities from Kermadec Trench to uncover new lineages of life (NeLLi) - N074 metaG | ecosystem: Environmental > Aquatic > Marine > Ocean trench > Sediment | place... | reverse complement strand
TGATTTTCGACTATTCGATGAGCAGGTGACTATAGCAATCCCACGCCTCAAATGCGACAGCGATAAACGCCAAAGCTCATCTGTATGTGTCCCTGTAGCACCCGAATTCACGCCGCAAACCCAAGGGCGGCGAGTTTGCCGGCTCAGGGCTGTGAAAGCGACGCGCGGCCCAGCATATCGCCCGGCTTCATACGCGTTGCCACCAACAACCAGAGAACCACCAGGGCAGCACTGAGCGCAAAAGCAGCAGACACACCGCCGTATTGCACCACCCAGCCACCGCCGGCGCCACCGGCAAATGCGCCCAGAAACTGGCAGGTGGAGTACATGCCCAGGGCAGAGCCCTTGTCATTGGCAAATACGGTCTTGCTCACCAACGAGGGCAGGGTTGCCTCGAGGTAATTGAATCCGACGAAGAACAGCCACAGGCCCAGATACAGTGCCGCCGCACTATTGGCAAAACCCAAAATCGACAGGGACAACAAAACCAGGCCTATACCCAGTAAAAACATCTCTCGCGGCCTGCCACCGCGCTCGGCCGTGCGCATAAGGGGCAGCATACCGACAATCGATAAGGCCAGGGCCGGCAGATAAATCTGCCAGTGATACTCGCGAGACACCCCAGCGACACTCTCCAGTAACTGCGGAATGATCAAGAAGCAGGCCATTAAGACAAAGTGCAGCACAAAGATACCAAAGTTGAGGCGTGCCAGGGCGGGGGTCAGAAAGCTGCGCGCCAACGATCGGGCCGTTGAACTGCGCTCACTTGAGGCCAAGGCCAAAGGCGGCGGCCTGGGAACTACAAACCGGACAATACCAATCCCGGCTACGGCCAGTCCCGCTGTCAGGAAAAACACCGAGGACAGGCCCCACTGAGCCGCCACCACGGGGCCCAGTACCAGGGCTACCGCAAAAGACATGCCGATGCTCACACCGATAATGGCCATGGCCTTGGTGCGCTGCTCATCCCGGGTCAAATCTGCGGCCAGCGCCATCACCGTTCCCGCGATTGCACCGGCGCCCTGCAATGCCCGCCCGACCACAATGCCTACGGCGCTATCCGCCATGCCCGCTACTACACTGCCAAGGGCAAACAGTATCAGCCCGGCAATAATGACCGGCTTGCGACCCCAACGGTCGGACAGCCAGCCAAAGGGAATTTGTAACAAAGCCTGGGTCAAGCCGTAGACACCTAACGCCAGGCCAATGAGTGAGGGAGATGCACCGGGCAAATCTGCGGCGTAAAGCGCCAGCAAAGGCAAGACCATAAACAGCCCCAGCATGCGGAAGCTGTACAGCAGGGCCAGCGAGGCCACCGCGCGCCGTTCCAGCGCTGTCATGGGACTTTCAGTGATCACATAGATGGTCTTTCAGAATACCGCGCCATGTTACCAGTTTCGTGGGGCTTGGCATATACTGTGTGGTTTTCTGCCATGCTGTTACTTCAGGGGAAACATGGACACTATTCAAGTCCGTGGGGCGCGCACCCACAATCTCAAAAACATCGACGTGGACATTCCCAGGGACAAGTTGGTCGTCATAACCGGCCTGTCGGGCTCGGGTAAATCCTCGCTGGCCTTCGACACACTCTATGCCGAGGGACAGCGTCGCTACGTGGAATCCCTGTCTACCTACGCCAGGCAGTTTCTGTCCATGATGGAAAAACCCGACGTAGACCACATCGAGGGCCTCTCCCCCGCCATTTCCATAGAGCAGAAATCTACCTCGCACAACCCGCGCTCCACCGTGGGCACTATCACCGAGATCTACGATTATCTGCGCCTGTTGTTTGCCCGGGTGGGCGAACCCCGCTGCCCTGACCACGGCTTGAACCTGCAGGCACAAACCATCAGCCAAATGGTCGATACGGTGCTGGCACTGCCGGCGGGCAGCAAGCTGATGCTGCTGGCGCCGGTGGTGCGCGCACGCAAGGGCGAACACCTGCACATTTTTGAGGAATTGCGAGCCGGCGGCTTTGTTCGCGCCCGCATCGACGGCATTGTCACCGACCTCGATGACGTGCCCGATCTGGAGAAGAAGAAAAAACACAGTATTGACGTCGTGATCGACCGCTTCAAAGTACGGGATGACCTGGGCATTCGGCTGGCGGAATCTTTTGAGACCGCCCTGGGCCTTACCGATGGCCTGGCCTCCATCAGTTATATGGACGGCGACGGTGACCCCATCTCCTTCTCTGCCCGCTTCGCCTGCCCCCAGTGCGGCCACAGCATAGACGAACTGGAGCCGCGTCTGTTTTCCTTTAACAACCCCGCTGGCGCCTGCAGTGGCTGTGACGGCCTGGGGGTTAAACGGTACTTCGACGAAGAGCGCATTGTGTTGCACCCGGAGGCCAGTCTTGCCGAGGGTGCCATTCGCGGCTGGGACAGACGCAATGTCTATTACTTTCACATGCTCAACTCGCTTGCCGATCACTATGGCTTCGACGTGAGTACGCCCTATAACAAGCTCAAGAAAAAGCACCGGAACTATATATTGCACGGCAGCGGGGAGGAGGAGATAGCCTTCTCCTACATCAACGACCGCGGCGATATCTTCAAGCGCACCCATTCTTTTGAAGGCATTATTCCCAATATGACCCGCCGCTATAGGGACACCGAGTCCCAATCGGTGCGCGAGGATCTGGCGAAATACCAGGCCAGCCAAAGCTGTCCCGATTGTGGCGGCACGCGCCTGCGCCGGGATGCCCGCCACGTCTTTGTCGATGAGCGCAACCTGCCCTCCATCACCGAGATGGGTGTGGGTGATGCCCATGCCTACTTCGAGCAATTACAGTTGCAGGGCCGCAAAGGCGAGATCGCCGACAAAATTCTCAAGGAACTGCGCGCACGCTACCGCTTTTTAGTCGACGTGGGGCTCAACTACCTCACGCTTAACCGCAGTGCCGAAACCCTGTCCGGCGGGGAGGCCCAGCGCATTCGCCTGGCCTCGCAGATTGGTGCAGGACTGGTGGGTGTGATGTACATCCTGGACGAGCCCTCCATCGGGCTGCACCAGAGAGACAACGCGCGCTTGATTAAAACGCTGAACCACCTGCGGGACATAGGCAATACGGTATTGGTGGTGGAACACGACGAGGAGGCCATTCGCAGTGCCGACCATATTATCGACATTGGCCCCGGGGCCGGTGTTCACGGTGGCGAGATTGTGGCCCAGGGCAGCTACGAGGACATCGTCAATAACAAAAACTCCCTCACCGGTGCCTACCTGTCCGGCGCGCGAAGAATAGAGGTGCCCGCCACTCGCACCCGCCACAATCCCAAAAAACGCCTGGTGTTGCGCGCCGCCACCGGCAACAATCTGCAAAGTGTAGATCTGGTTATCCCCCTGGGTTTGCTCACCTGCGTCACCGGTGTTTCCGGGTCGGGAAAATCCACCCTGATCAACAACACCCTATACCCAGTGGCCGCCACAGAACTCAATGGCGCGACCACCCTGACCCCGGCTCCACATAAAAGTGTCACCGGCATGCATCTGCTGGACAAAGTGATCGATATTGACCAGAGCCCCATTGGCCGAACGCCGCGGTCAAACCCCGCGACCTACACGGGAATCTTTACGCCAGTGAGGGAATTGTTCGCCGGCACCCAGGAGGCGCGCTCCCGTGGCTATAAACCGGGCAGATTCAGCTTCAACGTAAAGGGCGGGCGCTGCGAAGCCTGCCAGGGCGACGGCGTCACCAAGGTGGAGATGCATTTCCTACCGGACATCTATGTGCCCTGCGATATATGCAAGAGTAAACGCTACAACCGAGAGACCCTGGAAATACGCTACAAAGGCAAAAATATCTACGAGGTGCTGGAGATGACCGTGGAAGATGCCCTGCAGTTTTTCGAACCCGTGCCCAGCATAGCGCGCAAGCTACAAACCCTGATGGATGTGGGCCTGACCTACGTAAAACTGGGCCAGGCGGCCACAACGCTGTCCGGCGGCGAGGCCCAGCGCGTGAAACTATCCAAGGAACTGTCAAAACGCGACACAGGCAACACCCTGTATATTCTGGACGAACCCACCACCGGGCTGCACTTCGAGGATATCAAGCAACTACTGGAAGTGTTGCACCGCCTGCGCGACCACGGCAATACCGTGGTGATCATAGAGCACAATCTGGACGTGATAAAAACCGCCGATTGGGTGGTAGACCTGGGGCCAGAGGGCGGCAGTGGGGGTGGCCAGATCATCGCCACCGGCACGCCAGAACAGATCGCCGAGACCAAGGGTTCCTATACCGGGGAGTATTTAGCGCCCCTGTTGAAGCGAGAAAAATTAAAATCCAAAGCACGCAAAGTGGAAAAGCGGGCAGCTTAAGCCCCGGCGCTAGGCACGCCCCAGCAACGGCGCCAGCAATCTGACCAAGATTGCGCCTATCGTTACACCCAGTGCGTTTGCCACCAGGTCATAGCCAGACATAAATCTTCCGGGAATAAAGGATTGGCCCACTTCTATCAAACCGCTGTAGGCGACTATTCCCAGGCACACATACAGGTAAGTTCTGCTGGACCCGGCGATTGTGAACCCCACAATCGCGAACAAGCCGTAGGTCATAAAATGTAGCAGTTTATCCCAGACTTCGATCGACACGCTGCTCCCGGGTGAGAGGGACGCGAGGCTTACCAATAGCCCATAGATAACGAAAGCGGCTATTTTTGCTGAATTTCCTATTTTCATCCGCCGTTTAGCACTCGCTGATAACTACCCATTGCGAAAGCTCGTGGGCTTTTCGATTGCGTAAAAAGCATCACTTATATCTTCCACCTTGCTGGCGATAATACTCTGGGCATCACTCAGGCCCGCGTTGTAATAGTAGGCTCCAATCTCCGTCGAAATAAAGTCCAGGAAAAACTCACAGTCGAACTGGCCAACCTCCTGCCCCCATTCTTTATCAAAATAGGATTTCAGTTTATCCACCAGGATGGATTTTTCTTCTTTGGAAAATTCGATTTCAGACATCGTTTCTCATCGTTGGATTACAATACTGTCGCCTAGCTGTATGGCCTAGGGACACCCGGCCCCGGCCACGGCAACCCTGGCGACTTCAACTTTTCCGGCTGCCTCAGCCGAGGCGATGCGCTTGTCAGAACTCTGGGCGGTTACCATATGTAGCGTCCGCCCATCTTCGCCGCCCAGCATACAGGCAAAACAGGGCTGACTGGTTTCCATGGCCTGGAGTATCTGTCCCCCCTCAGCCACCAGTACACACTCTGCGGCCAGCGCGTTAGCCACCCAGACATTTCCAGCCTGGTCCAGGCAGATACCGTCCGGGGCCCGCATGCCAACCTCGGCCCAGACCCTGCGGTTGGACAAGCCGCCATTAACGGCTATATCAAAGGCGGTCAGGCACATCGACAGTGTCTCGGCGACAATCAGGGTCTTGCCATCGGGGGTGACCACCATGCCATTGGGAAAATGCATATCGGGGGCGGCCAGATGGACGCTGCCGTTGGGGTCTACGCGCACCAGATTGGTGGCCGGGTGGCTTGCCAGGGCGTCTTCCACACCCTTTTCTTCTATCAGGGCATCCAGGTCAAAACCAAAGTTGCCCACCCAGGCGCGGCCCAGCTTATCGACAACCATATCATTGCACAGGTGCGCGGAAAATTCGGACAGGTCGGCGTGAACCTTGAGGCCATCCGAGTCCTGGCGAAGCAGTGTCATATCGGCCATGGACACCACCAGTAACCGCCCGTCCGGCAGCCAGCCCAGCCCGGAAGGCTGGTCGTCCATTTCCAACTCGATGCGCTGCACGCCGTCCGCCCCCACCGACTTCACCGCGTGGGCGTAGAAATCGCTGAACCACAATCGCCCCCGATGCCAGCGGGGACCCTCGCCAAAATACAAGCCGTCTGTGAGAACCCTTGCCTCGCTCATAAGCCACCTCATTATAGTCGGGCGCTCAGACTATCAACATCCCGGCATTGCGGCCACAGCCGATTGGCGCTCAGGCACAAAAAAGCCGGGGGAACCCGGCTTTTTATTATTCTACTGCGACCTGGGGCTGTTAATCCTCATCGTCCTCAACGAGATCAACCTGGGGACGGTCAACCAGCTCGACGTAGGCCATTTGAGCTTTGTCGCCTGAACGCAAACCACACTTCAGGATACGAATATAGCCACCGGGACGCGCCTGGTAACGCGGGCCCAGTTCATTGAACAACTTGCCCACCGCGGCCTTGTTGCGCAGGCGGTCAAACGCCAGGCGACGGTTGGCCACACTGTCATTTTTAGACAGGGTAATCAGGGGCTCGGCGTAACCGCGCAGTTCCTTGGCCTTGGGCAGGGTTGTCTTGATCAGTTCGTGCTCCACCAGTGAGGCGGTCATGTTGCGGAACATGGCCTTGCGGTGAGAGCTGTTTCTGTTTAACTGACGTCCACTATGACGATGACGCATTTCTGTAGTCCTATTCTCGCGGTGCTACAAGAGCACGGTGTTGGTTAATCGGGTGTTAAATACTCAACACACGATCATCGTTTTTCAGGCTGGCGGGTGGCCAGTTGTCCAGGCGCATACCCAGTGACAAGCCACGGGTAGCCAGTACGTCCTTGATTTCGGTCAGTGACTTCTTGCCCAGGTTAGGCGTTTTCAGTAACTCCACCTCAGTGCGTTGCACCAGGTCACCGATGTAATAAATGTTCTCTGCTTTCAGGCAGTTGGCAGAACGAACGGTCAACTCCAGGTCGTCTACGGGGCGCAGCAGGATAGGATCGACTTCGTCTTCCTCTTCTGCGGCTTCTGACTCACTTTCGCTCTCCAGGTCGACAAACACTGCCAGCTGCTGCTGCAGGATGGTAGCGGCGCGACGGATCGCTTCCTCTGGGTCGATAGTACCGTTTGTTTCCAAATCCAGTACCAGCTTGTCCAGATCGGTGCGCTGCTCGACTCGGGCAGATTCTACAACGTAGGATACGCGATGTACGGGTGAGAAGGTCGCATCCAACTGCAGGCGGCCTATAGAGCGGGACTCTTCTTCCGGGTCCTGACGTGAATCAGCGGGTGAATAACCGCGACCCCTGGCCACAGTCAAACGTATGTTGATTTCAGCATTGTCATTGAGGTGACAAATGACGTGCTCCGGGTTACGAACCTCGATATCGTGATCGACTTGTATGTCGCCAGCGGTAACCGGGCCGGGGCCCCTCTTGCTCAGGGTTAATTCGGCCTGGTCTTTGCCTTCCATAACCAGGGCGACGCCCTTCAGGTTCAGCATGATTTCAATAACGTCTTCCTGAACGCCTTCAATGGTACTGTACTCGTGCAGCACACCGTCAATCTCGACTTCTGTGATGGCACAACCGGGCATGGAAGACAGCAGGATCCTACGCAAGGCATTACCCAGGGTGTGGCCAAAGCCACGCTCAAGGGGCTCCAGGGTTACCTGGGCGCGGGTGTTGTGCTTGTCTTCTACGCTGATAACACGCGGGGTCAAAAATTCGTTTACTGCACTCTGCATTTGGGCACCTGTACTTACGTATTGGCTATAGGTTCTGTGTGGGTTGTGTAATCGCTTAACGCTTGATTACTTGGAGTAGAGCTCCACGATCAAGTTTTCGTTGATCTCGGAAGACAGGTCCTGACGGTCTGGAACTGACTTGAATACTCCTTCCAACTTTTCACTGTTTACTTCGATCCACTCGGGCTCGCCACGCTGGGCAGCCAGGGCCAGGGAAGACTGCACACGCAGCTGTTTCTTGGCCTTTTCACGCAGGGCGACGGTATCGCCGGCCTGTACTTGATAAGAGGGGATGTTTACCACAACGCTATTCACCATAATGGCTTTATGAGAGACCATTTGACGCGCCTCGGCACGTGTAGAGCCAAAGCCCATACGGTAAACCACGTTGTCCAGACGGCTCTCCAACAGCTGCAGCAGGTTTTCACCGGTTGCACCCTTGAGACGGGCCGCCTCTTTGTAATAGTTGCGGAATTGCTTTTCCAATACACCGTAGATACGACGCACTTTCTGCTTTTCGCGCAGCTGTACACCGTAGTCGGACAGGCGGCTGCGCCTGGCACCGTGCTGGCCGGGGATGGTTTCTAATTTACACTTGCTTTCCAGTGAACGCACTCCGCTCTTCAGGAACAGGTCTGTTCCCTCACGACGGGAGAGCTTGCACTTGGGTCCAATATATCGAGCCATGTCAGTTCTTCCTGTAGTGTTAAACGCGACGTTTTTTGGGTGGACGACAGCCGTTATGCGGTATAGGCGTAACGTCTGTAATATTGCTGATCTTGTAGCCGCAGGCATTGAGTGCGCGAACGGCTGATTCGCGACCGGGCCCTGGGCCCTTGACCTGTACGTCCAGATTCTTCAAACCGTATTCCTTGGCTGCTTCACCGGCACGTTCTGCGGCCACCTGGGCGGCAAACGGTGTGCTCTTACGTGAACCACGGAAACCAGAGCCACCGGCGGTGGCCCAGCTCAGGGTGTTGCCCTGACGGTCTGTGATAGTAATGATGGTGTTGTTGAAGGAGGCGTGAATATGCGCAATTCCGTCTACAACCGTCTTGGTAATCTTCTTACGAGTGCTTTTAGCACCTGGCTTAGCCATAGTTTCTTTCCTAATTTAATATCAACACTGCACTTGGGTGCAGCTACACTAAAAAAGATTCGCTTCTGCGCCTCTGCTCTTAAGTCCCTTCGATTAAATAGCGGGATTAATGAAGAGCTGAGCAGCAGACGTTTATCTGCGAATCGGCTTGCGCGGCCCCTTGCGGGTACGTGCGTTGGTCTTGGTGCGTTGCCCGCGTAACGGCAGGTTACGACGGTGACGAATGCCGCGATTACAGCCCAGGTCCATCAACCGCTTGATGTTCATGGACACTTCGCGACGAAGGTCGCCTTCTACATTCAGCTCACTGACTGAGGTACGCAGCGAATCCAGTTCAGCCTCGGTCAGCTGACCAATTTTGGCGCTTTCCGATACACCGGTGGTCGCACACAGTTTTCTTGCCTGGGTGCGACCTACTCCGAAGATGTAGGTTAATGAGATAACAGCATGCTTGTTATCAGGTATGTTGACGCCGGCAATACGAGCCATCCATCTTTCTCCAATTACTTACTCAAAAATCGCTTGTCTCAGCTCTGCTTACAAAAGCTGGAGCTGCGAGCGCCCCGCGAAAGGCGCAGCATTCTAGCGATATCATTACTAAAAATCAACTGTACAAGTGCCAACCCCCGGGGGCCGAAAACTGTGTGCAGTTTACTCAACTGTTAACCCTGGCGCTGCTTGTGGCGGGGATCTGATTCGCAGATCACTCGTACCACGCCCTTGCGACGGACAATTTTGCAGTTTCTGCAAATCTTTTTAACCGATGCACGTACTTTCATGTCTCTAACTCCCAAATACCGATGCGCTCTACGCGCTACCGGGAAGAACCGTAACTTGTCAGGTTGGCCTTTTTCATCACCGAATCATACTGGTGAGACATCAGATGACTTTGCACCTGGGCCATAAAATCCATTACCACAACTACCACGATCAATAGTGAGGTGCCGCCCAGATAAAAGGGCACGTTCCACATCACCACCAAAAACTGTGGCATCAAACAAACCAGGGCGATATAAGCCGCACCGAATACTGTCAAGCGAGTCAGAACACCGTCGATATAATCGGCTGTTTTCTGTCCGGGACGAATACCGGGCACAAAGGCTCCCGACTTCTTCAAGTTATCTGCCACTTCCACCGGGTTAAACATCAACGCCGTGTAAAAGAAGCAGAAAAATACAATAAACACCGTAAACAACAATATGTTCAACGGCTGGCCGGGGCCCAGGGCCACTGCCACATCCTGCAACCAGTCCGCCGAATCTCCCGACCCAAACCACTGTGCCAGTGACGCCGGGAACAGCAATATGCTGCTGGCAAAAATCGCCGGAATAACACCGGCCATGTTTACCTTCAGGGGAAGATGCGAGCTCTGCGCCTGGTACATCTTCCTGCCCTGCTGGCGCTTGGCGTAATTCACCGTAATGCGACGCTGGCCGCGCTCGATAAACACAATCATGTAAATAACAGCGATTGCCAGTGCCAGTACAAACATCAGCACCAGGATGTTCATTTCACCCTGTCTGGCCTGCTCCAGGGATTGGCCAATAGCCGAGGGCAAGCCCGCAACAATACCGGCGAAAATCAACAGCGATATACCGTTGCCCACACCTTTTTCTGTAATCTGCTCACCCAGCCACATCATAAAGACCGCGCCGGTAACCAGAGATGTCACCGCAATGACATAAAACAATACCGATGGATCGTAGGCCATGCCCTGGTTAGCCATACCCGCTGTCATGCTAAAGGCCTGTACAATGGCCAACAACACGGTCAGGTAGCGCGTGTACTGGCTGATTTTACGTCGGCCAGACTCGCCTTCCTTCTTTATTGCTTCCAACTGCGGGGTGACCGCCGACATCAGCTGCATGATGATGGATGCAGAGATGTAAGGCATGATACCCAGCGCCAAAATACTCATTCGCTCCAGTGCGCCACCGGAGAACATATTGGCCAGACCCAGAATAGTGCCCTGGTTCTGGTTAAACAGTGCAGCCAGTTGGGCTGGATCTATGCCGGGAACGGGTATATGCGTGCCTATGCGATAGACAATAATCGCCAACAATACAAAGCGAAGGCGAGCAAAAAGCTCGCCTAGTCCTGCCTTATTTACCGAGGGGGTCTGAGCTTTAGCCATTTAGTCCTCTACTTTTCCGCCTGCCTTTTCAATTGCTTCGCGGGCACCTTTGGTTACCGCCAAGCCTTTGACCGTGACTGCCTTAGTCAGTTCACCGGACAGAAATACACGCGCACGTGTCGCATTGTCCCTGACCAGATCAGCATCTTTCAGTGCTTGCAGGTCGACCACATCGGCGGCCACTGCGTTCAACTCGCCCAGGCGAATCTGCGCCGTAGTGCGGGCTATACGGGAGCTGAAGCCATACTTTGGCAGCCGCTTTTGCAGAGGCATCTGACCACCCTCAAAACCGGGGCGTATCGAGCCGCCGGAACGGGCCTTCTGGCCTTTGTGACCGCGCCCGGCCGTCTTGCCCAGACCACTACCTATACCACGCCCGCGGCGCTTGGCATCTTTTTTGGAGCCCGGAGCGGGGCTCAATGTATTCAATCGCATCACTTCTGACATGATTTAATCCTCAACCCGTAGCAAATAATATGCTGTGTTAATCATGCCGCGTACAGAGGGAGTATCTTCTACTTCAACTGTTTGGCCGATACGACGCAAACCCAGCCCAGCCACGCACGCCTTATGGTTCTTCAGGCGCCCATTGGTGCTTTTGATTTGCGTTACTTTAATTGTTGCTTTAGCCATGACGAGCCAACCTACAAATTAATTAGTTCAAAATTTCTTCGACAGTCTTGCCGCGCTTTGCAGCAATCGCATCCGGAGAGCTCATGTCACGCAAACCCTTGAAGGTTGCGCGTACCACGTTTACCGGGTTAGTCGATCCGTAACACTTGGCCAGTACGTTGTGTACACCGGCAAGTTCCAGCACTGCTCGCATTGCGCCACCGGCAATTATGCCTGTACCTTCAGATGCGGGCTGCATGTAAATCTTGGAAGCCCCGTGGTTGGCCTTGACCGCATACTGGATTGTGCCGTCGTTCAGCTCAACCGTAATCATATTGCGGCGGGCAGATTCCATGGCCTTCTGGATAGCGATAGGCACTTCGCGCGCTTTACCACGCCCGAAACCCACTTTACCATTGCCGTCACCAACAACGGCCAGGGCGGTGAAACCAAAAATACGGCCACCTTTAACCACTTTGGCTACACGGTTGATCTGTACCAGTTTTTCCTGGAGATCGCCTTCCGTTTGCTGCTTTCTCTGATCGTTATACGCCATAGTATTACCCTAGAATTCCAGTCCACTTTCACGGGCAGCTTCGGCCAGGGCCTTGATGCGTCCGTGATATTTGAAACCACCGCGGTCAAACGCGACCGTGTCTACACCGGCGGCCTTGGCGCGCTCTGCAACAAGCCTGCCCACCGCAGCGGCGGCTTCTGCATTGCTGGTGTTGCCGCCACGCAAACTGCTGTCCAGGGTAGAGGCGCTGGCCAAAACCTTGTCGCCAGCCGGCGCAATTACCTGGGCATAGATATGCCGCGGAGTGCGGTGTACGCTCAGGCGATTAACGCCCAGGCCCTTTATATGGGCGCGTCCACGCCTAGCGCGACGCAACCTTGAATCATTCTTTGCACTCATATCAGTACCTACTTCTTCTTGGCTTCTTTGCGACGAACGTGTTCGTCAGCGTAGCGAATGCCTTTGCCCTTGTATGGCTCTGGCGGACGGAAGCTGCGTATTTCTGCAGCAGCCTGGCCTACGGCCTGTTTGTCAAAACCCTTAACAACCACTTCTGTCTGACTGGGAGTTTCTACGGTCACGCCCTCAGGCAATGTGTAATTAACCGGATGGGAAAAACCCAGTGTCAGGTTGATGGATTTACCGGATGCTTTTGCACGATAACCAACACCGTTCAAAATCAGTTTCTTTTCCCAGCCTGCGCTGACGCCAATGACCATGTTGTTTAACAGCGCGCGTGTTGTGCCGGCCATAGCCTTGAACTTATCGCTGTCGTAAGCAATGGTCAGAACGTTGTCATCCTGGCTGACGTTAACACCGTCAACCAGTGACAGTGCCAACGACCCTTTGCCGCCTTTGATAGTGACATCGCGGCCGTCTTGCTTGACCTCGACACCACTGGGCAGTATTACCGGATTATTTGCGACTCTAGACATTTTAAATGCTCTTTAAATCAATTAATTAAAATACTGTGCAAAGCACTTCGCCACCAACACCGGCGGCACGGGCTGCTCTATCAGTCATAACACCCCTGGAGGTGGAGACAATCGCTACACCCAGGCCGTTGCGGACTGAAGGCAAATCCTCCTTGCTGGAGTAGTTGCGCAGACCAGGGCGGCTGATGCGATCAATTTCAGCGATCACAGGCTTGCCCTCGTAGTACTTTAGCTCGATGGACAAGCGGGGCTTGCCTTCGGATTCAGCAGCGTCAAAGCTGGCGATATAACCTTCGTCTTTCAATACAGCGGCAACAGCGGTTTTGAGCTTGGAACCGGGCATTTCTACGCCGGTTTTACCTGCCATTTGTGCGTTGCGGATGCGGGTCAGCATATCTGACAATGGATCTTGCATACTCATAATCGAATTCTCTCCTAAACCAACTGGTCTATTACCAGCTGGCCTTAACCAGACCGGGTACATCACCGCGCATCGCTGCTTCACGCAACTTGTTACGGCAAAGGCCAAATTTACGATATACGCCGTGTGGGCGACCGGTGATCTGACAACGTCTGCGCTGGCGAACCGGGCTGGCGTCGCGGGG
>Ga0114949_10001728_pt1 | contig 13377 bp, 14 predicted proteins | sample N074metaG_FD_83505 | JGI IMG/M metagenome (GOLD analysis project Ga0114949, IMG submission 83505) | Deep subsurface microbial communities from Kermadec Trench to uncover new lineages of life (NeLLi) - N074 metaG | ecosystem: Environmental > Aquatic > Marine > Ocean trench > Sediment | place... | reverse complement strand
GCAGCAACCGAGTCAATAATGATCACATCAACTGCGCTTGAGCGCACCAGCATATCGGTTATTTCAAGGGCCTGTTCACCAGTATCTGGTTGTGAGACCAGTAAGTCATCAATTTGCACTCCTAACTTGCCGGCATAACCTGGATCCAATGCATGCTCGGCATCAATAAAGGCAGCGGTGCCCCCCAATTTTTGAATCTCCGCCGCCGCATGTAATGCCAGGGTGGTTTTGCCCGATGATTCCGGCCCATAAATTTCAATGACCCGACCTCTTGGCAGTCCTCCAATACCCAGGGCAAGATCCAGCCCCAGTGAACCGGATGAGACCGCTTCAATATCATGTGCCGATCCCACATCACCCATTCGCATGACAGCTCCCTTGCCAAACTGCTTTTCAATTTGTCCCAAAGCCATCGATAATGCTCTTTTCTTATCTTCAACAACCGCTGCTGTAGCCATTTCTATTCTCCATTTAAAAATTCTGGTAAAAATCCCAAATTCGTTTCAAAACCTTCTTGCCATTCTTCAGAATGGTCAACTTGGTAAAGACTATAGGTAATACATTCGCCTATGTCAATATAATTTACTACATAAGTATTTTTTACTATATTATATATTATATATAGGTGTTATTTGCTTGAGTATAATTCCCAACATTTCTACCTATAAACGTGATGACAGCAAAATGATGCTAAATGAGATTAAATGGGCGACCCGCCAAAGGTTGCAATACATTGAAATAATGGCCTATTACACGGGTATTATCACTCGTAGTGATCTTGCCAAGGCATTTGGAATCTCTGATGCAGCTGCCACCAAAGACTTGAAGTTTTATAGTGATATTGCTCCAGAGAACCTGTTGTACAAACACAATGTCTTCGGATTTGTCCCCACGCCTGCATTTAGGGAAGTCTTTGCGGATCTCTCCCCTGCGGTCGTTTTACCTATGATTGAAGCCAATCTAACCGTGGTTGGTAGACCTAAGCAAGACAATCCTATCTTTGGAATTCCCGTCGAGGGTTTGGCACTACCGAATCGATTACCCGATAAGTCCGTGCTGGCACAAGTCACGCGGGCCATACGTAACCATAAAAAATTAAAAGTTAGTTATCATTCACTTTCTAATTTCGCTAGTGATGAAGAGCGTATTATCGAACCACACGCCCTGGTCAATAGCGGTTTTCGTTGGCATGTTCGTGCCTATAACGAAGATACCTTCGATTTCAGAGATTTTGTCTTATCCCGCTTTGAGGATGCAGCATGCCTTGACCAGGTTGCTGAATCCAGCGCCCAGTACGATGATGATTGGGTAGAGATCATCACCCTGCAATTAGTGCCCCATCCAGGACTGGATGAAAAAAAGCGAGCCAGCCTGTTAGTTGATTACGGTGGTGAGAATGACCTTATTGAAATCAAAATCAGGCGTGCCTTGATTGGTTATCTACTACAACAGTTATCTGTCGATACAACTCAAGATCAGTCATTGAATCCAACCAAGTATCAATTAGTTATTGTAAATCGAGACGAAATTGAACCATTTGCAGCTTGGGTATTTAGTTAATCCGGAGATTAAATGTCTGCTTTATACTGAAAGCGGACGTTCAGGTGCATATTATGATAGACAGCTCCCAACCCAAAGCAGCCATTTATCGAGTGAATCAAAAGTAAGTTTAATAGCTACCTGATTCTATATCCCATCCAGAATATATCAGTCTGAAAAGTTTAAAACTTATCTTTCAGCATATCTTTGGCGCTTTCTGTTGCACTTTCCTTGGTAGCTTCAATCGCTTGTTCTTTGGCCATATCAACAGCTTTATCTATCATACTAGAGGTCTCTGTTTCAGGATAATAATACACGTTTTGTTCAAGAACAGCCCATGCTGGTTTTGTGTATGATATATCGGCAGGTGGTGTAATAATTGTCTCTGTTTCAGGATAATAATACACGTTTTGTTCAAGAACAGCCCATGCTGGTTTTGTGTATGATATATCGGCAGGTGGTGTAATAGTTGTCTCTGTCTCTGTTGATATTACTGGTGTAACTGCAACAGGTACTGCTTGCTCCTCTTTAGCATCTTGCTTCTGTTGGACCGCCTGATCTGCTTGATCATCGCCACAACCGGAAATGACGAATATTGCAGCGAGTAAAGTTATTTTAATAAGGTTTTTCATTGTTCACTCCAGTAGCACTGGCTTAAATTATAATGAATTGTACTGTTATACTACAACATTGTAAGGAATATTTGAGTGTCCGCTTTCGCTGGTAAGCAGACGTTGAATAACCTTTAACTCGCGTAACTCAACACCTTTTCGTTGGTGCATCTCTTAATATTGTGATGCATTTATCATTCTTCTACTTAAATTTGTGATGCACCTGACATTCATCTGTTTCAATTACTAGTAAAATTGCGATTATGAAGATAAAAATTGACCTTACTAGAAAGTATGTTTTTGCACTTGGGTTTATTCTGTTTTTTATCAATCCAAGCGTAGCACTTACTGCAGATACAATTACCCATGTGGAAGAAATAGAGGGAACAGTTTGGGCACAAAGCACTGAAGGTTCTAATGTCGGTGATGAGGTAACCGCAGAATTACGTTCCGATGAATTTAGCCTGCAGTCAACACGCCATATGCGTCTACAAACAATCGATAATATTGTGCGTTCACAACAATCTAGCCAACGGATCAATGTTCCACACCCGCACATGTTATAGGCACTAAACCTCATATGCTCAGTAAGTATTTCGTGGGATAGAAGTTCTGTTAGACTGAGAAAATCGTTCTTCTAAGTGTTTTGGTTTGTACAGCTAAAAATCAGCTCTCAAAGTCAAACTGATCCTGCCTTCGTCAAAGTCATCCCTGTCAAAACGTTTGCTATATTCCAGATTCCCGCTGATACTATTTTTATCAAAATATCTGACACCGACTCTCATTAAAATATCATCACGGTCGTTTGATGGCAGTGGGCCTGTGGTCACAGCAATTTCTGTTAATCTTAATGTCCGCTTTCGCTGGATAGCAGACGCTCATAATGGTTAATTTGTCAAAGGCCAATCTTGCAATACCCGATACTCGACACCGCCATCGGTTGATTTAGAAATTACTAGTGCAATGCTATTGACATGCCATGCAATGTTAAATGTTTCTTTCGGAATAATGACCTGTTTTACCTTCCTTGCAATGGTGACATGGGGATTATATTCCCTTTGATCGGGATTTATACCTTGCTGATCGACACATTTTTTGATTGATTTAACCAGACTGGTTAATGGCTTTGGAATATTAGTCGTCCCAATCCATAAGATGGCAGGTTTACGCCACCAGCCTATACGAGCCAACTCCAGATCAAATGAGTCGCAGCGTAATTCATTTATTTTATTAATAAGTTCTTTCTGGTCATTAACTGAGATTTCACCAAGAAATTCTAATGTAATATGCAGATTTGGTTTTTTTGTTAATCGAAAGCCTTTGTTCCTGAATTGTTGATTAACGTTTTCGATTTGTGTTCTTATTTCTTCATTGGGCCATAGTGCAAAAAACAATTTCGCCATGTCTAATCACTACTCCGCTGATTTTTGTAATAAATCAAGTAATCCCTGCATTGCCAGCATACACGCTTGTTCCCTGACTCTGAGACGATCTCCGTCAAAACAAATGTGTGCTGTGTTGCCACCTTCATTTCTCTTGTACCAGGCAAAACAGACTGTGCCAACAGGTTTGGACTCTGTTCCGCCATCGGGTCCAGCGATACCAGTAATGGCAACGCCGTAGTCTGCCCGGCTATTATCTATAGCGCCTTTTGCCATCGCACTTGCTGTTTCTTCACTGACGGCACCAAATTGCTCAAGGGTATCTAATGGAACTGATAACATTTCATGTTTCGATTCGTTTGAATAGGTCACAAAACCGCGTTCAAACCAGGTAGAGCTGCCCGGGATACGCGTCAAAATTTCAGCGAGACCACCTCCGGTACAAGATTCAGCTGTCGCCAATTTACTTGATGTTTTTAGGAACATCTCAGCAAGTTGCTCTGCTTGGTTAGTTGCCGTATCCGTCACTTCTGTATAGCTCTCTTTTGTTTGAAGAATGACTGTATTAAAGATTGACATTCTACTTCCATTACGCCTTTCTCAATTTCTACTTTATGATTTAATTCATCAGTTTGAAGTAAATTAAATACACTGCCACAAGCACCTGTTTTTGGATCTTCAACAGCATAAATAAGTTTGCCTAGCCGCGCATGAATCATTGCACCAGCACACATAGTGCAAGGTTCAAGGGTGACATACATGGTTGCATCTGGAAGACGGTAATTACCGATATTTTTCCCCGCATCGCGCAATGCCATTATTTCCGCATGTGCTGTAGGGTCGTTTGATGAAATCGGTTGATTCCAACCCTCTCCTATTATTTTATCTACATAAACAATGACTGCACCAACAGGAACTTCATCCTGTGCTCCTGCTTTCTGTGCTAATTCAAAAGCACATTGCATCCATTGTAGATCCGGAATCATTTTGTCTACGCGAAAAGTATTTTAAAAATAAGGATTTTTTTGTGAGAGTGAGGACGCCCGCACGGAAAGCCGGAGTGTATAGATGATACATGAGGATTTGAGTACGGCGCTGACGTAAAGATCGCGTGAAAATACAATTTTTTAAGTACTTTTCCTATTCCCATTCGATAGTGGCCGGAGGCTTGCTAGAAATATCATAAGTGACTCGTGAAATACCATCGACTTCGTTAATGATCCTGTTGGAAACAGTTTCCAGAAAATCATACGGAAGCCTGGCCCAACGTGCGGTCATAAAATCGATAGTTTCAACAGCACGAAGTGCGATCACATAATCATATTTGCGCGCATCACCCATTACACCTACAGATTTTACGGGAAGAAAAACTGCAAAGGCCTGGCTGGTTTTGTCATACAAGTCTTGCTTGATTAACTCTTCCATATATATCGCATCGGCCTGGCGTAAAAGATCAGCGTATTCCTTGCGGACTTCACCCAATATACGTACGCCCAGGCCCGGCCCTGGAAATGGATGACGATAGACCATATTTTTTGGCAGTCCTAATTGAACACCAAGTTTCCGCACTTCGTCTTTGAACAGCTCACGCAAGGGTTCAACCAATTCAAATTGCATATCATCTGGCAGACCACCAACGTTATGATGTGTTTTTATGACCTGTGCCTTACCGGTTTTTGCACCGGCAGATTCGATGACGTCAGGATAAATCGTACCTTGTGCCAGCCATTTAATATCCTGCAGTTTATGAGCCTCTTCATCAAAGACTTTAATAAAATTGTTACCAATAATCTTTCTTTTTTGTTCTGGATCTGAAATACCTTTCAGGGCATTAAGAAATCGCGATTCTGCATCGACACGAATCACCTTTACGCCCATATGTTCGGCGAAGGTTTCCATCACCTGATCACCTTCGTGTAAGCGAAGTAGACCGTTATCAACAAATACACAGGTCAGTTGGTCACCGATGGCTTCGTGTAACAAGACAGCAACCACAGAGGAATCCACACCACCAGATAACCCTAATAAAACCTTATCCTGTCCAACCTTCTGTCTGATGGTCTTGATTGCATCTTCTGCAATGTTGTCCATATTCCACAAAGACTGGCAACCAGCTATCTCATGCAAGAACCTTTGGAGTATAGCTTGACCCTGCCTGGTATGTGTGACTTCAGGATGGAATTGCACAGCATAAAAATTTCGTTGTTCATCCGCCATGCCTGCGATAGGCGTATTTTCTGTCGAAGCCATGACCTTGAATCCATCAGGCAGCTCAACGACCTTATCACCGTGACTCATCCAGACATCCAGCAAACCATGCTCCTCGGAATTTGACTCATCCTGAATATCTTTTAATAGTGTTGTGTGTCCTCTGGCTCGCACCTGTGCATAACCAAACTCTTTCAAGTTCGATGACTCAACCTTGCCACCCAGTTGAGCAGCCATGGTCTGCATGCCGTAACATATCCCCAGCACTGGAACATTCATTTGAAAAACTATCTCTGGCACCTTGATATCATTCTCAAGCGTTACTGATTCTGGTCCACCAGAAAGAATGATGGCTTTAGGATTAAATGCCTTGATGTCATCTGCTGGCATATCGAACGGATGGATTTCACTGTAGACATTCGCCTCACGCACACGACGAGCAATCAACTGTGTATATTGGGAGCCAAAATCCAGAATGAGAATTTTTTCGGAATGTATATTGGTCATACTATTGTTAGCCATTCTTGGATATAAAGAAACACTTCTAAAACACTGCGATTTCATTTCTCTAAAAAATTTATGAGAACCTGACTTTGGAAAAAATCTTATTCCATTCGATAGTTCGGTGGTTCCTTGATGATGGTCACATCGTGGACATGACTTTCACGCATCCCCGCATTAGTTAAACGGAGGAATTCTGGACGTGTACGCATTTCCTCAAGATCTTTACAGCCGGTATAACCCATCGCTGCACGTACACCACCCAATAATTGGTGGATAATGGCATCCAGAGGTCCTTTGTAGGGTACGCGTCCTTCAATGCCTTCAGGCACCAGTTTTTCAATCTCATCATTCTCCTGAAAATAACGGTCAGAAGAACCATGTTGTAGTGACATGGCACCAAGTGACCCCATGCCACGGTATGACTTATATGAACGTCCCTTATATAACTCAACTTCGCCAGGTGCTTCTTCTGTACCAGCGAATAAACCACCCACCATGATTGAATACGCACCGGCAACAATGGCCTTGGCAACATCTCCTGAAAAACGAATCCCACCATCGGCAATGAATGGTATATCGGTGCCCTGCAGACCTTCTGCGACATTAGCAATTGCACTGATTTGCGGTACACCGACACCTGAAACGATACGAGTAGTGCAGATTGATCCAGGCCCGATACCAACCTTCACACCATCTGCACCGGCATCAACCAGCGCTTTGGCACCAGCCGCTGTTGCCACGTTGCCGCCAATCACCTGGTTATCAGGAAATGCTGTTTTGACCCACTTCACCATTTCAAGCACACCGGCAGAATGACCGTGAGCAGTATCGACAATAATCACATCAACACCTGCCCCAATCAGCGCCTCAACCCTGTGCTGGGATGCTTCACCTACACCGACTGCAGCACCCACTCGCAATTGTTCATCACTGTCTTTACAGGCGCTCGGGAATTCATGTGCCTTCTGGATGTCCTTGACTGTCACCAGACCACGTAACTGGAAATCCTTATTAACCACCAGTATCTTTTCAATGCGATGTTTGTGTAATAGTGCCTTAATCTCTTCCTTGCTCGCACCCTCCCCGACTATAACTAGCTTGTCTTTCTTTGTCATGATGTTACTGACAGGATCTTCAAGACGCGTTTCAAATCGCATATCTCGACTGGTAACAATCCCGACCAGATCTTCACCATCCACAACTGGCAGACCGGATATCTTATAATGCCTGGTTAATTCGAGAACTTTTTGAATCGATGTCTCCGGAGAAACAGTCAGTGGATCTTTAACCACACCGCTCTCATGTTTCTTCACTAGACGGACATGCTTGGCCTGTGCTTCCGGACTCATGTTTTTGTGAATAATGCCAATGCCGCCCTCTTGGGCCAGAGCTATCGCCAGGCCAGACTCTGTAACGGTATCCATTGCGGCTGATAATAAGGGGATATTGAGGGTGATATCTCTTGTCAGGCGGGCAGCTAAACTAACTTCACGAGGCAATACATCCGAGAAGGCGGGGACTAATAAAACATCATCAAAGGTAAGGGCTTGCTCCATTACATGCATATTCAATCTATCTACCTATCTTAACTACCTGATTTAGAGATAAAAAATAGCCGACTAGTATAGCGCCTAAAGGCCGAATGGTAAATCACTGTTTGCTTTGCTAACCAACTCATCTTTACGTAGCATTAGAGCATGAATGAGATTCCTGACAACCAACGAGATATTTATAACGTTACACGATTGAATCGTGAAGTCCGTGCGGTGCTGGAGGGCAGTTTTCCGTCTATTTGGTTACAAGGTGAGATCTCAAATTTCGCCTGCCCTGCATCAGGCCATATGTATCTTACCCTGAAGGATATTCATTCCCAGGTACGCTGCGCCATGTTTAAAAACAAGAACAGGTTCCTTAAATTTGAACCAGAAAATGGTGCAGAAGTCCTTGTCCGCGCAAATGTAAGTCTTTACGAAGGTCGTGGTGAATTTCAATTAATTATTGAACAGATGGAACTCGCTGGTGAAGGTGGGCTTCAACGTGCATATGAAGAGCTGAAACAGAAATTGTTTAAAGAAGGCTTGTTTGATGAGGATCATAAAAAACCTGTCCCCACCATGCCTAAGACAATCGGTGTAATTACTTCTCCTACAGGTGCAGCCATAAGAGACATCTTAAGTGTCCTCAAACGCCGTTATCCTGCAGGCAATATTATTGTTTATCCCGTCTCTGTTCAGGGGGATGGTGCTGCAGAACAGATCACAACTATGCTCAAGACTGCTGAAGAAAGAAATGAATGTGATGTAATTATTCTTTCACGCGGCGGCGGTTCGATAGAAGATCTCTGGGCCTTCAATAACGAAACTTTAGCCCGAGCTATTTTTGATTGTTATGTTCCTGTCGTTTCTGGCATCGGACATGAGATTGACTTCACCATTGCCGACCTCGTAGCCGACCAACGTGCAGCCACACCTTCAGCAGCAGCAGAATTAGTCAGCCCAGATCAAATGCATGTTAAACAAACCGTATTACTGCAACAAAACCGGTTGATACAAACTCTTCAGACTAGCTTGAGCACACTCAAGCAAAATATTTCACATTTGGCAAAGCGTCTGCCTCATCCAGCAACACAACTACAGAATAATGCACAGAGACTTGATGCCATATCTATACGAATGAACCACTCAATTAAAGCAACTGTGACACAACAAAATCATAAATTGCATGAACAGCTCTCTACCCTAAATAAATACAGCCCATTACAAAGATTAAAGTTTTGCATAGAACAGTCTGAACATATGTATCACCGCTTACAACAGGCAACAAATCATCACTATCAAAATTTCAATGCACAACTACAAACGCTAGCAAGGGCATTAAATACGGTGAGTCCACTCGCGACCTTAAACAGGGGCTACGCTATCGTACAAAGATATGACAATCAGGAAATTGTACGAGACGTGAGGCAACTGGTCTCAGGAGATGAAGTATTAACACGTTTTTCTCAAGGTCAGGCCAAATGCACCGTGAATGAAGTTTTCAATAACACAGACTTTGATAAAGATTCGTAAAGAACACTATTTTCATTCTTCGAATATTCAATTATAAATTAATTTCAGTCTCTGATTTCTTCACCTGCAGCCTGTAAATCAGCATGATAGGAAGATCTTACCATCGGGGCACTGGCAACATTCTGAAATCCAAGGCTTTTTGCATAGTCACCCAAATCGGTAAATTCGTCTGGTGGAACAAAACGTTCTACCTGTAAATGGTAGCGACTGGGTTGAAGATACTGACCGAGGGTCAGCATGTCGCAATCATGTTTCCGTAAGTCCTGTAACACTTGTTTGACCTCATCTATGGTTTCTCCCAGACCCAACATCAATCCTGATTTAGTTGGAATTTGCGGATGTTGTGCCTTGAAATTTTGTATCAATGTCAAAGACCAATCGTAGTCTGCTCCGGGCCTGGCTTTTCTGTATAAACGCGGAACAGTTTCAAGATTATGGTTAAAAACATCAGGAGGACACTCTGCGAGTGTAGACAAAGCTATTTCCATCCGCCGCCTGAAATCCGGCACCAACGTTTCTATTTTAACTTGAGGAGCTTTATTTCGTATAGCTTCGATACAGGCTTTAAAATGACCAGCACCTCCATCTTTTAAATCGTCGCGATCGACGGAGGTGATAACGACATATTTCAAATTCATCTTTGCAACAGCTTGCGCAAGGTGCTCCGGTTCATTTACATCCAGCGGTTTTGGACGACCATGTGCCACATTACAGAATGGACAGCGTCGGGTACAGACATCTCCCATAATCATAAACGTCGCCGTGCCATGAGAAAAACATTCGCCAAGATTGGGACAGGCCGCTTCTTCACAAACCGTATGTAAATTTTGCTCACGAAGTAAGGCTTTAAGATGTGAAACTTGATTTCCAATAGGAGCTTTGACTCGAATCCATGATGGTTTACGCGCAGGTCTACCTTCCATTGGAATCACCTTGACAGGTATCTTCGCAGTCTTTAACTTTCCACGTTGATCTCGAGATGGTTGTTGTAGTATTTTACTAGGCATAATGTGTTTTATCTATGCAGCCTGATCTGAGTTGGTTTCATTGGCGATAATTATATTGTCTTCCACATAATGCATTTGTCTCAGTAAACAAGGCATCAATGTATTTATTATTTGCACTATATTCTTCTCTATTCCAAGCTCACACATCTGTGTCACTTCAAGATCAGAATATCCACACGGATGTATACCAATATAGGGGGCCAGGTCCATATCAACATTGATAGATAAGCCGTGATAACAACACCCTTTCCTGATCCTTATCCCCAGGGCTGAAATCTTTTTGTTATCAACATAAACACCTGGTGCACCTTTCCTTCTATGACCAACAACATTATAGACCTCTAACATATCGATAACTGATTGTTCCAGACGATACACATAATCCTTAACACTGATCGACTTACGTTTAATATCCGCTAATAAATAAACCATTAGTTGTCCTGGTCCATGATATGTCACCTGACCACCACGATCACTTTCAACAACCGGTATATCACCTGAGTTTATGATGTGCTTACGATGACCATTTAATCCTAATGTGTAGACTGGATGGTGTTGCAAACACCAGGCCTCATCAATCGTTGTCGAATCTCGACTATCAGTAAACCGGGACATTGCTGCGTAAGCCTCTTGGTAATCGCAAAACCCTTTGTTCCTGATAATCAGATCAAGAGGCATCTTAAAGTGCCATTAGAACGCGTTCATGCGCTGTTAATTCAAGATAAATATTATCAAGTTGTTCCCTGCTTTGTGCATTTATTGTCACCGTCACCGAAATATATTTGCCTCCACGACTTGACCTTGTTTTCACTGCGCCCTCAGCCACATCAGGATGATGCTTACGTATAATCTCCACGACCAACATATCAAAGTCGTCAGTCGCTTTCCCCATTGCCTTAATCGGAAAACTGCAGGGAAATTCCATCAGCAACTCTTCTTTACTGGCTTCTTTATTGTCTTCTCGTTCCATTAACTTCTCAAGTACTTGGTTGTAAAATATATTAACCTTAATAAGGTTAATATAAACCCATAAAGCCAATATCAAAAGTTCCAGAGTGATAAATGCTGCACTGAACCCTGATATATTATGATATCAATACAAATTATTATTGGCCTGAGTGATATAATCCCCGTGGTCAATTCAATTACTGTTATTTTTACAAACGAATATAAGGGAGTTATCGATGGATATTAAAGATAATGTCAAGAATACAGACACCTGGCTAAGAGGATTTTTTATTCTGGTGTTTGGGGTTATTTTATATTTTCTCTTTGGCTTGATCTGGTTACTGGTTATCTTTCAGTTCGTCACCAAGGTTCTTACCGGTGAGTTAAATAGTAACCTTGAAAAATTCAGCACAAAAATGACTTCTTACGTAATGCAGATTCTGAACTACATTACTTTTCAATCTGAAGAACGCCCATTCCCTTTCAGCCCTTTCCCAGAGGGAAATATTGAAGTGCAACGTCCAGGATCAGAAGCAAAAACACCTAAAAAAGTGACTAAAAAGAAAAAAATAACAGATAATAACGACGAAAATTAAAACGATTTCCTGATACAACCTGAGTTATCCAATTATCCCTGAATTGAGCTTCAGCCTACATTATTGTGCAGTGTGTCAAAAGTAAATAAAGGAGCATATACTTATTTCTATGTATTATAAATATATTCATAATAATAACTTTTAATTATAGTTATACTCCGCTACATAAACCCCGTGAATTTATCCTGAAAATATGAAAGACAAGCTGAGTCACGCATATTTAAATGAGCAATAAAAATAAGGCTGTTACATTGTTATCAAATACTGAATTAATGAATGAAGATCTTCCTCTTGGTATCAATGGATATGCCTATGCTGACTTTCATCAACTACTTCGGCTTCGTGATTTACAGAAGACTTTTGAAGACTCTGTACAACAACATGATCAGGATTTGGACAGTGTAGATTTTCCGAGTCTAAATGCCCGTCTCCGACAAAATACGGTGCAGGAAAAATTATCTAATTGTGGCTAGACTGTTTCCTCGATTCGTAGAGCTAAAACAGCGCACACTTTAGTTTATAATAAATTGTGATATAGCTAGCACTATTTTTAAATAGCATTTGAAATTATGTTGATAAACGTCCATATTATTGCGTATCCCGTGATAAAGCGGGGAATCATTCATTCACACGAATATAATAAACAACAGTCAATATTTAGATAATCCAGATTAAGTAGCCCAACTTGAGCAACCCAATAAAATTAATTTAGAGTTAAACATAATGACAACTTCATTGAACGACCCACAATTATTACGCAGCATTCCTCTATTTAATTCACTCAGTGATGATGATTTGGCAAACATTGTTGATGCACCTGAAAATGGTATCGAGGAATTTAGCTCGCGTGAAATCATCGTCCGCGAATCTGAAATTGGTAACTGTATGTACATCATTTTGGATGGTTATCTGGAAGTCACGATCCGTAGTGGTTCCTCAGATCGTGAGGTAGGTATCGCAACATTACGGCCTGGGGATTTTTTTGGTGAACAATCACTTTTACCCTGGGGAACAGGCAGAAGGAATGCCAGCGTCAAGGCTCTTCATTCCGCCAAGGTTTTTCGCATTGATAAAAAATACGTGCTCCTAAGTATTAAACAGGATGATGAAGATGTTGAAGACTCTGATTCAGAAGATACCACCACCATAAACGCAAAATTTGAGCCTGATGAAGTTCGCGATTTAATTATGGATATCCCACTATTTAAAAGTCTAAATAATCAGGAACTTGCAACCATCAGGGACTGGACTGAAGTCGTTACATTTGGTCCTGGTGAATTTGTCATCAAGAAATTTCAGAAAGGCGAACATCTCTATGTTGTCCTCAACGGTACTGTTGAAGTATTCACTTTGGATGATGATGGCGAGATCATTGTTCTTGCTGAACTAGGCGCTGGAGAGTTCTTCGGAGAACAGGCACTGATGCCTGATAGTAGAGGTAAACGGAATGCCTTTGTCAGAGCAAACAGTAAAACAAGAGTGATAAAAATACCCAAGGAATATTTCAGACTAAT
>Ga0114949_10001723_pt1 | contig 13382 bp, 15 predicted proteins | sample N074metaG_FD_83505 | JGI IMG/M metagenome (GOLD analysis project Ga0114949, IMG submission 83505) | Deep subsurface microbial communities from Kermadec Trench to uncover new lineages of life (NeLLi) - N074 metaG | ecosystem: Environmental > Aquatic > Marine > Ocean trench > Sediment | place... | reverse complement strand
TAGCCTCGACCGAAAGGTGGAGGCCAGGATTGAAAGTAGAAAAAAGAGGATGTGAGTCATGGACATGAGGCTGCCCAGTCACTGCGAAACTTGCAATATCCTCGGACGACATCGATTATCGGGTGTAGGGCGCAAAAACTCCATCGGTATTGCCGGTGACCCAATCTGGCTGCGGCAATCCAGTAATAGTCGCCGTTAATCCCCAATAACCGGCATTTCGCCACCCACAGGCTCATAGACTGCCTCCGAAGGCAGAGCTCAGCTAATTTAGGCTATATCGAATCACATCCAGGAATATTTATCGTTATGAACGAAGGTGCAGATAGAAAAGGCCTTGTTTGTATTTCTTGCTAACATCTGTCGCGTGACGGTTTTTCTATTGGGCTACAAATCTGGCAACAAGTTGAACCGGATGCCCGCGGATTTCCGTGCACTTGCTTGGACATCAATATCAATATAATCAAATATCTATGAGCGACCAACCAATGATCAGCGTATTATTCGTGTGCATGGGCAATATTTGCCGGTCGCCGACGGCGGAGGGCGTGTTTCGCAAGATGGTCGCGGATGCGGGGCTGACGGAGAGTATCCAGACTGACTCTGCCGGTACGCACGCCTTTCACACCGGGTCAGCGCCGGATCGTCGCGCGCAAGCTGCCGCATTGCGACGTGGGTTTGAGCTGAGCGATATTCGTTCCCGACCGGTAACAGCGGATGACTTTGTGCACCACGATTACATCCTGGCGATGGATCTCGACAATCTGGAAGTGCTGCACGAACATGCCGGCGATGAGCATCGCAGCAAGGTGATGTTGTTTTTGCAGTTTGCGGATGGCGATGCGCAGTCCGAAGTGCCGGATCCGTACTACGGTGGTTCAGCAGGCTTTGAAAGAGTACTCGACCTGGTGGAGCAAGCGTCCCGAGCCCTGCTCGAGACGCTTCAGTCCGAAATCAAAACTGCTTCCTGAGTTTACTGGTCCGACATTTCCTTATCCGTCGCGCTACCGGCAGACGGAGCGGCATTATCCCACGGTAGCAGGCTGCCTTGTGGTTTTACGGTCTCAGGTTTTGCTTCAGGTACAGAGCCTGCGGTCGATTGTTTACTTTGGGCTGCTGCAGGTTCTTTGGTTTTCTCTGACGAAACGGCAGGTTTTTCCGCGGCCTTAGATGCTTCCTTTGCTACAGGCGACTCGGTTTTTTTCGCTGGCGGAGTATTTTCTTCTGCCGTCTTCAGTGCCGGTAGCGACGGCTGGGTGTCTGCAAAATCAGAAGCTTTTTCTGAACGGTCCGATTTAATTTCCTTTGCTGGCGGTGCAGGGCTCGCTACGGCAGCAACAGATTCTGCATTTGTTGCATCATTTTCGCTGCCCTGATCTTTCCTGGAACTACCTGCCGGTTTTTTCTTTTCAGACTCTGCTGGCGAGTCCGCCTTGGCTACCGCGGCCACAGGTTTTTGGTCTTCCATCGATGACTTGCCGTCAACTTTCGTGTCCTGCGTTGTTGGCGGCGTTACTGTATCGGGTTTCGTTGCTGTCGCACCTGGCGCCCTGGTTTCCTTCGCTGCCGGCTCTGTAGGCTCAGCGTTAACCTGTCCCTGATCTGCGTTCTGTTGTGGCTTGTTTGCAGCCGCAGATGAATTGCCGGACTCTGAACTGCGCCGCCTGCGGCGTCCGCCGCGGCTTCTGCGCTTGCTGCCGGATTTGCGTTGTTCGCCCTGCTGCTCGTCGCCAGCGCCTTGCGCTGCTTTCTTTGCCTGTCCGCTGCGCTCACCGCCACGCGTATTCCTTGCTTTGCGTTCGGTGTCTTGGCCGCCAGTCTTTCTGCCGCGTGTGGCATTCGACTGATTCGATCGTTGTGACGATTTTTTGTCTGCAGAACGTTTCTCATTGCCCTTGCGACGAGATCGCTGGTCACCGCGACGGCGACTGTCAGGCCTGCTGCGGGATTTCCGCTGCCCTGAGCGCGTCTTCTTTTGTTTGTCTTCCGACGAACCACCGAAAAAGCTGAACAATTTTGACCAGAATCCCGGACCCGACTTTTTCCGCGCCCGGCGCGCCGGCGCGGGCGTTTGTGGCACAGTAGTTGCAATAGCGGCTACCTCAACCGGTTTCACTTGTTGCATCGCCTGTGTGCTGGTCACTTCTTCCTCGGCTTCAAGCAACGTGTAACTGAGTCCCGTATTTTCGGACAATTCGGCCTGATCGTCACGGACCCGGCGAATCGTAAAATGTGGCGTTTCCAGCGCAGGACTCGCGATCAGGATGACCTGCGTGTCATTGGTCGATTCGAGACCCTGCACCCAATCGCGCTTTTCATTCAGCAAATAGGTCGCAACCTCGACCGGCAATTGTGCGATGACTTTTGCCGTACGTTCCTTACGTGCTTCCTCGCCAATAATTCTCAGTATTGACAGCGCCAGTGACTCGACGCTCCTGATGTTGCCAATCCCGGAACACCGCGGGCAAACCAGGTGGCTCGATTCGCCGAGGGATGGTCGCAGTCGTTGGCGTGACATCTCGAGCAGGCCGAAGCGTGAGATCTTGCCGATCTGCACACGCGCCCGATCCTGTCGTACCGCATCGCGCAAGCGGTTTTCGACGTCGCGCTGGTTCTTTTGTGGTCCCATATCAATAAAGTCGATGACCACCAGCCCACCGAGGTCGCGCAGTCGCAACTGGCGTGCCACTTCATCGGCAGCCTCAAGGTTCGTGTTAAGCGCGGTTGCCTCGATGTCGCTGCCTTTGGTCGCGCGGGCAGAGTTAATATCAATGGCGATCATTGCTTCGGTATGATCAATAACCATACTGCCGCCGGATGGCAGGGTAACCGTATGGGCGAACGCCGATTCGATCTGTGATTCGATCTGGTAGCGGGTAAATAACGGTACCGGATCCGAGTAATATTTGAGTTTGCGCAGGTTGTGCGGCATGACCATGCCGACGAATTCTGCTGCCTCGTCATAGGTCTTCTGGTCATCGATCAGGATCTCGCCGATTTCATTGGTCATGTAATCGCGCAACGCCCGGATCACGGCATTGCTTTCCCTGTAGATCAGGAATGGTGATGGCTGTTCGACGACAACCTTCTTGATCGTTTCCCATACAGCCAGCAGGTTTTGCAGATCCCAGGAAAATTCTTCGCTGCCGCGATCGATACCGGCCGTGCGCAGAATGACACTCATGCCCGAGGGCACGTTAATTTCACGCAGGGATTCGCGGGCCAGATCGCGATCCTCGCCGACGATACGTCGCGAGACGCCGCCGGAATGCACTTTGTTGGGTTTGAGGACGATAAACCGACCTGCCAGGCTGACATAGGTGGTGAGTGCCGCGCCCTTGTTGCCGCGCTCCTCTTTGTCGATCTGGACGACGATGTCCTGGCCTTCTTTCAGGACCTCTTTGATTTGAACCTTGTTGCCGGGCTCCGGTTTGGCAACGAAATATTCGCTGGATATTTCCTTGAGTGGCAGAAAGCCGTGCCGGTCGGCGCCGTAATTGACGAAAGCCGCCTCGAGACTTGGCTCGATACGGGTAATCTGTCCTTTATAAATATTGGCTTTTTTACGTTCGCCGGATGGCAGTTCTATGTTCAGGTCGTACAGTAACTGGCCGTCGACCATCGCCATGCGCAACTCTTCTTCCTGAGTTGCATTGATTAACATTCTTTTCATGATGCCCTTCTTGATGGTTTTTAACGGGCAGCAAACGGTTATGGCTTGTTGAGGGCGATGCGGCGGAGCAGGGGAATATAGACGGAGACGCCAGGTAAGACATACCTGCGTTCAGATTGACAAACTTCGCGCGGATCTGATTGGTGACAATCAGGTCCAGCAGAAAACTGATCATTTATACCCTGCGGCTGTGCCGCGTCGGCGCTCGCCGGTGTACCGTGCTAGCTGCCGTGGAACCTGGTCTTGCACAAGGAAAGACCGGGGTTGAATACATTTTTGCTCGTTGAGCAGGTTGTGCCGTTCAGGAGCGAAAAAACGGATGCGCGGTGTGGGAAAAAGCCCCTGTACCGTCACAGGGAGGTAATATAGCACAGCATTGCGCTCCGGCAATGCGAAATAAGTCGTTGACGTAATTAAAATAAGTTCAATTTTCATGAATTCCAGTGCCAATTAAAGAGCAAGGCGTCCGGCAAACGGGCGTGCGCAAGGTTCGCGTTGATGGTGAAATGGCAGGTCAGCGGCTGGACAACTTCCTGCGCCGTGAGCTGCCCGGATTGCCGCGGAGTCGCTTGTACCGGATATTGCGGCGTGGTGAGGTCCGGGTGAATGGCGGCCGTGTCCGGGCGGATTATCGCCTCGAGGATGGTGACGAAGTACGTATTCCGCCGGCCCGCATCAATAGCGGGCCCGGAGCGGCACCTCCAGGTCGGATCGCCAGCCTGGAAAAGCGGATTATCTATGAAGACAAACGGCTCCTGGTCATTGACAAGCCCAGCGGTGTCGCCGTGCACGGCGGCAGCGGCATCAGCCATGGGGTCATCGAACTGCTGCGCGAAGCCCGCCCGGATTTGCGGGATTTGTCGCTGGCCCACCGCCTTGATCGCGACACGTCTGGTTGCCTGGTGCTGGCCAAGCGCCGCAGCGCATTGCGTGAACTGCATGAAAAGTTTCGTGCCGGAGTCGTCGAGAAAAACTACCTGGCACTTGTCGTTGGTGACTGGCAATTTGGCGACTACCTGGTCGATGCGCCGTTGTATGTGCAACATCGGAAAAATGGTCAACGGCATGTTGTAGTGAGTGTTTCCGGCAAGCCGGCACAAACCAAAATTCGTCTGTCGCGAACTTACGGGAAGTTCAGCTTGTTGCAATGCCAGCCGCTCACCGGGCGCACACATCAGATTCGCGTGCACGCGGAGCATATGGGCCACCCGCTCGCTGGCGACGACCGATACGGAGATTCACGGGCGAATGCAGCTGCAAAAAAACTCGGTCTGAAGCGATTGTTCCTGCATGCGCAGTCGATCTCTTTTCCCGACGCAAGCGGTACAGAAATGCATTTTGTGGCGCCGCTGGCGGATGACCTGGAAAGATTTCTAAGCCAGGGTTTAAGCAGGTCAGGGAGGCGTAGTATTCGCGACTGAAGTCACTCCCACGGCGCCAATAAAATTACCGTGGGAGCGACTGTCTTAATAATTGTGCCCTGTCTTATTGTACAGAGATGCCACGGAGCGAAGATGTCGCGAATAGATGTGAACTACCCAACTATCTTTAAGCCACCAGGTAACCCAGCTCCTGCAGCGTCCCGGCTAACCAGATCATTGGCAAGCCAATCAGAGCAGTCGGGTCGTCTGTAATTACTGATTCAAACAGGACAAAGCCGGCACCCTCGATCCTGAAGCTCCCGGCACAATCGTAGGGTTCATCATGACGCAAATAGGCATCTGCCAGACGCCGGTCAAACTGGCGAAATCTGACGGTCGTTTTGTCAATGTGTTCATAACGACGCCGACTAACAGAATCCAGCACGCAAACTGCTGTCAGGAAGCTTACCGATTGTCCGGACGCAGCCAGCAATTGTTCGACTGCTTTTTGATGATTGCCTGGCTTGCCCAGCACCTTGTCACCGAGTACGGCCAGCTGATCTGCGCCAATGACCAATGCAGCGCGATGCATGCTGGAAACCGCCTCCGCTTTTTGCCGTGCCAGGCGAGCGGCCAGCGCCAGAGGATCTTCGTGTTCTGCCGCCGACTCATCTATGTCAGGCGCAACCATCTGGTATTCGTCGAGGAATCGATCCAGCAGACCCTGGCGGTAGCGCGACGATGACGCCAGCAGGATCGGGGCAGCGGAGGGATTTTGCATAGGTAATCAGTATGTTGGCATGACTTGCCGATTGTAGCCGCTGGCAGTGCGGCATAATCGACTAATTGGCTGGTGCAGTGCAACGAACCTTTGACAGCGGCGAGCGGCCTCCTTATCATGCGCGCGCTATGGCCAATCCACTGCTAGACCGCGTGTCCCCGGAAGATCTCGCGGGTTGCGGACAAGTTATTGAAACTGAAGAGAAAATTGAGAATCTCACGCGCTTGCTCGAGATTATTGAGGCGGATCTGGCAGCGGTTCCCGCGCAACTGGTGCCGGCACAATGGCGCAAGGCGCCGGTCGGGATTAAACTTGAATTTTCCTGGGCCGATGGCAGCAAGGAAATTCCAGCGCTGAAAGGCCGCGTTGCGGCAGCCATCGCAGTGGTGTGCCAGCGCTGTCTCGAGCCGTGTGAGATAGCGATTGAGACAGATTTGAATATGGTTTTGCGACGGGAATTGCCGCCGTCAAATGAAGTGGAAACCGGCCTCCCTGAGGGCGAAGTCTGGGAGTTGGCAGAGGACACGATACGACCTCTGGACATAGTGGAAGAGGCGCTGATTATGGCTTTGCCATTGTCACCGGTGCATTCATCGCAGGATTTGTGCGGGCCACTGGCGGATATTGTTGCCAGTGAAAAATCTGACGCTGTCAGACCCTTTGCGGACCTGAAGTCGCAAATGGGTAAATGAATTAATTAAGTGTCCGGCCAGGTGGCCTGACGGGTAGTATCAAATTTAATGATGGCCGACCTGTGCCATCGTTTGCTGGAGAATAAAATGGCTGTTCAAAAAAGTCGCAGGACCCCATCAACTCGCGGTATGCGGCGGGTGCACGACAAACTCAAGAGCCCGGCGCTTTCGGTTGACCCGACGTCCGGAGAAACGCACTTGCGGCATCGCGTCACGCCGGATGGCTTCTATCGCGGCAATCAGGTTGTCGTACAAGTCGAAGAAGACGTCGAAGAGTAGACGTTCTCAATCCAGCCTGGACTATTCATGCAGAGTCCAGGTTAAGGAACGGCAATTCGAATTTCGAATAACCTGACCATAAGATTTCGTGGGAACAACATCCGTAATATCACTCGATGCCATGAGCGGCGACCTCGGTGCCGAGATCGTGGTGCGGGCGGCGCTGTCCTGTCTGGAAAAACATGCGAATCTCGAACTCATCCTGGTTGGTAATGAAGCGGAACTGGACGGTCTCGTTACACGCATTGTTGGCAGCGAAAAGCGTCTGAGAATAAAAAACTCGACCGAAGTGGTCGGTATGTCCGAAGCACCGGCAGACGCCCTGCGCAAGAAAAAAGATTCCTCAATGCGGGTTGCAATCAACCTGGTCAAAGAAGGCGTCGCAGCGGCTTGCGTCAGTGCCGGCAATACCGGTGCGCTGATGATGACTGCCAAATTTGTTCTCAAGATGTTACCCGGGATCGATCGGCCGGCAATCATTGCCGAACTACCGGCCATCGGCGGCACGGTACATATGCTGGATCTGGGTGCGAACACAGTCACCAATTCCGCACAGTTGTTGCAGTTTGCCGTCATGGGGTCGATTGTGGCGGCTGACATCAGCGCGATTGATCGTCCACGGATTGCCCTCCTGAATATCGGTGCAGAAGAAACCAAGGGTAACGATACGGTTCGCGAGGGTGCAGCGTTGCTGGAGGCAAGCGGACTTAATTACGTTGGGTTTATTGAGGGTAATGAAATTTTTTCCGGCAAGACGGATGTTGTCGTCACGGATGGTTTTACCGGAAACATTGCATTGAAGACCATGGAGGGTACGGTCGGCCTCGCTTCCCACTATCTGCGACGCGCATTCATGCGCAACTGGCTGAGCAAATTGCAGGCGATGGTCGCCATGCCTGTCCTGAAAAAGCTTTCTGTTGAAATGGATTCCAGAAACTATAATGGTGCCTCCCTGGTCGGACTTAATGGTATCGTTATAAAAAGCCACGGCAGTGCAGATTCGTATGCGTTTCAACACGCTATCGAAACCGCATTGGTAGAAGTCAAAAACCAGGTGCCGGAGCAAATCAGGAATCTTATGCAACAGGAAGCCGCATGATCTATTCGAAAATCGCCGGGACCGGCCGTTATTTGCCAGAAAAGATTCTGACGAACGCCGACCTGGAGAAAATGGTTGATACCACCGATGAATGGATCCGCAGTCGTACTGGCGTAGAAAGGCGCCATGTTGCGGCGGAAGACCAGACGACCTCGGATCTTTGTGTCGAGGCAGCAAAAATGGCCATGGAGGCCGCTGACGTCACGGTCGATGATATCGACCTGATCATCGTTGGCACAACCAGCCCGGACCTGATATTCCCCAACATTGCGACTATTATTCAGGACCGCATGGGGATCCACGGCTGCCCTGCGTTCAGTATCGAGGCAGCCTGCACCGGATTCATTTACGCGCTGTCTAATGCGGACAGGTTTATTCGATTAGGCGATGCGAAGTGTGCGCTCATAATCGGCGCAGAAATTATTACCAAACTAATTGACTGGAACGATCGCAGTACTTGCGTGTTGTTCGGTGACGGTGCCGGCGCCGTTATTGTGAAGCCGTCCGATGAGCCGGGAATTATGTCGACGCATCTCGGTGCCGATGGCAAGTATAAAGAGCTGCTCTACTATCCTGTCGGTGCATCAAAAGACCTCGCCAAAGCAGGGTTGGGGGACTCGAGGATCCTCATGAAAGGCAATGAGGTGTTCAAGGTTGCTGTCAGAACGCTCGGCAGAGTTGCCGAGCAAGCATTGCAGGCAAACAACATCGACAAGAGTGAGCTCGACTGGCTGGTGCCGCACCAGGCCAATTTGCGCATCATTCAGGCGACGGCCAAGCGACTGAAGCTACCGATGGATAAGGTTATTCAAACGGTTCAGGATCATGGCAATACTTCTGCGGCTTCGGTGCCGATGGCGTTGGACGTCGCGGTGCGTGACGGGCGGATTAAACGTGGTCAGTTGATTCTTTTGGAGGCTTTTGGGGGTGGGTTTACCTGGGGGTCGGTTTTGATGCGGTATTAATTTAACCTCGGTTCGACCCCGGGTGATTTACCAGAGGGCTGAGGATTTTTTGGCACGTCGGTCGCGCTGCATGCGGCGTTGCATTCTTTGGTGTAGTTGTTGTCGTTTCTTGTCGATGCGATCGCGGCGTATTGCGCTGTCATGGTTAGCAGCGGATTTTTTGTCGTACGCATCGCGAAAATCACAAAAATCATCGTACGCTTCACGAACATGATGCAATTCGCGAACGATCAGTTCGATCATGATGACATCGTCGAGAAAACCGATGACGGGAATATGATCCGGAATAATATCTTCGGGATCGCCGAAATAGATAAACGTCGCCAGCAAGGTTTCGCGCTCATTCTTTGGCAAACCCCATTCCTCGTCCTGCAGCATCCTGATAAGCGACTCGAGTTGCGGAATTCGTTTTGAGACAAATTCCGGCAATGGTTCCGCACTCTTTATATCTGCGAGGACGTCACCGATTGCTTCGATAATTTCGGCATCATCAGCGTGACGTACAGCGGCACGTGACTTGTGCAAAGCCTGACGAAAGAATTTTAGGTCCCGGTCGCTAAGCTCGATTGAAAATCTCATCGCCATTTTTCAAATCCTGCAATGTAAGGTTTACAGGCTAGCAAATTAATCGGGGTCAGACCGCGAATAGTTTCTGTGGGATAATGATCTCTACGGCAAAGGTGTGTTGAGATGCAGACGTCACTCGTTATTGGCAACAAGAATTATTCCAGTTGGTCACTGCGTGCCTGGCTCCTGCTGGCCGAAGCCGGCATCGAATTTTCCGAGCAACGGATACCGCTGGATGTTGACAACACGGTCGCTGAACTGGCGCGATTTTCGCCCGCCGGCAGGGTGCCCGTGCTGTTGCTGGGTGACGAGGTGATCTGGGATACGCTGGCAATCGCTGAGACGATTGCGGAGCGCTGGCCGGAGAAGAAATTATGGCCGGATGACGTTGCTGCCAGGGCGCATGCGCGCAGTATCAGTGCGGAGATGCACGCAGGTTTTGCGTCATTGCGTGAAACAATGCCTATGAATTGCCGTGCAATGGGGCGTAAAGTATCGATTCCGGACGATTTGGCCACAGACATTGATCGAATTGTCGATATCTGGTCTGACTGCCAGCGCCGGTATCATGCCGCGGGTGACTGGCTGTTTGGCAGGTTCAGTGTCGCGGATGCAATGTTTGCACCGGTAGTAATGCGCTTTCGTACGTACGGCATAAATCTCCCGGAATCGGCCAGTGTCTATCCGCAACGACTGCTAAATAGCGCATCGATGCAGAACTGGCTGGCCGCAGCGGAGTCAGAAGTTGAAGTAATCATGACAGACGAGAAAGGACAATGAATTTCAGGCACTACATTCTTGCGCCCATGCTGCTGCTGTTGGGCTTGCCATTTGCTGCGCTGGCAGAAGTCTATGAAATGCCGGCGGCTGGCAATGACGTGGTCGGTGCGCTTACTACGGTCGCTGCGCGCGCCGATGACACTTTGCTGGACATCGCACGGCGTCACGGTCTTGGTTACGAAGATATCGTGCGTGCCAATCCGGATGTAGACATCTGGTTGCCGGGAGAGGGCACCGAGGTCGTGTTGCCAACCCGCTTCGTTCTGCCGCCCGGGCCGCGTACCGGCATCGTGCTGAACCTTGCTGAATATCGAATGTATTATTTTCCAACGCCCAAAGCCGGTGAAACGGCTATCGTGATGACTTACCCGATGAGCATCGGCCGAATGGATTGGGAAACGCCTTTGGGTCGTACGAGCATCATTTCAAAAGTGCGAAATCCAAGCTGGTATCCACCGGAATCGATTCGCGCTGAACACGCAGCGGATGGCCGTCCGTTACCACGGATTGTGCCGGCCGGGCCTGATAATCCGCTGGGTCAATACGCCATGCGACTTGGCCTGCCAGGCTATCTTATCCATGGCACCAATCGACCTGCTGGCGTTGGTATGCGCGTGACCCACGGTTGTGTGCGCATGTTTCCCGAAGATATTGGCTTCCTGTTTGGTCAGGTCAAGGTAAACACGCCGGTACGAATCATCAACGAGCCTGTAAAGATGGGCTGGGATAATGACGAGCTGGTTGTTGAAGTGCACAGAACACTCGAGTTCGTACCGCCAGCGGTTACCGAGGTGGCCGAATTGTCGGATCAGTCCGAGACAGATACCGCCGCGGTTGCGGAAGTTGTCGAGGTGGCACCGCCGGTACGTGATGCGATGACCGCATTGACCGAACAGTTTGTGCTGGTCACAAACTCACGCCCTGGTGAGCTTGACTGGGATGTTGCAGAGAATTTGCTGGCGCGTGCCGACGGCATTCCCGCCATTGCCGGCCGTAAAATAAACGACGCCGCGACCAGCGCGGCGTCAGAATAAATCCCCAGTAGTCTTAAGCTACTTGGACATCGATTTCTGGAACATACGCTCCAGACGATCACGGTTTGCATCACAGCAAGCTTGTGCTTCTGTTGCTGCTGACAAAGCCTGATCCGCCGTGCTCTGTGCACTTGCAGCTTTCTGGCTTGCGCTGTCAGCTGATGCACGAGCCGCTTCAGCTGCCGATTTGGCTGCTGCTGCATCTCTTGCTGCGCCATCTGCAGTTGCCTGTGCGGCATCAACAGCTGACTGGCTGGCGCAACCAGAGGCTACGCCCAGAACGAGCGCAATTGCGCTTACTTTCAGTACTTTCTTAATCATCATCCAAATTTCCTCTGTTGGGATAAAACTGCAGGCGCATTATTTCCTAAAGTTCCCTTGGCTTCAATGAAAATCATTGTTTTTTCAGCAATTGTCGCTGTTTGCCGACTTTAGACCGATATATCTTACTGCTTTATTAAAAATGCAATGGCCGAGGTTTTACCGCGCCATTGATTTTCATCGTTCGACTTTGTTCATATCGGCTCAGCTTCGCTGACCGATATTTTGTCCAGAGGATTTCTCCGGCTCATGCGTGCAGCTGAAAGAACCATGCAAAAAAATATCGGTCAGCGAAGCTGAGCCGATATGAACCGCTACACTGCAGGACAATCAATGGCGCGGTAAAACCTCGGCCATTGCATTGACGAAAGAAAAGATATGTATATAATGGCAGTAGTGTTTATTTATACAGGCTTACTAAAATGCGCCAACTCACTCCTCGACAAAAAGAAATTCTCGAGTTAATTCAAGAGTTTATCGCTGAACACGGCATGCCACCCACGCGTGCCGAAATCTCCAGGCAACTCGGGTTCAAGTCCGCGAACGCCGCCGAACAACACCTGCGGGCCTTGCAGAAGAAGGGCGTGCTGGAGCTGCTGCCGGGTGCCTCGCGAGGCATCCAGCTCAAAGACTCCTTACGCGATCAGCTTGGCCTGCCCCTGGTTGGCAGGGTGGCTGCCGGCAGCCCGATCCTCGCCGAGGAGCATATAGAGACGCATTACAAGATCGACCAGGCGCTTTTTAGCCCCAAACCGCATTACCTGTTGCGGGTTGAAGGCATGAGCATGCGCAATGCAGGCATTCTTGATGGCGATCTCGTTGCGGTGCACCGGACGCCTGAAGTGCGCAGCCGGCAGATTGTGGTGGCGAGAGTTGATGGTGAAGTCACCGTCAAGCGCTACCGGCAGGACGGTAAAATCGTCTGGTTGCTGCCTGAGAATGAGGATTTTGAACCGATACGGGTAGATCTGAGCGAGCAATCGATGGTGATTGAAGGGGTTGTTGTTGGTGTTATCCGTGATGGCATACCGCTTCATTAGCGCATCGCTTATTAACCGATCATCGCTCATTAACCGATCATCGCTCATTAACCGATAATGTGCCGGCAGTGAATGATGCGCTTGAGAAGTTGCTGCAGAACCCGCGTCTCTGGCGCGGGCAGGCAGCTGCCGGCAACCGGAACAAACCCGGCTGGCAGGGTCTTGCCAGTGGCTATCCGAAGCTCGACCGGCATCTGCCCGGCGGTGGCTGGCCACAACATGCCCTGACCGAAATTCTGCTGGAATACTATGGCAGCGGCGAGTTGCAGCTCCTGATGCCGGCTCTGGCACGTTTAAGCAAGCCTGAAGATGATGCCCAGGCGCGCTGGATTGCCTGGATAGCGCCACCCTTTGAACCCTACCCACCGGCATTGCTGCAATGGGGCGTCAACCTTTCGCGGGTGCTGATTGTGCGGCCCAGGAAGGCTGCAGAAGCTTTGTGGGCTGCCGAGCAGGCATTGTCTTCAGGCAATTGTGCTGCGGTCCTGCTGTGGTCTGACGCCTTCGATGACACAACGACCAGTCGGCGTTTACAGCTTGCTGCGGAGAAGGGGCAAAGCTGGGCCATTGCTTTTCGCTCATTACGCGTGCGCTCACAGCCATCTGCTGCGGCTTTGCGGCTGCAGCTTAAGCCTGGTGAGAAGGGCACAGATCTCGACATCCTGAAAAATCGCGGTGGCAGGCCCGCCGTAGTACAGGATTATGCGGGCTTATAGAGGTTTCTTGTGTCTGTCTCGGATAAACCGCCTGCGATTTTGCGGGAAGCCACCCCGACTGCTTCTTTAAAAGGTGG
>Ga0114949_10001720_pt1 | contig 13393 bp, 9 predicted proteins | sample N074metaG_FD_83505 | JGI IMG/M metagenome (GOLD analysis project Ga0114949, IMG submission 83505) | Deep subsurface microbial communities from Kermadec Trench to uncover new lineages of life (NeLLi) - N074 metaG | ecosystem: Environmental > Aquatic > Marine > Ocean trench > Sediment | place... | reverse complement strand
CGCGACCAGGGCTTCGAGCCGCTGCTGGGCTTCGTCCAGCCGATCGGCGTAGGCGCGGCCGATCCCGGCCATGATCTCGCTCTGCATGCGTACGCGGTTCGGCTGCGATACGCGTGCATCGCCGACGCGCTGGGTGCCGTTCAGACGGGCGGCCATGCGGTCGGGAATGGCCAGCGCCTCCTCGAGACGCTCGAGTTCGACGAGGGCGTAAAACAGCTCCCGCTGGATCATTCGGTCTGCCGGGTCCATGATCTCGCCCCGGCGCAGCGCCGTTTCGGCATCTTCAGGTCGACGTCGCGTCAGGTAAGCGCGCCCGGCGGCGTGGTGCACGAAGACTGTGCCTGGATCGCCGCTGTCCATCAGTTCCTCGTAGTACAGGATGGCCTGTTCCCATCGCATGGCCTCGACCAGGCCGACGATGCGGTCGTAACGCAGCTGACGCGCTAACTGGCTGTCCGGTTCCTCCACGGCGATGCGGTCATCGATTGCGTTCAGCGCCCGGTTGACACGCATGAACGAGTACTGCTGATCGGGCGACTGGATCGCGTCCCGCAGCTCGAGCGCGTAGATGTCGGCCTCGACCCGGGCGATCTCCTCGGCCGTCAGCAGGCCGGGATGGCGTCTCTCCAGCGCCAGCGCCTGGCGTGGCAACAGGATCCGCCGCAAGGCCAATACCTTGCCGCGCAGCGCATCCGTGCGGTCCGGTTCGAGCGCCAGCACCGCATCATAGTTGCCGATGGCCGGGATGAATTCGCGTTCGCTCTGGTGCAGATAGGCCGACGTCATCAGCGCGTCGGCGCCGTTACGAAGGTCCGTCGGCAGTGCGTCCAGCGTGGCGCGTCCGGCCGCAGTATCACCCGCGTCAGCCTGGGCCATCGCGAGGCCCATACGGATATCCACGTTGTTGGGTTGCGCTGCGAGCGCGGCGGTATACCACTCGACCGCCTGGCCGAAGCGCTGCGAGTCGCGTGCCGATTTTGCGATGGCCTTCAGGACATAGTTGGGGGTGGTTGCCGGATCCAGTTGTGCCGCGTTTCGTGCGACATCGTCGTGGCGCCCGGCCCACGCCAGGATGGCAGTTTCGTCATGCAGCAGCGGCAGATCGTCGGGCGCCTCGTTGCGCAGGTCAGCGAGAATATTGAGTGCGGGGTCCAGCTGTCCGGCACGCGCCATCTCGACGGCGCCCGACTGGCGGGCCCGAAGATCGGTCGCAGGCTCGGCTGCGAGCAACGCGGTCGCGACGAGCACGGCCCAAAACAGGGCCATCGCGCAGGTTGTCAATGTTCGACTCGTCTTCATAGGGTTGTTTGCATCGTCAGTCGGTCCCGCCGTTGCGCGGCTGCAGCCGTGCTTCCGGGGGGCCTCAGCGGGTATCGCAGGTCGGGCCGGATCCTCATGTATTCGCTTGAATTTAAAAAAGATATTTGACTTATTTAGGGTTTATTTATTTGTCTCGGCAGCGTAGCAAACCGACCCCGGCGGCACTGTGATCGTGGCCACAGAATCGAGTGTTGGTGGCCGAATTCCGGGACGCCTGTTTCGCATTACGTTCAATTGGGCATAATGTCGTTCGGTCTTGCGAAGGAGCAAAAACATGAGCCATGCATTCCCCTGGGTCGAGCCACCGTGGCCGGACCAAGAGTTGCCCCGCGATCAGCTCGAAGATCGCATTGCGCAGTTGATCAGTACGCTGAATATGTGTGTGCTATCGACGTTCGGCAAGAACGGCCCGATCGCGAGTCCAATCGAGTATTACGCTCAAGGGCTGGAAATCTTTATCCTGCCGGACCCGGGTACGCCGAAACTGAAGGCCATGCAGGATGACCCGAGGATTTCGTACGCGGTTCATCATCCGTATCACGGCTGGCATTCGGCCAAGGGCGCGCAGGTCTTCGGTCGCGCCGAGATCATCGAGCCGCATGAGCCCGGCTGGGATAACGGCATGCAGGTGTTTCGCTGGCACGAGTGGATGAGCGATCTCGGTATGGATGCGAGCACGCCATTCGAACGTCAGGTTGTCCGGATCGTACCGGACCGGATTCTGTATACGGAGACCTGGCTGTGGAAGCAAGGCTACGCCGCGAAGCAGGTCTGGAGGAGCGGGTGAAAACAGGGTTGGATCCTGTTTTCACGTAGGAGCGGCTTCCAGCCGCGATAGCGGGTACGGATCGCGGCTGGACGCAGTCCCGATCAAGAAATGGCATGCGTCGGGAAGCCGCTCCCGCGACATTTGTGCGACACGAGGGGTCCGACCCGATTTCCACCCTTCGGCTAGCAACCATTTATCAACGCCGGTCCGGCGGCGGGCTGCTAGTATCTGCGGCCCGAATAATCGATCTGGTAATCAGGAAAGACAACGACAATGACCGAACAAAGCGCCGTAAAGACCATTCACGAGTTTCTGGCTGACAATCCCAATGTTGATGTTTCGAAGCAGTGGGAGCGTTGCTGGGGTATTCACAGCAAGATCGCCGACAAGATCATCAAGCAGTTCAACGCCAAGCTGCACCCGATTTCCGAGGACGTGGAATACTACACGTCTCAGGACGGCGCGATGGAAGGCGCTTTCTTCGGTTACACCGGCGATGACATGGACTGGTTCGTTCGCTCATGGATCGGCAATCGCAAAGCCAGCATCATCGACATGAACATCAATGTCACGCTCGGCCAGAAAACCCGGGTCCCGAATCTGATGATCATTTTCGGGACCGTGCCGAACCTGCTGTTCTATGCGGATTACGTGTCGCGCGTCGACGTGAAGGTCAGCGAGGATTACGTCAACAAGTATTACGAAGGCGAGGTGAACAAAGACTACCTGGAGTTCCGCGCCAACACCGATTTCGTCTGGTCGGCCAGCCACGGGCCGGTGATTCGCGGCATGCAGTCGCCGGTCTGCTCGAGCTACATCACCGAGCTGACCGACGCGCATCTCGATCAGTGCGAGGTCTATCTTGAGAAGTTCGTCGATCGCTGGTTCAAGTGGGTCGATGAAGCCGAGGAACTGCCGGAGGATCAGCGCGATGCTCAGCAGCAGTACGACTTCACGTATCGGGATTACACGAATCGTGGCGATCCGATGAATGTCCTGGCCGAACGGGCATTTGGTGCGGAGCAGGGCCAATTCATGCTCGATCGCCGCGCCGGTCATGTTCAGATGGATGCCGACCGGGGCAAGTGGCGCAAGTAAGCCGCTGTTGAGAATCGCCCGCGTCGGCCCCCGGTCGCCGGCGAACCAAAGCCCGAACCCCATGGACCAGCAGACTGACGCAAACGGTTCGAACACCGATGCGGATCTGCGCCAGGCCATGTCGCTGCATGAACATGGGCGTCTCGACGAGGCCGATGCCCTGTACGCCAAAGTTATCGCAGCGGCACCCGATCACATTCAGGCGCTACGCCTGCGCGGCATCCTGGCGCGTCAGCGCGGCGACCTCACTGCGTCCATCACCTGCCTGCAGATGGCGGTCGAAATGGCTCCCGATGATGCCGCGGCCCTGAATGAACTCGCCCTCAGCCACATGGCCGCCGGCGACCTCCATGCTGGCGAGGCCGCGCTGCGCGATACACTCGACATCGAGCCTGATTCGCGCCGGGCACTTGCCAATCTCGGTGCGTTGCTGCAACGCTGCGGTCATGTCACCGAGGCCATCGAGTTGTACGAGCGTTACCTTAAGCTCGAGCCCGGGGATCTCGAGGTTCGGTCGAATCTTGCGAATGCGCTGATGGACGCGGGACAGGCGGAGGCCGCACTTGCGGCCTGTGATGCGGCACTGCTGATGGCGCCCGGCCACCCGCTGTTGCTCGCGAACAAGGGCGCAGTGTTATCCGGCCTCGAACGCTACGCGTCGGCCGTCGAGGTGTTCGATCTGGCTCTGGCATCGAATCCGAACGACGATCTTGCGTTGTTGAACCTGGGTTACGCGCAGCGTGCACTCGGTCGCACGGATGCGGCGCTGGACGCCTTGACACGTGCGGCTCGGCTCGGCCCGGACAATGCCCGGGCGGCGGGCGACCTCGCGAACGTCCTGGTCGAGACCGGCGAGATCGGGCGAGCGCTCGAGGTCTGCGAGCATTTCCTGACGGAGCATCCCGGTGAGCGCCTGGTGCTGGCGATGTACGCATGTGCCCTGCGCGATGCCGGTCGCAACGACGAGGCGGCGCGGATACTGGACTACGCATCGCTCGTACGCACGATCGATATCGAGGTTCCCGACGGTTATGCTGACCTGGCGGAATTCAACGAGGCGCTCGGCCATTTCGTCATCGGCCATTCGTCATTGTTGCGCGATCCGATGCGTAAGGCGACGACCGGCGGCGCGCAGACCGGCGAGCTGAATCCGGGCGAAGACCGGGTCATTGAAGCACTCGATGGCGTTCTTCGAAGTTCGGTTCGGCAGGTGATTTCCGGATTGCTGGCCGAGGGTTTCGGCGACCACGAAGTCATGGCTTATGCGTCTGACGCATGGTCGCTGCGAACCTGGGGCACCGTGCTCGATGGCGGCGGTGGCCAGTCGCCACACCAGCATCCACTGGGGTGGCTCAGCGGCGTGTATTACGTGCGGCTGCCCGAAGCCATTACATCGGCCACCGACGGCGCGGGGCAGCTCGAATTCGGGCGGCTGCCCGAGCGCATCCAGGCGACGACGGAGCCGGTTATATTCCCGGTGACACCGCGCGAAGGACGACTTGTGATCTTTCCATCGTGGTTCTACCACAGCACGCGTCAATTCGATGCCGATGAGCCGCGCGTCAGTATCGCGTTCGACGTCATGCCGAACGTCGGGTGGCACGCATCCGAATGAAAAAGACCGGATTTCCCGCAGGAAGTCCAGCTTCCCGTCAGGGCTGACCAGGGGTGGTCAGTTCGCCTGCGCCGTTCGCCCGATCTCCTCCAGCGTCGCACGCGCTTCGTCGATGCCCGGGAAATCGGACTTCGCGAGCTCGACCGCCCGCTCGAGTTCCGTCCGCGCGAGGACTGTGTTATTGCTCCTCATGTAAGCCATGCCGAGATGATAATGCAGTAAGGCGACATTGCTCGCGCCGGCCGTCGCGTCCCCGAGATAGCGAATCGCGTTCAGGTAGTCGCCGGTGCGGTAATACGCCCAGCCCAGAGTGTCGAGCATCGCCGGCTGCTTGCTGTCCTCGAAACGCTTCGCGACTTCGAGTGCTGTGTTGAAGCTCGCTGCGTCGTCACGGAAATCGAGCAACAAGGCCGCGAGATTGTTCGCTACCAGGTCGTTTGACTCGTTAACTTTCATCAGCACCTGGTAAATTTCTATGGCCTTGTCCATCTCCTGTGCGCGCTCGTACTCGGATGCCAGCAGCAGCCCGAGTGTTTCATCGGTCGGGTTGGCCGCGACGCCGCGTTCGTAAATCCCGATGCGCGCCATGGCGTTATCCGGGTACAGGGCCGCGAGCGATGCGTAGGCGCGGTTGGCGTTTGGCTGCAACGCGATGACGGCTTCGAATTGCTCCTCGGCGGCGGCACGGTTGCCATCCAGTGCCAGGACCGCGCCCAGCAGCAGCTTCGGCGCAATTTGCTCCGGATAGTCTGCGCCGTGTTTCTCGAGATAGCCGATAGCCTCGCCGATCTCGCCGTCTTCGATCAGCGCCGCGACGAGGCCCTGCAGCGCCTGAGTGGCTTCGGGGTTCTTGGTGAGCGCCAGCTGGTACGCGGCAATCGCTTCCCGGTTGGAATTTTTGGCCTGCAGCACGCGGCCGAGCTGATACTCTGCGAGACCGGTCGGGTCGTCCCGTTCCATCAGGGTGCGCGCCTCAATCTCCGCATCATCCGTATTGCCTTGTAAAAGCAGCGCCTCGACGAGGTTCGATGCGGCACGGCGATCGTCCGGAGTGACCTCGAGCTTGGCCCGCAGAACCTCCTCCGCCTCTTCGAGATTGCCGCGTCGGGCGAGCAGGTCAGCCAGTTCGCTGGAGGCGCTCGGGTGGTTCGGATTCATCTCGATCAGGCGTCGATAGGCATCCTGTGCCAACTGTGCATCGCCGGAACCGGTGTGGGAACGGGCCAGAAGGAGCCTTGCGCGCTCTGAATCAGGTTCCGAACGCAGCACCGTGCGCAGGTCGGTGACCGCGGCGCCGTAGTCCCTGTCGGTGAACGAGAATGCCGCTTTAACCAGGAGGGCCTCTGCGTTGTTGGGCTCGGTCTGCAGGATGTCGGCGATCATCTGCCGGGCTTCGTCGGTCTCGCCCTGGCGAATTTTTATAGCGACCATCCGATTTCTCGCTTCGAGACCGATCTCGCTCGTCGGATTCGCCTGCTCGATCGCCTCGTACGCGCTATAGGCCTCGTCGAAGTTCTCGCTGGACTCATGGAGGCGGCCGAGCGCCAGCTGCAATTTCATTTCATCAGGCGTCTCGGCGATGAATTCCTTCAGGGCGGCCTCCGCAGCTTCCAACCCGCGCTGATTGGCGAGGAAGCGTACGAACTCCACCCTCCGTTCGGCATTGGTCGGGTCACTATCGACAATCCGGCGCAGGATTTTCTCGGACTCATCAATGCGGCCTTGCGACGCATACAACTGTGCCAGCGTGACGGCAATGACCTGGTCATCCGGGTATTCCTCCAGCATGGCCGTGAGATCTGCTTCGACCTCGTCGTTGCGGTTGACCGCACGCAGCATGATGACGCGAAATTGCTGGAGCTTTTTCCTGTTGTCCCCGCTCGCCACCAGAAGACGGTCGTCTACAAGGTCCAGGGCGGCATCCGGTTCGCTCCGCGCGATGTAGATGCCGGCCTTGAACATCGTCGCGTCGATCATGTCCGGATGTTTCGCGAGTACCTTCTCGATCTCGGCCATCGCCAACTCGTTGTCGATGTCGTTGTCGATGTCGTCGCGGAGGTAGTACACCCGTGCCCGGAGCAGGAGTACATCGGGGTCGTCCGGCGCGATGCTTTCGGCCGCCGTGGCCTGCGCATCGGCTTCATCCGCGGCCTTGGCCAGTACGTAGTAGTTGCCGAGCTTGATCCGGGACGGGAGGTGTGTCTCGTCGGCATCGACCGCGACCTGGAGATGGCCGATCGCTTTGCGGAAATCCTGATTCTTCTCCTCGATCTCGGCCAGCAGGTAACGAACATCCGCGTTACGCGGTTGAATCTGGGCGGCGTTCATCGCCTCGATACGTGCTGCCGTGTAGTCTTCAGCGTCGTATAGACTCTGTGCCTTGGTCAGGTATGCTGCGGAACGCTCTTCCGGCGAGCCGCAACCTGCGACCAGCAGGCAGGTTAACGCGACGATGTATACGAGAAGTCTTGAGCGCACTGTATTCTCCTATATTTCAAATACATATGCGGCACGGCTCCGACACGTTGCCGGTTCACGCGCCGCCGGTTAGCGAAGAGCCGGCACCACCTGTTCGCCGATGATCTTCAACGCGTCCATCGGGTCGTCATGCAGACGCAACGCGATCTCCGTCAGTCCATTCTTTTGAAAGGTCTTGAAACGTTCGATTTCACGGTCGAGGTCCTCGAGCCCACCCGTCGACGTCATGCCGTGCATCAGCCGATCGTTAATATCGTCGGGGACTCCCTTGACGATACCGGAACGGTCGAAGTATGCATCGACATAGGCCTGGAAATTATCCTGCACGAACTGGGCCTCCTCTTCGGACAGCCAGTTGACCAGCAGGTCAGGGTCGAGTTTCCGGCCACGCCAGGCCAGTTCACGCCGCGATTCGCGATAGGCCTCTGCCTTGTCCTTTTTGATATGCCATGCCCAGAAAGTGTTTACGCGGAAATCTTCCGGCACCGCCTCGCGGCGACCGATACCGATGTTCACGTTTTCCATGGCCGGCGGCACGATTTCCGGCGGCGTGCAGCCGATGAAGACACCGTCCGCGACCCGTCCGCCCATGCGCATCATCATGTACCGGTAGGCCGTCATATAGATTCGCGGCGGCGTGGCCGTGAGCCAACCGTATGCACAGGGGTGGTTTACATTGAATATTTCGCCCTGATACCCGGTCGCGAGATTTCCGTGTGCGGCCGCGACTACGATTTCGAGGGCCTCACGAACTGCGAGGACGATCTTCTTCGGCTTCTCGAGATCCATCGCATCGAGATTACCCTCGCCGGCGCCGATCGCGATCTGGGCGCGCCCATTCGACATCTCGTTCAGGCTCAGCAGGCCGTTGGCAATCTTCAGCGGGTGCATCTCGAACGGGCTGACGGCCAGCGGCCCCATCAGCATGCGTGAAGTCGACTGCGCAAGCGGTATCAGGCTGATGAACGGGTCCCAATGCGCAAAAAAATTGGACGTCCAGATCGCCCTGATGCCATACCCCTCGGCGGCCTGGCCCAATTCCGTGATTTGCTTCGGTGTCAGGTCCGGTTCGAGAATGATATCGATATCCAATGTGAACAGGTCTCTGAACGCCCCGCCGCTCGGTCTGGGGCGCGATTGTTATGCGACTCGGTACGATAGCCGGTTGCCGGGCCGAATACCAGACTTGCAGCCCAGTCCGGCGGGCGGAAGGCCGTGTCCCGCTTGGGTTGCAGGGTGTCTGAACCGTGCTAGGGTTAGCCTCCTGACGGCGTCCTCCATGCGCACATTGCGGCTGCCGGGCCGTCGGAAACCGGATTCGTCGCCGACGCATTGATCACCTGGGTGCCTCAGAGAGTTTGCATCCGGACCGCTTTGTCCACGCCAGTGGGAGATAAAACATGTATTCGGATTTGTCTTTGGAACACTTCATGCAGGGTCTGCAAAAGCGCAATCCGGGTGAGCACGAATTTCATCAGGCCGTCTTCGAGGTTGCGGAGTCGATCATCCCGTTTATTCTCGACAACCCGAAGTATCAGCATGCCGCGATCCTGCAGCGGATGACGGAACCGGACAAGACGATCCAGTTCCGGGTGGTGTGGGCCGATGACGAGGACAACATTCGCGTGAATCGGGGTTATCGCGTGCAGTTCAACAACGCCATCGGGCCGTATAAGGGGGGTCTGCGCTTCCATCCGTCCGTGAACCTCAGCGTCCTTAAGTTTCTCGGTTTCGAACAGACGTTCAAGAACAGTCTGACTACGTTGCCGATGGGCGCCGGCAAGGGTGGAGCCGACTTTAACCCGAAGGGAAAGTCCGAGCAGGAGGTTATGCGCTTCTGCCAGTCTTTCATGACCGAGTTGTACCATCACATCGGGGCTAACATCGACGTGCCCGCCGGCGATATCGGCGTCGGCTCGCGGGAGATCAGCTTCATGTTCGGCCAGTACAAGCGGCTGACGCGTGAGTTCGCCGGTGTGATGACCGGTAAGGCACTGGAGTTCGGAGGCAGCCTGATTCGGACCGAGGCAACCGGATATGGCTGCGCATACTTCATGGAGAACATGCTGAATAACATCGGTGATTCGATCGAGGGCAAGACCTGTGTCGTGTCCGGCTCCGGCAACGTTGCCTTGTATTGCACCGAGAAGATCAATCAGCTCGGCGGCACGGTCGTCACGCTGTCCGACTCCGGCGGTACGATCCACGATCCGGACGGTATCGATGCCGACAAGCTCGCCTGGACGATCGACCTGAAGACCAATCGTCGCGGGCGTATTTCCGAGTACGCGGAAGAATTCGGCTGCGACTACCACGCCGGCCGGCGTCCGTGGGGTATCCGGTGTGACCTTGCGTTTCCGTGTGCCACGCAGAATGAGCTCGAGGAGGACGATGCCAGGACGCTCGTCGCGAATGGCTGCCGGGCCGTCGCCGAGGGCGCGAACATGCCGACCAGTGTCGCGGCGATCAAGATCCTGCAGGGCGCGAAGTTGATCTATGGGCCCGGCAAGGCATCGAACGCCGGCGGGGTGGCTGTGTCGGGCCTGGAGATGACACAGAACAGTATTCGACTCGCGTGGTCGGCGGAGGAGCTGGAAGAGCGTTTGCGCAACATCATGGCGGATATCCACCGGCAATGCCTCCGGCACGCGGACGATGACGGCTATACGAATTACGTCAGGGGCGCGAATATCGCCGGGTTCGTCAAGGTTGCGGACGCGATGCTCGCTTACGGGGTGATGTAGCGAGTCGTCGGCCGATCACGTATAAATGCTCCATGGAAACGATATCGCAAGCCCGCACCTTCGGCGGGACACTCGGTTATTACCGGCACGCCGCCACTACCACTGATTGCGAAATGCGCTTCTCGGTATTCGTGCCCGGGCAGGCATCCGGCGACCCGCTGCCGGTGCTGTGGTGGTTGTCGGGCCTGACCTGCACCGAGGACAACTTCACGGTCAAGGCCGGCGCGTATCGCAAGGCGGCCGAGCTGGGCATGATCATCATTGCGCCCGACACGAGCCCGCGGGGCGATGCGGTTCCGGACGACGAGGCCTATGACCTCGGTCAGGGTGCGGGCTTCTATCTGGATGCGACGACTGAGCCGTGGGCCAGACACTTTAATATGTATTCCTACATCACGGCCGAGTTGCCGGAAATCGTGTTCGGCGCATTTCCCGGCAACGCCGATGCACAGGGCATCTGCGGACACTCGATGGGTGGGCATGGAGCGTTGACGATTGGCCTGAAGAATACGGATCAGTACCGCTCGATCTCGGCGTTTGCGCCGATCGTTGCGCCGATGCAGTGTCCGTGGGGGCAGAAAGCATTCGCGGCCTACCTGGGCGACGCGGACACCGCCGGAATGCAATACGATGCGACCGCGTTGATGGCGGCGGCCGGCGATCGTTCGGTCGCGCCGGAGATTCTGATCGACCAGGGGCTTGCTGATGCGTTTCTCGAGGAGCAGCTGATGCCCGAGAAATTTGCCGCCGCCTGCGCGGCGGTCGGTCAGCGGCTGAACCTGAGAATGCAGGAAGGTTACGATCACAGTTATTTCTTTATCGCGTCGTTTATCGACGACCATCTCCAGCATCACGCTGATATTTTGAGTCAGTAAGGGCTCCGGGAACGTCTGATGCAGATGTGGATTCGTTCACCGCGCGGCGGCAGGGCGCTGTCCGCGATCGCGCTGTCGGGCGTCATCATTTTCGCGTTGGCGATCGGCGTGTTGATGGCGCCATACCAGGCCGCCATGGGCGATCGAATCTCGGAAATGACTTGCCTGCAACTGGCCTTTACGGCCGAGCGGGCCTCGCGTCTGATCATGTCGTTTGCGCCCGACGGGCAGGCGGCCATGGCGGGACTGCTGATACCGGGTGACCTCGGCCTGGCCTGGGGTTACGGCCTGTTGCTGTTCGGCCTCGTCGGATTGCTGGCGCGTCGTCTCGACGGTGGCTGGCAGCGTGCCGCGGCGATTGCGATGTGGTTCCCGATCGCGGCATCGGTGCTCGACTGCATCGAAGACGTATTCCTCTACAGCATGGTCACGCAATTGATCGCGAGCCCGGGCGCCGAGTTGAACGCCGCGGCGCCGCTGTTGGCCGGTATTTCGGCGACGCTGAAGTACCTTGCCTTGTCCGTGCTGACGCCCGGCTTTGCGGTGGCCGGCATCGTGCAGGGCCTGCGCGTCGATCGGAGTAGCGGGGCTCTCGTCGTCTATGCGCTACTGCTACTGACGTGTTACGGCATGGTCGCACGCCCGTTGCAGACGATATTGGCATGCTTTTGACCGACTGAACACGGTCGAGGTGCCTGCACCCGTTTTCGTTGGCACCATAGCCTACTTGATGCGATGCCAGCTCTGCGTCGGCGCCTGCCGTTTTTTCCAGCCGTAGTAGGGATGTCGCGCGACCAGCTTCGGGTCGCGGAACAGCAGGATCAGCGCGGCGCCCGCGCCGAATCCGCCGATGTGTGCCCAGAACGCGACTCCGCCGCCCGATCCGCCGATCGAGCCGATGCCGCCGATCAACTGGATGAGGATCCAGTAGCCGAGCATATAGATGGCCGGGACCGCGAAGGTTGTCACGAAGAACCCGAGGAAGATCAGCATGTGCACGTGCACGCGCGGGTATAGAACGATATAGGCCCCCATGACCCCGCCGATCGCGCCGGACGCGCCCACCATCGGCACGCCGGATTCCGGGTTCGACCAGATCTGTATCGCCGCAGCGGCCAGTCCGCACAGCAGATAGAAGGCGACAAACCGCGTGTGACCCATCGAATCCTCGACATTATTGCCGAAGATCCACATGAACCACATGTTGCCGATCAGGTGCATCCAGCCGCCGTGCAGGAACATCGAGCTCACCATCGTATACACCGGCGTGCCGTCGGAAAGAACGCACCACGCCTCCGGGCCAATCTGGAAGCGCGTGCCCGGAGCCAGCGTATTCAACAGGTCTCCGGGTATCAGCCCGAGCGTGCAGATCGACTGGGCCAGCGCCGGCTCACCGCCAAGACCCTGGACCAGTAGCCACGAGGCGACGTTCAGAATGATGATTCCGTACGTCACGTATGGCGTCAGAAAATGGGGGTTGTCGTCACGAATCGGAAACATCGGCGGTTCTTGTATCAAAGTCCTCGATGGGATTAGCATGACCTATCCATAGGGAGTCATGCAATGAAAGACCTCACAAAACAATTGCTGGACCAGGAACTGTCGCGACGCGATTTCACCCGCAGCATGGCCGCGCTGGGTTTCAGCGGCGCGGCGATCGAGTCGGTGTTGGCCTCCACCGAGATGCCCGGCGCCGGGGTGACGCGCGCCGGGGCCGAGATCGTCGCATCGGGTGGCGAGATCCTCGCCGAGTGCCTGCTGGCGGCCGGCACCGAGTATGTCTTCGATGCGAACTCGACCGGCCAGGCGCCCTTCTACGACGCCTTGATGGCCCGGCCGCAACTCAAGCTGATTGTCGCAATGCAGGAAGGTCAGGCAGTCAGTATGGCGCACGGCTACGAGCTTGCCAGCGGCAAGCCCGGCATGTTGATGTTGCCGAGTATTGGTATACCGAATTCACTGTGTAATCTCTATAACGCCTGGAAGGATCGTTCGGCACTCGTCGTTTTCTCCGACGGCCGGGACACGGAGACGGCCGGTCGCGACGGCTTCCAGCAGGTCGAGGACTGGCTGTCGACGACCGCGAACTTCACCAAGTGGCGCTGGGAGGTCGACCGGCCCGAACGCATCAGCGAGATGGTTCGGCGCGGCATCAAGCTTGCGGCGACCCCGGCCGGTGGGCCCGTCTATGTCCGCATGCCCAGCAATGTCCTTGGCGCGACCGAGGTCGCGACGACGATTTACCCACAGTCGGCGTTTACGATCGACATGCGGATGTCACCGAAGCCGGAACTGATAGAACAGGCCGCACGCCTGCTGATCGAGGCCGAGCATCCGATGATCAACGCCGGCGGCGAGGTCACACGCGCGGGTGCGAATGCGGATCTGATCGAGCTTGCCGAGATGCTGGGCAGCGCCGTGACCCAGGGTTACAGCGTGTATGGCGATTTCCCGTACCGGCACCCGCTGTTTTCCGGCTTCTACTCGTTGGGTT
>Ga0114949_10001718_pt1 | contig 13396 bp, 10 predicted proteins | sample N074metaG_FD_83505 | JGI IMG/M metagenome (GOLD analysis project Ga0114949, IMG submission 83505) | Deep subsurface microbial communities from Kermadec Trench to uncover new lineages of life (NeLLi) - N074 metaG | ecosystem: Environmental > Aquatic > Marine > Ocean trench > Sediment | place... | reverse complement strand
TTCGTCTCGCACGGCGCGGCGACGGCCGACGTCAACGGAGACGGTCTGCTGGATCTGGCGACCAGCGGCGTCGAGCAGAACTACCTCTATCTGAATCGGGGCGACGGGTCGTTTCAAGACGTGAGCGAGGAGTCGCTGGTGCGGTTCGCCCCGATCGGTTCGGGCGTTCTGTTCCTCGATTTCGACAACGACGGCGATTCCGACCTGTTCTTCGCGGCGGTGGGCCGCCAGGTCCTGCTGGAGAACCGCTGGATCCCCGACGGCGAGCTGCGCTTCTGGGACGTGTCGGAGAAGGCCGGGGTCGATCATCCCGCCGTGGGCTTCAGCGTCGTGGCGGCGGACGTCGACGGCAACGGCTTCACGGACGTCTACGTCTGCTCGTACAACCGCTACGGTACCGTGATGCCCAACTCGTGGTACCGGGCCACCAACGGCACGCCCAACTTGCTGTTCCTCAACCAGGGGGACGGGACATTTCGTGAGGCCGCAAACGCGTGGGGCGTGGCCGATGCGCGGTGGAGCTACGCCGCGGGTTTCGTCGACATCGACACCGACGGCGACCAGGACCTGTACGTGGCCAACGACTTTGGTGAGAACGCGCTGTATCGAAACGACGGCGACCGTTTTGTCGACGTCGCGGAGAGCTACGGGCTCAAGGACCCGGGCTTCGGCATGGGTGTTTCGTTCGGCGACTACGACAACGACGGCGATCTGGACCTGCACGTCACCAACATGTCGTCGATTGCGGGACAACGCATCTTGCAGTCGCTGTACCCCGAGGATCACGAGATCCGCAGGACGTTGGCCAAGCAGGCCGCGGGAAACAGTCTTTACGAGAACGACGGCCAGGGAAGATTCCGCAGCGTCACCGCGGCAGTCGGCGGCCTGCCCGGAGGCTGGGCCTTCGGCGGCGGATTCCTGGATTTCGACAACGACGGCTGGCAGGACCTCTACACGCCCAACGGATTCGTCTCCGGAAAGACCATGGATGACACGTGAAGCCTGTTCTGGCGCCACGTCGTGGCCGCCTCGGAGCAAGTCGAGCAGCCGGGTAGCGAGCAGTACCACGAGAACCACATGGGGGCGATCTTCAAGCAGGGGTTGTCGTTCAGCGGCTACGAGCGAGACCTGCTGTCGTTGAACCTCGGCGATGGCCGATTCCTGGACATCTCGGGCATCAGCGGAGTCGACTCCATCTCGGACGGCCGGGGTGCGGTGTTTGCCGACCTGGACAACGACGGCGACTCGGACATCTTCCTGACCACGGCCCAGGGCGAGGCGCACTACCTGTTCCGGAACAATATCGGCAACCGCAACGGCTTCGTCCGCGTCGATCTCGTGGGGACGCGGGCGGCGCGGGACGCGTTCGGAGCCGTGGTACGAGTCAAGACGTCGGCCGGGATTCAGACCAAGCTCAAGTCCGGCGGCAGTGGCTTCCTCTCACACCACGACTCGCGGCTGCTGTTCGGGCTGGGCTCGGACGAACACGCGGAATGGGTCGAGATCTCGTGGCCCGGTGGCGCGGTCCAGAAATTCGAGCACGTACCGGCGGGATCGTCGCTGCGAGTCACAGAGGGTGAGCGGGAATACGCGCCGGTGGCCGAACAACGATTCCGGCTCGTCGATCCGCTCGGCGCCCAGGAGACCTTTCTCGCGGGCCTGGGATTCAAACGGGGCCAGCGTTTTCCCGACCTGAACCTGCGATCGACCTCCGGCGCAACGCTCAAGCTGCACGAATTGCTGCGTCCCGGTCGCAACACGCTGTTGAACCTCTGGGCCACATGGTGCCGCCCCTGTGCCCGGGAGATGCCGGAGCTGCAGCGACTGTATCCCGACCTCGAGGGAGCGGGGATCGACATCGTCGGCGTGAGCGTCGACTTCGATACGGCGGACAACGTGGGACCCTACATCGAGGAGCGACAGATCACCTACCCGATCTACATCACCGACGAAGCCGCAATGGAAACGCTCTACCCGCGCGGCGATGCAACGGTCCCCCTGACCTTGCTGCTCGACGACCAGGCACGGGTACTGGAGATCCACTCCGGCTGGTCCCCGGCCTCGGAACAGGCCCTACTCGAGCTGCTGCGGTAGTATTCTGTCGGGGACGGAAAACACAATCTAACAACAACGAAGAGGAATGCGGAATGGCAATGCACGAGGTGGAATACAAGATCGTCGGCGACGACATGCAGTTCGTCGAGCTGGAGCTCGATCCGCAGGAGGCCGCCGTGGCCGAGGCCGGCGCCATGATGTACATGGAAGACGGCATCGAGATGGAGACGATCCTGGGCGACGGCTCGGAAAAACACAGCGGCTTCCTCGGCACGTTGGTCGGCGCGGGCAAGCGCCTGCTGACCGGCGAATCGCTGTTCATGACGGTGTTTCTCAATCGGGGATCGGAGAAGAAACACGTGGCCTTCGGCGCGCCGTATCCGGGGAAGATCATTGCCATGAACCTGGCCGAGGTCGGCGGGGAGCTGGTCGCGCAGAAGGACTCGTTCCTCTGCGCGGCCAAGGGAGTCAGCATCGGGATCGCGTTCCAGAAGAGGTTCGGCACCGGCTTCTTCGGCGGCGAAGGCTTCATCATGCAGCGGCTCGAAGGGGACGGCCTGGCCTTCATCCACGCGGGGGGGACGCTGGCCGAGCGAACGCTGCAATCCGGCGAGACCGTGCGAGTGGACACGGGCTGTATCGTGGCCTTCCAACCGAGTGTGAGCTACGACATCAAGTTCGTGGGCGGGATCAAATCGGCGCTGTTTGGCGGCGAGGGCCTGTTCTTCGCGACGTTGCGCGGTCCGGGCAAGATCTGGCTGCAGTCGCTGCCTTTCAGCCGTCTGGCGGACCGGATTTTCGCCTCGGCGCCCAAGGCCGGTGGCAAGGCGCGGGGCGAGGGGTCGTTGCTGGGGGGCATCGGACGCATCCTGGATGGCGACAACCGCTTCTGACTCGAGTGCCGCCCGGTTTTGACCGCGGCGCGGGGGCGGTGCTACGATCGATTCTCCTTTATTACTGATGTTCGATCGACGGTAGGCGTGGCGCCCGCGACGGCGTCGGGGCGCGACAATGAGGAGAATGCGATGAGCAAGCTGCTGGTTTTGATGATGGCGTTCGGTCTGGCCGCCTCGGCCGCGACGGCCGGAGATGCCACCGAGGAGGATCAGGCTATCAAACAGATCGACGAGATGATCGCGAAGGCTGACGTGAACAAGGACGACGCCCAGTGGCGCACGAGCCTGCCGAAGCCCGAGCCGGCGACCTTCGACCCGGCAAAGAGCTATTACGCGAACATGCAGACCAACAAGGGACCCGTGCGGATCAAGCTCTTGCCCGACGTGGCGCCGATGCACGTGACCAGCTTCATCTACCTCACGCGGATGGGCTTCTATGACGGCCTGGCTTTTCACCGTGTGATCCCCGGTTTCATGGCCCAGGGCGGCTGCCCGCTCGGCACCGGAACCGGTAGCCCGGGATACAAGTACGGTGGCGAGTTCAAGCCCGGTGTGACGCACGATCGCGGTGGCCTGCTGTCCATGGCCAACGCCGGAGCCGGCACGGACGGGAGCCAGTTTTTCCTGACCTTCGTCGCCACGCCCCATCTCGACGGCAAGCACACGATCTACGGCGAGGTGCAGGACATGGCCACGCTCGAGGCGATCGAGCCGCTGGGCTCGCCCAGCGGCCGCACCTCGGAGACGGTCAAGATCGAGACCGTCACGATAGAGGTGGAATAGGGCTCCGGCCCACGCCGCAACAAAACCGCTGCACACTGTGCCTGCCCCGGCGCCCGAATGGTGGGGAAGACAATGAACTCGTATCCGATGCTCGAGAAGATCCTCAGCCCGCACGACGTGAAGGAGCTCTCGATCGAGCAGCTCGCCGAGCTGGCTCAGGACATTCGGCACGCGATCTGCGACCAGGTCTCCCGGACGGGAGGTCACCTGGCACCGAATCTCGGCGTGGTCGAGCTGACTCTCGCCCTGCACCACGTCTTCGATTTCAGCCACGACCGGCTGCTGTTCGACGTCGGCCACCAGTGCTACCCGCACAAGCTGATCACCGGGCGCTTCCGCTCTCTGCCCCAGCTGCGAAAAGCCGGCGGCATCTCCGGTTTCCCCGAACCGCGGGAGAGCCCCTACGATCTGTTCAGCGTCGGCCACGCCGGCACGGCGATCTCCACGGCCATCGGCATGGCCCGCGGAGACGCATTGAACGGCGAAGGCGACCGCAGGGTCGTGGCTCTCGTCGGCGACTCCTCGATCGTGAACGGCGTGGCGATGGAAGGCCTGAACAACGCCGGCACGCTAAAGCGCCAGTTCCTCATCGTGCTGAACGACAACGGAATGTCCATCGGCAGGCCGCAGGGTGCACTCGCGGGCTATTTCGACAAGATCCGCGTCAGTCCCCTGCTCAGCGACTTCAAGCTCCGCGCGCACGGGGTGCTCAAGCACATCCCCGCCGGAGAGACATTGGAGCAGTTGTACAAACGTCTCGGGGACATGACCAAGGCGGCACTGGCCCACACCCATCTGTTCGAACACTTCGGATTGGTGTGCGTGGGACCCATCGACGGGCACGACCTGCCGACATTGATCCGCATGCTCGAAGACGTCAAACGCATCGACCGACCGATCCTGCTACACGTCAAGACGGTCAAGGGCAAGGGTTTCGATTTCTCGTCCGACGATCCCACGACATTCCACTCGCCCAAACCGTTCCGCAGGAGCGGTTGCAAGGTCGAGTTGGCCGCGAGCGGCCGGTCGTTCACCGCGGCCTACGCGGATGCCCTGATCGACTTGATGCAGCGCGACCCGCAAGTCGTCGCCGTAACCGCGGGTATGCCGGACGGAACCGGACTCAACAAGGTCCTGCCGAAATTCCCGGACCGCGCGTTCGACGTGGGCATCGCGGAGTCTCACGCAGTCGACATGTGCGCCGGAATGGCCAAGACCGGACTCAAGCCGTTCGCCACCATCTATTCGACCTTTCTCCAGCGCGCGTTGGACCAGATGTTCCAGGAGGTGGCGCTGCAGGGATTGCCCGTTCGGTTCTGCCTGGATCGCGCGGGATTGGTCGGCGGGGACGGCGCCGTGCACCACGGGTTCATGGACATCGCCCTGATGCGGCTGTTCCCCAACATGGCGCTGATGGCCGTGATCGACGAACCGACGTTGCGAGCGGCCCTGGAGTTCATGCGCACCCGCGACGACGGCCCCTCGGCCGTGCGCTATCCCCGCGACGACGTGCCCACAGCGGTCCAGAGTGAGACACCGCCGTTCGAGCTGGGCCGGGCGAACCTCGTGGCCGAGGGCGGCGAGCTGGCCATCCTGGCCTACGGCTTCCCGGTGCACAACGCCCTCGAGGCGCGCGAGATGCTGCGCAAGAAGGGCCGGTCGGTCGCCGTCTACGACGCCCGCTTCGCCAAACCCGTGGACCTGGAGCTGATCCGCGAGGTGCTCGCGACCGGCACGCCGATCCTCACGGTGGAAGACCACCACATCGTGGGCGGCTTCGGCGCGTGCGTCATCGAGGCCTGCGTGGATCACCGGCTGCCCACCGACAACATCCACCGTCTGGGCCTACCGGATCGCTGGATCTACCAGGGTTCGCGCAAGGAACAGCAGGCCGAGGCCGGCATCGACGCCGCCGCAATCAGCGCCAAGGCACTGGAGATTCTCGAAGAGCGGGTGGCCACGGCAACCCGTACCCGGCGTGAGGCGCGCGCGCGAAAGCTGAGCCTATTGCGCTAGCAGCTTCTCCTTCCGCCTGCGGCTCCAGCGCTTGATCACAGCTTCCCGTTTCTGCGCCGCGGAACGGTCCCGGTGCTGCTCCTGCCAGACGAGTCGCACGGGACAGCGGGAAGCCGTGTAGCGTGCGCCCTTGCCTCCGTTGTGTTGCTCCACTCGCCGCGTGATGTCGGTGGTCACGCCCGTGTAGAGCGTGCCGTCCGCACAGCGCACGACGTAGCAGTAGTACATTGCTTTCCGCGTCCCTCGGGCCTAAATTGGCCGCAAGTCGTCATTCTCTCACTCTCGTGATTCGGAAGGAACCCGTCATGTTCAGACTCTCGATTCTCGCCGCGATCGTCGTCGTTCTGCTGACCGGCGCCGCCATGTACCACTCGGGACCGTCCATTCAGGCCGCAAGTTCGAAGACCCCGTACCAATCCCTCCCGGATGACGTGATCTTCGTGATGCACGCCGACATCCGGGCTCTCGTGGACTCCGAGCTGTATCAGTCTGTGAGCCATCGGTTCGGTGAGAACCCGCTGCCCGTCAACGCGCAGTACCGTGAGTTCGTCGAGGCCACCGGGTTCCACTTCGAGACCGATCTTGCGTCCGTCACCCTCGGGGTGAGCGGAGATCTGGCAGACGACTCTCCGTCGTTCTACATGCTGCTCAAAGGAGAGTTCGATCGCGAGAAGATTGACGCCTTCATCCGCAACAGCGGCGAGTACGAACAGCAACAGCTCGACGGCCTGGTGGCCTTCGTGGGGCAAGCCGCGGCGGCCGGCCAGGAGATCAGCGCGGCGATAGCCTGGCTCGACGACGACACGCTGTTGGTCACTTCCTCATCGGACCTCGGCAAGCTGGTCCGCTCGATCGACGGCCGCGCGCCGAATGCCGCGGACTCGGTGTTGGGCCGGCTGCTGGCCGGGGCCGAGGGTCAGATTCAGCTGGCCATGGTCCTGCCCGAAGCCGAGGAACAGGACCCGGGCGAGACCCCGCTTCCGTCCATGGTGCAGAGCATCGTGGAGTCGGTGCGAAACAGTCCCCTGGGCCGGCTGGAGTCGATCATGGTCACCCTGAACGCCGGGTCGGGGCTCGACCTCTCGGTCAAGGCCGAGGCGAATACGCCGGAGGACGGCACCGCCGTGTACGAGATGCTCAACGGCTATCTGGCGATGGGCCGGATGATGGCCGCTGAAAACCCGCAGTTCGGCCTCTTTCTCGACCGCCTGGAGCTGCAGCGAAATGAAGCGGTCGTGAGCCTCGGAGTCTCGATGACCGGTGACGAGATCCGCGCGGCCATGGAGCAAAACCAGCCCCAGGCCGTCGCAGCAGAGCCCGCCGGAAGCTGATTCGGGCACGCATCCCGGTTGCAACGCAACCGCGCTTTTCGGCTAGGGTGCCTGTTTTTCGATCTCCTCGAGTCGATCCGACTGGCCGCGCAGCTCATCGCGCAGGCGCTCGATCTCTGCGGCCAGTTCCCCGACGGTCTTGCCACTCGACCTGGACGCCGAGATGTCCCGGATCGCGCGCCGCGCCTCGCGTCTGAGGCGCGAGTCGGGCTCGACCTTGGCCGAGCGCGAGAGCGGCTCCAGCGCCTCCTCGGCGTGCAGCGCGGCGAGCGCCTGCATCACCTCCTGGCGGGCGAAGATGTTGGGATCATCCAGCAGCAGCAGCAGGTCGCGGATCGTCCGCTCGCGCTGCGGCCCCTCGCCGACCGTCAGCTTCGCCAGGGCCGCGATGGCCGCGGTTCGCGCCCGGCGGGGCTTGCCGGGCGCTGTCCACTCCCGGACGGTGTCCAGCCCCTCCTCGCCGCCGATCTCGGCCAGGGCTTCGAGGGCAGCCACTCGAATCCTCTCGCGGTGGGAATCGACACCCAGCGCGCGCAGCGCGGTCTCCCGAGCCTCGGGGGCCCCGATCCGCGCCAGAGAGAGTACCGCGGCCGCGTAGGTCCCGTAGGCCCGCTCCGAGGCCACGACCCGCCGCAGGGCTCGCGCCGCCTCGGCGTCGTCCCGGAATTGCCCCAGAGCCTTGGCCGCCGCGGTGCGCACCCGGGCGTCGGGGTCCCCCAGCGCATGCTTCAGGGCCGAGCGCGCCCCCGGACCCCGCACTCGTCCCAGCGCCTTGGCGGCCTCGATGCGCACGCCGTAGAAGCTGTCCCGGTCCAGCGCTTCCGCCAGACCATCGATCGCCGGCCCCCGGGGAGCCCGCTCGGCCAGGTCGCGCGCGGCAAAGATGCGCCCGGTCACCACGGGGTCCCGACGCAGGGCGCGCAGTATCTCCGCGACCGGCCGTTCGAAGTCGAGCTCGCACAGCACACGAAAGTTCGGATCGAATCGCACCAGCAGCGGCTCGGACTCCAAGCGCAGCGTGATGTCGTGAGCGGCGCGTTCGACCGACAACCGGTGATGCACGGTCCCGTCGGCGGTGTCCACGGCGATTTGCAGCGGAAGCGCGAACAGCGGCGTGAGCTCGTCCACTTGCTGCACCTGTTCGACGTGCAGTGTCAGGATCATCGCGTCCGCATCCCACTCCTTGCTGACCTTGAATTCAGGATGGCCCCCGTGCCTCAGCCACTGGTCGAAGAAGCGCTCGAGGTTGACCCCCGTCGCCTCGGCGATCGACCGCCGCAGGTCCACGGTCTCCACGACCTGCCCCCGGTGGCTCCGCGTGTAGTGCGCGATGGCCTTGAAGAAGGCATCGTCGCCCAGCACGCCCCGGATCATGTGCAGCACCCACGCACCCTTGGGGTAGAGGTGGGAGTCGAACAGATCGAACGGGTCGGTGTAGCGATGCTCGACGATGGCCCGGCGATACTCGTCCCGGTCCTCCTCGAGATAGGATTCGCGAGCCCCGAGCATGCGGTACAGGAATTCGTCGGTCCCCGCCGAGTGCTCCCACCACAGCTTCTCCCAGTAGGTGGCGAAGCCCTCGTTGAGCCAGGCGTGGGACCAGTCGGCGCAGGTCAGCAAGTCGCCGTACCACTGGTGCGCCGCTTCGTGAGCCACGAGGCCCCAGCTGTCGAACTCCAGGGCCGCTCGCTCGTCGTGCAGCGTCTCCGCGGACTGGGTCGTGGCGCTGATGTTCTCCATCCCGCCGTAGATGAAGTCGATGGCACAGGTCTGGGCGTACTTCGCATAGGGGTAGCGCACGCCGGTTTTTTCCGAGAAGAACCGGAGCATGTCCGGTGTGGGCCCGAACGAGCGCAGGGCCGTCTCCTCACCGGTTCCCGGAGGCACGAGGTATTCGATGGGAATGCCGTCGAAGTCGTCCGTGTACTTCTCGAAGCGTCCCGCGATGACCGAGACGAGGTAGACGACGTGCGGCGTGTCCATGCGGTAGTGAAACGTCCGCGTCCGCGCGTCCCGATCCTGCGTTACCTCCAGCAGTTCCCCGTTGCCCATCGCCGTCCAGTCCTCGGGAACCGTGTAGATCTCCTCGGAGGTCGCCCGGTCGTTGGGATAGTCGAACGACGGAAACCAGTAGCGGTTGTCTTCCGCCTCGCCCTGGGACCAGACCTGAGCCTGCTTGTCGGGGTTGGCCTCGTCGGGGCCGACGAAGTACAGCCCGCTGCGGGGACGCGCGGCGTGACGGACCTCGACCGTGATCGTCTCGTCGGCGTCGTACTCTCGCGGCAGCTCGATACGCAGCTTCCCGTCGTCGTGGCGAAAGGCCAACCGCTCGGAGCCCTCGACCAGGTCGAGCGTGACCTCGTCGATCTCCATCGGCCCGGCATCCAGCTCCAGCACCGAGAGCCCGTCGTACAGCGGGCTCAGCGTGATGGAGGTCGTGCCGCGCACCTCCGAGTTCGGAGGATCGAACGCCAGCTCCAGGCGGTAGTGCAGCACGTCCACCGTTCGGTCTCGGCCGTAGTGCTCGGTGGAGAGTGTGTCGCCGAACGGCTTGCGGTCGCCGGCCTGCGATACGGAGGCGAAGATCAGCAGTGCGAGCGCGACCGAGTGGCCCGAGAAAGCAGAAACCACACCAGACCTCCCGGGGCGACCCACGTTCTCACCCCTGCCAAACACGCTAAGATACCAGAGTACGGCCCGACTCCACGGTGCCCGCAGGCACCCGCCGAACAGGGGAGAAAAGATGTCCACAGAAACCGAGGATCTCGACGGGATCTCCGTCATCCGGGGCAGCCGGACCTGCCGCGACTGGAACGGCATCCAGTACAAGCTGGGGATGTCGTCCAGGAATGTCGGGTCGACGAAGCTCTCCATGAACGTGGCGACGATCCCGCCGAAGGGCGTGGCCCGGGCGCACATCCACGTCGGATTCGAGCTGATGCTCTACATCCTGCAGGGGCGGGTGCGGCACGAGTACGGTCCCGGGCTGCGGAAGTCCGTCGAGAACGCGGCCGGCGATTTCATCTACATCGAGCCCGGAATACCCCACGAGGTGTTCAATCTCAGCGACACGGAGCCGGTGATGGCGGTCGTGGCACGGTCCGACGCCGACGAGTGGGAAAACATCGTCTCGTACGACCGCAACAGCGAATAGAGCCATGCGATACAGATCCATTCTCGCACTGTTGTTGCTGATCGCGCTGCCGGGATTCGGCGTGGCCTCCGAATCGCCGGAGCCGCATCGCGAGCTGGCGGAACTGGCCGAGACATTCTCCAGGCAGTTTCTCGACGGGCAGCACGAACAGAACCTCGAGCTGATGACGGACCAGATGCGCGCGGCCTCGGGGCCCGAGCCCTCGGAGAAAATTCGCAAATCGCTCGGGGCCCAGCACGGCGCCCTGAGCGAGATCGGCAGCGCCTACTTCCAGGACCAGGCCCAGGCCTACCTGCGTTTCCGCGTGCCGATCCACTTCGAGCACCAGTCGATCGATTTCATGGTCATCTTCGACCTCCAGGACAAGCTCGCAGGTTTCTTCCTCATGCCCTACTCCGGACCGCCCAGGCCCGGAGAGCCCGCGCCGGGCGAGGAGATCGAGGTCCGGATCGGCGAGGGAGACCGCGCGCTCCCGGGCACGATCGCGCTTCCCGAGGGGCCGGGGCCGTTTCCCGCTGTGGTTCTGATCCACGGCTCGGGAGCGTTGGATCGGGACGAGACGATCGGCCCGAACAAGCCGTTCCGCGATCTGGCGTGGGGTCTGGCCGAGCAGGGGATCGCCAGCCTGCGCTACGACAAGCGCTCGTACGCGCGCCCCGAGACGCTGCTCGTCCTCGGCGCTGCGCTCACCGTTCGCGAGGCCGTCATCGACGATGCGCGTCTGGCGCTGGCGTTGCTTCGGGAGCGGGACGAGATCGACGGGTCGCGGGTGTTTCTCGTGGGCCACAGTCTGGGGGGAACGCTGCTCCCGCGTATCGCAGCGGTGGATCCCGCTCCCGCGGGCATGATCTCGCTGGCCGGAGCGACCCTGCCGTTGCCCGAGAAGCACTACACCCAGTCGGTGTACATCGTGTCACTCGACGGAAGCGTTTCGCCGGAGGAACAACAGCAAGTCGATTTCATCCACGGCGAGGTGCGGTCGATCCGGGCGGCGCTCGACGGAAAGGGCCCGGCGCCGGCGGGCAAGCCGCTGGGCTACCCGATCGGCTTCTACCGGGACCTCGAGCAGCACGACCCCCCGGCGGAGGCCGCCGAGCTGGGGTTGCCGATCCTGGTGCTGCAGGGTAAGCGCGACTACCAGGTGACGATGCAGGACTTCGAGCTCTGGCAGAGGGCTCTGGCCGGCAAGCCCTTCGCATGCACCGTGGTCTACGACGAGCTCGACCACCTCTTCCGCGCCGGCAGTGGACCGTCCAGACCGGAGGACTACTTCGAGCACCAGGCACCCGTCGCCTCGCAACTCATCGACGACATGGCGAACTGGATCAAGCAGGGAAAGTGTCCAGACTACCGCTCCGGAAAGGGCCGACAATCCTGAAAGCCTGTCCCTGGCTTCACAAAACCGCTGTTGGGAGTGGTCCGACCCCGTACCTTGTTTGTAAGAGGTAGAGATCCCATCGGGGATCCGGGGCCCATTCGGAGACTCCATGAGGCCGTTCGTTCTTGCGGCGTCGGTGCTGCTGCTTTCCGGTGAGTTGTCGGCGTTCGAGCCGACACAGCCGTTCCACGTGCCCAATGCGGTGCTGGTCAACATCTCCGAGGCGGATCTCAATCGAATCGTGCGGGATGCGTTCCGCGAGAGCGTCGGCCCGAGCATCGAGCGTGTGAGCTCCGACCTGTCGCGCGGCATTCGGGATCTGCAGTACGCGGCGCGTTTTTCGGAGCCGGTTCTCGCGCTCGATACCGAAGGAGGCATGACCGTCGATCTGGATCTGCTCGAGGCCGAGCTGCGGATCGGCAGACTCGAGCACAAGTTCATGCGCAGAATGGCGAGCTGTGACGGAGCGGGGATCAACGTGGACCCCGAGCGGCCCCTCGAGGTCGCGCTGCGGATGCGCTTCGAGATCAACGACCACGACCTGCACATCGTCCCGGAGAGCGTGACCATCGAGAATACCAAGGGCATCCGATTGGTGAAGCCCACGAGCTGCCGCAACACGTGGCTGCCGAAGTGGCTCGTGTGGTGGATCGGCAAGGGCCAGCTGCGTCGCAAGATCGACAACCTCGACGAGCTGATGCTGGCCAAGGCCCGCGAGAGCGCCGCCGAGCTGAACGAGGAAAGCGGGTTTCTGACGAAACACTGGAGCATCGAAGCTCGAGACGGTTCCACGGCGACCTCGAACTTCTATCTGTATCCGCAGCGGGTCGACACCAGCCACGGGTCGCTGCTGATAGGCTTCGCGGGCTCCACGACGCAGTTGGAGGAGGCGACCCAGAGCATGCCGGACTGGGTGGCCGCCGAGTCCCAGCGCTCCTACCTCGGCGTGTCCGAGTCCTTTCTCAACGTCGCGATTCGGGCCGCCATCGGCCGGCTGCGAACCGAGCCGCGCCAGCTCAGCAGCGGGGTGTCGAAACTGCTCCGGGGCAGCGCCGCCCGCTCCCTGATCCCCGGCCTACGAGACGTGGAATCTCCCGAGAACCTGCGGGTCGGCCTGGTGTTTCACAGCCCGCCGAGGATCGAATTCGAGGTGCTCGAGGCGGCGGCGGATCAGACGGCGACGGATGCCGTGCCGAATCGCGCGCTGATACGGATTCACCTGTCCGGCGCGGAGCTGACGCTCTGGGAGTCCGACGAGTTTCTGGGCGCCCTCGAGATCGAATCGGCCAGACTGGCCGTCGCACCGTACCTGAACCTGCTGGGGGGGATATCGTTCGACATCGTCGAGAACGCGTGGCTGCTCTCGTCTCGAGGCATGGAATTCGACGAGGAGACTCTCGCGGCCACGTTCCAGGAGCTGTTCTTCGGCGAGGTGTTCGAGACGAGTTACGAACCGGTCGCCCAGCGATCGTTCGACCTCGGCGAGACGAAGTTCCAACCCCGGTACTTCAGTCTCCTCGGCCAGCACCTGGTGATCGGACTGACCGAGTTCTAGTGCTCCGAGTCAAGAGCTCGGCCCGCGGCGGGCCCAACTCCCACGCGAACAGATAGCCCTCGCGCGTGACCGCGACCAGCTCGGGGCGACCGTCTCCGTCCAGATCGCCGATCCCCGGCGCCGAGAAGACCCATCCGCCGGTGAACTTCGGAAAGCCGGCGGCCTCGCCCCCCGAACGGGCGAAGGCGTGCAGCAGGTATCCGCCGCTGCCCATCAGGATCTCCGCCG
>Ga0114949_10001717_pt1 | contig 13400 bp, 11 predicted proteins | sample N074metaG_FD_83505 | JGI IMG/M metagenome (GOLD analysis project Ga0114949, IMG submission 83505) | Deep subsurface microbial communities from Kermadec Trench to uncover new lineages of life (NeLLi) - N074 metaG | ecosystem: Environmental > Aquatic > Marine > Ocean trench > Sediment | place... | reverse complement strand
GTGGGCGCGAGTTTGGCTTTTACCTGGCATCTTCGCCGCCCCGAAGCAGAATAAACCTATGTAAGCGGCGAGTTTTCCCAGCAGGGGACTGGCACGAAAGTTCGGCTCGTTCACTCTGGCTGGGAAGCACAGGGCGATGACGGGGCCAGCAACCGCGAGCAATACAAATCGGGTTGGGACTATGTGTTGGCAGAATGCTATGGCGGCGAACTTGTGGCCTGAGCCCGATTTCAGGCCGGCGATCTGGATTTGTTGTACCGGAGCGACGACCAAAACGCGATGCCGATCAGCGCAACACCAATCAACCCGGTGATCAGTTCGGGAATGTGCCAAAGCGTTTGCGCAAACATTATTATAGAAAGAGCCAGGATCGAATAAAACGCTCCGTGCTCAAGGTAGCGCAAATGCGCCAGCGTTTTGTTTTCGACCAGCATGATCGTCATAGAGCGCACATACATGGCTCCAATCCCAAGACCGATCGCGATCAGAAAGATATTCTGTGTCAACGCAAACGCGCCGATCACGCCGTCGAATGAAAAGCTGGCGTCCAGAACCTCAAGATACAGAAACGCGCCCAACCCGCCGGCGCGCACAATTTGGGCGGTTTCGTTTTCACGATCAAGCACTTGGCCCAGAATCTCGACCCCGGTGAACACCACTAGCCCAAACAGGGCGGCGAAAAGAAACCGGCTGACTTCGTGTATCGGCAACATCGTCGCGACAACCAGCACGACGATTATGACCATTGTAATTTGCAGCCCACGGATACTTGCACAGCGTCTGAGCTGGCGTTCCAGTGCGCGGATCCAGTCAACTTCCTTGCCTTCGTCGATGAAATAATTCAACGCGACCATCATCAGAAACGATCCGCCAAACGCCGCCACGGACAGGTGCGCCTCTTGCATGATGTGCGCATAATCCAGCGGATGCGCCATCGCCAGCCGGATCGTTGCCAAAGGGCCAATTCCGGCGGCAATCGCCACCACTGCAAGCGGAAAAATGATTCGCATTCCAAACACGGCAATCAAAATGCCCCAGGTCAGGAACCGGCGCTGCCAGACCGGGGACATGGTTTTGAGCTTGTTGGCATTGACGATGGCATTGTCAAAAGACAACGAGATTTCCAGAATTGCCAATACAGTACCGATTATCAGAAATGTTACCGCGCCAGAAAAATTTTGGGTATACGTCCAGCCCAGCCAAAACGACAACATTAACCCAATAATCGTTGCAAATATCGGCCAACGAAAATACCGGACAGCGGTGGAGAACATGCGCAGTGCGCCTTCTGGCCTGGATAGCTCTCACCAAATAGCCTGCCCGCCCCCCGCCGACAAGGAGCGTGGCCAAATCGGTCGGGTGATGCCGCGTCAAATCAACCAGTTGCAAATGGTTCTCAATAGCAATACGTTTCACACAACTGATGGAGTGAAAAATGAATCGCTTGTTGCAGAGGTCTGTCCAGCGCCGGAAATTGCTCACCGGAGGTATCGCCCTAGCCGGCGGAACCGCAGTCACCAGTCTAGGTCGACACGGCGCTGCCAATGCTGAAACCCACACAATTACTGGCGCACATGCTGCGTATGCTGGCCAACACGGCGAAATGATTACCATCGGCGACGTGGGAACCGAGATCAACGGATTTGACCCGTCTGAAATATTGACCGACTGGGAAGTCGGTATCGTATCTCAGGATGACGCGGGAAATACCGTGCGCACTTTCGAGATCTTGGCCGAAGACCGCGAGATCGAAATCGCGCCCGGTGTCACCTTTCCGGCCTGGACATTCAACGGTCGCGTCCCAGGCCCGACGTTGCGCGCCACCGAAGGCGAAAAATTGCGCGTCGTTTTTCGCAACAATGGCTCGCACCCACATTCCATGCATTTTCACGGCATCCATGCGGCTGCCATGGACGGTTTGCGCGGCTCTGGCCTGATCGATCCAGGTGACGAATTTACCTATGAATTCACCGCAAAACCGTTCGGGTGTCACCTTTACCACTGCCATGCGTTTCCGTTGCGCGCCCACATGCACAAGGGCATGTACGGCGGTTTCATAGTTGATCCTGACCCCGCAAAACACACCGAGCACCGCGACGTCGCCTTGTCCCGCCAGCTTGGTACGTCAGAAAATGCGGACTGGCAGGAATTCATCATGGTGATGAACGGCTTTGACACCAATTTTGATGGTGAAAACGAGTTTTACATGATCAATACCGTGGCGCATCACTACATGAAGCACCCGATTTCAATCGATAAAAACCGGCCGGTGCGGATATACCTGATTAATGCCACCGAATTTGACCCGATCAACTCGTTCCATCTGCACGCGAATTTCTTTGATTATTATGACCACGGCACCACGCTGACGCCAACCCTGCGCACCGTTGACACGATCATGCAATGTCAGGCGCAGCGCGGGATTATAGAGTTTTCCTTCAAAGATCACGCGCCCGGAATGTATATGTTTCACGCCCACCAGTCCGAGTTTGCAGAGCTTGGTTGGATGTCGATGTTTGACGTGAAAGACGGGGCGTAGACGCATGAAATCTCAAGATAAAACATCCCAGCTGCCGCTGATTATTCTGATGTTGATGCCGCTGGTTTTGTTGGCGCTGGCTGCGGCCTGGGTGGTGACAAGCGATCCGCTAAGAGTATTCAACGCCAACACGCCGCCGATAGAAAACCTGACCTTTGAGCGGGTATACCTGGATGACACCGGCATTCACATGAAACTGCGCGCCGAAGGTTCGGAGCCGATGGTAATCGCGCAAGTTCAGGTCGATGATGCGTATTGGCGATTTATCCAGACCCCTGCCGGACCGATTGCGCGGCTGAACTCGGTCTGGATCGATATTGCCTATCCGTGGCGTGCTGGCGACGCCCATGTGATCGTGCTGGTCAGCAATTCCGGCGCAACGTTTGAACATGAGATTGAAGTGGCTCTGGCCGCGCCGTCTGGGCAGGTCGGGCAGCTCCGTTCTCAGGCCGCGTTGGGTGGATTTGTCGGAATCTTGCCGGTGTCCATTGGGTTGCTGTTCTTTCCTTTGCTGGTGCGGCTGCAAAAAAATGGCATGCGATTGGTGCTGTCGCTGACCATCGGAATGCTGGCGTTCTTGTTGGTTGACCTGCTGGAGGATGCATTTGAGTTTGCCCACGCGGCGGCGGCGGCGTTTCAGGGGCCGGTCATGGTGCTGATGATCGCCACAGTGGTCTGTTTTGGTCTGATTGCCATTGGCCGGCGCGACGGCACCCCCAGCGGTCTGGCGCTGGCCACTTTCATTGCTCTGGGAATCGGACTGCACAATTTCGGCGAGGGTCTGGCCATCGGCGCGGCAATTGCCGCTGGGGCCACCAGCCTTGGTGCGTTTCTGATCCTTGGATTCACCATTCACAACGTCACCGAAGGCATCGCGATTGCGGCGCCTTTGGTGCGCAGCCGCCCGCCTTTATTGACGTTTGTAGGTCTGGCGTTGCTTGCCGGCGCCCCGGCGATTGCCGGTATCTGGCTTGGCAGCTACGCAATCGCCCCGCAATGGGCGGCGCTGGCGTTGGCGATCGGGGCCGGTGCGATCCTGCAGGTCATTTATGAGGTCGGTGCGCTGGTTCTGCGCGGCAAAGACAACGTCATGGACAATCTTGACCGCTATCTTCTGGGCGGCTTTACCATTGGCATTGCGTTCATGTATCTTACCGGGCTGGCGATCAAAATCTGAACCGCGGGGCGGTTATTCTTCAAAAAAAAGATCGAATTTTCGCAGAAAATTCGGGAACGATGCAGTTTCCTGCGCGTCTGCGCCATTTATCTGAATCTACCGATGTATCCTATATTGGCCCTGAAAATGTGTTCACGACCTAAAGCGACGCTTTTGCACCCAGACCCATGGAAAAACTTGCCTTTTCTTGCTCGGAAAACCATCTGAGCTTGTCGCGCAGCTTTACCACTTCACCGATGATGATAATCGAGGGGCCCTGCATTTTAGCCGATTCTGCGATCTCGTGGATCGTTGCGATGGTGCCGACCGCAACCCTTTGGTCTGGCCGCGTGCCGTTTTCAATGATTGCAGCAGGGGTATCCGGGTCAGCGCCACGCAAGATAAATTGCTTGCTGAGGTCTTTCAAACTGCCCAACCCCATGTAGACCGCAACGGTTTGCGACGGGCGCAACAAAACATCCCAATCCAGACCTAAAACCCCTTCTTTTCCGTGTGCTGTTACAAATACGCACGCATGCGCATAGTCACGGTGTGTCAGCGGAATGCCTGCGTATGCCGAACAACCAGAGGCCGCGGTGATGCCGGGCACCACTTGAAACGAAATGCCGTTTTCGGCCAAAATTTCAATCTCTTCGCCGCCGCGCCCGAAAATGAATGGATCTCCGCCCTTTAGGCGCAGCACCCGTTTTCCTTGGCGGGCGAGCTTCACCATAAGCTGGCTGATGTCTTGCTGCGCCATGGTGTGCTGTTTGGGCAGTTTGCCCACATATATCCGTTCCGCATCGCGGCGCAGCAGTTCGATGATGTCATGCCCGACCAATCGGTCATAAAGCACCACATCGGCGCGCTGCATCAGGCGCAACGCACGAAACGTCAGCAGATCTGGATCACCGGGGCCTGCGCCAACAAGATAAACTTCGCCCTTGGAATGCGGTGCGTCATCACTTTTGCCTTGCAGTTCTGAAAGGATATGATCTTCGGCCCCGCGTTTGTCACCGACCAGGAACATGTCGCCCGCCGGACCATCTATCATTCTCTCCCAGAACCGCCTTCGCAGCCGCGTGGATTTGATCTGCGCCAGCACTCGGTCGCGAAACTGACCCATGAATTCGGCCATCCGGCCATATGCCGGTGGCAATAGCGACTCGATGCGCGCGCGCAGGATGCGCGCGATTACCGGAGCAGTTCCGCCAGACGAGATTGCGACAACCAATGGCGAGCGGTCCACCACGGAAGGCGTAATAAAATCGCAATACTCGGCAACATCGGCAACGTTCAGTAGAACCCCTGCCAATTGGGCTGCTTCATGCAAGGCTTGGTCTCGTGTGGCGTCTTCGGATGCGCCATAGACAACAACGCTTCCCATTAAATCTTTTGGTTCTGCGGGACGGTCGAAATGGGTCAGATTTTGGTTTTCTGAAAGCTCGCGAAATTCGTCACAAAGTACAGGATCAAAAACATCCACCATGGCGCCCGCCGCCAACGCGCGTTCGGCGCGGCGTGCGGCAACCGTTCCGCCACCGTCAACGACGACCTTTTTACCCCGGATATCCAGGAAGATAGGAAGGTAATCCATCTGTCATTCCGCTTTCATGGTTCACGTACTTTCGCCATTCAGATCAGCCCATCTGATCATCAGTATTGCTAGTTTCCCGTCGTTACTCACGCCAGTGTCGACCAAAGTTAGCCGGCGACTTCCACACAAAATCAGGCGGACTTGCCCTTGAAGTCACGAATTAGCATGGACTTGTTGCATTTGCCCACCCGGGATGCTGTCGGACAGCGATCGATGCAACGCGATGGCAGTTAGTTTCGCGAAAGGCACGTTTGCTATAACTGTGCCTTTTCAAACAATATAACGCTGATATGGTGTCTGCGCGACGGCCAGCGCTTGGCGGTTCACAATATCTGCGGGTGACTGTTGGCCGCCTACAATCATCACAAAGTTCAGGAGAAATTATGCCCGGCAATCTGACACTTCAGGCTTTGAAAGCGGCAGTCAAGAACGGCGAGATCGACACCGTTCTGGTCTGCCTTGTTGACATGCAGGGCCGCCTGATGGGCAAACGGTTTCTTGCGCAGCACTTTGTGGACAGTGCCTGGGAAGAAACCCATGGCTGCAACTACCTGCTGGCTACGGACTTGGAAATGTTCACGGTCGAAGGCTATGCCTCGACCAGTTGGCAGGCGGGTTACGGCGATTATGTAATGAAGCCAGACCTGGCAACATTGCGCATGATACCCTGGCTGGATGGCACTGCGATGGTGCTTTGCGATGTGATGGATCATCATGGCGCAAAACCAGTTGCGCATTCGCCGCGAACAATCCTGCAGCGCCAGATCGAACGCCTTGCTGCCTTGGGCTATTCCGCCATCATGGCCACCGAGTTGGAGTTTTTTCTGTTCAAGAAAAGCTTCGACGACTTGGCGCGCGAAGGCTACCGCGACCTGACGCCAATCAGTGCCTACAACGAAGACTACCACATCTTGCAAACTACCAAGGAAGAAGAAGTGATGCGCCCGCTGCGCAACTTTCTGTACGCCGCAGGTATCCCGATTGAGAGTTCCAAGGGCGAAGCTGAGGCGGGGCAGGAAGAACTGAACATCCGCTATGGCGAGGCGCTGGAATGTGCGGACAATCATACCATCGCCAAACATGCGGCCAAAGAGATCGCCTGGCAAAATGGACACGCGGTAACGTTTCTGTCGAAGTGGCACAAAGACCGTGCCGGCAGCTCTTCGCATGTGCATCAATCACTGTGGAACAGTGCCGGTGAAAATGCATTTTTCGATGCTGGCGCCGAGTTCGGCATGTCCGAAACGATGCGCCGCTATATGGCTGGTCTGATCAGATATGCTCCTGAATACACAGTGTTTTTGGCTCCCTACATCAACAGTTACAAGCGTTTCCAGAAAGGCACATTTGCGCCCACCAAAACCGTCTGGTCGGTGGACAACCGAACCGCCGGGTTCCGTCTGTGTGGCGCTGGCTCCAAGTCTGTGCGGGTGGAATGCCGCATTGGCGGATCTGACCTGAACCCGTACCTGGCGCTGGCCGCACTGATCGCGGCAGGCATCGCCGGACTGGACGAAAAGCTGGAACTCGCCGCGCCCACCTCGGGCGATGTTTATGAAACCAAATCCGCCCCTGAAATCCCGCAGAACTTGCACGATGCGACTGAATCTCTGCGTGGCTCAGCAATGTTGCGCGCAGCTTTTGGGGACGACGTGATTGACCATTATGTGCGTGCCGCCGAATGGGAAATCGAAGAATTTGAGCGCGCTGTCACCGACTACGAGATTGCACGCGGATTTGAGAGAGCCTGACATATAGTTATTTAGTTACTATTGCAATAGTAATTAATAGTTAGTATGCTTAAAATTATACCTCAAAGGTGGCTTGTCATGGCTAAATACGCCCCGCTCGAAAATTACCTTGAAACTAACGGTAAAACCCATGTTCCTATGACATTCGCAGATATCGAATCCATCATCGGCGACAATCTCCCACAATCCGCTCGAAAACATCGGGCGTGGTGGAGCAACAACCCAAGTAACAGTGTTATTACCTATGCGTGGTTAAGCGCTGGTTATAAGACCGCACAAGTTGATATGGGCGGCGAAAAGCTTGTGTTTCTGCGCGCTGCGACCCTACCAACTGCGCCGCCGAAGTCATCGCCACATTTGCCAAACAGCGGCCCTGCCACGCACCCGTTGATCGGGGCCATGCGCGACACGGTGACCGTATCGGCGGGGGTTGACCTGACACAACCCACCGGCGTGAAGTGGGAAGCCGAGATCACATGAATTCGGCGCTTTTGCTTGACACCTGCGCCGTTATTTGGATTGCCAATGGCGACTTCATTGCTGCAGAAGCGCGAAAGGCCATGAACCTGGCGGCAAGTGAAAATCAATCCGTCCAGATCTCGCCGATCAGCGCGTGGGAAATCGGAATATTGGTTGCCCGGGGTCGCCTGTCGATTGCTGGTCGCCCGCAAAACTGGTATGCGCAAGTCATAGGAACGCCGGGTGTAGTCGCGGCGAGAATGCCAGAAGAATTACTGATTGAATCCTCATTCCTACCCGGCAACCCGCCCAGTGATCCCGCTGACCGGATCATCATTGCAACAGCACGTGAATTCGGGTTGCGCATCGTCACAAGAGACCGTCGAATATTGAATTATGCAAACGAGGGCCACACGCAGGCTTTGGAATGCTGAGAGGATCATTGTGACGAAAACCCTGAAATGCATCTCGCCGATCGACGGGTCATTATATGCCGAACGCGCGGCGCTGAGCTTTGAGCAGGCAACCGACGCCGTTGCCGTTGCAACAACTGCCCAGAAAGCCTGGGCCGCGCGGCCGCTGTCCGAGCGCATCGATTTAGTGCGCGCTGGCGTGGCGCGCATCGGCGAAATGAACGACGAGATCGTGCCGGAACTGGCGCATCAGATGGGCCGCCCGGTGCGTTATGGCGGTGAGTTCGGTGGCTTTGAGGAGCGCGCCAGTCATATGGCCGACATCGCCGCCGATGCTCTGGCCGACATCCAAATCAGCGACGACGCCCAATTTAGGCGCTACATCAAACGTGTTCCGCACGGGGTAGTGCTGGTGATTGCGCCCTGGAATTATCCGTACATGACGGCGATCAACACCGTCGCCCCAGCCCTGATCGCAGGCAATGCGGTGCTGTTGAAACACGCAACGCAGACCTTGCTGGTGGGCGAACGGATGGCGCGCGCGTTCCACGCAGCAGGCATCCCCGAAGACGTATTCCAGAACATCTTTCTAGATCACGACACCACGTCGGCGCTGATCGCGGCCAAATCGTTCGGATTTGTGAATTTTACCGGGTCGGTTGGCGGCGGACGCGCGATGGAGCGCGCTGCAGCAGGCACGTTTACCGGGATCGGCCTGGAATTGGGTGGCAAAGACCCCGCCTACGTCATGGACGATGCCGACCTGGATACAGCCGTTGACACGCTGATTGATGGGGCAATGTTCAATTCGGGCCAGTGTTGCTGCGGTATTGAGCGGATTTACGTCGCTGGAAACCACTATGACGAATTCCTGGAAAAGGCGGTGGCCATTGTTAGCGCCTACAAACTGGGCAATCCGCTTGATGCCGAAACAACCCTTGGCCCCATGGCGCATGTGCGTTTCGCTGAGGAAGTTCGCGCGCAGACAGCCGAGGCTGTTGCTTCAGGTGCCAAATCGCTTATTGATCCGGCGCTCTTTCCCGAAGATGACGGCGGGGCATATCTTATGCCGCAGATACTTGTGGACGTGGATCACAGCATGCGGGTGATGCGTGATGAAAGCTTTGGCCCCGTTGTTGGCATCATGAAAGTCAGCGACGATGCCGAGGCCACTGCGCTGATGAATGACAGCCAGTTTGGCTTGACCGCCTCGCTTTGGACCGCGGATACCGCGCGCGCGGAATCTGTCGCTGACAAGCTCGAAACCGGCACAGTTTTCATGAACCGCTGCGATTACCTCGATCCGGCATTGTGTTGGACCGGATGCAAGGATACAGGGCGCGGCGGTGGCCTGTCGGTTATCGGCTATCACAATCTTACGCGCCCTAAATCTTACCATTTGAAAAAGGCCTGAGCCATGACACTCACCGCAAACTGGTCCTACCCAACTGCTATCCGTTTTGGCGCCGGGCGTATTTCTGAAATTGCCGATGCGTGCGCTTCGGCGGGCATCAAAAACCCGCTTCTGGTCACTGACAAAGGCCTGGCCGGGCTGCCCATCACGCTGGCCACGCTTGATCTGCTGGACGCAGCAGGACTGGGCCGCGCGATTTTCGCTGATGTCGATCCAAATCCGAATGAGTTTAATATGGAAGCCGGTATTGCCGCGTTCCGCACCGGTCGGCACGACGGGGTGATCGCTTTTGGTGGCGGCTCGGGGCTGGACCTTGGCAAGATGGTTGCCTTCATGACCGCTCAGACTCGTCCGGTTTGGGACTTCGAGGATGTGGGTGACTGGTGGACGCGCGCCAACGCAGAAGGCATTGCGCCGATCGTCGCTGTGCCTACAACCGCTGGAACTGGCTCAGAAGTAGGGCGCGCCAGCGTTATCACTAACAGTCAGACACATGTAAAAAAGATCATCTTTCATCCAAAGGTCTTGCCCACGGTCGTGATCGCCGATCCTGAACTCACTATTGGCATGCCCAAAATGATCACCGTCGGCACCGGCATGGATGCCTTCGCCCACTGTCTGGAAGCATATTCGTCCACTTTCTTTCACCCGATGAGCCAGGGCATAGCGCTGGAAGGCATGCGCCTGGTCAAAGAATATCTGCCGCGCGCCGTCGCGGATGGTTCGGACATCGAGGCGCGCGCGCAGATGATGGCCGCCGCAGCCATGGGGGCGACTGCGTTTCAAAAGGGTCTGGGCGCGGTGCACGCGTTGTCGCACCCAGTGGGCGCGCTGTACAACACCCATCACGGCCTGACCAATGCTGTCGTCATTCCGGCGGTTCTGACTATGAACCGTCCCGCCATCGAGGATCGGATCAGTGCGGCGGCCAGCTATCTTGGCATCAGCGGCGGCTTTGACGGGTTTTATGATTTTGTGCAGGAATTGCGCGCCGATCTCGGCGTTCCCGACAAGCTGCGCGACCTTGGCGTCGGCACTGACCGGATAGACGAGATGACCAAAATGGCGCTGGCAGACCCGACATCGGGTGGAAATCCGGTAAAAATGACTCCCAAAAACACCAAATCGTTGTTTTTGGACATTATTTGATCAGATTTCTGTTTTAATTTTTGCGCGAATCATGTGCTGATGTCGACCCAATAGGATTGCCATTTCCCGGTCTGTGCAGGAGACTTGTCTTGTCCGAACGCCGAAAAATGCTGTTCATCATAATCGACCAACTGCGGGCCGATTGTGTCTCTGGGGCTCTAGCTGAACACGTCAAGTTGACGAATATAAGCGCGTTCCGGCAAGATGCGGTGACGTTCACGCAGCATTTCTCGGTCACCAATCCTTGCGGCCCGGCGCGCGCCAGTATTCTGACCGGCAAATATGCGATGAACCACCGTTCGATCCGGAACGGAACACCAATGTCCGATGGCATGCCAAATATGGCGCGAGAGATGCGCAAGTCGGGCTATGACCCGGTTTTGTTCGGCTACACCGACACCAGCATTGACCCACGCACACGCCACCCGAATGATCCCGACCTGAAGACCGAGGAAAGTGTCTTGCCGGATTTCAAGGAAGTTCTTGAAATGCGGTATTTGCAAAGCTACCCATGGCGGGCTTATCTTAAGTCCAAAGGCTATGACATTCCGGACTACTCTAGGTTCCATGACCCGATTTCGCCGAATCCGAAGCGGCCGGCACGCGCAGACGATCCACCATTTTTCAAAGCCAAAGACAGTGACACCGCGTTTCTGACGGATTCCGTTATTAATTACCTTTCTGTTCGCACCGACGAGAACTGGTTTGCGATGGCGACGTACCTGCGTCCGCACCCGCCGCTGGTGGCGCCCAAGCCCTATAACCGTATGTACAAGGGCTCAAAATTACCCTTGCCGGAACGGATGGAAACACCTGAGCAGGAATCTGCGGTGCATCCGTTTATTGCGGGCGCGATAGATAGCCCGCCAATGCAGAAAATTATCCGCGGCGACGGCGTGCTGGTGGACAGCAAAAACGACAAAGATGTGCAAATGCTTCGGGCGATTTATCTGGGGCTGGCGACTGAGGTAGATACTCATATCGGGCGGATCATCGCATTTCTGAAAGAAACCGATCAATATGACCAAACACTGATTGTCCTGACCGCAGATCACGGTGAAATGCTGGGCGACCATCACATGTGGGGCAAGCAACATGTCTATGATCCAGCGTTCCGGGCGCCGCTGATAATTCGAGACCCTGAAAATCCGGCGCAGCACGGGACATCGGTGACGTCATTGACCGAGTCAATTGACGTAACGCCGACCATTCTGGATCTGATGGGCCGCCAGGTACCCGACAGCATGGATGGGCGGTCACTGCGACCGTTTCTTGAAGGAAAACAACCAGATAAATGGAAAGATTGCGTGCATCTGGAACTCGATTTCGGTCAACCAAATGAGCCGACTGCGGCGCAAAAGGCAACCGGGCTGGACCTTAAGGAATGCAATTTTGTCATTCTGCGCGAGCAGCGGTTCAAACTGGTTCATTTTAACGGCGGGTTGCCGCCGCTGTTGTTTGATTTGGATAATGATCCGTTCGAAATGCAAAACCTCGCTGACGATCCGGCCCATGCAGGGACCCTTATGCGCCTGACACAAAAACTACTCAGTCATCGCATGAAACACGCCGATCACACGCTTTCTGGGCTCAGGGTTACTGAAAACGGCGTGGTCGGGCAGAAAGTCGAACAACGCGTTTAGGGCCTGTACGGAACCGATGAGCGCAACAGTTAACGGCGAATAATCCTCAATGTTGCGCAGTTCATGAAATGGGACTCACGGGATGGACCTCGTTATCCAATAATTTCCCGATTGTTATTATGCCGAGATCTTTTCCTCGATTAACTCTTCCCAGCGGTGGCACGCCACGTCGTGTTCTTTGCCAGACTTCTCCAATTTCGGCTCTACCTTGCGACAGATATCGATTGCAAATGGACAGCGCGTCTGGAATTTGCACCCTGGGGGCGGATTGGTGGGTGACGGGATTTCGCCTTCCAGCTTTTGCGCCTTGCCGCGGTCATCGGGATCCAGCGATGGGATCGCAGACAGAAGCGCCTTGGTGTACGGATGGCGCGGCGCAAAAAACAGCTCGCGCGTGGGTGCGGTTTCAACCAGCCGCCCCAGATACATAACGGCTACATGGTCACAGATATGAGCGACCACGCTCAGGTCATGGCTGATGAAAAGGAAGGTCAGCCCCATTTCCTGCTGAATGGATTTCAGCAAGTTCAAAACATCGGCCTGAATGGAGACATCCAAAGCCGCGACGCTTTCATCGGCCACAACGAACCGCGGCGCTGACACTAACGCACGCGCAATCGAAATTCGCTGGCGCTGGCCACCGGAAAACGCATGTGGAAAACGGCGCAAGTGTTCGAGGTTCAGACGACACTTCGTCGCAATTTCGCGCACGCGCTCGTCGGTTTCTGCCTTTGTCTTGGTGATGCCCATAACCTCAAGAGGTTCGGCAATGATGTCGCGCACCGTCATTCGCGGACTAAGCGCGGCATACGGGTCTTGAAAAATCAGCTGTGCGCGACTTCGATAGTCCTTCAGCTCTTTGTCCTTGATGGTGGTCAGATCATATTGAACCTCGCCGTCATCGTAATTAATGGTCCCTCGGGTTATCGGAGCTGCGCGCAGCAGTGCCCGCCCGAGCGTGGTCTTGCCCGACCCGGACTCGCCAACGAGACCAAAGAAATTGCGCTTATCTATGTCGATATTCACGCCTTCTACAGCGCGGACCACAGGTTTGGGGCCAAACAGCCCGCCGCCGCGCAGCGGATAGTGGACCGAAAGGTCGCGGGTAGATATCAGTGGCTTGTCGCTCATGTGGTATCTCCCGCTTGTGTGTGCAGGTGGCAGGCCACCCGGTGCACGTCATCCAACTGGGTGAACTGAGGCACCTCGACCGCGCATCGCCCGGCGATCACGTCGCCGCAGCGCGTGTTGAACACGCAGCCGGGCGGGCGTTCCAGGG
>Ga0114949_10001716_pt1 | contig 13403 bp, 11 predicted proteins | sample N074metaG_FD_83505 | JGI IMG/M metagenome (GOLD analysis project Ga0114949, IMG submission 83505) | Deep subsurface microbial communities from Kermadec Trench to uncover new lineages of life (NeLLi) - N074 metaG | ecosystem: Environmental > Aquatic > Marine > Ocean trench > Sediment | place... | reverse complement strand
CGGAAATCGGCGATGCTTTTGGAGGCAGGGACCATACAACCGTAATGTATGCTTGTCGTAAAATCGAGGAATTGTGTGATACCGACGGCAGGATTCGCGAAGACAGGGCCAAGCTCGTGCGCCTACTGACTGCGTGAACTGGTTTTGATCGAAAATTGCTAAAATGAATTAGCATGTGTGCAATCACGGCACAAGTTGTGGATAAGTACTGACCACAAAAACCGACCGTTTTTATCCACAGATTATGTACAGCTTGCAGCACAGGTTATACCTTTTTTTTATAATTAACAAGTTGATTTATAAATAGATTTAATGGTTTTACCCTTATCCACAAAGCTTACTACTACTACTGTTTTTAATAAGTATATTAATAATTATTGAAAGGATACCGGTCATGAAATTCAGTACTCAACGAGAGGTTTTATTACAACCTTTGAGCCAGGTCATCGGTGTTGTTGAGCGACGACAGACTCTACCTGTGCTCGCTAACTTCCTTATTTCCGCTGTTGGCAATCGTTTATCGGTTACCGGAACGGATATGGAAGTGGAATTGGTTGCTTCAGTGAAGGCAGATATTTCACGCGAGGGAGACACCACCGTACCAGCAAGAAAGCTGGTTGATATCGTAAGAATGCTGCCCGAAGGAGCGAAAATTTCAATTAATCTGGACGAGGACAGACTGATCTTAACTTCGGCAAGAAGCCGCTATACCTTATCCACATTGCCGGCGTCTGAGTTTCCTGCTACTGACCAGGTTGAAACCTTAGAAACCGTTGAAATTCAAGAGGCTGCGTTAAAACGGTTGTTGGATAAAACCTCCTTTGCGATGGCTAATCAGGATGTTCGCTATTACCTGAACGGCCTGCTTTTCGAATTTCAGGACAGCTGTTTAAAAACTGTAGCCACTGACGGGCATCGTCTTGCAATTTGTGAGCTTGAAGAAGACCTGGGTGTGACGCAAAACAGGCAACTTATCGTACCGAGAAAGGGCGTATTAGAACTTTCAAGGATGCTTTCTGACAGCGATGAAATGGTCGAGCTGGCCTTGGGAAAAAACCACATTCGCCTGGTGAAAGGCAGTACCATTTTCACTTCAAAGTTGATCGACGGAAGGTTCCCGGATTACGGTGCTGTAATTCCCCTGGGTACGGATCGGCACATCATTCTTGACCGGGATGGTTTTACCCATGCATTGCAACGAGCTGCGATATTATCCAATGAAAAATACCGGGGAGTTCGCCTCGAGGCTGCTGGCAATTCAATCAAGATCATTGCTCACAATCCACAACATGAAGAAGCGGTGGAAGAACTGGAGGCAGAACTGAATTTTGACAAAGTTTCAATTGGATTCAATGTCACCTATCTGCTGGATGCATTGACCGCACTTGATGCTGATGCGATTACCCTGAAATTAAAGGATGCAAACAGCAGTTGCCTGATTACCGTTAAAGGCGATAATTCGAACCGGCATGTCGTGATGCCGCTCAAATTGTAAAAATCCCTTTGCAACCGATAACGAGAGGTGATCCAAAAGTCTTAATAAACCTTTGATAATCAATAAACTACAAATATCTAATTTCCGTAATTTGAAGTCTGTTTCGTTGCAACCGAGTCCTGAAATAAACTTTATCGTCGGTGACAATGGCGCCGGAAAAACAAGCATTCTCGAAGCAATAGTCGTATTATCCCGCGGCCGTTCCTTTCGAACCTCACAGGCCTCTGAACTGGTTGGACCGGTTAAGTCTACATTCAACGTATTTATAGAGACAAAACGCGATGGAGGAAAAAGTGACCGCCTGGGATTGGAACGATCCGGCAATCACTGGAAAGCGCGTAAGAATGGCCGAGATTTGGCGCAAATCAGTCAGTTGACCCGAAGTCTTCCGCTGGTATTGATGGAACCAAACAGCCATCTGTTGGTAAATGGTGCACCTGAAGTGCGCCGTAGGTTTCTCGATTGGGGCGTGTTTCACGTGGAACGTGAATTCCTTGAAGTATGGCGACGTTTTTCAAAAGCACTCAGGCAGCGGAATGCTGCGCTCAGGCGAGGAGAGATAGCTGTTGTTGAAAGTATTGATGAAATACTTTCTCCGCTGGGGTCACAGTTAAGTCAGTTTAGGGAGGTTTATAGCAAAACTATCGCAAGGGAAACACAAGCAATCGTTTCTGAACTCAATTCCGGATTGAGTGAAATTTCCCTTGAGTATCAAAATGGCTGGGGATCGGTACCGTATCACGAAGCTTTGTCAAATTGGCGCGCGAGGGACCTGGAAAGAGGCGCCACCAGCCAAGGGCCCCACCGGGCGGATTTGGTCATGATGAAGGGCAATGCTTTTGCCAGGGCTGTACTCTCGCGCGGCGAACAAAAAATTTTTTCATCCGCATTGTTGCTTGCACAGGCGAGATTCCTGAAATCTCGTGGAGAGTCACCGATCCTGTTACTTGACGATCTGGCGTCTGAATTTGACAGCAGGCATTGCAAAATGGTGTTAGAAAAATTCCTTGAAATAGACGGCCAGGTTTGGGTTACGGGTACCGGGGAGCCTGATTTTTCCGGTTCCTGCTCCGTGTTTCACGTGGAACACGGTACCTTGCGTGAAATGGTATAATAGACACTTGAAAATTCCCCGTGAAATCGTCTTTAATTGTGGGCACGTTAAACCGAATATTGCACGAAAATGACACAATGGATTTTGGCTCTGATCATCTTTTAAAACGGATGGATCCAACAGTTCCCTTGCCCACTGCGGATTCAGTTCTTATCAGAAATAATGGCGATATCTCAATAAGTTAACCTATATAGGGACTGAAAAGGCTATGGCTAAAGACGGCTACGATTCCTCCAACATCAAGGTACTGAAGGGCCTGGATGCCGTTCGTAAACGGCCCGGTATGTTTATTGGGGATACGGATGACGGAACTGGCTTGCATCACATGGTGTTCGAAGCCGTCGACAATTCCATCGATGAGGCACTGGCAGGCTACTGTGATGACATTCGGGTCACTATTCACGAGGACGATGCAATAAGTGTCGAGGACAACGGGCGTGGAATACCAGTCGATATTCATGAGGAAGAAGGAATCTCGGCCGCGGAAGTAATTATGACGGTGTTACATGCGGGGGGTAAATTTGACGATAATTCCTACAAAGTCTCTGGTGGTTTGCATGGCGTGGGTGTTTCAGTGGTTAATGCCCTGTCTGCAGAGCTACGGCTTAGAATAAAACGGGACGGGCATGTCTGGCGACAGACTTATCACATGGGGGTTCCGCAAGAACCCATAAAAATTACTGGTGATAGCGGGGAGACAGGGACATCGGTGTTTTTCCGCCCCAGTCTTGAAATATTCAATAATCCTGTATTTCACTACGACATACTGGCGAAGCGCCTGAGGGAGCTGAGTTTTTTAAATTCCGGTGTCCGGATTGAACTAAACGATGAGCGTAGTGGAAAGTCGGATGTGTTTGAATACAAAGGCGGAATCAAGGCTTTTGTGGAACATTTGGGGCGTAACAAGAACCCGCTTCACCCTACCGTTATGTACATGTCCGCAGAAAACAAAGGCACTTTAGTCGAAGCTGCCCTACAGTGGACAGACTCATACCAGGAAACGGTATTTTGTTTTACCAACAACATTCCACAAAAAGATGGTGGGGCACACCTTGCCGGTTTCCGGGCAGCGCTTACCCGCACCATCAACAACTACATAGAAGAATCGGGAATTGCGAAAAAGAACAAGGTTTCAACTACTGGTGACGATGCCAGGGAAGGTTTGATTGCGGTACTCTCGATAAAAGTTCCAGATCCCAAGTTTTCCTCCCAAACCAAAGACAAGCTGGTATCGTCAGAAGTAAAACCGGTGGTTGAATCGCTGGTAGGAAGCCGTTTGCGGGATTTTCTGCTGGAAAACCCTGCAGAAGCTAAAATCATTACCACCAAGGTAGTCGAGGCGGCGCGGGCACGTGATGCGGCGCGAAAAGCCCGGGAAATGACGCGCAGAAAGGGTGTTTTGGATATTGCGGGGCTTCCCGGAAAACTCGCAGATTGCCAGGAAAAGGACCCCGCCTTGTCAGAATTATTCCTGGTGGAGGGTGATTCCGCCGGTGGTTCGGCAAAACAGGGAAGAAATCGCAAAACCCAGGCAGTTTTACCGCTTAAAGGCAAAATACTTAACGTGGAGAAGGCCCGTTTCGACAAAATGTTGGCTTCGGCTGAGATAGGCACTCTTATTACTGCGTTGGGTTGTGGTATCGGCCGGGACGAGTTCGATCCGGACAAACTTAGATACCACACCATTATCATCATGACAGATGCGGACGTGGACGGTTCACACATAAGGACCCTGCTACTGACATTTTTCTACCGCCAGATGCCGGAATTGATAACCAGAGGCCACATCTACATTGGTCAGCCTCCTCTCTACAAGATCAAGCACGGCAAGCAGGAAAAATATCTCAAAGACGATATCGAATTGAATGATTATTTGTTGGCGCGGGCGCTTGATGATGCCAGTCTCATATTTGATCCGGATGCACCACCTCTGAGCGGTGAGGCGCTGGAACAGCTGATGCGTGATTTCCTGGCAGTTCATCTGACAAACCTTCGACTGGCAAAACGGCACGACGCTTTGTTTCTTGAACAACTTATTGATTCTCGTCGTTTTTCTACTGATTGGGACAAAAAAGATATATCCTCGTGGTGCGAGCAGATCGAGGCAAGGTTAAAACAACAAAGCACCACCAGCATTCAATATCAACTTGAAGTAATCAAGGGTGAAGAAGGCTATGACTTGCTTCTGAAGAAGTCCATTCATGGCGTAGTCGAAGAAAATCGGTTTACCCCTGACTTTTTCCTTGGCCCGGAATAACGGATTATTGGACAACTGGCTGATACGCTATATGGTCTGATCCAGCCTGATGCCTATGTAAGGCGCGGTAAATCAGAGAAGAAGGTTGCGTCTTTCCGGGAAGTTTACGAATGGCTGATGGCTGAAAGCCGCAAGGGCAGAAGCATACAACGATTTAAAGGTTTGGGTGAAATGAACCCGGAGCAACTCTGGGATACAACCGTCAATCCGGAAACCAGGCGCCTGTTACAGGTCACCGTCGAAGATGCGGTGGCCGCTGACGAAATCTTCACCACTCTGATGGGAGACGAAGTAGAGCCCCGGCGTGAATTTATCGAGAAAAACGCTATGTATGTGACCAATCTGGACATCTAGCCAACCGCTATATGGGACCGAATTTTTATCAACCTGAAGAATGGTCGCGCCGGCCACCATTCAGGACGTTTACAGAAGGGTTTTTAGCTCGGAGGCCAGCTTGTGCTTTTTATTAAGGTGGGTGGCGTGGATACCAAGTTCCCTGGCCACTTCGACAAATTTTTTGCTTGAACTGAACAGGTAACAATGATCGGTGTTTGCCGCGTAACGTTCCAGAATATCCTGGAGTGCTTGAATGCGATTTCGTTTCTGTGTCAGTAGTGAGCGCCGAACATAATAAACACCATCCAGAACCCCCCCCGCGTCCGCCAGACGTTCGTGAATACTTTCCGGCCCCAGGAGGGCGTCATCCGGGCCCCCATGTCTGGATGACCACTGGTCAGGTTGCGGTGCGGTAGCGAGCAGATGATAGCCTTGACGGGTGAAACGCGCCAGAATACGGAACAGACTGGTGTCGTGATTGCCATCGGCAAATTTAAGGATGTCATCTCGACTGATCAGCAATAGACGCTGTTTCTGCAACATATCAATTCAATACGGAAAGGTCCGCGATGCGGTCGAATAGGGCTTTTACGCGAAATAATAAAGCAAGACGGTTGGCTCTAAGCGCAGAATCTTCGTCCATGACCATGACCGAATCAAAAAAGTCATCTACCGGCCTTCGCAATCCGGCCAACAGCTCCAAGCTGGCTGCATAATTGGCGCCTTCAAGCAGGGGCCCCAGTTGTTTTTCAAGCCTGATAATTTCACTGAAAAGACAACGTTCTTCGTCTAAAATAAATCTATCAGCGTCGATCACCTTCGAAATGACCTCTTCAGATTTGCGTAAGATATTACCGATTCGCTTGTTCGCTGCAGCCAGGCTGGCGGCGGCTTCCTTGCCCATAAAACCATCCAGCGCCCGCAGTCGGCTGTCCAGATCAGGCAAAGTGTCCCAGTCAGATGAAACGACTGCATTGATTAGTTCAGCGGCGAATCCCCGATCACGGTAGTGGTTTTTGGCTCTTTCCACGATGAAGTCCCTGATTTCGACCAGCAGTGCCGGATCAATAGACAATTGCGGTGAGAGTTCATTGGCGGTGAGCGCCAGTAAGTGCTTCAGAGAGAGGTCCAGCCGGGATTGGAGTAGGATCCGCACCAGGCCAAGTGACGCTCTGCGCAAAGCAAACGGATCTTTGTTCCCGCTGGGCCGCAATCCTGCCGCAAATATGCCTACCAGTGTATCCAGCCGGTCTGCTATGCCAACGACTTGACCGGTAAGCGAGGAGGGGATCTTGTCACCTGCAAAACGGGGTAAATAATGTTCTTCGATGGCAGCCGCGACGGCCGGGTCTTCCCCGGACGCCAGAGCGTAGTGGTGGCCGATAACGCCCTGCAGCTCCGGAAATTCCCCGACCATCTGGCTCATGAGATCACACTTGGACAAGGAGGCTGCGCGTTCTGCGTGAATAGAGTTAAAGGAAAGTGTTTCAGCTATCTTCTTTGATATCGCTGAGATTCTTCTGGATTTGTCTCCAATTGTTCCGATCTTCTGTTGAAAAACAACCTGATCCAGACTGCCAACAAACGATTCTAGCGTTTGTTTCATGTCCTGTTGCAGAAAAAACCTGGCATCCGCCAGACGTGGACGAATGACTCGTTCATAACCTTCGCGAACTGATGGTAAATGTTCGCTGTCAAGGTTTGAAACAGCGACGAATCGATTGGAAATTTTTCCGTAGTCAGTCGCTTCCATGACCGGGAAGAACTTTTGGTGGTCCTGCATGCTGGCGATCAATACAGCATGGGGCACGGCCAGGAACTCTTCGTCAAAGGCGCAGCCAACAGCAACCGGCCACTCGACAAGATTATTCACTTCATCCAGCAGGCCAGGGTCGATGTGGACATTTTCATCGGCTTCCAAGAGTTTCTGGCGGATCAGGTCCCGGCGGCGGTCATGATCGGCGATTACACAGGCTTCCTCAAGCACGTCGACATAGTCCGCGGCGACTGGGATCAGATGCGGACCGGGAGAATGGACCCGGTGCCCACGCGTCGTGTTGCCGGCAACTTGTCCCAAAAGCACACCTTCCAGCACTTCTGCACCGTGCAGGACAATCAGCCAGTGGACCGGACGGATAAAACTGAAATCGTGATTGGCCCAACGCATGGGTTTTGGTATCGGCAGCAGCTTAATGGCCTGCTCCAGGATGGTATAAATCAGCTCCGCAAGGGTTTTTCCAGGTACGTGCAGCTTCGCATAGAGCCATTCGCCCTTTTGGGTTTTGACTGTCTCCAGTGCAGAGACTTTTTTACCGACCGATCGGGCAAATCCCATTGCAGCCGAGGTAGGCTTGCCTTTACTGTCGTAAGCGGCCCCAAGCGCCGGCCCGCGCCTTTCCTGATCCTGGTCGGGCTGGTTCGTGGCAACACTTTTGAAAAACACCGCCAGCCGCCGGGGGGTGGAGAAAGACCGGCTGCCGGCCGGATCGAAATTGAGCTTGTGCTTTTCGAGACCCGTCTTCACACCGGTGTAAAAGGCCTCACGAATGGTATCGAGCGCCTTTGGTGGCAGCTCTTCGCAACCCAGTTCGACCAGGAGGTCTTCGCGGCCGATGTTTTGGGCGAATGCATCACTCATCTCTTTGAACCCCCAGACCGGGGAATCCCATTGCTTTGCGACGGGCGTAATAACATTCTGCTACACGCCGGGAAAGATCACGTACCCGGAGGATATATCGTTGCCGTTCCGTAACAGAAATGGCGCGGCGTGCATCGAGCAGGTTGAAAGTGTGAGAAGCTTTTAACACTTGCTCGTAAGCAGGCAGTGGTAAATCCAGATCTACCAGCTTCCTGGCCTCGCCCTCACAGGTATCGAACCAGCTGAACAGGGCATCAATATTGGCGTACTCAAAATTGTATTGTGACTGTTCCACTTCATTTTGGTGGAAGACCTCGCCGTAGGTGACAACACGAGTACCCGTATCGGACCACACCAGGTCAAAAACACTGTCGACACCCTGCAGGTACATTGCCAGGCGTTCCGCACCGTAAGTGATTTCACCCATGACGGGCCTGCATTCCAATCCGCCGATCTGCTGGAAATAGGTAAATTGGCTTACTTCCATGCCGTTCAGCCAGACTTCCCAGCCCAGCCCCCACGCGCCAAGGGTAGGCGATTCCCAGTTATCCTCAACAAAACGGATATCGTGGACCTTGGGATCAATCCCTACGGCCTCAAGAGATTCCAGGTACAACTCCTGGATGTTTTCAGGAGAAGGTTTCATCACCACCTGATACTGGTAGTAATGTTGCAAGCGGTTTGGATTTTCGCCATAACGACCGTCTGTCGGGCGCCGGCTAGGTTGAACATAGGCGGCACTCCAGGGTTCCGGTCCAATAGCCCGCAAAAAGGTGGCCGGGTGAAAAGTACCTGCACCTACCTCAAGATCGAGCGGTTGTATGAGCACACAGCCCTGGTCTGACCAAAACGTTGCCAGCTGTTGAATGAATTGCTGAAATGTCATTGTTTTTAACGTGATGCAATATGCGGGCTAGTATAGTCAAAGCCCGCCTGTGACAGAAGAAAAAGGTTTGTACGGGGGGTAAATACCGTGGCTTGCGGGGAATTATTTCTCGGCTTTTGTGCCCCAAGGGACATTTTACAATGGGTCGGCCCCAAGGGGCCTCTTACAATCAGTCGGCGCGGGATACGATAAAAACGACTCCATCGACGCCGGTTACTTCTACCCGTGTTCCGGCGGGAAGGTCCGGACCCTTGACGCGCCAGCTGGAATCATCGACTTCAACTTTACCCACGCCATTGACAATCGCATTTTTAAGCGTGAAGATTCGGCCCGTGTACTGCTGGCCACGCCGGTTCAACAGGGGTTGATCCGATTGAGGCGGGTGGATTTCACGGTAGCGGCGCCAGGCAAGCACTGCCACGACGGAAAGGACTCCGAACAAGACCAACTGGACCTCCACCGGGAGGGAAGGGAAGACCAACAGCAGGAAACCGACAGCGGCGGAGGCGAAACCCAGCCAGAGAAAGACAAAAACCGGGGAAGTAAGCTCCAGTATCAGCAAAACACTAGCGAGTATCCACCAGTGCCAGAATACAATGTGATTCAACCATTCCATACTTTTCCCCTTTAGCTAACCGCTTTTACCGTCTTTGGCAAAAGCTTGTTTGGCTATTTCCGTGATGCCGGCCAGGCTGGAAAGTATACCGGTTGCTTCCACCGGCAGCAGCAGGGTCTTGTTATTGGGGCCGGTGGCAAAATCACTCAGGGCCTCGACGTATTTCAGTGCTACAAAGTAGTTAATGGCCTGGATGTCACCCGACGCAATAGCCTCTGACACCGAGGTGGTCGCCCGCGCTTCAGCTTCAGCCAGCCGTTCCCTGGCCTCGGCATCCCGATAAGCGGCCTCTTTACGACCTTCGGCGTCGAGCACGATTGCCCTCTTTTCGCCCTCTGCGCGCAAAATTTTGGACTGGCGCGCGCCCTCGGCCTCCAGGATCGTGGCGCGTTTGTCACGCTCGGCTTTCATTTGCCGCGCCATGGCCTGCACCAGGTCCATCGGGGGACTGATGTCCTTGATTTCGATTCGGGTTACCTTGATCCCCCACGGTGTGGTGGCTTCATCAACCACGGCAAGCAGCCGGGCGTTGATTACATCGCGCTTGGACAAAGTCTCATCGAGGTCCATGGAACCCAGCACGGTACGGATGTTGGTCATTGTCAGGTTTAAAACAGCGTGCTCCATCCGGAAAACCTCGTACGCTGCCTTGGCGGCGTCCAGCACCTGGAAAAAGACGATACCGTCTACCGTGATCACGGCGTTGTCCTTGGAAATGACTTCCTGTGAAGGCACGTCAAGCACCCTTTCCATCATGTTGACTTTGTCGCCGATCCGATTGACGAAAGGCATAATGAAATGTAAACCAGGTCGCAACGTGGTGGTGTAGCGGCCGAAGCGTTCCAGGGTGAACTCGTATCCTTGCCGGACGATGATGACCGCCTTGCGAACGATCGTGACACCGAGAATGGCGGCGATTACGGCCCATACTAAAGGACTATCAAACATGGCTGACCTCTTGTGTTGTAAAGCGCCAGGCCCGCACCGCAATGGCACGGTATGTGCGCAGTAAATTTTTCCACCACTAGAATAACAGAACTGCATGAGACAGGGATAACCCAGAAGTAATAATCGCCGGCTAGCCACAGTGGATGGCAAACATGCGAAAATCCTGTATTGATTGATTTGGGTTGGAGAATGAGCCACAGAGCAGAGCGCAATGAACCCCATGTCCTGCCGTGAGAAGTGCCGCTACAGCGGTCAAACGGGACCCGCCCCTTCGGCATGTCCCTACATAATCGGGATTCTTTTTGCCATATGTGGACCATAACATGCAGGTAAAATCTGACCCATATGCCACATTGCCAGAACGTTGGCCGGGTCAGGTTTGGGTGCAATCAATCTGCAAACTGGCCCAAATAAGACTTGCCACGCACCGCCACGGGGACTTGCAGCGCTGGTCGTCCGCGCTGCAGCAGCTGCCTGCTGTGCCGGTTGAAGCCAGTCTCGACAGTGGGACTCCAGCACTGGGAGGTCGAGTTGGAGATCCACTAGCACTGCGCAAAACGCTGATGGAGTTGCACCCATGGCGTAAGGGGCCCTTGCGTCTGGGAGGACTGCGCATTGAAACCGAGTGGCGCTCGGACTGGAAATGGGAGCGAGTCGAACCACACATCGGGCTTGCGGGCCATCGTGTGCTGGATATTGGCTGCGGTAATGGTTATTTTGGCCTACGCATGCTGGGTGCGGGTGCGGCACTCGTGATCGGGATAGACCCAGGCCTGCTGTTTGTCATGCAATGGTTGGCCTGCAGGCATTTCTCAGGCGATATCGCCAATTACGTTCTGCCTCTGGGCATAGAGGAACTGCCAGCGGAACCAGTCGCGTTTGACACGGTTTTTTCGATGGGCGTACTTTATCATCGCCAAGACCCGTTGCATCACCTGCAGAGAATCCATTCCCTGCTGCGCCCGGGTGGAACCATGGTTTTGGAGACCCTGGTGCTGCCCCCAGAACGGCGGCAGGATGTCCTGGTACCGCAGGAGCGCTATGCGCGCATGCGAAATGTCTGGGCGGTGCCGGGGACAGACCGCTTGCTGAACTGGGCTCGTAACGCTGGTTTCAAAGACATTGAGCTGGCGGACGCCACACGTACGAGCGTAAAAGAGCAGCGCAGCACTGACTGGATGCGGTTTGAATCACTGGCCGAAGCCCTTGATCCAACCGATCAGGAAATGACCCAGGAGGGTCATCCTGCGCCCATACGGGCCTTGTTGATTGCCCGGCGATGAGTGCTTGTTTCAAGATTCAGCTAATCCTGCTCGAATTCTGAGCAATCCAGATCGTGCATGCCACGCCCAGGGCCACGGTCACTTCTGGACCCGCGATCGGCCTTCATCTCTGCCAGTTTTAACAGCTGTTCTTGATCGAGAATCTTGTTGAGTTCCGACTCGGTTGTCAGCAGGAGTACACAAATTTGTGGTTTCACCTGCAGCATGGCTTGTTCACGCAGGGCCTGGCGTTCTTCATCAACGGCCTGGAAAAGTTCCAGCAGGAGAACAGACTGTTCGTCACTGAGTTCCAGGGCACGGCTCATATGTGCCACGCGCATTTCCGCGTCTGGCAGACCGTGATGCCGGGCCTGATCCGGCCGGGCCTGCAGTTGGCTTGCCGGAAACAGGGCGACCGCAAGGGTGATAGCTAATATGGTGTAGATTGGATATTTCATCATTTTCTCCTGATCGATATGCAGGTTCAGTGCCAACCACGAACTGCCGTTGGCTTCGCATTACAGTATGTGATCATAATGCGATTCAATTGTGGAGAAAAAAAGAAGTTTTCGATGCTAACTTGCACCCTCGATTGGCCCGGGTGCAGGATAGTGAGTCATGAGAAGCCTGTTATCCAAGATTCTGCTTTCGCTGGTGATCAGTGTGGTGATCGCATTGCTGGTCGTCGTGGTGATTACGCGGACCAGTCTTCAACAGGGAATGGTGAACTACGTTGAACAGCAGGAAGCTGGAGTATTGGAAAGGCTGGCGCCCGAACTTGCGGAGCTCTATCAAACTCATGGTGATTGGGGATTGCTCAGAGGGCACCCCCGGCGCTGGGGCCAGTTGCTACGCTTTACACGGCCCCCGATGCCGAACGCAGGTGAAGTACGCGAACGAATGCGCCCGCCTGCATTTTCCCCAGGTGCAGGAGGGCCGGGTCGGCATGGACGGTTAAATATTCAGCGTCGCCTATTCCTGCTTGATGAGCAGAAAACCCGAGTCGCTGGCGCGGACATTTCAGCGGATGATAACTACCGCATGGAACCGATCGAGGTCGATGGAAGGATTATTGGTTGGCTTGGTGTCGTGCCTGCCAGGGTGGGTCTGCCATGGGAAGCACAGCACTTTTTGCACCAGCAGACCCGCATGCTGATATTTGCCCTGGTGATTGCGCTGTTGCTGGTAACTGTGGTGGGTTTCTTGCTGGCACGACACTTGAGCCGTCCGGTAAGAGACCTGGCCAACGTGGTTGAAGCCCTGACTCGTGGCGAGTACGCAGAGCGCGCAGTGATCAGAACGGGGGATGAAATCGGCGCGCTGTGCAGGGATGTTAACCGGCTGGCGGAAACGCTGGAGAAAAACCGGACAGCGCGCAGGCGCTGGATGGCGGATATTGCCCATGAATTACGCACACCGGTTGCCATACTCAAAGGGGAGATTGAGGCCGTGGAAGATGGTGTGCGTCCCGCCAATAAACAAATGACCGCATCGCTGCGTGAAGAGGTTGAGCATTTGGCGCGCCTGGTTGATGATCTGCAAACGCTGGCTTTGTCAGATGCCGGCGCGCTCAACTTGCAAATGGAATCAGTAGATTTCAGCGCGCTCACGCAACTGTCCGGTGAAGCTTACCGCGCCCGTCTGGCCGCAAGGAGTATTGAGCTGCATCTGAGCGTTGGCAAGGAAATCATGCTCAATGCCGACCCGCAACGGTTGAAACAACTGCTTCACAACCTGCTGGAAAACTGTTGCCGCTATGTCGAGCAAGGTGGGCGAGTGAGCCTGTCGCTGGACACGAACGATCAAATGGTGGTGCTGAACCTGGATGATTCCGGTCCGGGACTCGCCACT
>Ga0114949_10001715_pt1 | contig 13403 bp, 13 predicted proteins | sample N074metaG_FD_83505 | JGI IMG/M metagenome (GOLD analysis project Ga0114949, IMG submission 83505) | Deep subsurface microbial communities from Kermadec Trench to uncover new lineages of life (NeLLi) - N074 metaG | ecosystem: Environmental > Aquatic > Marine > Ocean trench > Sediment | place... | reverse complement strand
TATCTGGCATTCAATAATTGATTGTTTGAGATATTAAATTTAATGTGCTAACATGATTAATTGGTATTAGCTAAACTCCGAAGAATTCCTTTAAGTAGATCGTAATATTTTGCAACAGTTTCAATATTCACTCTCTCATCAGGTGAATGTGCATTTTCAATAGTTGGACCAAATGAAATTATATCAATACCCGGATTCTTTCTTTCAAGAATCCCGCATTCCAACCCGGCGTGAATTGCTTTAATTTCAGGTTCTTTATTGAACAAATTTTTAAATGTTTGCTTTGAAACTTTTAATAGTTTAGAATCCAGATTGGGCATCCACCCCGGATAACCATCACCCAATTCTACTTCTGCATCAGAAAGATTGAAAACGGCAACTACACTATCTGAAATATAATCTTTTGCACTGTCAACAGAACTTCTCTGGCTTGTACCAATTCTTAACTTTCCACCCACTAATTTAATCGTAGCAAGGTTTGTTGAAGTTTCAACCAAACCGGGAATATCCTGGCTCATAGAAATTACTCCATGAGGTAAGGCAAGAATAACGTTAATAACTTTTGCAGTAGACTCTTTTGTAAAAACATCCTCTAAACTTGAATCCGCTTTTTTAATCAGGATTTTTATACCCTTTTCAATTGAGTGAAATTCATTTTGTATAGTTATTTGAAATTCATTTAATAATTCTTCGGCTGTATTAAAATCAGATTCATTCATAAAGAGGATAACTTCCGCCTCACGCGGAATTGCATTACGCAAGCTGCCTCCCTCTATTGAGGCAATATTGTATTCAAGTTTATTCAATGTTTTTAGAGCCCTGCCTAATATTTTTATTGCATTTCCCCTACCCTCCTGAATATCCAAACCTGAATGCCCACCTTTTAAGCCTGTAATGTGAAGTTCGTAAGCTGAAGCAGAAGATTTTTTCTTTTCACTCTTTAATTTCATAGTTGCAATAGTATCAACCCCGCCGGCACAGCCAACATAAAAGGCTCCGTCCTCTTCCGAATCCATATTTAATAATATCTTCCCGGTAATAAATCCCGGTTCTAGATTCTTAGCTCCTGTTAGTCCTGTTTCTTCGTCAACGGTAAATAATAATTCTATTGGTCCGTGTATTATATCCTGATCCGTAATAACAGCCAAACCTGCTGCCACACCAATTCCATTATCGCTTCCAAGAGTTGTCCTGTCTGCAATTACCCAACCATCTTTTATTGATACATCCAACGGGTCATTTTCAAAATCGTGATCTTTATCTTTATTTTTTTCACAAACCATATCAAGATGACCTTGTAGCACAACTGTCGGTGCATTTTCGTATCCGACAGTGGCGCGTACAAATGCAACAATGTTGCCCACAGCATCTTCTTTAAAATCTGTATTAAGACTTTTGAGTAACTCCTTGATATGTGTTCTTATTTTCTCTTCTTTTTTTGAAGGACGAGGAACTTGCGTGAGTTCATAAAATTGTTTCCATAGATGTTTAGGTTCTAATTCAGCAACAACAGCATCTGCCATTTTGTTTCTCCTGATGATTTAAAAAATAAATATGAAACGAGTTACATTTAACCTTAATAATAAATTATAAATATATGAAATATAGATATACACTTTTCTTTAAAAATAATGATGTTCTTCAAAGCGTGCTATTTTTAATTATGTAACGATTTGAGTGTGAAGTGCAATTTCTTCTAAAACAGAAGATACACGTAAAGATTCCGTAAATTCGCCCGTATATACTGTTGATAATCCCTTAACATGAGTTTCAAATGCCTTATCCTGTGCATCTTTAAACGAACATCCAATGGCTTTAATTATCTGCATAATTACTTCATCAAATGAATGCCATTCGTCATTATATAAAATTACTTTGCTAAGAAGACCAACGCTAACGTCTTCCTTTTCAATAATTTCTATTTCCGGTGTATGTTCTGTTGGCAATTCCATAATATTAGTTTATTTAATAATTAAGATCATACTCATTAAAATAATAAAATTTATTCAGCATTTAGATTGAATTGATTTTATAAGGGTCTGTCTTTATATTTTATATTATAATTATTTTTAATATACGGAGTATACATGAAAATTGCAGTATGTGTAAGTCATGTACCAGACACAGCTACTAGAATAAAGTTAGGAAAAGACGAAAAAACAATTGATCCCGATGGTGTTACCTATGTAATAAATCCTTATGATGAATATGCAATTGAGGAAGCACTAAAAACAAAAGAAAAAATTGGCAATGATTCTGAAGTGATAATTATTTCTCTTGGAACAGATAGTTCTAAGGAATCAATAAGAAAAGCCCTGGCAATGGGTGCCGACGGTGGAATACTGTTGAAGGATGAAACAGAACGAGATTCATTCGGAGTTGCAAAAGCACTTGCAGATGAGATTAAATTACAAGGATGTGAAATTGTATTCTGCGGCAAACAATCAGTAGATTATGATAACAATATTATTGGACAATTGATATCAGAGCTATTAGGATATTCCTGCATCACGGTTGTTGTTGATTTAAAAATTGATGGGAGCAAAATTACTGCCGAAAGAGAAATTGAAGGTGGAAGAGAGGTTGTTGAATGCGAACTGCCTGCTGTTATCACAACCCAAAAAGGTTTAAATGAACCGCGATATGCTTCTCTTAAAGGAATTATGGCAGCAAAAAAGAAAACAATTGAAGAGAAACCAGCAGCAGAGGCAGAACATTTAACCGAATTAATAAAAATGCATTTACCAGCTCCAAAAAATCCCGGCAGAATTTTAGGAACAGACAGTTCTGCGGTTCCTGAATTGGTAAGATTATTGAGAGAAGAAGCAAAGGTTTTATAAAGGATAAAATATGGCGAACAAAATTCTGGCAATACTTGAACAAAGAGAAGGTTTATTAAAAAGATCAGCTTTTGAAGCAGTGACAATGGCTAAACAACTGTCAGCAGAATTAAACCTTGAAGCAGAAGTAGTTGTAGTTGGAAACGAAGTTTCAAATATTAACGACATTGGAAATTATGGAATTGATAAAGTTATTCATCTAAAGAGTACCGAACTTGAAAATTATTCGTCAAGCGGGTATAGAGACGCAGTTGCAGATTATGCTAAAGAAACAGATGCTGATTATCTACTTTTTGCAAACACAGCTCTCGGAAAAGATCTTGCCCCAAGATTGGCAGTGGCTCTTAATGCGGGATGTTTAATTGATTGCGTAAAATTAGATTCATCTTCGGGAGAACTAATTGCTACGCGTCCTGTTTATGCGGGCAAAGCTTTGATTGATGTTAAGTGTAATTCAACTAAAAAAGTAATTACCATAAGACCAAATGTATTTAAAGCAGAAGAAACAGGCAGCTCGTCCAGTACAGATGTTAAAGTAATCGAAATCAATTCACCGAATCTGAAATGCAAGGTTGTTGATTTTAAAAAATCCGAAGGCAAGCTTGATGTTGCTGAGGCTGACATTATTGTTTCAGGCGGAAGAGGATTGAAGGGACCGGAAAACTTTCATCTAATTGAAGATTTAGCCAATGCTTTAGGAGCAGCTGTAGGAGCATCGAGGGCTGTTGTTGATGCCGGGTGGAGACCGCATGGGGAACAGGTTGGGCAGACGGGTAAAACTGTTTCACCATCACTTTATGTTGCGTGTGCAATATCCGGTGCAATTCAGCATCTTGCAGGGATGTCTTCAGCTAAATATATTGTTGCAATAAATAAAGATAAAGACGCCCCAATATTTAATATAGCCGATTATGGAATTGCAGGAGATGTATTTGAAATTCTTCCTGCGCTAACTGAGGAAATTAAAAAAGTTAAACAAGAATAACCGGGAATCAATTGGAAAAAATACAATGTGAAATATTAGGATTATCATCAAGTCCTTCAACGGGTGGTGCATATGCTATACTCTTGAAGGAGATGGGTGGCAGCCGGAGGTTACCAATAATCATTGGTGCATTTGAAGCTCAGGCAATTGCTCTGGAGATTGAAGGAATAAAACCACCCCGACCATTAACGCACGATTTACTGAAACAGATAACCGAAAACCTTGGCGCTTTGGTTTTAGAAGTAATTGTAGATGAATTGAGAGAGAATACATTCTACGCAAAAATAATTCTTGAGGCATCAGGAATATCACAAGAAATAGATGCAAGACCCAGCGATGCGATAGCTTTAGCTGTAAGAATGAAGGCACCAATATATGTATCTGCTTCAGTTATGGAAGCAGCGGCGTTCGTCCCATCCGACGATGAAGATGGTCTTGAAGTTTCAAGCATAAATCCGGATTCAGATTATAGTAAAACACCTGTAACAAAAGAAGCAAAATTAGCTGCACTACATGACAAGTTAAAGGCAGCAATCGACAGCGAAGAATATGAACAGGCAGCAAAACTTAGAGATGATATAAACAGCTTGACAAGCGATAATTAGACTAATCTCTGTTATCCACAAATATTTCTTTCCCAATATTGCATTCCAAACATCTCTCTTTAACACAATAGTTACTGAATAATTCTATCATCCCCTGAGTGTAAACACTCTGATTTCCGGAATTATTCAAGTGTAAACTTTCCACAACCTGGCTTACAACATTGTTTGTACTTTTCTGATTAAAATTCAGGAACAAATTCTTTACTTCGGTGGAAGCATCTTTATTTTTAAATATATCAAAATAAACAGTCAGTATCGGCAGAAGAACATTTACAATTATTTCATCGGCTCTGGATAACCCTACAAAATATTTTATTTCCTCTTTAGCATCCTTTTCAAACACGTAATGTGTTTTCCAGAAGCCACTAGCTTTAACAATTAATAAATCTCTTAACATTGAAATAATTTTTTTCTTTTCTTCTTTATTTGTAAAGGCTGCAATCATATTTCCAAACAGATTGTATTTTAATAATCTGTTTAATATCCTGCTGCCACCAGCGATTCTTACCGTTGGAAAATTTTGAGGTCTCAGTTTAAAGAAATGCCATTTTTCTTTATGAAAGTATGGTCCATCATACCCTGTTTTAATTTCAGACCATTTTTCAACCAGCTTCCTCAAATATTCAGTTGCTTTTTCATCTGGTGTCGTATCAATATTTGATACTATTCCACTCACATTAAATAATGAACATTCAATTATCTCTTCAAATTTTTCTCCCGCATAAAAATTATTCAGGAAATTGATATTTACTGCTTTAGCAAGTTTATACATCATCTCCTTATTTTTTGAATATCCAAGCGCTTCAAAGATCATTTCGTAAATTAACTGCTGCCACAATAATGGATCATTAAACTCATCGGTAGAAAATTTTTTGTTTTGAAATTCCTCTCCGAAATCATACCTTATAATTGGTTCTCTTATATTCATTTCTTTCAAGTAAATCATTTTTTTCAATCGATCCAGTATTCTTTTTTCTTTATGTTTGAATCTTTCAATTCCCAGTGTTGAAATAAATTTTAATTTACTCTTAAGCGCAACATTATTACTGTATTCTTTGCAAGGCATTGCAAACCCCCTGTTATTTCGTTCGGATAGGATTGCCTTTCTTAATGCTGAGTGATAGTCATCGTTTATAAAATCCATTAAGCAAATAACATTAACTTTTCTACCATCCTGCGTGTACACATAAGGTTGAAATTTATCTTTTGATAACACAACATGAAGAATAACTTTATTGTATTTTTTATGAAGATAATGACCATGCGCTTTCCAATCCGAATGCTTGATATCAATTTCAACGTCTCCTTTAAATGTAACATTGCTAATTTTTATTCTTGCATTAAGAAAATCTGGTCCGGCTAAATCTTTATTATTAGTACCAACATCAATTATTTCAATCTTTTCATCTGTAACAGTTATAATATCCGAATTAAAATTTTTATTAAGCCAGATCTCATATAATAATTTTTCACGTATTTTATTTCCTGAAAACACTATTAAGTCTCAAACTATATTGATCAATGTGTGTACTAAAAGTTTCTTCCGAAATTATTCCGTTTGCAAAGTAAGCTATATTTCAAATTGAGCAATTAGAAAATTAGGGTCTATGTTGTTTATAACGGGTAAATTACAAAATGCCGGTTAAATTTACGAATCAAAAAAATATAGACACAAAAAAATGAACTCAGCAGAATTACTCAAAATGGCAATAGGGTTACGATAGCCATGGATTATCACTAAGATAGAATTTGAGAACATAAGCAAATGGAAAAGACAATTAAATATTCATATAGATTTCACTACGTGAGCAAAATTTAAGGACATAAACGGAGTTGATTGTAATGTTCACGATACAGTAAAAAGGAACTGACAAAGAAACAAATAAACAATAGAGGTTATAATAAGTATCTGAAGTTTAGCGGTAATCTTAAAGTTGAAATTGATTACGATAAATTTGATGAAGACGATAAGTAGGATGGATTAAAGGAATATATTACAAATTCAAAATTAATGGCAAAAAAAGTAATCGAAAATTATAAAAACCTTTGGCAGATAGAAAAAGACTTTAGAATATCAAAAACCGACTTAAAAGTAAGACCGATTTTTCATCATCTAAAAGATAGAATAGAAGCACATATATTTATTGCCTTTGCTGCATATACGATTTATAAAGAATTGGAAAGATTGCTTATAAAAAACAAAATACCTATCAGCGCTAAAGGAACTATTGAATTAACGCAGACAATCTATGCAATGGATTTTATTCTGCCCGAATCGAAACAGAGAAAGATGATAAATCTTAATTTATCCGAAGAAGAAAAATTAATATGGAATGTTATTCGTTGAATCTTTGCTCAGGGTGTCCCAATGAAGAAAACAGGAGTATAACTCTCCAATTTAATTCCAATTATTCACAGTAAATAATCTTCTTCTTATACTTAATGAATTTTCATATGATTCAATAATACCTGCACTATCTTTTAATGTTTCTATTATTCCTATCCTGTACTGATCAGCTTCGGTTTCATTACCTTCTTCAATCAAAAATGTTTCTATAGAATAATCTAAAATATTTGCTTGCGTCGGGATATCATTAAGTCTCTCACAAATTATAGGAATAAGCGGTATTATTTTTTGCAGAGAAAATTCTAATTCTTTTAAGGTTAGCTTAAAATTTTTAATCTCTTTATTAAGTCTTTTTAGATTTCCCTGTGGATAATAAGGTACATAATAAGCTAATAACGCTTGCAAGTTTTCTTCACTTAACGGATAAATATTTGTTTTTGAAAGATCCATTTTTCGACTCCAATTTGTGATCAATGGTTCCTGCAAATGCAATAATTATTCCACTTATTCCTTCTTTTTAAACACTCATTTTATCGTGAACTATGAGAAATTTTCTGATTCCAAGTAATCTTTACTTTTTTAATTCTTTTGTTTATACATGATGAATTTGAATGTTTAAGAAATTAATGTGGCAGTAACAATTTATGGAAAGTTGTAGATGTGAAAACAATTAAGAGAATTAAAAGAAGGATGATAGAGCCGGAAACTTGCTTCACTAAGAGTGCGTTGTTGGAAGGGATTGTAATAAATGTGTGAGGGTCTAACTATATTAATATTAGGATAAATTACTTCAGAACATTATAATTTTTAGTAATATTAATTCCTATTTGTTAAGAACATTTGCGATATAACCTGATGATTTGTTCGTCAGGCGGCAATCACCACATTCCGGAGTGCACAATAGGATAAATATCAAAGTGAATAAAATGAATCGCCTTCATTATATTTTATCCATTAATCTGCCGATTCGTTTCTGTTTACCTGCTTCACATTAATTCTTTTAATGAAGATTCATCTCCTATCATAATTCCAATATTACGGGTATTATCTAAACTATCAAGAACAATTTTTATTGTCATTGTTAACGGTGTAGCAAGCAGCATACCAACAGTACCAAGAACCCATCCCCAAAATATTAATGAAACAAATACAATAAGTGGTGAGAGCCCAAGGTTCCTCCCCATTACTTTAGGTTCTATTACATTACCGATGATGCCATTAACAACGACATAAATTATTGCCGTTACTAAAGCGGAACTTGGACCGAGTTGAATTAATGCAAGAAGTACTGCGGGTATGGCAGCAATGATTGAACCAATATTCGGGATAAAGTTCAAAAGGAATGCGAGCATGCCCCACATTAATGGAAAATCTACACCAACAATAGCAAGTGCAATCGCAATAGTAATTCCTGTTGCGAAACTTGTAAGAGTTTTTGTGCTAAAGTATTTATTCAGGTTTAGTACAATTTTATCCATCCTTGCAAGTGAAACCGGATTTATTATTTTCATTTTATTTGTGAAAATTGATACTTCCAAAAGCATAAATATCACCATAATCAAAATCAGTACAGAGTTACTAAGCATATTACTAAACCCCGTAAAAACCCCTCCGGCAATAGACATTATACTGCTGGGATTAAATTTTGTTTTTAATTCAAAACTTTCATCTATCAACCCCATTTGAATAAGCCATAGAAAAGTATCAGACCAGTATTGACTTATCCTTTGCTCATAAAATGGAATTTTATCAGAAAACTCAGATGCGGATGTTCCCAGCAATGCACCTAAAACAAAAGTGATCGCCGCAATTCCCACTATAATAATTAACAATGCAACAACCTGGGGTAATCCTTTTTTCTTCAGCCATAAAAAGGGTGAAAGACATATTGCAGAAATGAATATCGCAAGAAGCAAAGGCAGTACTAAAACACTTGCCTCTCTAATCCCCATCACTACCACAACAATTGAAGCGGCTATAACCCAAAATTTTATGCCGGATATTGAGAGTAATTCATTTTCTTTTCCCATTTGTAACTACATCCTATATGTGATTAGTGTGCAATTTATTAATGTTACTGTAAAGATGTAAAAATAGTTATATTATTTTAATTAGTTTTGTTTATTTCGAACTATGGAAAAAATATCTATAAAGAGATTTCCTCTATACGGGTGGTTAGGTTTATTAATAATTATGATCTTCTGGTTTTTGAATTGGAATCTTGAAGGTCTTCGCACTCACCTTCTTTTCTTTCCTCTCTGGCTTGGCTACATATTAACAATTGATGCAATTGTATTCAGCAGAAAGGGCAGTTCCCTGCTAAATAGAAGTATAAAGAACTTTACTTTACTGTTTCTAATTTCGGCTCCTGCATGGTGGCTTTTCGAACTTATCAACTGGCGAACACATAATTGGTTTTATGATGGTAAACAATTTTTTACAGAGTTTGAATATGCAATACTGGCAACAATTAGTTTTTCAACTGTTATGCCTGCTGTATTTGAAACTGCAGAACTGGTGGGGACTTTCAAGTGTATTAAGAAATTTAATAATCTCAGGTTATTATCACCGACAAAAGCAACGCTGAACAAATTCCTTTTAATTGGTTTCATGATGCTTGCATTAATACTCACTTTCCCACAATACTTTTACTACTTTGAATGGGCATCAGTTTATTTTATACTCGAACCAATTAATTATAAATTAAAAAATCGTACTATATTTAATTATACATCAAAAGGTGATTGGCAACCGGTAATAGCATTATCAGTCGGTGTGCTGATCTGTGGATTTTTCTGGGAGATGTGGAATTACTATTCTTATCCTAAATGGATTTACGATACGCCAATGGTAAATTTTCTTCATGTATTTGAAATGCCTGTTCTAGGTTATTTTGGTTACATTCCGTTTTCATTTGAACTGTTTGCAATCTATAATTTTGTAACAGGTCTTAACAGAAAAAAAGTTTTTGAGTATATTCAGATTGCTTCATCATAAATTAAATGCTACAGCAGAAGTGAGAAGTTATTCGGATACAAAAAAAATGCTGCAGATCAAATGATTAAATTATTTGAACAGATACTTAATCTAAGCAGCACATTTTATTAAAGAAAATTGCAACTTAATTGTATGTAGAGTATAATTGAGTAGTCAGTTATTTAGATAAACCAACAAGGACATTATTTATGGGTAAAGGCGATAAAAAAACAAGACGCGGAAAAATTTTCACGGGATCTTACGGTAAACACAGGCCAAGAAAAGCTAAAGGATCAGCTTCGGCAATAACAAAAAAAGATGAAACAGTAAAAGAAAAAATAAAGGTTGAAGAAGCGGACTTAATAGAAAAAAAACCAATAGAATTAAAAACGGAAAAGAAACCAATAGAGGAAAAGGCAGTAAAGAAGCCTAAAGAAGAAAAGGCAATAAAGAAACCCAAAGAAGAAAAGGCGGTGAAGAAGCCCAAAGAAGTAAAAACAGAAACCAGGAAAACTAAAACTGAACCTAAAAAATCTTCAACAAAGAAAACCACAAAGAAAAAACCCGATAAAGAAAAATAATTTTTTTCTATTATGAACGATCAGGGAAAATGTGCAGAGCTGTGCTATAAAAACTTTTTAACAGCGCTTGAAAATGATAAACACCCATTTCTTCCTGAGGGGAGAATCTTCCTTTATCATAACCTTTGGATTCCAAACCTTTCTGTACTTTTTCACAAATCATAATATCTTCTTTCTGCACTTCATCACTAAAACTAATATCTTTTTCAATTCTCTTAACAGAATCAGGTGATGTAACATTATCAAAATAATAATCAAAGATCACCAGTGATTGATTTTTACTAAGTGGAAGTACAATGTTCGTTTGTAATCTGCCAGGCAGAATGTTAAGCATAATATTAGGAAAGATAAAATAATAATACGCCTCTCCCTTGCCGTAGATTTCATTTGCCTGTAACGGGGAATATTGTAGTGAATAGTGCTCTGAAGTTTCCGTGGTGTATTCTTTTGCGTTTAATACTTTTGAAAGTCCCGGATGAACAAACGGCAAATGATAAGCTTCTAAATAATTATCAACATATACTTTCCAGTTACAATTAATTTTATATTCTACTCTTCGATAAAAATTGTATTTGCTAATATTTATAGGTGCAATTTTTTCTTTAATACCCGAAAGCAAATCACTTATTTTTACTGCCGGATATTCTAATGCAATAAAAATCAATCCTTCCCAAATAATTATATGAAGAATATTCAAACAAAAATCATTTTTATCAAAACCCTCAACGTCTTGAAATTTTGGATGCTTGTGTAGTGAGCCGTCAAGTTTATACGTCCATCCATGATACTTACATTGCAATAAATTTGTATTGCCTGTTTCAAATGCAAGCGGTCCACCACGATGTCTGCACACATTGTAGAATGCCCGGATATCATTTTCATCTTTAATTATAATGATGGGGATTCCCGCTAAATCAAATAGAAAGTAATCACCTATTTTTTTTAATTGATCAGTATGACCCACAATTTGCCAGGAAGTATTGAATAGATTATTTAATTCAAATTCATAAACTGCTTCCTCTGTGTACCAAGAAGATGGGATAGTTTCTGCTTGTGCAATCGGTAAAATCCTCAGTTCAGATTCAGTAATAAAATTAACGATTCTATTTTCAATCATTTTATTTATTCTGGATTAATGGTTGGGACTGTTCTTAATCAATATAAAAGAATAAATAGATATTCTCTAATATAATTCTAAAAAATCAATACTAATTTTAAGCTGGTAACTAACTATCAAAAAATGTTTTATCATTATCATCAAACTTAGTTCTACCAAAACGTTTGTATGCTAAACGCGTTGCTTCCCTGCCCCTCGGTGTTCGTTGAATGAAGCCTTGCTGAATTAAAAAGGGTTCATAAACTTCTTCAATAGTTCCCGGGTCTTCGTTAACAGCAACTGCAAGAGTATTTAATCCAACAGGACCACCATTATACTTTTCGATTATAGCCAGAATTATTTCCTTATCCATTTCATCCAAACCATAATCATCAACATCAAGTGCACATAACGCTTTCTGAGCAATTTCAATATCAATTATTTCTTTCCCATCGAAATCAGCAAAATCACGGGTCCGTTTCAACAGTCTGTTTGCAATTCTTGGTGTACCCCGTGCGCGCTTTGCAATCTCGTAAGCGGCGTTTTCATCTATTTTTATATCCAATATTTTTGAAGAACGTTGAACAATTATTTTCAAATTATCGGCATCATAATAATCCAACCTAAACCGGATACCAAACCTATCACGTAAAGGTGAAGTTAACATTCCTGCACGGGTTGTTGCACCAATCAGCGTATATTTCGGAAGACTGATTTGAACCATCCGTGCACTTGGTCCGCTGTCAATCATAATATCAAGCTTATAATCTTCCATTGCAGAATAAAGATATTCTTCAACAACAGGGCTTAAGCGATGTATTTCATCAATAAAAAGAACTGATTTTTCTTCAAGGTTTGTGAGAATTCCTGCAAGATCGCCGGGTTTTTCCAGCACAGGACCAGAAGTCACTTTAATCTTAACACCCATTTCGTGTGCAATGATGTGAGCTAAAGTTGTTTTACCCAAACCGGGAGGCCCCGTTAATAATGAATGGTCTAATGCTTCGCCTCTTTTTTGCGCAGCCGAAATAAAAACATTTAAGTTATCTGTTATTTTGTCCTGCCCAATAAAATCATTTATAAATGACGGACGAAGTGTTTGTTCGAACTTCTTCTCTTCTTCGGTTAATTCCGGATTTGTAGCTTCGGTTTTTCTCATATATAATCTTAATCAATTATTAGGAGGCTTTACGAAACCTCTTTTAATAAAAAAAAACAATCATTTAAAATTGATAACACTTATAATATTCCAACATTTTGCTCTGCTACACCCCCCTATTAGTGGTTTTGCAAAGGATTCTGTTAAACAAATTTAAGAAAATATCTAATTGTTTACTATCAGGTTAAAAGCTGCTTATTTTTTATTTTGAATTTATTAAAAAGCAGTACCATCAAAATCATCAAACAAAACATTACAACTGCTGAGATCATTGCCTCTACGCCGTTAAATGTTTTTCCAATCCATCCATATAATCCAGGATTCCATGCACTGCCGTATAGAGCTATAAGATGCACAACATAGATAAGTAAAGTGTTCCTTCCAATTAGCATAATTATCTTTGGTATTGAATCCACTTTTAATGATATATAGGAAACGATTGCATTAAGCACCAGCACAAACCCCACCCTGAAAAATACTAAGCTGATTGTAGCGGAGTTAACAACTGTTTCCGTTCCGTTTAGATTGATTATATAATCTAATACCATTGAAATTATAATGAGTGCTAAACCCATTACTGCCAGGGCTACGCTAAACTTTAAAGACTTAAATACCAACGGATGTTTTGCAAGATAAGCACCGAGAACTCCTCCGGCAATTACATATCCAGCCCAGGGAAAGAATGGGAAAGGTGAACCGGTGCCGGTATAAAAATAGCCAGCTAATGCCTGCGGTAAAAAACTATTCCACTCCAGGGAAAAAAAGTACGGCGAAACTAAAAAGATGACTAATAAAGCAATTGAAAAAGTAATAT
>Ga0114949_10001699_pt1 | contig 13433 bp, 14 predicted proteins | sample N074metaG_FD_83505 | JGI IMG/M metagenome (GOLD analysis project Ga0114949, IMG submission 83505) | Deep subsurface microbial communities from Kermadec Trench to uncover new lineages of life (NeLLi) - N074 metaG | ecosystem: Environmental > Aquatic > Marine > Ocean trench > Sediment | place... | reverse complement strand
GTGCTTTTATCATCAACCAACCAGCGGCGCTGGATGATTTCCTTGCTGCGCTCATCCAATTGTCCAAGTGCCACGGCCAATTTTCCGCTGACATCCTCGCGCCAGTCTTCTTCGGCCACCAAATCGGCTGGATTAGTTCCTTCGCGCTCGAGAAAATGCGCCGGTGCCACTGGCTGCTCATCGTCGGTCGCATAGCCATCGAAGGCCATATCGCTCGCAGCCAGACGACCCTCCATCCGAGTCACCTCCTGCTCGGAAACCCCCAACTGATCGGCCATGGCCTTCGTTTCCTCGCCAGTCAGCCAGGCTAGCCGTTTCTTGGAGCTACGCAGGTTGAAAAAGAGTTTCCGTTGAGCTTTGGTCGTTGCGACCTTGACGATGCGCCAATTACGCAGAATAAACTCGTGCATTTCCGCCTTGATCCAGTGTACGGCGAAAGAAACCAGTCGTACCCCCACTTCCGGGTTAAAACGCTTAACGGCCTTCATGAGACCGACATTACCTTCCTGGATCAGATCTCCCTGGGGAAGCCCATAACCCTTGTATGATCGCGCCAGATGCGCAACAAACCGCAAGTGGCACAACACCAACTCACGTGCCGCATCGAGATCATTGTCGTAGTAGAACCGTTCGGCGAGCACCTTCTCTTCTTCGGCGCTCAACACCGGAAAGTTGCTCAGGGTCTGCAGATAGGCATCGAGGTCCCGGCCGGGTGACAGACTGCTCAGCGGCAATAGACTTGTGGTCATTTGATACCTCAGGTAACACTAACAGTTTAAGTTTAGCACTCTATGCCAGAGACTGCTAACCTCTCAAAAACATTCTAACCCATTGAAATCACAGGATTTCTAGATCAGTCAAGCGCTGTCTTGCCGCTAGAAGCGCACCGGCAATGCCTAAAATTCCGCCAACAGCCAGCAATACCAGCAGAAATTTGGGGTCGAAACCGCTCATTTTCAACTCCTGACCATAACTTCCCAGCAGATGCGTGAGCGGCGTCTCAACGATAACCAGGCACAAACTGATCAGCATGGCGGCGATCAAACCCCCGCCGAGACCGTAAAAAGCTCCGAAGTATAGGTACGGACGGCGGATCTGGCGATCCGTGGCGCCGACTAATTTCAAAACTCGAAGCTCCTCCAATCGCGCTTCTATCGCCAACCGCACTGAGGTTGCCGTAACCAGCACCGCCCCGAGTCCGAACAATGCGCCCAACATCATTCCCAACCGACTAACGACCCGGGTGATGTCCGTCACCCGCTGCAGCCAGGTCTTTTCCACGACGACTTCGCTTACCCCGGCGCTGCGACCTGCAAACTCGGCGACCAACTCGAGATCGACCAGTGACGCATCCTCAGCCAGCGTCGCTCGCAACGAGGCAGGAAGCGGATTTTCTGCGAGTAAATCCAGGGCATTCGCGAGGCCCGTATAGGTCTGGAACTCTCGCAGCGCTTCGTCCTGGGTGGTGACTTTCACGCCGCTGATTTCACTGCGGGCAAGTAGCGCCGCGGCCGCGGCCGCTATCTCGGCATCAGCCAAACCCAGATCGAAGTACACGGACAGACCAGGTCTGCCCTCCCACGCCGTCGTCATGCCAGTTAGGTTGATCTGCACCAAGAACAATCCTGCAGGCAAGGCGAGTGCGATCCCCACCAACAACCATACCAGCATGCTCGTCCCGAGCCGGGCGCTCACGAAGTGCAGGGTTTCCCGGGCCACCCTCTTATGATCGCGCCACCAGGTCAACGGTCCGGTATGAGACCGTGGCCAGGGGTCTTTGCGGGGTCTATTTTTCCGTGTCATACGAACCTGGCTCATTATTCTGATCTCTGACGATACTGCCGTTGCCGAGCTCGACGATTCGCCACCCCATGGATTCGATCAGACCGTGATCATGACTGGCGATGATCACGGTCGTACCCACCTGGTTGAACTGTTCGAACAGATGCATGATGTCCCGAGACAGCTCAGGATCGAGATTGCCCGTTGGCTCGTCCGCAAGAAGGATTTTCGGTCTTGGTACGACCGCGCGTGCGATTCCAACTCGTTGTTGTTCACCCGTCGAAAGTTGGCCGGGAAAAAGATGCTCCCTGGGCAGCAAACCCACGCGGGACAATGCCGCCCTGACACGTCGGGCGATGTCTTTTTCCAGCATGCCAGACACCCGCAAGGGCAACGCGACATTGTCGAACACCGTACGGTGGGCAAGCAGGTGGTGGTCCTGATACACAGCGCCGAGGTTCTGGCGGTAGTAGGCCAAGCGCCTCGAGCTGATCTGGGTCAGGTTGACTCCGTTAACCAGGATCTGACCTCTGGAAGGTTGATCCAGACACATCAACAACTTCAAGAACGTGCTCTTACCCGCGCCTGAATGCCCGGTCAGGAAGGTCATTGAACCTTCTTCAAACGCAACCGTTACGTCCTTCAACGCCTCGTGGCCATTATCAAAACGTTTGGTGACCTGATGGAACTCGATGTGTCCCACTTAGTCGATCGCCAGCAATGCGTCTACGAAACTATCCGCATTGAACGGGCTCAAGTCTTCGAGCTGTTCACCGACACCAATGAAATAGACCGGCTGACAAAACCGCCGCGCGATCGCAAAAATCACCCCGGCTTTGGCCGTGCCGTCAAGTTTGGTGATAATCAATCCCGTCACACCGACGGCTTCATCAAATTGCTCGACCTGACTCAGCGCATTCTGACCCACACCCGCATCGAGGACTAACAACACTTCATGGGGCGCGGCTGGATCCAGACGATTGACTACCCGTTTGATTTTTTTCAGCTCATCCATGAGATTGGTATTTGTCTGCAAGCGTCCTGCAGTATCGGCGAGCACCACGTCGAAGTTGCGCGCCTTGGCAGATTCTACGGCGTCATAGACCACGCTCGCGCTGTCGGCTCCCTGCGGTTGGGAGATCACGGACACCTCATTGCGTTCACCCCAGCGTTGCAACTGCTCGACCGCGGCGGCACGAAAAGTATCTCCCGCGGCCAACAACACGCGCGCGCCGGCATCCTGTAAATATTTGGCGAGCTTACCGATTGTCGTTGTCTTGCCGACCCCGTTAACACCCACAAAAAACACCACGGCCGGCTTTTTTCCAGCCACCGAAAACGTCTTTTCCAAAGGGCGCAACATCTCTTTCAATAAGGTTGCCAACGCCGTGTGCAGAGCCATCGTATCGTTTAGCTCCTTGCGTTTTACCCGCGAGGTTAACGCTTGCATGATCTCTCGAGTAGCGTCCATCCCTACATCCGTCTGCAGGAGCGAGGCTTCGAGATCCTCCAGGACCCCGTCGTCGATCTCTTTTTCGCCGAGCAACAGGGTGCCGACGCCCGCTGCAAGCTGACTGCGCGTTCTACCCAGCCCTGCTCTCAGCCGACCCCAGAACCCCGGTCTTTCGCCGTCATCTTCAAGCAAATCTTTATCGACGTCACTCACTCTGATCATCTCACCTCGATCACAAGTCTGCTACCTTCTGCTTTGATGTACATCACTCCTGCTGCTACGGGAAGGTAATGGCTAAAAACGAAGTGCGCATTATCGGTGGTAAGTGGAAGGGGCGAAAGATCGGATTCCCTGCTTCCAAAACTCTGCGCCCAACGCTCGGTCGAGTCCGCGAGACATTGTTCAACTGGCTGGCAGCAGATATCCAGGATGCTCGCTGCCTCGATCTATTTGCTGGCAGCGGAGCGCTGGGTTTCGAAGCCTTGTCACGAGGCGCTCGCCAAGTCATCTTCATCGAGAACAACCATCACGCCGCGCGCGCCCTGCGCAACAACGTGACTCTGTTACTGGGCGACGAAGACCCTGTCTGCGCGCAGGTTCACCATCAGTCTGCATGCCAGTTTCTCGACCAATGCGAATCCATGGCAGCGGAGCGCTGGGACGTAATTTTTCTCGACCCACCTTTCGATTCCGGATCTCTAAGCCGAGCTCTGGCAACAATCGCCCAACGAAACCTCTTGGGTGAGCGAGGCCAGGTTTATGTGGAATTACCCACCCGTGGCTCCCTCGAACACCCCGGATGGCGGTTTGCCAAAAAGTCCCGAGCAGGTGACAGCCAGTTTGGTCTCCTTGCCAGGGAAATGTGACGCCGCTACCATCGCGCCGTTTCTTCATTATTCTCGGGAGGCGAGGTAAGTTAATGAGCGTGGTAGTGTACCCCGGTTCGTTCAATCCGATCACGAACGGGCATACGGATCTGGTGAAACGTGCACTGAATCTTTTTGACCACGTCGTGCTCGCCATCGGCACGTCTGCGCAAAAAGATCCCAGTGTCGAGCTGCGGGATCGAACTGCGTTATGTCAAATAGCTTTGGAAGAGTTCGGCGACCGCGTGTCGGTTGAGGGATTCAATACTCTCCTGGTCGATTATGTACGCAGCAAGGGCGCACGCTTCATTTTGCGCGGCTTGCGCACCATGACCGATTTCGAATACGAATTTCAGATGGCGGAGATGAACCAGTCCCTCGATCCGGGGATCGAATACGTATTTTTGCCTACCTCCAAGGAGTGCTCGTTTATATCATCAACTCTGGTACGCGAGATCGCCTCATATGGTGGCGACATTTCTCAATTCGTACATCCGGCCGTGGCGAAGGAATACAGTCGAACGGACTAGCCCGGATGTTGCACGAGGACGCAGAATTTTAGGTGAGAGATCGTGGTCGTCACGACGGCTCGTGACCGAAAGCGCAGTCGTAGCTACGGAATTGAGGCTTCGCATAGACGAACGCGCTGAACATCTGGCGTCTTGGCGGCCGCGAGATCCAGCCAAAAATTGCACAGGCGCACCAACGACACTTCGAACCTATTCGAAATATAGAAAATTTCTAATAATTTCAAAATGTTAACCATCCTATGCGCCGTACTCGTGCAACGCCCTTACCTAGCCTGGTTGCTGGTCCCAAATTCTGAGGACTGAACGCTACCGCTAGTTCTTGCGTCTCGAGGTTGTACAACCCAGGCAGCGAACGAATGTTGCCCGCGCAGGACCCACCACCAACTTCTGCGCGGCCTCTTCGACATTTCCGCCCGCAGCGCTGAATGGCAGGCTCACGACAAACGCCACCGCACCAACCGCGGTGATCACCATGCCGATGGGTCGCGCGATAACCAGATCGCCAGCCATCGCAAGAGCCGTAGGTTCATCTTCAGGAGCGGCGAATACGGGAGTGCTGAGTGCAAACACGAGCGTTATCAGCAACGTCGCGCGACCAATATGCTTCATAACCACTGTCCTCAATTTAACCTCAGGCGAGGTTACCACTTATCCCCGCCAAAACCCTGGGTGCGTTGGCATTTCGGGCAGAAGTAGGTGGCTCGCTGGGCGCTTTTCAGCACCTTGATCGGTGCCGTACAGCGCCGACACGGGAGATCGGCGCGATCGTAAACATACAGGGACTGTTTGAAATACCCTGGATTGCCATCTTGGTTGACAAAATCCCGCAACGTGGTGCCCCCCATACGGATCGCTTCTCGAAGCACCGTGCGAACCGCATAGGCAAGATGGTCATACCCGAGGGCGCTGACTCTTCCCGCCCGGACCGAGGGCCGAATACCTGCCCGAAACAACGCTTCATTGGCGTAAATATTGCCGATTCCGACAACGATCTTGCCGTCCATGATGAAACTCTTCACCGCCAACCGGCGTCCACGAGCCAGACCCTTGAGGTACGCGCCGGTGAAGGTCTCGGCGAGGGGCTCGATTCCCAGCTTTGCCAGCAACCAGTGCGTCTCAGGCTCGCCCTCGTGCCAATGCAGGCTGCCAAACCGGCGCGGATCGTTGAGCCGCAATATCTGACCGTCATCGAGCAGCAGATCCACATGATCGTGTTTCTTGGGCTCTGTCGTTTCAGGCACGATCCTGAGACTCCCGGACATACCGAGATGAAAGATGAGAGTGCCGGTTTCCAGGCGCAGGAGCAGATATTTTGCACGTCTGCAAACGGAGACGATTCGTTGGTCTATGACTGTCTGTGGCAGTTCTACCGGCCAACGAAGCCGAGGATTACGAACAACGGTGGCTTTAATGCGCTTGCCGGTCACCAGCGGCGCAATACCGCGGGAAATCGTTTCTACTTCGGGGAGTTCAGGCACCGATTACTCCACCAGAAGTCATTGATGGGTTATTCGGCCACGCTTTATTTAATCTTAGCTTCGATGTAGAGAACGTGCTTGCGAATGACAGGATCGTACTTTTTCATCTGGAGCTTGTCCGGCGTCGAGCGCTTATTCTTGTCGGTGGTGTAGTAGTGGCCGGTTCCCGCGCTCGATACCAGCTTGATTTTATCTCGCATAACCTCTACTCCTGCTAAACCTTCTCACCACGTGCCCGCATGTCGGCCAGTACTTCGTCAATGCCTTTCTTGTCGATCAGGCGCATGCCCTGGGCCGAAACGCGCAATCGCACAAAGCGTTTTTCACCTTCCACCCAGAATCGATGATAGTGCAGATTGGGAGAAAAACGGCGACGCGTTCGGTTGTTCGCGTGGCTGACGTTGTTCCCCACCATCGGGCGTTTGCCGGTTACCTGGCAGACTTGAGACATGACACGTCATTCCCGGAGGAAAAAAGAGGCGCGTTTATACCAGAGCATCACGGTGCGAGCAAGCGACTTCAAGGCTGCATAGCGCACCCTGGAGGGGAATCACGACTAATTCTCGAGCGCCAAAAGGCTTGGCTCGCAGTTACAGGAGCCCGCGCTCCGCCATGGAAACCTCTCTGCCCCGGCCAATGATTACATGGTCGAGCACGCGGACGTCGATCTGTCGCAAAAGGTTCGAAAGTTCTTCTGTGAGTTTGATATCACTGATACTCGGCTCAGCCACTCCAGACGGGTGATTGTGAGCAAAAATCACCGCGGCGGCATTGTGAGCCAACGCACGCTTCAATACCTCCCGAGGATAAACGTTCGCCCGGTCTACCGAGCCAAGAAACAGCTTTTCGAAGCTGATCAAGCGGTGCCGCGTGTCGAGAAACAGGCAAGCAAAAACCTCCCGCTCGATACCCGCAAGTTGATGGCGCAGATAGCCAAGCACCGCGCCCGACTCGGTGAAAACATCCCGGCTGACGAGCAGCGCCCGTGAATATCGCTCCGCGAGCCCCAAAACTGCTTTTAGACCTGCAATCTTGGCAGGACCTAAGTCCCGATAGGCCCGGAGTCGTGACACGGGTGCATCCAGCAGCCCCTGGACACTGCCAAACTCCTGCAACAGTCTTCGCGCCAGACCCAATGCATTTCGCTGTTTGCCTCCGGTACGGATACAAACCGCAATGAGCTCCGCGTCCGTGAGCGCGTCGGTACCCGTTTCGAGGAGCCTATCTCGAGGGCGCTCACCCTCCGGCCACTCAGATATTCGCATTTCCGCAGGTCTACTCCCTTAACAGTGACATAGTGGCTGTTCTTCGGTGGTGGTATCGTTACGATTCATGATCTGACAACCGATCAGCGGACCCAACATGACTCAGCTGGCTGGCAAGAGAATATTACTCGGCGTTAGCGGCGGAATCGCCGCGTACAAGACCCCGAGTCTTGTACGCCTGATGCGCGAAGCTCAGGCAGAAGTTCAAGTTGTCATGACTAAGAATGCCCACCGATTTGTTACGGCTACAACACTGCAGGCGGTTTCGGGTAATCCGGTACGGGACGATCTGTGGGATCCGCAGGCGGAAGCCTCAATGGGTCACATAGAGCTTGCTCGCTGGGCGGATATCATCTTAATCGCACCCGCTACCGCCGATATTCTGAGTCGCCTGGCTCAGGGTCGTGCCAACGATCTGCTATGCAGCATTTGCCTTGCCAGCGATGTAGTGTTGCTGTTGGCCCCGGCGATGAATCATGTCATGTGGCAGAGCGCCGCTACCCGACGCAACGTAAGACAACTCGCAGAAGACGGCTGCCAAATGCTCGGGCCCGGCAGCGGCGATCAGGCCTGTGGCGAAGTCGGTCCCGGGCGTATGTTGGAGCCAGAAGACCTGGTCGAAATACTGCAAAACGAGCTTCTTCGTACTGGCAGCTTCGAAACCGAAAAAATATCTACTCATGAACCCAGTGGCGATGGGGAGTCGCTCAAAGGGAGGAAGGTGATCGTCACGGCAGGCCCCACCCGTGAGGCGATCGACCCCGTTCGCTATATCTCGAACCACAGCTCCGGGCGGCAGGGATTCGCCGTGGCTGAGGCCGCTGTTGCCGAAGGTGCCGACGTCGTATTAATCAGTGGTCCGGTCTCTATACCGGTTCCCGGGGGCGTGCGCTGTATTTCCGTAGATAGCGCCGAGCAGATGCACAGGGCCGTAACTGCCGAACTTCCCGGATGCGATATATTCATCGGTGTTGCCGCGGTTGCCGATTATCGACCGGCTCATCCGGCCGAGTTGAAGATAAAGAAGGAAGCCCACCCCAACAAGAAGCTCGAACTCAATCTGGTGGAGAACCCCGACATTATTGCCAGCGTTGCAAACTCCGCACACAGACCATTTGTGGTCGGTTTCGCTGCGGAAACTGACAATGTATTAGCACACGCAAGAAGAAAACGAGTTCGCAAGGGTCTCGACATCATCGTCGTCAACGATGTTTCTCATGCGGATATCGGATTCAATAGCGCCGATAATGCCGCGACGCTGGTTTGGGCGGAGGGTGAACTGGTTTTTCCTAAACAGAACAAATCGTCGCTCGCTCGAGGAATCATCGAACAGGTAACGCTGCTTTTCACCAAGCAGTTGGCAACCGCCAACCCTCAACCCGCCGTATGAGTACCGAAGATCTCTGGTCAGGCCCTTCCCAGGCAATTAACATACACCGCGATTTGGCACGCTAGCGAAGCAAGGAACGGCTCTAGTGGACAAGACCAACGAGCAGGATAGCGACGCAAAAAAAACCACAGACAAACCGGAACGCACACCGAACAACGGTGTCTGGTCTCACGCCATTCTTGCGATCGGCGTTGGTGCGTTCGGGCTTCTGTGCACCTTTGCCCTCCTCTGGTGGCAATTTGTCATAAGTGCAAACGAAGACCACAGAATCGAGCAAATCCAAGCCCAGCATGCGAGCCTCGTCGGCTATTTCAATTCCCGTATTATCGGCCTGAAACGCCAGGTGGCCTCGTTGAGCACCGCTCCAGGCACCCTAGCCGCTCTGGTTAGCTATGATGCAGACAGGATTCGTGCCGCCAATATAGAACTCACCGCCCTCATGGGTTATGCCCGGCGCATCGACATCATCCCCAAGGGTACCGCCCAGGTTGATCTGAATGCAGAAGTTCCCATCTCTTTCGCGGCGTTGAATGTCATTAAGCGTGCCGAGACTCAGGAGTTCGTTGGCCCTGAAATGTCCCTCAATCAACGCGATCTCGTTTACGTCGCCAAACCGATTACAGACCAGGGCGTCGTTGTGGGTGTGTTGTTTGTTGCATTGTCACGCGACTACTTTTTCGACCCGTTGCGTTCATATGACACGCAGTTGGGTCGGTTGAGCATCGAGCAGGTATTCGACGGCTCCGCACCCGTTACGGTGCTCGAGTGGGGCAATGGCGGCAATTCCGGCTCTGTTTTGACCATACCGCTGGAAACGCCGGGGTGGCGACTGGTGTTCGAGCCCAACCAGAACGCGATTGGCGATCTCTCCACTTTGACCCAGTTGCTTGCGCCTCTGGCTGTTGCGCTCGGCATGCTGATCGGTGGAGTCAGCCTCGCGTTCTCGTCGTTGTCTCGCAAACTACAGCAAGATTCCACCACCCTCATAGATTATGCCAGCCGCTTGATACGTGGGCGCACGGCCCGGCTCGACACCTACAGGCTACCCCTGTTTCAACAGATCGCCGCGGGAGTTGCCGTTGCCGGAGGCAAAACGCTGACCATGGCCCAGTATGGCAAGATCCCGACCTCGGGCGGCCTTTTGACGAGTCTTGGTGGTGATGAGAGTGAGGAAAGCGACGCTGACAAACTGCTTACCAATGCGGTCGATCTGCTGCTCGATGAAGAGCGCTCGGGTTCCAAACGGAGCGGTCCGTTCCTCCAGGTAAACATTGCCGAAAACGCCAGCGAAAATTTCGGCATCGAAGTGAGTGAACAAGACGAGGCTGGGCCAATGAATCTCGAACTCGCGGATGAGATTTTTCGCGCCTATGACATTCGCGGAATCACTACCACGAACCTCACCGAAGAAGTCGTCTACTGGATTGGGCGCGCCTATGCCGCCGAAGCACGCGAATACAAACAGACCCGCATCGCAGTTGGGCGCGATGGGCGTCACTCAAGCGAAGCATTGAGCAGTGCCCTGACTCGTGGCCTCACCGAAGGCGGCGTCGATGTATTGGACATCGGTATGGTTCCAACCCCCCTGCTGTATTTCGCGACCTACGCGTTGGACACAGGCTCCGGAATCATGATCACCGGGAGTCACAATCCGCCAGAGTACAACGGCCTGAAGATGGTGATTGCCGATGTGACTTTGGCCGAGGAGCGTATTCAGGCACTTAAATTGCGGATCAAAGAAAACCGGCTTTCCGAGGGTTCTGGCGACATAGAGACAATGGACCTCAAAGACCACTACATCGACCGGGTCCTGGAAGACGTCACCATGGCGCAGCCGATCAAAGTTGTGATCGACTGCGGTAACGGCGTTGCAGGGTTGATCGCCCCTCGATTGATCGAAGACCTGGGTTGCGAGGTGGTACCCCTGTACTGCGAGGTGGATGGCGATTTCCCCAATCATCATCCCGATCCAGCCGAGGAGAAAAACCTGCAAGATCTCATTACCGTCGTCAAGGCGGAAAAAGCCCAGCTCGGACTCGCCTTTGATGGCGATGGGGATCGCCTCGGAGTGGTCACTGCCAAAGGTGAGATTATCTGGCCGGATAAACTCCTCATGTTGTTCGCCCAGGATATCGTGGCCAGAAACCCCGGTGCGGATATCATCTACGACGTCAAATGCAGCCGCCATCTCAACAACCTCATCAGCGAGCTCGGCGGTCGACCCATCATGTGGAAAACCGGCCACTCGCACATGAAAGCCAAATTGAAGGAAACGGGCGCGCTACTCGCTGGAGAATTCAGCGGGCACATCTGCTTCGGCGAACGCTGGTACGGTTTCGACGATGCACTCTACTCGGCAGCACGGCTGCTTGAAATCATCGGTTCTGAAAACAAGACTCCGGACGAACTTTTTGCCCAATTTCCCGTTACCTTCGCAACGCCCGAAATTAAGATTCCGACTTCCGAGGCAAACAAATTCCGGGTGATGGAGAAGCTCGCCGAGTGCGATTTCGGAGATGGCACGCTAACCACAATCGATGGATTACGCGTCGACTATGCCGACGGCTGGGGGCTCGTGCGCCCGTCGAACACCAGCCCGGTATTATCACTCAGATTCGAGGCCGAAGGTCAGAGTGCGTTAGACCGAATCCAGGATCTGTTCCAGGCACAGCTCGCGAAGGTGGATCCTTCGCTCAAGTTCCGCTAACCCCATGTCAATTTCAAAATCAGAAGCGCGCAACATAGCTGGTGTCCTGACCGAGGCGCTGCCCTACATTCAGAAGTTCCATGGCACTACGCTGGTGATCAAATACGGTGGTAACGCCATGGTCGACGATAGGCTGAAGCAGACGTTTGCCCAGAACATCGTGCTCCTCAAACTGGTCGGGCTGAACCCCATCATCGTGCACGGTGGTGGACCTCAAATCGGGGAGCTGCTCGACCGACTCAACATCTCCACCCGATTCGTCAACGGCATGCGAGTGACCGATGCCCAAACCATGGACGTCGTTGAAATGGTACTCGGCGGGCTGGTCAATCAGGATATCGTCTCGGTCATCAACACCAACGGTGGACGAGCCGTTGGCGTCACAGGGAAAGACGGCAATCTCATCCGCGCTCGCAAACTGAGCCTTACCCAGGCTTCTCCAGAACTGGATGTTCCGGAGATCATCGACATTGGCCACGTCGGCGATGTGACGGAAGTGAACGTGGGGGTACTGTGTGCTTTAGTGAAAGAGGACTTCATCCCCGTGATCGCCCCCATCGGCGTTGGAGAAAACGGCGAGTCATACAACATCAACGCGGATCTGGTGGCTGGGCGAGTGGCCGAGACAATCGGCGCTGAAAAGCTCATCCTGCTCACCGATACCCCCGGGATTCTAGACAGCGAAGGAGTAACCATCGCGAACCTGACAAGCAACGAAGTTCGTTCGCTAATCGAAGCCGGTACCATCACCGGCGGGATGCTGCCAAAAACGAACTGCGCGCTCTCGGCCCTGAAAAACGGTGTAGCGAGCGTGCAGATCATCGATGGCACCGTATGTCACGCCCTGTTGTTGGAGCTTTTCACCGACGCCGGGGTCGGAACCAAAATCACTCATGGCTAACAATCGTCGCCAACAGATCCTGCAAGCCTATGCGTTCATGCTCGAAAACAAACCCGGATCACGCATCACTACAGCCGCGCTCGCGGCCCAAGTAGGCGTCTCCGAAGCCGCCCTGTATCGCCACTTCCCGAGTAAGGCAAAGATGCTCGAAGGTCTCATCGAGTTTGTCGAAGAAAGTCTGTTCACTCGCATCAGCCGGCTCATTGTGGAAGAGCCCACCGCACAACTTCGCTGTAAACAGTTCCTGTGGCTGGTGCTGTCGTTTTCCGAACGCAACCCGGGCTTGGCAAGGCTGCTGGTTGGAGACGCTCTTCTGGGTGAGAGCGACCGGCTAAGAGAACGCATTCGACAGCTCTTCGACCGGCTGGAAACCCAGCTGAGACTGATCCTGCGTGAGTGGGCGGTGACCCGCGTACCCGGTCCCGAACTCGGCACCACGGCAGGTGCGAATCTACTCCTGTCGGCAGCGGAGGGTCGGATCAATCAGTTTGTGCGCAGCGACTTTCGGGCACTCCCCACCACCGGATGGAACGATCAATGGGCAGCTCTGGAGAGAGCCGTCTTTCGTTAGGGTCGGCCCTGGCGGCTCGCGGTTACGTCAGACAGTGTGGCGGTAGCAACCAGACATTCGGGTCGCCGAAACACCTCGAGATCCATCGCGTGTTGGCGCCGGGTCTCTTCTTTTTCGACGTTCTTCTGGGCAATCTCGTTTTCGAGATTGTCGATCTGCGCTTTGGCACGACCAATATTGCCGAGCACAATACCCGTGAGTGATTTACCCGCCCGATCCATACGGGCTGCTTCGTCTTCCAGCTCACGTCGCAGATTTCTAAGCTGAGCGAGATTGGCCTGGGCATTGGTAATGCGATTGGCCAAAGAATTCAGGGCCTGCTTTTCCGCATGGGCTATGTCATCTTCGGACTCATACAAGGCACGAACGCGTTTCTGTGACGCGAGGCACACCGCTTCCTCGTGCCGCAGGCGGTCTCTAATAACGATCTCTTCCGGGCTGAGCTGAGGGGCGATAGTTTCTACCAGCCGCATGTCGGCATCGAGCACAT
>Ga0114949_10001697_pt1 | contig 13439 bp, 3 predicted proteins | sample N074metaG_FD_83505 | JGI IMG/M metagenome (GOLD analysis project Ga0114949, IMG submission 83505) | Deep subsurface microbial communities from Kermadec Trench to uncover new lineages of life (NeLLi) - N074 metaG | ecosystem: Environmental > Aquatic > Marine > Ocean trench > Sediment | place... | reverse complement strand
CGGGGTCCACCATGACGGGAACGATGCCCGCTTTGAAGAGCGCGAAGGTCAGCGCGAAAAAGTCCAAGCTCGGCGGCACCATCAGGACAGCACGCGTGCCACGCGTGATGCCGTACGCCGTCAGCGCTGCGGCGAGGCGCCCGCTGTCTTCGTCCAGCTCGCGAAAAGTACGCTCGAAGAATCCGCCTCGGCCGTCGGGCCACGCGATCGCCATCTTGTCAGGCTGGAGCGCAGCCATCGCGGGCAACGCCGCCGCGATGTTCGTGGACTTCGGCGTCACGGAGATTCCGCGACAGGCGCCTCAGCCACGAATGACTCCACCAGCGTACGTACCTCGTCGCGGGCGTCCTCGAGCACGTAGTGGCCGGCCGCCTCATACCTGTGCGTCCGGGCGTGTGGCATTCGCCGCTCCCACTCCTTCAGGTAGTCCGCGTCGAACACGAAGTCGCGTAGGCCCCACAGCAGGAGGGTAGGGGTATCCTGGAAGTGCTGGAGGCCTGCCTGAGCCTCGCTCACGATGTCGTACCCCGGGTCCGACGATACCAACGGGATGTCTTGGATGAAGCGGTGCACTGCCAAGCGGTGATCCCACGAATCGTAAGGTGCCAAGTACGCGCGCCGTTCACCTCTCGTGAGCTTCCGCTGCGTGGCGCAGTACCGGAGGGCGCCGCGGCTGAACAGGTTCATCCCTCGCACGAGGACGCCGCCGAGCGCCGAGCGAGAGAGGCGCAGGGAGAGCGGCACCCGCTTGCCGGCGGGTAGATGGAAGGCGGCGGTGTTCAGGATCACCAGGCGCGCGATACGGTCGTGGTTACGCGCGGCCCATGCCATGCCGATCATGCCGCCCCAGTCATGCACTACGAGCGTGACTTTTCCGTCCAACTGAGCGTGATCAATGAGCCGCTCCAAGTCCTGCACGCGGCGTTCGAGGCGGTATGGGTACGTGCTCTCATCCGGCTTGTCCGAGAGTCCGCAGCCTATGTGGTCGGGCACGATGACCCTGTGCCTGTCCCTGAGCGCGAGCACCAGATGCCGGTAGTAATACGACCAGGTGGGGTTGCCGTGGACCATGAGCACAGGCGGGCCCGTGCCCTCGTCCAGGTAGTGCATGCGGACGCCGTCGAGATCCAGATAGCGGCCTTTGAAGGGATAGTCCTCGAATGGCGGCTCCACGCCTACCACTCCACTCCGATCATCATGCAGTTCAGGCCGCTTCCGATACCCAGAAAGGCCACGCGGTCACCCGGCCCAATGGCTTCCCGCTCTTCCGCCAGCGCCGCGGTCAGCGGAAGCGATACCGTGCCGACATTGCCCAGGTACGGGAAGGTCGAAAAGTCCTTCGCCCGGTCGATGCCGATGGAGCCGAGGATCGTGTCGCGGTGAGCCGTGCCGACCTGATGGCAGATCACCCGATCGACTTGGTCGGGCTCCCAAGCCATTTGACCCAGGAAGTCTTGCCACGTTTCGTTGGCCAGCGTGACGCCGTGCTGGAGGACCGATGCGGCATCGGTGTACATCCACTGCGGCAGCGGGTCGGTGTGGTGCAGGGTAGGGGCGCCGGCGAGGCCCCAGCGGCACAGATCGTTGTGTTCCGGGGCGGCGCGTTGCGCGCCTCCGAGCACGCGGTGCGTACCGTCGTTGTCGAAGGATCCATCGGTAATGAGCACCGCGACGGCGCCCGAGCCACCCGTGAGCGTGGCGAGGCCCTCGGTGTATGTAGCCATCGTGGCGTCACGTAACATCCGCTCGATCGTCACGTTCACGATCTCCCTCGCGGTCTCGGCCGACACGACGATGCCTGCACGAATCTGGCCCAGCTCGATCCGGTTGGCGATCTCGTGGATACCGTTGAGGATGCCGAGGCACGCGTTGCTGATGTCGTAGACCGACGCGGCGCCCTTCACACCCAGCTCGACCGCCACGGCGCACGCGGTAGCGGGCTCGAAGTTCTCCCGGCAGACGCCGGCATACACGACGGTCTCGAGTGCCTCTGCGGGCACCCCGGTTCTAGCGAGAGCCTTCTTAGCCGCCGCGGCAGCGCTGCTGGAAAGTGAATGCTTCGGCTCCCACCAGCGACGCTCTGATATGCCGGTGAGCGCCTCGAGAGAGCCCTCCGGGACGTGGAGCTGTTTGTACAGTGGCTCGAGGCGTTCCTCTAGCTCGTCGGAGGTGACGACGACGGGCGCGAGCTCGTATCCGATGGCCTCGAGATGAACCTTGTTATACCTCATTTGGTCTTGCGCTCAATCTCGACACTGAAGTCTGCCATGTGGTAAATGGTGCGGCCGTCCACGGTAAGATACCCGGTTGCGATCACGCGGCGCGCTTCGTCGTCCACCTCGCTGATGACTGCTTCCACCTCGACTCTCCGGTCGGTGGGCAACACCTGCCCGCGATAGGTCCAGTTGTGTTCACGCCCCAGCCCGTTCGTCCACCACGCGGTGTCGGCGTCGACCTGCCAGCGGTCCGCGGCGTATGCCTTGAGGAGCTGGAGGAAGGACTCGCACCCCAAGGAGCCAGGCCACACGGGATCATCCATGAAGTGCGCCTCGAAGAACCACGCATCGGAATCCACGGGGATGCTCCCCCGGACGAAGCCGAGGCCGTGGGGTCCGCCCTCGCGCATGAGCAGGTCGATGTTCGCGACCATCCGGAAGCGCTCGTCGGGATAGGGAGCCTCGGTAGGGTAGTCGAAGCTGACCGCCTGAGCCACTTCAGCCTCGGTGGGCTGGTACTTTTGGGTCTCTCGGATGCCGATCTGGTCGGCCAGGGATTCCGCGCTGAAGAAGCCGAAATAGGTGTCGCCCTCGAAGACCACCCCCTGGTCGTCGGTCATGCGCATGTCGAAGCGCTCGATGATCATTCCGCCCGAGTGGGACACGTCCGTCAGGCGCACCTCGGTAGTGAGCGTACCCGAGTCCGGTCGGACCGCTCGCTTCTGGACTGCCCGTCCTCCAAGATTCCGGAAGCGTAGGTCGGTCTCACTCGTCAGAGCTGAACCGCAATACGCGGCCAGCCAGCCGCACGGTTGCAGCGCGATCTCCAGCAACACAGCGAACGGCATGTCCGCCTGTCGGTTGGACTCGAAGTACCAGGCGTCCGTAGGCACGTCGTACTCTGCCGTGACCGCCGCCCCCGCTTCGAGGTCCCAAGCCGCTCCCACAGTGTCTATGACGCGGTCCATGAACGCGTAGGGCGGGCCCGGTAAGCGGGCGATGGCCCGCTCTTCGTCGAACGGCAGATAGCGATCGCCGAAGGCGTCTGACGGCTTGCCCGTGGCGAAAGCCAGGATGGACTCCTGGTCGTACAGAACACGTTTCTCACGGGGGCGCCAGAGCGCCTCGACGTCTTCTCGCGTGAGCCCCGTGAGCCGTATGGACATGTCGGCGATCTCAACGACGGGCCTCCCGTCAGCGTACATGAGAGCATCGACGATCGCGTAGGGCTCCGGCCCGTAGCCGAGTTCCTTGATTTCGATTTCATAGGTGACTTGGCGCGTGCTCTGGATGACCTGGCCGCGACACTTGAGCCGACTTTTCACGCCGGGCACCGGTTCGTACCGGACCTTGCCCGTCTCTCCGATCCAGCCCATGCGCATGAGGTAGATGCGCAGGGTGTGCAGACAGCACTCGTACATGAGTGTGCCCGGCATGACCATGTCATCGCTGAAGTGGCACGTCAGGAACCAATCGTCAGGATGGATGTCGGCTTCCGCACGGATCAAGCCAATGCCGAAGCGGCCGCCCTCGGGGTCCACATGGCTCACTCGGTGCACCAGCTCCATGAGTCCACTGGGCAGCGTCTCGGGTGTTCTGATAGGCAGGCCCACGAACGCCGGACCGAAGCACGTTGCGAGGTCGCCCGCGCGCAGTGCGGCGATCTGCGCTTCGTCATACGAGTCGCCGGTGCGCATGGGTGCTAGGCCCCGCCAGTCCTCCGGCAGGACACCGGGTCGGTGCTGTTGGTCGATCTTCGTGCGCACGATGCCCTGGCCCGCCTCGAGTTCCCCGATGGTGAAGAAACCCGCGCAGCCGTCGCGCATCGATAGAAGGGGGCGGCCGTCCACCGTCGCCTCGAACGCGAAGTAGAAGAGCCACGTTTCACCCTGACGGAAGAAGCGCTCGATGCTGATGTCGTATCGGATGACTTTGCCAGCTTCCGGCAGATGGTCGTGGAACGTCACGACTGCATCCAGGAGGCGATACACCGCGAGACCGTCGGTCTGTGCGTCGATGCCCAGCCAGCCGGCGAGGAAGAGATCGGCCTGTCCCGACTCGACGGCGATGCAGGTCGGGATTGTGCCGCAGTCCAGATACCAGGGACGCGCGCCAACGTCGTGTTCCGTGACGATTCGTCCGCCGGTCATGGAGTGCGGTTCGCCCTCGATACTGAGGATGCGGTCCACGAGCATGAGCGGCTCGTCCGGCAGGCGTACTCGCCTGACGTGTTCGTCGACGGAGGCGTACGACGCTCCCAACACCTTGCCGATGGATCCGACCGCGAACTCCAGACACGCCTCGCGATCGAGCGCGGTCGGGGGTGAGGTGGGTGGCGACGTCGCGGCTGCGGCTGCCCCCGCAGACGCGGTCCCGGGTGTAGTCAACAACTGCTCTGCCAGCCGGAACTGGAGGGCTGCCGTTTCCTGCAGCGCGCGGTCGAGCTCGTGGGCGGTGCGTAGGTACGTGCTGTGTGCGTGGGCCCGGGCTTCGCTGGAGGCGCTCAACTCCGACAGGAGTGTCGGATCGATGGCGAGTGGAGCGGCCGCAAGGGGGCCGGCCCCGGACGTCGGAGATGCGGACGCGCTCAGCGCGGCTGCCGGAGCGAGGGGCGCCGCAGCCGGAACTGCTGGCCCAGCAGGCACATCGCCGTACGCGGAGGCGGCCGGAGCCGCGGCCAAGCGCACAGAAGGAGCCGGCTGAGAAGGCTGCTCCTGTGGCACTGCCGGTTCGATCTGAGGGCCGCGCCAACGAATGTGGAACGGGTCACCGCCGATCGGAATTCTCAGCGCTGACGAGCCCTCGCGTAGAACGCTGCGGTGCCCGAGTGCTCTGGTCTCGACGCCGTAGAGAGGCTGTAGATCCACGGGGACCCGCTCGGCGATGAGTCGGCCCAGCAGGCGCAGCAGTGAGGACACGTCTCCTATGTGAGCGCTCAACGCAGACTGTGCGACGTGTGGGCGGCCCTCGAGGATGCGCGCGATCATGCGCGTGCAGGAGGAGCCGGGGCCCATCTCCAAGAAGAGACGCACGCCCTGCTCGTATGCGCGCTCGATGAGCTTGGGGAAGTCGAAGCCCCTCACGGCTTGCTCGAGAATGCTGTCGGCGGCGCTCTCCCGGGTCACGTCGTAGACGTCTCCGGCCGCAGCGCTGAAGAAGCGCACGCCGGCGGGAGCCGTCGTCGGGAAGAGGTGGAAGTCGTGGTACTCCTTGGCCACGGGCTCGGCTACTGCGCAGTGCACCGTGGGCACGCCCTCGAGCGCGTGGAAGTTGCAGTGTAACGCGTCCACAACGGCAGCCACGCGCTTGCGGTCCCCTCCGATGACGCACTCGGCCGGGGTATTGATGATGAGGAGGTACACCCGCTCTTCTGCGTCGAGCACGCCGCGCACGGCCGCGGCCGCGCGATCCACCACGCCCGTGACCCAGTCGACTTCCTCGAACTCCGTCAAACCCCAGCTCTTGCGGATGCTATCGCAGTTGCCCGCCAAGTCGTCGGTGAAGAGGGAGCTCTCCATCAGGCGAGCGAGCATCATCTCCCGGTCCCGCCAAGCGCGCAGGGAGAAGAGTCCGGCGGGCTCTCCGAGGCTGTAGCCCAAGACACTGCCAGGTTCGACGCCAAAGGATCGCACTAGGTCGGAAACCACCGTACCGAGCGCGACCTGCGCGATGATGAAGGCACGCTCATCGTCGCCGAAGTCCCGGCTGGAGGACGCGTTCCAGAAGCGATCAGGCAGGAGTTGCTGCGGAAGGTAGAGTGTCTCGGCGTCTTGCCTGCGAGCGATCTCCGGCCACTCTGCGGCCAGCTCGCGCCCCATCCCGGTGTAGTGGTTGCCCGAGCCGGGGAAGACGAAGGCGAGTTTGCCGCGTCCGCCCAGTGGATGGGAGTTCCAGAGTATGCGGTTCGACTCTGGCAACGCGCTGTCGTCGGCCTCCCCGCGCAACATCGCTCCTGCCGCGTCCGCCAGGCGCAGCAGTTCGTCTCGAGAGCGTGCCACGAGGGAAAGACCGAGCTTGGCGTCCGGACTCTGACCCACTTTTCGGAACCAGTCACGCGCCAGCAGCTCGATGGGTTCGGCCTCATGGCGTGCATGGGCCGCGAGGGCCGCGAGCCGTGCACCCAGGAGAGAGACATCGTCGCCTTCCACCGCGAAGAGTGCCTCGCTACGCGCACCGAGGGGTTGGCGCCGCTCCGGAAGGGTGGACGCCCCCTTACTGGCTTCGTGTTCCTCGAGCACCAGGTGACAGCAGCCGCCGTCGATACCGAGTGCGCTGACTCCGGCGCGCCGGGGTCCGTCGGCGCGGTTCCGCAACCAGTACTGCGGCTCCCTCGCGAGCAGGAAGTCCTTAGGCGAGAGATCCGCACGGACGGAGCGCAGCCCCCGCACCGGCGGCAGTACCTCCTGGTACAGGCAAAGCGCCGTCTTGACCACCGAAGCGAGAGCTGCAGCGGCGCCGGCGTGTCCCAGGTCGGCCTTCACGCTACCGAGGTGGCGGACCGGTGCCATATGGCGCGGGGAGAAGAACGAACAGAGCGCCTCCGTCTCGATACGATCCTCGATGTGATTCCCGCTTCCATGCGTCTCGACGTAACCGACCAGCGACGGGTCGAGGTCGGCCTCTTCGTAGGCGCGCTTCAGCGCTCGCGCGTATGTGTCGGGCGTGGGCATAGGGCGTTGGGCTGAGCCCCCCGAGTTTGCGCCCAGTCCCCGGATTACGGCGTAGACGCGGTCGCCGTCGCGTTCGGCGTCCTCCAAACGTTTTAGGACCATCGCCGCAGCGCCTTCACCGACCACGGAGCCATCTGCGTCAGCGTCGAAGGGACGCGCGCGCCCACTGGCCGAGTAGTGGTGGACTGCGTGGGTCGCGAGCACTGCCCGCACATCGCCGGCGAGATCCACGGCGCCTACGTAGCAACTGTCCAGCTCATAGGACTGCAGGGCGCGGACGGCGACCTCGATCGCACGCATGCCCGATGTCTCCTCGCTGGAGATCGTGTAGCTGGGACCACCGATCCGGAACTCCCGGGCGATACGGCTGGCGACGATCCCTCCGAGCGCCCCCATGGTACGGTTGGCGGTTAAGGGGGGCACCGTGTAGTCACGTGCGCTCTCGTCCGTCGCCCAGCGAAAGTGGAAGTTGGTCGTGTTGAGGTCCAGCGCGATACCGATGAAGACGCCGGCGCGTAGCCGCTCCCGGGCTTCGAAGCCCGCGTCGTCGATGGCGTTCGCCATGACATTGAGCATCAGCAGCTGCTGCGGGAGCATCTCCTCCAACTCTTTGGGAGGGATGCGGAACCGACCCTGGAGAATTTCCAGCTGATCGATGTAGTGGCCGCGGAAGTCGTTCGCGTGCAACCCGAGGCCCTCGAACCAGTCGGACTCCGTGGCACCCCACCAGCGTGTCGGCGTAGAGGGTTGTATCTCTGGATTACCGCCGAGAACACGCTCCTGGAACGCGCGCAGGCCTTTCCACGGGCCGAAGTGAGCGTCCATCCCGACGATCGCGATGGGGTTGGTGCGAGGCGCCCGTTCAGCGACCACTGCGTTGACGCCTGGCTGCCATTCTTCGATCAGTACGTGTGCGTTGATCCCTCCGAAGCCGAACGCGCTGATGGCGGCACGCCGGGGTGATCCGTCGGAGCGCCGGAGCCAGGGTTGGCCCTCTGAGAGCACGCGGAAAGGCCCGGTATTCAGGTCCTCGTCCACCGGAGTCTCGAAGTTCGCCGTCGGGGGTAGCGTCTCGGCCGCGAAAGCGAGCAGGACCTTTGCCAGGCCGGCGGCGGCGGCGGCCGTGAGCAGGTGACCCACATTCGACTTCACTGACCCGATGATGCAGGGGCGCTCCTGGGACGGCACGTCGCTCCAGAGTGCTTGCAGGCTGCGCAGTTCGGCCGTGTCTCCGGCCGGAGTGCCCGTACCGTGGCATTCTATGAGGTCCACGTCTTCGGGAGCCCAATCGGCCTGTTCGTAGGCGGCCCTCATGGCGCGCAGCTGTCCGTTGGAATCCGGTGACATGAGGCTCCCGCCCACGTCGTTGCTCAGGCCGATTCCACGGATGACGGCGTGGATCCGGTCTCCGTCGCGCTCCGCATCCACGCGTCGTTTGAGCAGGAAGAGTCCCGCGCCTTCCCCCACCACGAGTCCGTCCGCTCGGCTGTCGAACGGTGCGCAGCGACCGCTGGGCGAGAGCGCCCGCAGTTGGCTGAAGCCCATCTGCGTGTAGAGCGACGACGGTCGGGAGACACCTCCTGCGAGCATTGCGTCGGCTCGGCCCGACGTGAGTTCGTCGCAAGCGAGCTTCAATGCGTAGAGCGAGGAGGCACATGCCGCGTCGAGAGTGTAGCTGCCACCGCGCAGCCCCAGCGCGTGGGCTACCAGGCCCGCTGGAAGCCCCGCCACATAGCGGTTGAGCGGTTCGGTGGCCTCGGGCTCGGGACCGACTTGCCCGAGGCGCTCCGCAAAACTCCGACCGAGCGTCTCGAGCGCGAGAGCAGAGGAGGCATCCGTGGGCAGCACGATGTTGCCGAAGATGACGCCGGTACGATCCCGGTCCAGGGTTTCGGGCAATCCGTCGGCGACCGCCATCTGCGCGGCGTGCAACGCCACCCGAAACATCGGGTCCAGCCGGTCCAGGAGGTCCGCGTCAATGGCCAAGCCGTCTGTGTTGAGATCGATCTCGCCCAACAGGCCAGCGCGGCGTGCATAGACGCGGTCCTCAGTGGCGACGCCCGGTGCGTACACCTCGTCTGGGTCCATATACCAGCGCCCCGACGGAACCTCGATGGTTGCGTCGTTCCCGCGCTCGATGTTAGTCCAGAAGTCCTGAGGGCTATCGCTGCCAGGGAAAATCCCGCCGAAGCCGACGACGGCTATGTCGAGGCGTTCACTCACGCTCGACGGATGTGGCCGCGGCCGAATGGCGGCAGACTTCGGCGACACAGCACTAGGAGCACTAGGGGCTGACCCCGAGAGGTAGTTGATTGCTGCGGAACGTGTTCGTCAGTTCTTCGTCGATCGTGTTCTCGCAGCCCTCGAAGCGAGCGACCAGTTGCCCATCGGCATCGAGGAACTCCACATCGGCGAACACTCGGGTGTCGTCACTTTCGGTGATGCGAGCCACCACGTGGGTACCGTCCTTTGGGAAGGCGCGGTACTGGCGGTAGCTGGCTACCGCACACGGCAGCGAGGGGCCGGCGCTGTGGACTCCGGTCCAAAACGTCAGCAGTTGAATGCCCACGTCGAGCGCCAACGGATCTGTCAGCCAGCGCCGGCGGAATGGGCGGTCCATCCACTCGCTCGGCGGCGGAGCCGCGGACGCGTCAGCGATTACGCCTTCCGGGGAGCAGATCTGCACCCGTTCGATTCCCTGCAGCGCGGGGCCGTGAAAGAGGTGATCTCGGTAGGTTTCAGCTGCGGTCTTTTCGTATTTCGATCCCTGCGGTGGACTCAGGCGAGCTTCGCCTGTGGGGAGGCTCTCAGTCAAAAGAATGTCTGCTCGTGCGTGCAGAAACTCCTTACCGTCGTCCTGTCTGGCACGCAGCTCAACCGGGACCCGGTAGGTACCTTCTTCGTCCTTGTGTGCAACACCCGCGTGGATTCTCAGGAGGAGTCCGGAATCGGCGTCCAAGACGAGACCCTTGAGCAAGCGTAGGTTGTCGCAGCCGTAGAACTTCAGGCCGGGGTTGCCATGCAGCGCGCCGTGGGCCAGCCATTCAGGCAGCATCGCCAACGGAACGACGGCTTTTCCATCGAGCACGTGGGAGTGCAAGAACGAGCAGCTCGCCACATCGATCTTTTCTTCGGCCACGAGGGGAAGGGTGGATGACACCACCGGTTCGTTGGACTCCAGCCCGTCGGTGCCTCGAGCGCCGGCAGAGCCGTTCGGGTTAGGGCCGAGGACGATGCGCTCGACATCCGAGTCGGCGGCGGCCAGTTCGCGTAGCAGGTGGTCGGCGCCCTGTGCGAGGGGAATGAGCGGTACGCCTTCGTTCTTGAAGACAGCCCGCAGTGATTCATCGACCATGCCGCCCTCCCACGGGCCCCAGTTGAGGCTCAGAACCCTGCAATCTGGAAGACGCCGAGCTTCCTGCTGCGCCACCTTGTTGAGTACCTCGTTGGCGATGGCGTAGTCCACTTGGCCGATGCGTCCGTACCGCGCGGTGGACGAGCTGAAGAGTACGAGAGCGCGCAAGGCGTCGCGATCCAATGCGTTGAGCAAGTTGCGTAACCCCGCCACCTTCGGCTCGTAGACCCGCTGGAAGTTCTCCGCCGTCTTGTCCAGGATGTGCTGGTCGGCAAGCACGCCTGCGCCATGCACGAGAATACGGATGGGGCCGAAGTCCTCTCGAATCGATGAGAGAGCCTCACTCACGGCGGCACTGTCTCGCACATCGACCGCCATGTAGCGCACGGTCGCACCTGTCGCGCTGATTCGCTCGAGGTTGGTGCGAATCTCCCGCTCGGCTCGCACGCGCTTGTAGATCTCACCGGCCTCTCGCGGCGATGTCGCGTCGCCCCGGGCGAGTACGGCCTTCTTGATCTCGGCTTCGCTAGCAAGCGCCGCGAGCCACTCGGGCTCAGCCTCCGGCTCCGGGCTGCGCCCGAGCAGCGCGAGCGTCGGGCGGCACGAATTCGCAAGCGCCAGGGCGACCTCCGCGGTCACGCCTCGAGCTCCCCCGCTGAGCACAACGACATCTCCTTCGCTGAGCGGCAGCGAGCCATTGGCGGACGGAAGCTCTCCGCCTACCAGCTCGAGCACGCTCCGCCCCGCGGCGCTCAGACCCACTTCCATCGGGCCGGCTCGGAATAGCTCGGCCACAATGGCGCTAGCCGCATCCGCATCTTGAAGATCGGGTGCGAGGTCGAGCGCTCGGCATCGTACCTCCGGCCACTCACTGGCCGCCGACTTCGTGAGGCCGGCAAAGCCTCCGGAGAGTGGATCGGCGATCTCGTTGCCCGTCGTACCGAATGCGCCGTCTAGGCGGGAGGCGCTCACGAGGAACGCTCCACCGGCTTGCCCTGCGGTCCGCAGTCCTTTTCCGGCGGCCTGAACCACCTGGAGTACGTCCAGCAGGTCCTCGTCCGACGCCCCATTACGGGGAGGGAGGATTACAACACCTACGACGGGCTCGTCTGCTGAGCCGTTCAACGACTTGGCCGAGACGACACGTGGCGCGTAACCATCGCTCTCGAGGAGGGTGACGATCTCGGAAGCGAGGGCGGCATCACCTTCGGTGATCCAGATCGGTGCTCCCGCGGCGGGTCGAGCCACATCCTCTTCCACCGCGCCGTTGAAGTCTCGCGAACGGAGCAAATAGCGCTGCAGCGGTCGTTGCGCCGCCTCCCGGACTTCTCCGTCCGTACCTACTGCGGCTGTCCGTGTGCCATTGGACGCCGTTGGAGCGGGCTGGGGTGGTGCGCCCTCCGAGCGCTGACCGGGGATCAGATCCAGTAGCGACTGGAGTGTCCGCAGTGTACCGAGCTGATCGGGGCCAACCTTCGGAGCATCCGGCAGTACGTCCTGCAGCGCCGAGAGGATTTCGACGCGCTTGATGGAATCGATGCCCAGGTCCGAGTCCAACTCCATTCTGAATTCGAGTACTTCCGTCGGATATCCCGTCTTATCGGCAACGATGTCCAGCAGGATCTTAGCTACGTCGACGCCTGGCTCGGCCGCCGCGGTCGCAGGGGCGATACCGGCCTCCGACGTGACGGCCGGTACCGCTACGGCAGGTGTGGGCTGGGGAGGTGCGCCTTCGGAGCCCTGTCCGGGGATCAGGTCCAACAGCGACTGGAGTGTACGCAGTGTACCGAGCTGATCGGGACCAACCTTGGGAGCATTTGGCAGTTCATCCTGCAGTGCGGACAGGATCTCGACACGCTTGATCGAATCGATCCCCAGGTCCGAGTCCAGCTCCATTCTGAGCTCGAGTACTTCCGTTGGGTATCCGGTCTTTTCGGACACGATGTCCAGCAAGATCTTAGCTACGTCGACGCCGGGCTCGGCCGCCGCGGTCGCGGGGGCGAGAGCCGGCTCGGCGGCCGGTACCACGGACTCGGCCGGCGGCTCGGTGACGACCGGCGCTTGCGTCTCAGGCGCGGCGTGCGAGTCCACTGCCACGGTCGCTGGAGCGACGGGAGTTGTCGGCGCGGGAATAGATATCGCCGGAAGAGAGGAGAACACGGCTGGAGTCACTGGGGGCACTTCTGATACCGGCAGCCCCATCGACAGATCGAGGAAGCGCTGCTGCTGCCGAAGCAGAGTGTGGTAGTGCTGCTGAGACGCGTTCTGGCCTTCAAGGAACTGCTGGTGCAGGTGGGCCGTCTGCTGCTGCAGGCGCTGAAGTGCCGCCATGTTCTCCTGAGTGACGCGCAGCGCCTCAGCCACGGAACCCGCTACTGGAGCGGTGGCGGGGGCGACAGGTGCCGGCGGCGGGGCAGGGGCTCCCGACTGGGTCGGCGCTTGGTTCATGTTCGGCGCGCCTTGGCCCGTTGCGGGCTGCACTGTCTTGATGTCGTCGCGTGGCATCGCTTCTCTCTTGCGGGTCCGGATATTGGCACCTCCCACCCGATACGTGAGCGCCGCGCGTCCGGCTGTTGCCGGGGCAGCGGTCGGGCGGAACGATGCGTCCCAGGGCTGCAGGTCTATGGTGTGGCCGAGTGAGCCGATCTGGGCCAACACTCGTGCTAGATCTCGAATTCCCGAGCGCGATCCGTGGCTCGCGTCGAGGGCGAAGGCGTGGTGCGGGTCGCCATCCAACACGGACGTTACGAGTCCGGTGAGGCGAGCGTGCGGCCCCGTCTCCACGAAGGTTCGCACGCCGTCTTCATGCATCTGCCGGATGAGCTCTTCGAAGAGCACCGGACGAGCGAGTTGACCCGCCAGGAGCGCCTTGGCCTCTTTGGCGTCGGCTGGGTAGGGCTTGCCAGTGGTATTCGCGTACACCGGCACGGTGCCTTCGCCCAACTGAATCTTCTTCAACGCGGCCGCGAGCGGGGCTTCGGCTTCGGAGACCAGCGGGGAGTGGAATGCGGCCGAAACCGGCAGGCGTTGCGCGTCGATCTGCCGGACCCGAAGCACTTCCGCCGCCCGCTCGATCTCACTAGTCGCGCCGGACAGGACGATCTGTTTCGGTGCGTTACGATTCGCTACTACCAGATCCAGGGACTCCGCGGCGATGATCTTTTCCACTTCAGCGATGCCGGCTCGGACTGCGAGCAT
>Ga0114949_10001694_pt1 | contig 13458 bp, 13 predicted proteins | sample N074metaG_FD_83505 | JGI IMG/M metagenome (GOLD analysis project Ga0114949, IMG submission 83505) | Deep subsurface microbial communities from Kermadec Trench to uncover new lineages of life (NeLLi) - N074 metaG | ecosystem: Environmental > Aquatic > Marine > Ocean trench > Sediment | place... | reverse complement strand
ATTGGGTGGCCAGCACCTTGCCCTTCCAGTAGTAGGGCGCGCCGTGGCCCATCTCGATGGTGCTGCTGGCGACCGCGTCCATGGTCTCGAAGGCCGGCACGATCTCGCCACCGCCGAAGACCTCGACGGTCAAGCGCCCACCGGAGGCCGCGCCGATGAACTCGGCGAGCTTGTTGGCGCCGGTGCCCAGGCCCGGAAAGTTCTTGGGCCAAGTGGTCTGCATACGCCATTTCATCGCACCCTGAGCCAGGGCCGGCTTGGGGAAGCTCGAGGCCGCCACCGTGGCCGCCATGGCCGCGCCGGAGACGGTCGCCGTCTTGAGAAATTCACGGCGCTTGAGTCCCTGGCGATCGGCCGCGGATTTCGCGCGTTCGTCCTGTTTCATGTATCGACCTCCCAGTTGGAATTATTCTTTACGACGATTTGCCGCGGATGCCCGAGCGACACCACGGAAACCCAGTTATCTAGCAGAATAGGCATCTTTCACCAACCGCGCAACATGAAGGCCGCGCCCTCGCCCCGAACTCAACTTGGGGTCCGCCAGGTCGTTCAGGGCTCCAAGACGCGCCAGCCGTCCACGCCCAGCCCTTCCAGAGGACGGAATCGGGCCTTGTAGGCCATCTTGCCCGACTGAGCGATCCAGTATCCCAGATAGACATGGGGCAGGTCGCGCCGGCGCGCCTCGTCGATCAGCCAGAGCACGCAGAATGTCCCCAGGCTGCGCGGGCCCTGCGCCGGATCGAAGAAACTGTAGACCGCCGAGGGACCGTCCTCGAGCCAGTCGGTGAGACAGACCGCCACAAGACCGCCATCGGGATCGCGCCACTCGGTCAGGGTGGTGTCCAGACAGCTCTCCTCGATCATGGCCCGGTAGTCGGCGTAGCCCATGCCGGCCATCTCGCCGTCGCCGTGGCGGATGTCGATGTAGCAGTCGAACAGCCGGTACTGCTCGGGCGTGGCGACCGGCCGCGCTTCAACCGCCTGCAAGTCCCTGTTGGCGGCGGCCACACGCTTGAGCGATGGGCTGGGCGTGAAGTCCCGAGCCCTGACCCGCACGGGCACGCAAGCCGCGCAGCCGCTACAGGCGGGCCGATAGGCGTAGTTGTGGCTGCGCCGGAAGCCGGCCCGGGACAACAGACTGTAGGTCTCGACCGCTCCGGGCGCCTTGAGCTCGGTCAGGAGCTTGCGCTCGCGCCGGTCGGGCAGATAGGGACAGGGCGTTTCCACCAGCACGTGGAACACCTGCCGGGGCAGGATCACTTCGTCTGGTTCGTCGAGCCGATCTTCAAGGTGCGTACGCGGACCCATAACCCTAAGCTTGGCCCGCGACCTGTACCGCTGTCCAGTGTCTTAAGCCTGTGCCGGCGCACTTCGGCGCACGGCAAGCGTGCCGGCCAGGTAGTCGTGGACGGTGCGGTTGCGGGTGGTGAAGAGGGCCACGAGCAGGATCAGCCAGGACGTGACGGCCACGGTGAAGTAGAACACCGCGGTCTGGACGAAGGCCTGGAGCAGGTCGGGGCGGCGACCGTTCCAGGAGCGGACCTCCACGTCCAGGGCCGCCATGCCCGGGGTCTGACCCCGATAGGCCAGAAACAGGGTGTGATAGGCTAGCGGCAGGAGCGCCAGGGCCACAATCTGCAGGGGCCAGAGCAGGCCGAGGGTCAAGACCACCAGCAGGCCCAGGGCAAACCAGGCCGCGGCCCCTAGGACGCCGAGCACCAGCACGTCGATGAGATAGCCGCAGGCCCGGCGCCACAGCAGGCCGTCGTAGAGGTCGGGCTTGAACAGGGGGTCGGGCGGCTGGTCGGTCCAGGCCTCCGGCCCGGTGCCGGACACGTCGAATCCGGTCGAAATCATTTTGCCATCTCCCCCGGCACTCCTACGCCAGGGCCTGGGCCAGGTCGGCGATCAGGTCATCCGCGTCCTCGACGCCGACCGAGAGGCGGACCAGGCCGTCGCCGATGCCGAGCGCCGCGCGCTGGGCGGCCGGGATCGAGGCGTGGGTCATGATCCCCGGGTGCTCGATCAGGCTCTCGACGCCGCCCAGGCTCTCGGCCAGGGCGAAGATCTGGACCCGCTCCAGGAACCGCCGGGACGGGTCGAGCCCGCCCTCCAGGACCGCAGTCACGATGCCGCCGAAGCGGTTCATCTGGCGCCGGGCCAGGTCGTGCTGGGGATGGCTCGCCAGGCCGGGATAGAGCACTTTCTCGACTTTCGGGTGGCGCTCCAGATAGTCGGCAACCGCCTGGGCGTTGGAACAGTGGCGCTCCATGCGCAGAGCCAGGGTCTTGAGACCGCGCAGGGCCAGGAAGGAGTCGAAGGGCCCCTGGACCCCGCCCACGGCGTTATGCAGGAAGGCCAGGCGATCGACCAGATCACCGCCGCCGCGCGCCACCAACACGCCGCCCACCATGTCGGAATGGCCGTTCAGGTACTTGGTGGCCGAATGCATCACCAGGTCGAAACCCAGCTCCAAGGGGCGCTGCACCCAGGGTGAGGCGAAGGTGTTGTCGCAGCAGGTCAGGAGACCGTGGCGGCGGCCGATCCGGGCGATCGCCTCCAGGTCGACCAGCTTCAAGAGCGGGTTGCTCGGGGTCTCGACCCAGATGAGCCGGGTTTCCGGCCGGATCGCGGCCTCGATCTGGTCGATCCGGGACAGGTCGACGAAGCTGAAGGCCAGTCCCGACGAGCGCTTGCGCACGTTCTCGAACAAGCGGTAGGTGCCGCCGTAGAGATCGTCCATGGCGACCACGTGGTCGCCGCTGTCCAAGAGCTCCAGGACCGTGGCCGTGGCGGCCATGCCGGACGCGAAAGCGTAGCCCGCAGCCCCGCTCTCCAGGTCGGCGATGCAACGCTCGTAGGCCATGCGGGTGGGGTTCTGGGTGCGGCTGTACTCGTAGCCCTTGTGGACCCCCGGGCTGTCCTGGACGTAGGTCGAGGTGGCGTAGATCGGCGGCATGATGGCGCCGGTCGAGGGGTCGGGCGACTGGCCCGCATGAATCGTCCGGGTCGCAAACCCCGGCCGGTTGGCCGGCACCGCGCGAGTCGGCTTCTGTTGATCGTTCGCCATGGTCGCTTACTTCATGCGCCGGCGCAGGTGGTTCAAGAGGTCGATGCGCGTGATCAACCCTAGAAACACCTCGCCATCGAACACCAGGGCCACGTGATCGTGCTGGAAGATCGGCACCAGGGATTCCAGCGGCTGGTCGGCCTGGACGGTTTCCAGGCGGGTGATCATGGCGCTTTCCACCGGGTCACGAAACCGCTCCTCGTCGCGGAACACGGCCAGGAGGATGTCGCCTTCGTCGATGATCCCGACCACCCGGCCATCCCGGTCGAGCACCGGCAACTGGGAAACGTCGTAGAGCTTCATGCGGCCGTAGACGATCAGAAGCGTGTCCCCGGGCGCCACGGTGACCGTGGCGTGCTCCTCGTGGCGCCGGGAAATGAGGTCGCGCAGGTCGCCCCGGCTGGGCCGCTCGATCAGGCCCTGATCGACCATCCAGAAGTCGTTGTACATCTTGGAGAGGTACTTGTTGCCGCTGTCGGAAACGAAGGTGACCACCCGCTTGGCCGTGGTCTGCTCCCGGCAGTACCTGAGCGCGGCGGCGATCAAGGTGCCGGAGGACGACCCCGCCAAGATCCCCTCCTTGGCCAGGAGGTCGCGCGCCGTCATGAGGGCGTCCCGGTCGCTCACCGTGTAGGCCCGCTCGACCGGCTCCAGATCGACGACCGGCGGCAGGAAGTCCTCGCCGATGCCCTCCACCAACCAAGAGCCCACCTCGGTGGACAGCTCGCCGGTCCGCACGTAGCCCGCCAGCACCGAGCCCTCCGGGTCGGCCAGCACCATCTCGACCTCGGGCGCGACCCGGGCGAAGAAACGGCCCAGCCCGGTGATGGTGCCGCCGGAGCCCACGCCGCACACGACAGCGTCCAGGTCGTGGTCCATCTGCTCCCAGAGCTCGGGTCCGGTGGTGGTCTCGTGGGCCAGGGGATTGGCCGGATTGGCGAACTGGTTGACGTAGAACGAATTCGGGATCTCCTTGGCCAGCCGCTCGGCGTAGTCCTGGTAATAGTCCGGATGGCCCTTGCCCACATCCGAACGCGTTAAGTGAACTTTCGCTCCCAAAGCTTTGAGATGAAATATTTTTTCCTGCGTCATTTTGTCCGGCACCACGATGATCAGCTGGTAGCCTTTCTGGGCGGCGACCAGGGCGAGACCCAGCCCGGTGTTGCCGGCGGTCGCCTCGATCAGGGTGCCGCCGGGCTTGAGCCGGCCGTCCGCTTCCGCGGCCTCGATCATGGACTTGCCGATGCGGTCCTTGATCGAGCCGCCGGGGTTCTGGTTCTCCAGCTTGAGGAACAGCCGGCAGGGCCCGGTATCCAGGCGCTTCACCTCGATCAGCGGCGTGTTGCCGATGCTCTCCAGCACGTCGCCGAAGACCGGGCCTGGGAAGGGGGCGTTCGTCGTCATGGCGATAATTCCCTTATCAAACTTATGAGCGGCCCCGGCTCACGACGTCGGGTCCGCCGAGCGGCTGGAGAGGATCCGGGTGGGGAAGCCGCCGGCTTGCAGGTTCTCGACGATCTCGTTCACGTGCTCGGCGTTGCGGGTCTCGACGATCACGTCCACGTCGGCTTGTTTGGCCGGCACGTCGTAGAACAGGCGCTGGTGGTAGACCTCGATGATGTTGCCGCCCATCTCGCCGATCCGGTGGGTCACCTGGGCCAGCACCCCCGGCTGATCGACGATGGCGATGCGCAGGCGCACCATGCGCCCGTCGTTCACCAGCCCGCGGGTCAAGATCCAGGACAGCAAGCGCACGTCGATGTTGCCGCCGCAGATCACCGCGGCCACCTTGCGGCCCCGGAAGCGCTCGCTGTTGGCCATGATCGCCGCCACCCCCGCGGCGCCGGCGCCCTCGGCCACGATCTTCTGCTGCTCGACCAAAGTGTGCACCGCCAGCTCGACCGCCGCCTCGTCGACCAGCAGGATGTCGGCCACCAGCCGTTCGATGATCTCCTGGGTGATCTTGCCGGGGTTCTTGACCGCGATGCCGTCGGCCAAAGTCTGGCCGCCGGAGCTGGGCGTCTGGTGGTGAATCGATTGGGACATGGAGGCAAAGAGCGAGGCCTCGACGCCGACAAGCTCGATCTCCGGGTTGTGATCCTTGGCCGCGATGGCGATGCCGGACATGATGCCGCCACCGCCGATCGGCACCACGATGGTCTGCAGGTCCGGCTGATCCTCCAGCATCTCCAGGCCGATGGTGCCCTGGCCGGCGATGATCTTGGGGTCGTCGTAGGGGTGCACGAAGGTGAGGTTGTCCCGCTCGGCGATCTCCCGCGCGACGACCGCCGAGGCATCCAAGGTGTCACCGTTCAACACCACCCGCGCGCCGAAGGAGCGGGTGCGCTCCACCTTGCTGAAGGGCGCGAACTCCGGCATGACGATGGTCGCCGGAATCCCCAGGCGCTGGGCATGGTAGGCAACCCCTTGGGCGTGGTTGCCCGCCGACATGGCGATGACGCCGCTGCGGGCTTGCGCCTCGGTGAGGCTCTTGAGCTTGATGAAGGCGCCGCGGTCCTTGAACGACCCGGTGTACTGCTGGCTCTCCAGCTTGAGGTAGAGCTCGCAGTCCAGCTGCTCCGAAAGGCGAGGCGCGGGGATCAGTGGCGTGCGGATCACGGCCCCCGCCAGCTGGACTGCCGCTTTGCGGATGTCCTCGATCGTCACGGTCATGAACCACCTCCCGAAGCCTGCCCAAGCGTGCCGCCGACCGGTCCGCTGGTCGCCCCCGTCCCTCTCCTTGTAGCGCGAATCGGGCCCTTGGGATACGCCGCGAGACCACCCGCGCGGCCGTCCGGAGACTGGCCCCGGCCCGTCGAGCCGCTCGAGCGAAGGCGACCCATACCAAGGGTCCGCCATGTCAACCTCGTTTTTTTGGTGACAGGAGCAGCCGAATTCGCTAATGAGCACGGCTGCGGGACGACTTTGTGTCCGAGTCGGCCGCCGGAGTCGGGGGAAGTTTTCATGGTCAAACTCGCGTCCATTGGGCTGGGCGGAATCTATGTGATCGGTCTGTTGGTCGTCACTGCCGGCCACGTGATCGATCGCTTCGCGTTCAACTGGAGCCTGGGCATGACCGTGGTGCACGGCGTCATCGGTTCGCTCGACTGGCCCCTGCGGCTGCTCGGCTAGGCCGCAAATCACCCTCGTATAGCGGATTGGCTCGCGAGCGATCACGCGCGATCGCTTGCCCAGAGCACCTGCCCGGATGTCCAGGATCGATGTCCAGGATTGTGGCCCTGGGCGGCCAGCGAAAATATTTCCCCCATTGTGGCGAAACTCACGTTCTTCCGGCCGGCGATGGGTGATCCTGGCGCCATGATGATCGAGTCAAGCCAGGGAGAAGTGACCATGATCATGCGCAAGATGGCGGTTTACGGAGCCGATTGTTTCGCCGTTGCGATGGGCGTTCTGATCGCCACGCCGTTTTTCCTGGTCATGGCCGCACCGTTCTTTGCCGGTCTGTGAAGCCGTGCACAGTCTGACACGACCTTTGCTCACACCAATCTTCCATAGGGTTTGAGGCGTCCCCCCGCGCGCTTGGGACTGGCGGCGGGGGGCCTTTGATGAGATGATGGCGCTTGAGGGTCCACGGTCTGACGGGCCTTCGAGTTGTCTCTTGCCCCCCCACTTTTCCGAAGAGACCATGGTACCAAGCGAGCCTCGCCCGCCCCCGCCCGCGCGCCCGCGTCGATCGCGGCGGCCCGGCTGTCCATTGGCGGTTTGGCCATTGGGGGGCTGGCCGTGAGTCTGTCCTTTCGCTTCGCGAAAAACCTCTCCGGGAACCTACGCGGCATCATCTTGATGCTGATCTCCACGGTCGCCTTCGCGGCGATGCACGCAGCGGTCCGGCACCTTTCGGGCGAGCTCCATCCCTTCGAGATCGCATTTTTCCGGAACGCCTTCGGGCTCTTGGTGCTGGCGCCTTGGTTCCTGCGCTATGGCTTGGCGCCCCTACGCACCGGGCGCCTACCGCTCCACGGCCTGCGCGCCGGCCTCAATATCATTGCCATGCTGGCCTTCTTCTACGCGCTCTCCATCACACCGCTCGCCCGGGTCACCTCGCTCAGCTTCACCGTACCCATTTTCGCGACCCTGCTGGCCATGGTGGTCCTGGGCGAAGTGGTTCGCCTACGCCGCTGGGTGGCAATGTTCTGCGGCTTCGTCGGAACCCTGATCATCCTGCGTCCGGGATTGGCGGAGCTGGATCAAGGCTCGCTCCTGGTGTTGCTGTCGGCCGCCCTCTGGGCCTGCACGCTCATCGTGATCAAGGTGCTGAGCCGCACGGACTCCAGCATCACCATCACCTGCTACATGGTGGTATTCATGGCGCCGCTGTCCCTGGTGCCCGCGCTCTGGGTCTGGCAATGGCCCACGGGCCAGCAGCTTCTGTGGCTGGTGGCGATCGGGGTGGTCGGCACCCTGGGCCAGCTGATCATGACCCAGGCGCTCAAGGAGGCAGAGACCAGCGTGGTCATGCCTTTCGACTTCTTCAAGATGATCTGGGCTTCCATGCTCGGCTTCCTCTTCTTTGCCGAGGTCCCGACCGTTTTCATCTGGATCGGCGCGGGGATCATCTTCGTCAGCACCAGCTACATCGCCTATCGCGAACACAAGGTCACCCGCGCGCGGCCGCCCCAGAGCGTGGCGCGACCGCCGGAACACTGAGGCCGGCACGGTGAGCACGACAGCTCGGCTCAGGGGCTGGGAGTTTCCGGGAGTGGGCGGCGGTTCACCAGGTGGTGGTCGTTGACGCAGTTCTGCAGCCGTCCGTCGCGCAGATAGGCCACCAGGGTCTCCACTGACAGGCGCCGGGCGTCGCTTTGGCTGGCCGGGCTGTACCAGGCGGCGTGGGGCGTGATCAGCAGGCGGCCCCGGAGCCAGTCGGCTCCTTCGGCAAAAGCGGTGAGCAAGGGGTGTGCCCCATCGGGCGGTTCTTCGGGTAGCACGTCCAAGGCCGCCGCCGCGATGCTCTTGTCCTGAAGCGCCCGATGGAGTGCATCCAAATCAACCACCCCGCCGCGCGCCGTGTTGATCAGGATCCCGTGCGGCCGCATGGCGGCGAAGGCCTCGTCATCGATCATGTTCCGGGTCTCGGCCGTCAAGGGCGCGTGCAGGCTGACCACGTCCGAGGCGCCGAGCAGTTCGGCCAGGCTGTCCACCCGGCCGAACCCCAGGGCAATTTCTTGGCCACGCGGCAGGTAGGGGTCGTAGGCCAGGATCTCGAACCCGAAGGCCCGGGCGCGCAAAGCCGCCGCGGTGCCGATCCGCCCGAGGCCGACGACCCCGAAGGTGGTGCCGCGCACCCGATCCACCACGAGCCCGTGAGACCAGTGGAACCCGCCTTGGAGGTCGGCTCTCAGCGCATCCTGATAGCTCACGATGCCCCGCTTCAAGGCCAGCATGAGCGCGATGGCGTGGTCGGCCACCTCGCTGGTACCGTAGTCGGGGGTGTTGCAGACCGGAATGCCCGCGGCGCCGGCGGCGGCCACATCGATGTGATCGTAGCCGACCCCGGCGCGCACGATAACCCGGCAGGCCCGGAGCCGGGCGATCAGGGCCGCGTCGATCTGCAGCAGGTGCCAGACCACCAGCGCATCAATCGATTCCAGAACGCCGGCAGGCAGCGCCGCCGCGCTGCGCTCCCGGCAAATCAGGAACTGGAAGCCCTCGCCGGCGGTCGCCCGCTCGATCTCGCCGTCGTCGGCGTATTGCGCGTCCGGCGTGAGGACCCGGAACTTGGGGCCGGTCAATGGCTTTCCCGTGGCACCGGAGCCCCGCTGCCACCCACCAAAAAGTCCAGATCGCAGCCGGAATCCGCCTGGGTCACGTGCTCGCTATAAAGGTGCGCCCAGCCCCGGCCGGTGGGTTCGGTCGGCGCCTGCCAGTCGGCCTTGCGTCGGGCCAGTTCCTCTTCGGAGACGTCCAGGTGCAGGCGGCGGCCGGCCACGTCGAGCTCGATGAAGTCGCCGTTGCGGACCAGCGCCAGGGGCCCGCCGACCGCAGCCTCGGGCGCGATGTGCAACACCACGGTGCCATAGGCCGTGCCGCTCATGCGCGCGTCGGAGATCCGCACCATGTCGGTGATCCCCTTCTGGAGGATTTTTGCCGGCAGGGCCATGTTGCCGACCTCGGCCATGCCCGGGTAGCCCCTGGGACCGCAGTTCTTCAGCACCATCACGCAGGTCTCGTCGATGTCCAGATCCGGGTCGTCGACCAGGGCCTTGTAGTGGTCGATGTCCTCGAAGACCACGGCCCGGCCCCGATGCTGCATGAGCTCGGGCGTGGCCGCCGAGGGCTTGAGGATCGCGCCCTGGGGCGCCAGGTTGCCGCGCAGGACCGCGATCCCCCCCTGGTCCTTGAAGGGCTGGTCCTGGGCGTAGATGACCTCGCGGTTGTAGCACGGCGCCTCGCTCACGTTGTCCCATATGGTCTGGCCGTTGACCGTGAGCGCGTCCCGGTGCAATTCGCCCGCCTCGCCCAACTGGCGCAGCACGGTGGGCAGGCCGCCGGCGTAGTAAAAGTCCTCCATCAGGTACTTGCCCGAGGGCATGAGGTCCACCACGCAAGGCAGGTCGCGGCCCAGCCGGTCCCAGTCGTCGAGCGAGAGATCCACGCCAATGCGTCCGGCCAGGGCCAGGAGATGGATCACCGCATTGGTCGATCCGCCGATCGCGCCGTTGACCCGAATCGCGTTCTCGAAGGCCTGCTTGGTGAGGACCTTGGACATCTTGAGATCCTCGCGGACCATCTCCACGGCCCGTCGGCCGGCCATGTGGGCGAGCGCGTTGCGGCGCGAGTCGGCGGCCGGGATCGCCGCGTTGGTGGGCAGGCCCATGCCCAGGGCCTCGACCATGGAGGCCATGGTGGACGCGGTGCCCATGGTCATGCAGTGGCCGACCGAACGGGACATGCAAGATTCGGCGTCCATGAAGTCGGCGAGGGTCATCTCCCCCGCCTTGACCATGGCGTCGAACTTCCAGACGTCGGTGCCGGAACCGATCTCCTCGCCCCGGAAGCGGCCGTTCAGCATGGGTCCGCCGGAGATCGCGATGGCCGGCAGATCGCAGCTGGCCGCGCCCATCAGCAGCGCCGGGGTGGTCTTGTCGCAGCCCACCAGCAGGACCACGCCGTCGATCGGGTTGGCCCGGATCGACTCCTCCACGTCCATGCTCGCCAGGTTGCGGAACAGCATGGTGGTCGGGCGCATCAGGGTCTCGCCCAGGGACATGACCGGGAATTCCAGCGGAAAACCGCCCATCTCGTAGACGCCGCGCTTGACCCGCTCCGCCAGAATCCGGAAGTGGGCGTTGCACGGCGTGAGCTCGGACCAGGTGTTGCAGATCCCGATCACCGGGCGGCCATCGAAGAGGTGGTGGGGCAGGCCCTGGTTCTTCATCCAGCTCCGGTGCACAAAGCCGTCCTTGTCGGGCTTGCCGAACCATTCGCTGCTCCGTCGCTTCTTGTTGTCGTCCGACATCTATGACCACCCTCGATTCTCGGTTGCACGTTTCCTGGTTAAAGCCGCATGAAAGGCGGCTGGCAAATCATTTTAGACGCCCCGCCCGGCTTTGTCCGTATCAGTCTTGCAAGGCCTGCCAGGCGGCGCGGAAGCGAGCCGCGCGCCCGGCCACCGCTGTCGGCGCGTCGCCTGCCCGGTAGAGCGCGGAGCCCAGCCCGAAGCCCGCGGCCCCCGCGGCCAGGTAGTCCGCCATGGCCTCAGGCGTGATCGAGCCGACCGGCAAGACCGGCAGCTCGGCCGGCAAGACCGATTTCATGGCCTTGAGCACGGCCGGCGGGTTGGCTTCGGCGGGGAACAGCTTGAGGCCGTCGGCCCCGGCCGCGATCATGGCAAAGGCCTCCGTCGGCGTGGCGAAGCCGGGCAGGGCATAGAGGCCCGACGCTTTTGCCGCCGCCACGACCCCTCGGTCCGCGTTGGGCGCCACCACCAGGCGGCCGCCGCTCCCGGCCACACGCGGCACAAGGGCGGGATCGACCACCGTGCCGGCCCCCACCAACACCCCGTCGCCCAGGGCCGCCGCCAACCGGGCGATGCTGTCGAAGGGGTCCGGCGAGTTGAGCGGCACCTCGATGATGCGAAAGCCCTCGTCCACCAAGGCCCGCCCGATGGCGACCGCCTCCTCCGGCCGCACGCCCCGAAGGATCGCGACCAGGGGCAAGGGCTCGAGCCAGGCGGTGAAATTTGTCATGACGACTCTTCATCGGCCGGCAAACGGGCCGCGATCTGGAACAGGCCCGCGGCGACCGCATCCGAGTCCAGATGCTCCACCGGGATGCCCCGACGCGCGAGCGCGGCGGTGTAATATTCGCCCAGTCTCGACGTTCCCAAAAGGTAGACCCGGTCGACCGGGCCCACTGTGGCCGCCGCCACCTCATGGCCGATCAAGAGCCCCGAGAGATAGGACCGGAGGCCCTCGGCCGGCACCTCGCCCATGAGGCCCCGGGAGCGGACCCCGAAGAGGTGGTGCAGCAAACCGCCGTCCGCGTCGGCCCGGGCCAGCCCTTCTTGAAACCAGCCTTCGTCATTTTCGTCGGCCATGAGGCGCCCGAGGATCGAATGGCGGGACAAGACGTCGAATACCTCCCCGGTCATGTGGGTGGCGAAGCCGGTGATCCGGCGATCCTGCACCGTCGCCCACTTGCCGTGGGTGCCCGGCAGGCAGATCAGCTGACGGCCCGGTCCCAGGGCCTCCAGGGCACCCAGGATCTGCACCTCCTCGCCGCGCATGACGTCGGGCACGCCGCTGGCGTCCCGGCAGCTCAGGCCCGGCGCGATCCAGACCTTGCGGCCATCGCGCCACGGGACCGCTTCCGCGGCGCCGGCAATCTCCTCGGCCCCCACGGGGCAGGCGAGATAGCGGGTCTCCCGCCAGCCCTGGCGGCTGCCGATCATGCCGCTCATGACAACGGGCGCCTGGGGCGCAAGACGGGCCCAGTCGAAGATCAAGGACTCCAGCGCGCCGGCGAAGTCCCGGTCGGGCACCTTGAGGATGCCCATGGGCGCTTCCATGCGCTCCAGGATCCCGCCCGCGCCGTCCAGCCGATAGGCCCGAAACGACGAGGTACCCCAGTCGATGGCGATGATCTTGGTCGCTGCCAGGTCGTTCAACGTCCGGTCCCTTTGGTGGTGGGCGGACCATTGTTCCGATCGTCACCCGCCGTGGCAAGGGCGGCGCGCGAGGTCCGGCTTTCCCGGGTGAGGCTATAGTAGATGCCCGACAGGATCAGCGTCGCGCCGACCACCGTCGCCAGGTCCAGGGCCTCCCCATAGATCAAGAAGCCCACCAGGGCGATCAGCGGCAGGCGCAGGAAATCCATGGGCACGACGATGGTGGCGTCCGCGTGGCCAAAGGCCCGCACCATGGAGTAGTGCGCGGAGAGCCCCGTGACCGCCACGACCATGAGCCAGGACCACTGCCACACAGCGACCGGCGTCCACACGAAGATCGAGGCGATCAAGCCGAAGCCGGTCTGCAGGGCGGTCATGAAGAACATGATGGTGAGCGCGTGGTCCGTGCGGGTCAGCGACTTGGTGAAGGTCACCGACAGGCCGAAGAACACCGCGCAGACGATCATGATGAAGAGCGCCGGATCATAGTCCGAATAGCCCGGCTGGAGGATCACCAGGATGCCGCCAAAGCCGCAGACCAGGGCAACCCAGCGGCCCCGGTTCATGCGCTCGCCCAGGAACAGCACCGCCAGGACCGCCGCCCACAGGGGCGTGGTGAATTCGATCGCGAAGACCGTCACCAAGGGCAGGAGCTGGATGCCGAAGATCCACAGCACCTGGCCGATGAAGTGAACCACGTTGCGCAGGCCGTGAACCGCCAAGCGCTGGGTCCCGAGCTGCTGCCAGCCGGTGCCGTGGAGCACGGCCACGATGATCACGACACCGATGGCGCTGCGGATGAAAAGGATCTGGAAGGCGTGCATCGCCCCGGCCAGCTCGCGCACCGCCACCGCCATGGCGGTAAACGACAGCAAGGCCACCGCCATCCAAAGGACGGCCCTCAACACCGGAGACACCGGCTTGCCGGCGATCATGTTCGGGCACCCGGATGGTTAGACGTCAGACCTTTCCACCGGCGTTGTACCGGCCGGCCGAGGATTCGCCAACCATCGTGGGCCCTCGCGCGCGCACTCGATTGACAGGCCAGGGCGAGACGCTAGTGGATTGAATCTAACACTTGGCACCCTTGGTATGCGGCCAAATCCGCAGACTTTCGTCACTTTTGGCTGACTCAAGCGTAAGGTCGGTACCATTAATAGACTGTGCCCAGGACAGAAGCGCGGACTGTTTGCTGAGTCGGACCCAGTTTCCTTGGACACGGAATTGAGCTAACCGAGTGTTCAAGGGGGACCACGTT
>Ga0114949_10001693_pt1 | contig 13466 bp, 11 predicted proteins | sample N074metaG_FD_83505 | JGI IMG/M metagenome (GOLD analysis project Ga0114949, IMG submission 83505) | Deep subsurface microbial communities from Kermadec Trench to uncover new lineages of life (NeLLi) - N074 metaG | ecosystem: Environmental > Aquatic > Marine > Ocean trench > Sediment | place... | reverse complement strand
TGATGACCGTTTCGACAACACAATCACAGGACAGTCTTCTGGCCGTCTCGTTGGGGACGAGTGTTCCGCTGTCCAGTTCGGTGACACCGGCGTCCTCTGTGACCAGTGCTTCCAGATCGGCATGAACCGTGATCTGGGGAGGAGAAACTGTGGTTTGGTCTCCGCTGGTGGCACAAACCTCCACCAACCCGTCGGCCATCCGCTGTGAATAGGCGTCGAACAGACCGGTTTCGGGGTCGGGACCCATCTTGTCGGCCCTTTGGGTGATGGCGGTTTCGACGATTTCGAGTTCGAGGTTGGGTAGATGAGCAGTCAACCGTCCCGAGGCTCCGTCGAGGGTTCTCTGTATCCACAAGGCTCTTTCCCGATGAGCGGCCCTTTCGGATTCGGCCGACGGAGGGTTCGCTCGTCTCGCCTTGCGGTCTAACACGGCATTCGACAATCCGAGGGCCTCCTCGATCAACCCCTCTTCAGTGCCAGCGGTGGCCATCCGAGAGATAGCATCGGTCTGGTCGAGCGACAAGTCACCACAGGCGAAACGGGCGGACAACACAGGAAGATCCGACAGCCGGTTAGCTATGCCCACCAACTGGGCGGCCGTCTCATGACGGAGTCGTAGTCTCGCTGCCACCCAGTCGTTCAGACTCCTCGCCCCGTCGGTCATCCACGACTGAGCAACATCGGCCGCCTGAATCAATGAGCAAAGCTGGGCGTCGGTGGCACCGCGCAGGCCGCCAAAGTGATCGAAACCCCGGTCGATCTCATCCGGTGTGGCAAGAGACCAATCCATATGATCGAACATACGTTCGACCAGTGACAAATTCAAGAGGGTTGACCCCAAAATCGGAAAGAATATTAGAGAAATATCGCAGTCGTGCGCCAGCCTAATCCAGGGCAGAGAATTCGATATTTTGAGCGCCTTGCCAAAGCACGAGGTTCCCGAACTCCGCTAGTCGATCGCGACCTGAAACAAGCGTGATGAAATGATTGCCGGCAAGCTCTCCCATCTTGGAGGCGAACGAGGCACTTCCATAGGCGAAAAGGATCTCGGCCTCGCTGTTGCCTCCCGGGTAGAAGAGGATGTCTCCACGAGAGGGGTGGGTCGTGTGATTCTCCAGGGCCAAACCTGATTTCAAGTCGCCAAGGGGTATCCAAACTGCCTCACCACTCCAACGTGCATGGATCACCTTGCTCCGGAAGGGAAGGTGGTCTCGAAACCAGGAACATGTCTGTGGCGCATCTTCAGACTCGAACTCACCTTCAAATCTGAAGTCACCAACGGAGATCCGGAGTGCGGGCATGGTCAGCGACACTAACCACCACGACCTCTCGGACTACGGCCGATGAGCGGATCTTCGCCCCTTCTTCTATCCTTGAGGCACGGCGAAATGAGATTGGGAAGAAGGCCAAGATGGATCCTGCGGTGATCGGTCTCGCAACGATTCTGGTGGCCCTCGTCGCCATCGCTGGTTACGTAATCGGTAGGCGTGGCTCCATTTCTTCTCGAAACCGCAAGCCAGATACAGAGCGCCGACTCGAGGAGTACGACTTCTATCCCTTTGTCGTCAACATCGAGGGGTACGTCGAGTTCAGTTCGGATGCCTTCTATCGCGCGGTCGACCAACTCCTCGAAGAGCGCAACGTCAGGGCCGCTCGCGAACTCATTGTCATTGGTGAACAAAACCTTGTGCGCGACACATTCCCCAGTGATCGTCTCCACAGCTACAAACAGCTCTACGCTGAATACGACGGTGATGACGTCGTCAGCGACAACGAGCTGTTTTTGGAGAACTACAAGCGCATCGTCAACCAGGTAGGACGCTCCTTTCCCAACACTGGGATCGAGATCCTCCTTCACAACCTCGTCAACCCGTCTCGATCACTAGTGGCCATAGAGAACGGATCAGTAACGGGACGCTCGGTTGGGAGCGGTGCCACCAATCTCGTTCTCGACCTGAAGACCCGACGTCAGCGAGGCGAGGACAAGGTCAACTACGAGTTGAACATCGGTTCCCGACAGTTCAAGTGCACAACTATCCCAATCTTCCGACCCGACTATGGCCTCGTCGGTGCAGTCTGCATCAACGTGGACACCCACTTTCTGCGCGAAGCCCTAGCGAAAAACGACGCCCGGCTCAAGGCCTTCTTCGACAACCTCCTACGGACCGACTTCCAGCTCGATGAGAATATCTTGTCCAAGGACGAATACCACAACGCTCTCAAAGGAAAACGGCATTACCTCGACGAGGCGATCCTTACACGAGAAGCCAGAACTCAGGAGCGAAAGCTTGCGGCGATTCTCTTCTCGGACATCGTTGGCTTTACAGCATTGATGGGTGAAAACGAGGCCGCCACCTTGCAGATCATTTCTGCCAACGAGGAAATCCACAACAAGGCCTTCGTCACCTACAGCGGCCGCCTTCTCAAGAAGCTTGGCGATGGCATGCTCGCTAGTTTCGACTCGGTTTCGAGTGCCGTCGCTAGCGCAAAAATGATTCAAGGCGCCGTCGGAGCAGATGGGCGATTCAAGGTGCGAATAGGCATCCACCTGGGCGAGGTAGTGCAAGACGAAGATGACGTCCACGGCGATGGAGTGAACATCGCATCCAGAATCCAAAGCGAGGTAGACGCCGGCGAGATCGGGATATCAAAGGTCGTCTACGACAACATCATGAACAAAGAGGGCATGACAGCGACTCTGATCGGAGAGCGCTCTTTGAAGAACGTCAGGGCTCCGGTAATCCTTTACACCTTGGACACCTGAGAGAACTCCCAGATGTGGTCTCCTCAGGTGACCCGCTCCAGGACAAGTGCTTGCCAGATGAAGTCGGTGTCGGTGTGACGAACAACGAGACCTGCGTTGGTGGCGATCGCTTCGATTTCGGCCACTGGATGAACAAAAGCTCGAAAATCACATCTGGACGCGGCGATGAAGACGTTACCCAGCGCAAATCCCGATTTCACCAACCACCTCTCTCTGGGAAACGAAAGCGCCAGATACGTGCCCGTCTTGGCGACGGCGGCATCAATCATCTTTTCCATCCAGGGGTAGCAGCAGACAACACGGTTCATTACGACAATGTCGGCCGGCTCGTAGTCGTCACGATCTTCGACGAAATCACCTAGCCGTCTGGTGACTCGATCCTCAACCCCTTCCGCCTTGGCGAGATTCCGAGCCGCGTCCTCGTAACCAGCGGAGAGCTCGACATTGACGCTCTTGGCAACGCCGGACTTGAAGAGCTCGACCTGAATAGCACCCACACCGCCACCGACCTCGAGGACGTCGGCTCCTTCCACACCCCTCGATACAAGAAAGTCGACCATGCTGGAAGCCATCGAATCGAGCCCTCTCCGGCGGTACGCCCGTACGTCTCTCTCCGCGTCCTTGCGATTGAAGAAGCGTCTATACGGGGTGGGATCACAGCAGCCAGACATCAAAACTGTGCTCGAGGCTCACGCCTCGGCCAGCACTTTTTCCATCACACCATCGTCGATGTCGTAGTTGGAGAACACGGCCTGGACATCATCGAGGTCCTCCAGGGCGTCGATCAGTCTCAGCAGCTTTTTTGCCTCACTCTCCTCCACCGGCACGGTGTTGGAGGGCAGTTGTGTGACATCGGCCGACTCCACCTCTACCCCGCCGCTGACCAAAGCGTCACGAACTTCACGCAGGTCGGTGGCTTTGGTCACCACCTCATACAGGCCCTCGTCGACATCGCGGATGTCTTCGGCGCCTGCGTCGATGGCCAGCAGCATCACGTCGTCTTCGGATCCTTTCGCAAAGATCAGACCCTTCTGGCTGAACAAATACGCCACCGAGCCCGGCTCACCGAGGTTGCCGTTATGCCGTGTGAAAGCAGAGCGAACATCCGAAGCCGCTCGATTGCGGTTGTCGGTCAGGACCTGAACGTAAAGAGCTACTCCGCCCGGGCCGTAGCCCTCGTAAAAGGTCTCCTCGTAGATCGCACCTTCAACCTCTCCCGTGCCTCTCTTGATGGCCCGCTCAACGTTGTCGTTGGGCATTGATACGGCTTTCGCCTTATCAACCGCGGTCGCCAGCGTCGGGTTGAACTCAGTAATTCCACCGCCATTACGAGCAGCTACCTCGATGGCCTTCGCCAGCTTGCCGAATAGCTTGCCGCGCTTGGCGTCCTGACGGCCCTTGCGGTGCTTGATATTTGCCCATTTGGAGTGTCCAGACATTTCGAAACCTCAGATCAGTTCCAGCAACATCTCGTGGATACGCCCGTCATCGGTCAACTCCGGGTGGAACGAAGTCGCCAGGGTCCTGCCCTGTCGCACCATGACGGGATGATCGTCGATGGCGGCGAGCACCTCCACGTCGGCGCCGACCTTCTCAACCCAGGGAGCACGAATGAATACACCGGGAAAAGGGCTGTCGAGACCCTCAACATCCAGAGGCGCTTCGAAGGACTCGTTCTGGCGACCGTATGCGTTTCTCCTGACCACAACGTCCAGTGCGCCGATCACCGGCTGATCGCTGTCAGAGATCGTGCTTGCCAGCAGAATCATGCCTGCGCAGGTGCCATACACCGGCAACCCTTCGTCGATCACAGACCGAATCGGTTCGATCAACCCAAAGCGGACAGCCATCTTGGCGATCGTTGTCGACTCCCCCCCGGGAAGGATCAGTGCGTCGATCTCCAGGAGCTCGTCGGGCTTTTTCACTTCCAACGCGTCGGCGTCCAGAGACTCGAGGATGTTGACGTGCTCACGGACGTCGCCCTGTAGGGCCAGGACGCCGATCCTGCTCATCTCACCATCCTCGGGAGGCGAGACGCTCCGAATCTTTGAGGCTCTCCATTTCGATGCCCGGCATTGCAGTGCCCAGACCACGTGAGACCTTGCCGACAACTTCCGGCTCGTTCCAGAATGTGGTGGCCTCAACGATCGCCCGGGCATAACCATCGGGGTCGGAACTCTTGAAGATCCCGGAGCCCACGAACACGCCATCGACACCAAGCCCCATCATCAACGCAGCGTCCGCGGGCGTCGCTATCCCACCGGCAGCAAAGTTGACCACGGGCAGGGTGCCGGTCTCAGCGACTTCTTTGACAATCTCATGAGGAGCACCCATGTCACGGGCAGCCGACATCAACTGTTCGTCGCCCATCGAGGAGACGGCATGCATCTCGTTGGTGATCGTGCGCATGTGACGAACGGCCTCTACGACGTTGCCGGTACCGGCCTCGCCCTTGGTGCGGATCATCGCCGCCCCTTCTCCGATACGTCGCAAAGCTTCGCCAAGATTCCGAGCTCCACAGACGAACGGTGTCGTGAAGGCCCACTTGTCGATGTGGTGCTCCTCGTCTGCCGGTGTCAGAACTTCGGACTCGTCGACGTAGTCGACGCCGAGGGCTTGAAGCACCGCAGCCTCGGCAAAGTGGCCGATGCGGCACTTGGCCATGACCGGCACCGTCACGGCGGCCTGGATCTCGTCGATCATGTTGGGATCGGACATCCTGGCGACTCCACCATCTTTGCGGATGTCTGCAGGAACCCGCTCCAGCGCCATCACGGCAACGGCACCCGCCTCCTCTGCGATCTTCGCCTGGTCAGCGTTGACAACGTCCATGATGACGCCGCCCTTGAGGTTCAGGGCAAGACCCCGCTTGACGCGATCGGTTCCTGTTTCCACTACTCGTAACTCCTATGGGAAAGGCCAGATTGTAATGCGGAATCGCAATCGTTCCTAAGAGAGACTCTCCTCATACACGGCCCTGTAGGCGGCTGCGACCGTTTCCCAATCGAATCGGGCGGCGCGGATCTGTCCCCGCCGAGCCAGGTCGACACGCGCTTCGTCGTCATTGAGAAGCTCGACCAAGCTGACGGTCAGCTCCAAAGCGTCGCCCGTCTTGAAGAATCGGACGGCATCTCCAGCCACATCTTCAAACGATTGGAGATCCGAAGCCACCGTGGCTGCACCCGCGGCCATGGCTTCAACAAGAACGATTCCAAACGACTCCCCGCCGGTGTTAGGTGCAACAAACACGGCGGCAGAATTCAACACGCGAACCTTGGTTTCGTCGTCGACGCGGCCCATCCACTTCACGTGATGAGATCCGCGGTCGGCTCCCATCACCACCAGCTCGGCGTCCCGAACCGAATGTGACACATCGCCCCATGCCTCGAGCAGCAGGTCGAGGCCCTTCCTTGGCTCGTCGCGACCCAAGAATGCGACGCGGCGCGGTTTGCGTTCCAAATCGATGGACATGGCAGCTACATCCAGACCATTGGGAACAATCACCACATTCATATGGGTGCCCACCGCCCCGGCGGCAGTCTCGGAAACGGCGGTAACGCTCCTCACATTCTCTCCCAGAATCCGCACCAGTTGCGACCCGACCAGACTGTAGAAGCGTTTGGCGATACCTTCGGGCGCTGCATGAAAGGTGGCGACGACCGGGAGGCCAGCGCGCAAAGCGCTGAGGGACACTGTGGGCATGAGGGGCTCGTGCACGTGAAGAAGATCAAGGTCTGAGGCAGCCTTTCGGATCACTCCGCGGACGCGCGGATCCAGGGAGATCGGCGCCATCGACCCATTGCCGGGGACAGCAACCGATGACCCGAGATCGACACCGGCAACACCCTCCGGCAGCCCGGGCCCGATCACTGACACCTCATCGCCAAACGATCGAAGCGCTCCGCCGAGACCGAGGACTTGAGACTGGACACCGCCCGGCTTGGAGAGATCGTATGGACAAACGAGCCCGATGCGCATACTGCTATTCCTTGTCGGAGGGCCAGTTGGGGACGACCAGGTGCCACTGGTCGGGCGCGGCGAGGATCAGATACTCGAGATCTCTGGCCATCGACTGGGTCATCTTCTTCACCCGATCCGAGCGTTTCCCTTCGGGTACCTCGATCGCAGGCCTCACCACGACACGGTGGCCGTCTCCGTCGAAATAGACGGCCACGGGAAAAAGCGGAGCCCCGGTTTTGACTGCCAACGCGGCCGGACCTGCGGGGAGCGTGGTGTTCTCGCCAAAGAACTCGACCTCGACTCCTTTCCCATTCAGGTCTCTATCCGCAAGGAGAGCCACCGCCTTGTTGTCGGCAATCGCCGCCTCTAGCTGCCTCATAACCTCGATCCGACCGGTCGCCAACACGATCTCGATTCCGAAGTCATTGCGCATGGAAGTGAACCAGTTGGTGATTCGCTTGTTTGGCAGATCTTCCGCCACTGCCACAACAGGGATGCCCACCTTCAACGCCACCGGCGCCGCCACCTCCCAGTTCCCCACATGAGGCACCGAAAAAACCATCCCATTGCCCTCATCCTTGGCTGCGACCACCAGGTCGAGACCCTCGACCGACGTTTTCTCCAGAATCCCGGGGATCCTTGGCGCCCTGACCCAAAGGGCCTCGGCGAAGTATCGGCCATACGACTTCATCACAGACTCCGAGGCTCTGGCGACATCGGTCTCACTACCAAGTACCCGCTCCATATGGCGTCTCGCCATCCGACGCCGCCGACTGTCAACCGAGTACCACACACGGCCCGCGAAGCTTCCGAGCCAAATTGCCGCACTGTGCGGAAGCAACCCCACCAGGCCGACCCCGACACGCAGGCCCCAGTAAGCCAGCCAAGCCTTCACTCGATCGAGCGGTAGGTCTTCGCGAAGCGGACCACAACGGTGAGCCACACCAGGATCACAAAGATCCACAACATCGGTTCTACAAATCCCAGGACCAAGCCCAAGCTGAATAGAAGAATCCGTTCGGCCCGTCCCATCAATCCGCCCCTGCCGTCATGACCATCCGCTTCGGCGCGCGCCCGCATGTATGGGACCAGAAGTGCTCCTCCCACCGCCAACACTATCAGCAGCATGGCTCTGGGTTCACCGGCCATCGCTACTCCGAGACCCGCAAAGGCCGCAATCTCACCGAGCCGATCGAACGCGGAATCCAGAAAGGCGCCTTTCGCCGTGACCCGGTCGGAAGCTCTGGCAACCGCCCCGTCCAATCCATCGAGCAGGGAGCCGAGGAGCACGATCAATGCCCCGGTCCGCAAGGCTCCGGTCGCTATTACCACGGACCCTGCTATCACGACGACGAGACCCAGGACAGTGATAGCCGTCGGCGTCATGCCGACGGCCGCAAGCCCCTTGCCGATTGGCTCGAGGAACCGGGTGATCCGAGGTCGGAGCCGCATGTCGATCACCGCCGGGAAAGTAGCACCTCGCCGGGGACGGGTGTCACAACCAGGGTTAGGATCCACCTTCTTTTCCACTAGGAGGTCAAGTGGTTCCCGAGAAAGTTCGCAACATCGCCCTGGTGGGCCATAGTGGGAGTGGGAAGACAACACTCGCCGAAGCCCTGCTGTATGTAGGTGGCGCCAGCAAGCGAATGGGGTCGGTTGACGAGGGAACCACGATCTTCGACCACGAGCCCGAGGAGATAGAGAGGAACATCTCCTTGGGGCTGAGCGTCGGCACTGTGGATTGGAATGGAACCAGGATCAATATCATCGACACACCAGGGTCGAGTGATTTCATCGGTGATGCCCGATCGGCTCTCCGTGTGGCCGATCTGGCCCTCTTCTGTGTTTCGGCGGTCGACGGAATCGAAGTGCAGACGGAACAACTCTGGCGGTCGGCCGGCGATGAGGGGATTCCGCGAGCAATAGTGATCACCAAACTCGACCGTGAGAGGGCCTCCTTTGAACGAACCCTCGCCGAGCTGCGAGATGCATATGGCAAGGCGATAGCTCCGATTCAGGTCCCCATTGGCGAGGAAGGCGACTTCCGCGGACTGGTTCGAGTGGCCTCGGAGAGAGCATACGAATACACAGAAGGCGCCACTGCTGGATCGCTGGTCGACCTGCCTTCGGAGGTTGAAGAACGGGTCCATGCAGCCCACACCGCCCTCATCGAGACCGTTGTCGAATCAGACGACGAGATGATGGAGGCCTACTTCGACGGCAAAGAGCCAACCCGTGAACAAGTGGTCTCAATCATTCATCAGGGGATAATCGCCGGTGAGATCGACCCCGTCCTCGTCACTTCAGCAGAACGACTGATTGGCATCGACATGCTTTTCGAGTTCGTCGTCGACTACGGGCCCAATCCATTAGAACGGGCCTTCCCCCCACTCTCCGCAGGCGAGGCGATCCCCATTTCCGCCGACGGCCCCCTCGTTGCTTACGTTTTCAAGACCATCTCCGATCCTTTCGTTGGCCGCATCTCCCTTTTCAGGATCTTCTCGGGCACGGCCAAAGCCGACCAGGACCTGGAGTTGGCTCGTGGGGGAAAGGTTCGCCTCCACAGTCTCTTCAAGCTGCAGGGCAAAGAGCATCATGATGTTTCCGACCTCCCCGTGGGTGGAATCGGTGCGGTCGCCAAGAACGAAAACCTCCACGCGGGCGACACTCTCCGATCGCCCGAAACTGACTTTGTCGTAGAGCCCGTCGAGTATCCCCGGCCCGTCGCCGAGGTGGCGATCGCACCCCACTCCCACCACGATGACGAGAAGTTATCCACCGCCCTCCACCGCATCGAGCAGGAGGACCCGACCATCCGAGTTGAAAGACGCGCTGAGACCGGTGAGACCGTGATGTCTGGGCTCGGCGACGCCCACATCGAGGTCACCCTTGCCCGGATCCAGCGAATGTTCGGTGTCCAGATCGACGCCTCGCTCCCAAAGGTCCCCTACCGAGAGACCATCACCGCCACCGCCGAGGCTGAGGGCAAGCACAAGAAGCAGTCGGGAGGCCGAGGACAGTTCGGCGTCGCCTCAGTGAGGTTTTCGCCAAGACCACGCGGAAGCGGCTATGAGTTCATCAACTCCGTGAAGGGTGGCTCCATCCCGCGGGGTTTCATTCCGGCGGTCAACAAGGGTGTCAAAGAAGCGCTGGATCGCGGGATTATTGCCGGTTACCCAATCATCGATGTCACCGCGGAGGTATACGACGGGAAATACCACGCTGTCGACTCCGACGAGGTGTCATTCCGCATGGCCGGAATCCATGCATTTCGGAACGCTGCCGACAAGCTGCGACCGACGCTCCTGGAGCCGATAATGAAAGCGAGTGTGACGGTCCCGGAGGACTACCTCGGCGAGGTGATGGGTGACATCAACTCGAGACGTGGCCGTGTCCTGGGCATGGATGGTGAAGGCAGCTTGCGGACGGTCACCGCAGAGGTACCGATGGCCGAGATGCTGCAATACGCTGCAGAGCTGCGATCATTGGCCTCCGGGCGAGGCACGTTTGAGATCGAGTTCGACCACTACGCCGAGGTGCCCCACGCCGAAGTTCAACAGGTGATCGCAGCTGCCCGGTCCGAAGACGACTGAGCTGGCAAGGAAAGGGATTGCAATGCCGGACGCGGTTCTCCGTCACGGAGACAATGAACTGACGCTCCCCTCTCATGTGGGGACCGAGGGGGAGACTGCCATCGACATCGGCAACCTGCGGAGCAGCCTCGGATTGGTAACAGTCGACAGAGGTTTCGCCAACACGGCCGAAGGTACGTCCTCGGTCACCTATATCAACGGTGAAGAGGGAATCCTCCGCTATCGCGGCTACCCGATCGACCAACTCGCCGAGCATGCGTCGTTCCTCGAAGTGTCATATCTACTCCAGTACGGAGACCTCCCGGCCAACGACGAACTCGCCGCATACGAGGAAGAAATAACCCGCCATACGCTGCTCAGGGAAGACGTGAAGCACCTCTTCGAAGCGTTCCCCCATTCAGCGCACCCGATGCAGATCCTGGCCTCGGCCACTTCGGCGTTGGCCACCTACTACCCGGATGCCCTCGACCCGCTCGACGAGGAGGCTGTCGACATCAGCGCTCGCCGTCTGATTGCCAAAACGCCGACCATGATCGCCTGGTCCTACAAGTACCGGGTCCACCAGCCTTATGTCTATCCGGACAATGACCTGGACTACGCCAGCAATTTCCTCAAGATGATGTTCGCTGTGCCGGCCGAGGATTTCATCGCCAACCCGGTGGTGACCCGTACCCTCAACATGCTGCTGATACTTCATGCCGACCACGGACAGAACTGCTCATCCTCGGCAGTGCGGTTGGTTGGGTCTGGCCAGGCCAACATTTTCAGCTCGGTCGCTGCGGGCATCCACGCTCTCTCGGGGCCGCTCCATGGAGGAGCCAACCAGTCCGTGTTGGAGATGCTCACGAGAATCGTCGAAAGCGGCGACACCATCGACACCGTCATCAAGAGAGCAAAGGACAAGGACGACCCGTTCCGCCTCATGGGCTTTGGGCACCGTGTCTACAAGAATTTCGATCCACGCGCCCAGATCCTCAAGAAAGCAGCCGAGGATGTCCTCAAAGAACTAGGTGTGGACGACCCGTTGCTCGATCTCGCCATGGAGCTCGAGGACATTGCACTCTCAGACGAGTACTTCGTCGAGCGCAAGCTCTATCCCAACGTCGACTTCTACTCCGGGATCATCTACAGGGCAATGGGATTTTCCACCGACATGTTCACAGTCCTGTTCGCCATGGGTCGACTTCCCGGCTGGATCGCGCAGTGGCGCGAGCTGTCTTCTGATCCCGACACCAAGATCTTCCGTCCGCGCCAGCTATACACAGGGCCGGCGGAACGCCCTTTCATCGCGCGCGACGACCGCTAAACCGCGTTCGCAATGCATGGGCGCTCACATTGGATCATTTGAGCGGGCGGAAAGCGTTTAGACGGCCGCGATGTCCTCGACATATGGCTCTTCGACAACATCCCCGCTAACCGCATCCACCACCACCAATGCCCGCTGATCAGGTGGCTCGGAAGCTGAATAGAGCACCACCGACCATCTCGGCCGTGACCGCCATCCGTGAAATCGAACGGCAGCCGACGCGTGACCGATTGGAAAGTCGACGGCCGCCCCGGCGACTGTCATTGCCTGATTCTCGTCAACCGCCAAAGGCCACGCCGAGATGAATTGCCAGATCGCGAGCAGGCCGAACCCGACTCCGACGATCCATCCGCCGTCAATCGCCACGATCGCAACCAGACCCGCTACGACGAAGACCCAACCGGCGATTCGGCGTCGTCCGGGGTCGGGGAATCTGTAGGGGCCGACGACATTGGCGTCGAGTTCTTCATCTATCGCGACGGAATCGGCGAGTTCCCGCTCGATGTGGATTCCTCCGCGGTCAACTTTGGCGTTTGGCTCGTCGCTCATGGGGACGGCGGTCTTGCCATGTCGGTCAGCCGATTCGTCACCTCGATCAGGGGAACGCCACGAGTGTCCTTATCTTCGCCGTAAAGACGAAGCCCCACCGTTGAGTTCGCCACGTCGTCGTCGCCCACGACTATCACGGCAGGGTGTTTCTGGGTGAGAGCGCGCCGGATCTTGTCACCCACAGTCTCGGGTGACATGTCGACTTCCGAACGCAGACCTGCATCGATGAGGTTCTGGCTGACCGAGTCTGCGTACTCCTCATGCCGATCGGCCACAGGAATGATCGACACCTGAACCGGAGCGAGCCACATTGGAAACGCCCCTGCGTAGTGCTCGACCAGGATCGCGGTGAAACGCTCGATCGAGCCGGCCTTGGCGCAATGGATCATGTAGGGGCGCTCGGAGACATTCCCGGACGTTGCATACTCGAGCTCGAATCGTTCGGGAAGGTTGAAGTCGAGTTGGATGGTGGAAACTTGCCAACGACGACCTATGGCATCCTTGACATGCACGTCGATCTTGGGTCCGTAGAAAGCACCCTCACCTTCGGCGATTTGATAGGGAACGCCATGAGCATCCAGTGCCTCGGCGAGCGCCTCCTCGGTGACCTTCCACTGATTCGCATCACCAATCGCCTTCTCGGGGCGTGTGCTCAGGTCAGCCTCGAATTCGTCGAATCCAAAGTCTCCAAGCCAAGTGAGCACAAAGTCGAGATGCATCTTCAACTCGTCCTGCACCTGATCCTCGGTGCAGAAAGTGTGGGAATCGTCCATAGTCATCCCACGAACGCGGAGCAGACCATGAACCACGCCGGATTTCTCATAGCGGTAGACGGCGCCAAGTTCACTGAGCCGCATCGGGAGGTCGCGGTAGGACCGGCCCCGGCTCTTGTAGATGAGGACATGGAAGGGGCAGTTCATAGGCTTGACCCGGTACTCCGGATCGTCACCGTGTTGCATCCCCGGATACATGCTCTCGGCGAAGTAGTCCAGGTGACCTGACGTCTGCCACAGCTCCGACTTGGCGAGATGGGGAGTGAACACGAAGTCGAACCCAAAGCGCTCATGCAGTTTCCGACTGTGATCCTCAATGATCTTCCGCAGTTGTCCACCCTTGGGATGCCAGATCGCGAGACCGGAGCCAAGCTCTGGTGGGAAGCTATAGAGATCCAGCTCCGAGCCCAGCCGACGATGGTCCCTCTTCTCGGCCTCTTCGAGCCGATGCACATATGCCTCGAGGTCTTTCTTGGACGCCCAGGCAGTCCCGTATATCCGCTGAAGCTGCTCCCGCTTCT
>Ga0114949_10001692_pt1 | contig 13466 bp, 16 predicted proteins | sample N074metaG_FD_83505 | JGI IMG/M metagenome (GOLD analysis project Ga0114949, IMG submission 83505) | Deep subsurface microbial communities from Kermadec Trench to uncover new lineages of life (NeLLi) - N074 metaG | ecosystem: Environmental > Aquatic > Marine > Ocean trench > Sediment | place... | reverse complement strand
TCGCGATCAATGAGTCTCAGCTTCGACGAGTGATCCGGTCCTACGTCGACGACTACCACGCGGACCGAACCCACCTCGGGCTAGAAAAGGACGCTCCCGAACAACGGCCGATAGAACCCCGAAAAATGGGAGAAGTAGTCACAATTTCTCGCGTCGGTGGGCTTCACCATCGCTATACGCGCGAACTTCAGAGAGCTGCATAGGGTGGAAATGGATTAATGACGATGGACAGGAGCCTGGGGCGAACTCGTGTCCGTGACAGATTCGCTATCAAACTAGAACGATCCCACCCCGCTGAGGAAGGTCGAACATGAAATTCGGCATCCGAGTTCCGCCCCCGCAGATGGGCCCCGTCTCCGATCCGACCTGGATCATCCGCTACGCCAAGCTGATCGAAGAGCTCGGATTCGAGTCCGTCTGGGTCATTGACCATGCGTTCATGTGCGTCGACTACGACTCGACCTATCCCTACAAGACTACGGGAAGAACCCCGATTCCGGCCGAAGCGGACATGCCGGATCCGCTGATCCTCATGACGTGGATCGCGTCGGTCACGGAAAGGATGAGAATCGGCACATCGATGCTCATCCTGCCTCAGCGCAATCCGTTCATTCTTGCGAAGCAGGTCGCCACGCTCGACCACTTTTCGCGAGGGCGCGTGACCCTCGGCGTCGGGGTCGGATGGGTCAAAGAAGAGGTCGAGATCCTAAAACAGGACTTCCACGATCGCGGTCGTCGCGCAGACGAGTGGATCGAAATCTTACGCGTTCTGTGGCAGGAAGGAATTTCGCGGTACGACGGCGAGTATTTTCAATTTGACGACATCATCAGCAGCCCGAGTCCATTTGACGAGAGCGGCATTCCAATCATGATCGGAGGCCATAGCGCCGCGGCCGCGCGTCGGGCAGGAAGAGTTGGAAACGAGTTCTACCCGCATTGGTCGACACGTGGTCCCAACGCAGAGGCGCTCGCCAAACTACAACCGGAAATCGAGAGAGCCGCCGAACAAGCGGGACGTGATCCGAAGACGATCGGTCTAACCCTGACCAGCACGAGCGACACAGCCACGGCGTTTGCCACCGCCGAAACCTGCGCCGAGCTCGGAGCGGAGCGAGTCGTCGTCCTGCCCCCAAAAGGCGAACTGGACGGCGCGTTGCCGACTGAACTCCTTCGCTTCAAGGAAACCGTGATCGATCAATTCTCTTGAACCGAGCTCGACCTGCAGCATCGGGGATACGGACCCATCATCAATGTGATGTCGAGTGCGTGTGCAATGAGGGCGCTCAGTCCTTCAACTCCACCAGGATTTCGTGATACGACTTCGCGCCCACATTGCGCGCGCGCTCGACGCCCCCTTTCGGAATCCAGAAATACTGTCCCGGGACGACGTCCGCCTCCATATATTCTCCGTACTCGCCTCGACTGGATTCGTCCGGCACGACCGCCATCCGATCTCCCTCGATCTGCACCAGGACATAGTCGAGCGCATGGCGATGTAGATTCCCGGTCTCTCCCGGATCGAGCTTCATCTCCCAGATTCGAACCCGTTCGTTTTCGAAGAGCAGCTTCGAACCCACCCGGTCCATGTCCGAGTCGACGACCTCGTCGGTTCCATCCAAGGACACCTTTGTCGATTCTTCACTCTTCATTGTCACTCCTCTGCGTTAGTTCGACGGCGCCGAGATGATCTCTTGTACGAGCAGGGCCCGCTGGATCTGACCGGTTGCCGCGGTGCGCGGAAGGCCTTCACGAACTTCGACCCGTCTCGGGTGCTTGTAGCCGGCGAGCCGTCCATCACAATGCTTCTGCAAGTCCGCGAGCGAGGGCGGGCTGCCTTCGGCGGCCACGAATACGGCGCAAACGATCTCACCCCAATCCGCATCGGGCAGTCCCACGACCGCAACCTCTTTGATGCCCGGGAGTTCGCCGAGCACGGCTTCGACCTCAGCGGGTGAAACGCTCTCTCCGCCTGTGCGAATGATCTCCTTCTTGCGGCCGACGATCGAAAGGAATCCATTGGCGTCGAAGGCGCCGAGATCACCCGTGTAAAAGAAGCCGTCTCGAAGCGCGGTCGCGGTCGATTCTGGATCGCCGAAATATTCGTCCATCAGGTAGGGGCTACGGACACAGACCTCACCGTCGTCGGCGAGCCGAATTTCGCCACCCGGCGCGGCACGACCAACACTTCCGTGTCGCTCGAGCACATCGGCATCCCCGAGCACCGTGGCGGAACCCGTCTCGGTCGAACCGTAGAAGATGCGAAGAGAAGCGGTCGGGAAGTGCAGCTTCAGACTCCGTACGAGTTCGATTGGCGTTGCGGAAGTCCCGGTGTCGATCTCGCGGAGGCTCGAGAGGTCGTACCGATCGAGGTCGGCCTCGAGGATTCGTCGCCAAACCGCGGGGATGCAGTAGAGCCGATTGGCTCGACGACGTTCGACCGCTGCGAGCAGCGCTTCGGCCGAGGGCCTTGGCACGATGACGATCTCTCCGCGCGTTTGCCACGCGGCCAGCGCGAGGGTGAAGGACGCCATGTGAAAGAGAGGGAACATGCAGACCGAGATCTCGGGCCAATCGCGAAACACGCCCTGAAAACTGCGCAGGTAATTCGCGCGATGCGACAACACGACACCCTTCGGTCGCCCCGTGCTGCCGCTCGTAAAGAACAACATCTGGGGATCGGTCTCGTCGAGTTCTGGATCCTCGTAGCGCTCTACATCGATTGCGTTTCGTTCCGCATCGATTTCTCGCGGAATACATTGCGCACCGATCGACTGAGCGACCTCTTCGCCGACATCCGACTTCCGATTGTCGACGATCAGGAACCCGGGCTTCGCGACGCCCGCCACCTCGATCGCCTCCTCGGCCGTGAACGCTGAATTCAGCGGAGCAAAGACCGCGCCGAGTCGTGAGAGACCGGCGAAGAGCGAGAGGACCGCGAGGTCCCCGTCCATCCAACCCACGACACGATCTCCGCGGTGCACGCCGGCCGCATGCAGCCGCCAGGCCCAGCGATCGGCCGCGCGGTCGAGTTCCGCATGGGTGAGCGTCTCGTCTTCGAGCGAAGCGGCGACGCGCGTGGGCACGGCCGCCGCATTCGTTCGCAGCAGATGGCCGATCAAGAGCGACCCGCTCCTTCCCCTCATGACTCTGCCCTTCCTCGCCCCGCGTTTGCAGCGAATCGTCGCTATCACGGAGACCAAGACATTACGCCCTACGCCCTACGACCTGCGCACCACACCTCGCGCACTGCCCCTGTGGCGCGCGTCTGCCGGGTTGCGCGATCGTCGAATCGAGAATATCATTCTCTCAATGCAGAACAATGATCGTCTGACTAAGAACTCAGCTCTCGAAGCGAAATCACAGCCCACTCACGCCTCTCGCGCCGTCGACCGCACGCTGGCTCGGCAGCGCGCCGCCTACGAATCCGAGGTGCGCCGACTGGTCGAAGCGACCCTCGTCTTGATCGAGCGAACTGGCGATCTCGAGCCCACGGTCAGCGCCATTCTCCGAGAGTCGGGACTCAGTAACCAGGCGTTTTACAAGCATTTTCGCTCCAAGGACGAACTCTTCGTCGCCGTCCTCGATGAGGGCATGCGAATTCTCGCGAGCTATCTCGACCACAAGATGCGCGCCGAAAGCGAACCGACCGAGCGTGTCCGCGCCTGGATCGCCGGCCTCCTCGAGCAAGCGCTCAACCCGCAAGCAGCCGCAGCCACCCGACCCTTTACGCGATCGCGGGATCAGTTGGCGACCCGCTTTCCGGATGAGGTCGCCGAGTCCGAACGTCAGCTGACCGGACTCGTCGCCGCCGCGATTCGGGAAGGTCATGACGCGGGTGACCTCGCCTCGGCAACCCCCGAACGAGATGCGGAGTCGCTCTACCACCTGGCGATGGGCTGGATCCACGCTCGCTTGCGCGAATCCGAGCCACCCGACCGAAACGATGCCGATCGCCTGATCGAGTTTGCGCTCGCTGGCCTGCTTCGCCCGGCATCCGCCAAATCCTCGTCTTAGTCCTCGGAGTTGATCGTTGGAACACGAAATCACCATCACCGGAATCGGCGGCCAGGGCATACAGCTGGCTGGACAGATCCTTGCGCGCGCCGCGATCGTCGAAAACCGTGAAGTCATGATGTTAGGCATCTACGGCGGAACGATGCGTGGCGGAAATACCGAGTCGACGATCATCATCGGCGACGCTCCCCTCATCAGCCCGCCAATCGTGTCGCAGATTGGATCCGCCCTCGTGATGCATCATCAATTCTGGACGACGACTCAAGCGAAACTTCGGCCGCGAGCACTCCTCATGATCAACTCGAGCCTCTTCGAGGGGGAACTCGATCGATCGTCGCATCAGATTGTCGAAGTTCCGGCGACGCAGCTGGCCGCCGAAGCGGGCTCGCCATTGGCCGCTTCGCTCGTTCTGCTCGGCGCGTATGCACGGGTCACGGAAATCGTGGGCCTGGCCGCGCTCACGCAAGGCCTTCGAGAATCATTGCCGCCCTATCGTTCCCAACACCTTCCTCTGAACGAGAAAGCCTTGCGGCTCGGATTCGACCGATCGCCCGCGACTTCACTCCCGGCCTGGTCCGAAGACGCGGACGCCGGAACCCATCTCGGAACCGTCTCCCAAACGCCCAGCGCTTTCCCGCACGCCTATGAGGCCAAGCGATGAGCGTCATGTCGCGCGGCACCGTCCGAATCGCGACCGAGCGCTGCAAGGGCTGCGAACTCTGTATCCCCGCCTGCAAGCCGAACGTGCTCCGCATGTCGACCGCGAGAAACGGACAGGGCCTGGCCTACCCGGAACTGCTCCCGGGTTGTACGGGGTGCAACGCCTGCTTGCTCGTCTGTCCCGATTTCTGCTTCGAGGTCTATCAATTTGACGAACCGGTCCTTCACGATGTCCGCACAGATGTCGCCGTAAAGGAAACGAGTCGATGAGCCGTCGCCTGATGGAGGGTTCCGAGGCGATCGCGCACGCCGCCATCGCTGCAAACTGTCGCTTCTTTGCGGGCTACCCGATGACGCCCTTTACGGAGCTACTCGAAAACTTCGCGAAACACCTCCCCGCCCAGGACGGCGTCTGCATCAACGCCGAAAGTGAGATCGAAGCGATCGGCATGGCCTGGGGCGCGGCGGCCACTGGCGCCCGGGCCGCGACGGGTTCGACCGGCCAGGGCCTGGCCCTGATGCAGGAATCGCTTTCGGAGATCTCGCGCGCCAGTGTGCCGCTGGTCATCTTCAACATGGCCCGCGGCCAAGGCGACTACTACCAGGCCACCCGCGGCGGCGGTCACGGCGACTACCGATTGATGGTGCTCGCTCCGGTCGACGCGGAAGAGGCCGTGCATCTCACGCAGCTCGCCTTCCATCTTGCAGACCAGTGGCGCCACCCGGTGCTCGTCTACGGCGACTATCTACTGGCCCACACGAGTCAGGCCGTCGAGATCGCGCCCGAGAATTTCGCTGCGCTTCCCGATAAGGATTGGGCGGTCGATGGTTCGCTCGGTGGCACCGGACGCTCACGCAATGTCAATTCGATCGGCATGCGTAAGGGCGAAAAAGGCATCGATCCCGAAGCGTTCTGGGGAGCGTTACAGGAGAAGACCGAGCGCATCGCGATGACCGAAATGCGCTTCGAAGCGGAGGGATGTGAGGATGCCGAGATCGTCATCGTCGCCTTTGGTACCCTTGCCCGCTTCGCTCGCTATGTGGTCCGCGAACTGCGCGCCGAGGGCGTGCGCGTCGGATTGTTTCGTCCGATTACGCTCTGGCCCTTTCCATCCGAGGCGCTCGCCAAGGCGACGGCGGGCGCTAGACGCGTGGCCGTGCTCGAACAAAATGCGGGACAGATGATCGACGACGTGCGGCTTTCGATCCTGGGTCGAGTTCCGGTCGTCTCGATGGGCGGCATCTCGACCGATGCCGCCGGATTCGGAATCGGGCCGCTGCTCGACGTGAACGTCATCCGCGCTCGAGTCGAGGGTGTTTTGAAGGAGGCTGCGGCATGAGCGACGCTTCGGAACTTCAGGTTCTAGACACGACAAACCCGCCGTCACAGCCGGCGCAACAGACCGGCGAGTTCCATCCCGGACTCCAGCTCACAACCGATCACGATCTATGTCCGGGCTGCGGCGAACCGATCGCACTGCGAATCCTACTCGAGTGCATCGAGGAACTCGGCCTTGCCGAGCGCACGATCGGCGTGATTGGAATCGGCTGTTACACGGCACTGACTTCGATGATCGACGTCGACCTGATCCAGGCTCTCCACGGCCGCGCGCCTTCGGTGGCGACGGGCGCTAAACGCATGCAGCCCAACAACCTGCTCTTTACGCTCCAGGGCGATGGCGACATGGTCAACGAGGGACTCCAAGAGGTTCTCCACACAGCCGCGCGCGGAGAGCGCGTCACTTGCATCCTGCTCAATAATGGCGTGTTTGGAGAAACGGGCGGTCATATGACGTCCACCACGGTCCTGGGCCAACGAACCAAGAACACGATCGAGGGCCGCGACGCCGACTATCACGGTCATCCCATTCTGATCACCGATCTGATCGCACAGCTCGGCGGAACGGGATTCGCCGCGCGTGGCTCGGTTCACGACGCCGCATCGATTGGACGAACCCGAAGGCTCGTTATGCGCGCATTCGAGAACCAGATGCGCGGTGACGGGTTTTCCTTCGTCGAAATCTTGACCATGTGTCCAACGGGATGGTTCATTCCCACGGCGGAGGGTCCCGACTATCTGAACGAGGTCATGGCGCCCATCCACCGGCTGGGAGAGCTCAAGGCCGGGGGCGTCATGGTTGGCACGGGCGCCAACGAGACCTTGTCGAGCGGGGCAGAGTCGAAGTCATGATTCGCGGATGGCTGCGTAGATCGCTATCGAGATGGCATGGTGTCGGGTCTCTGGGCGTCTTGTTTATGGTCCTCGGACTGGGCTGCACCTCTTGGGAAGCCGAGTACAGCGTGACAATCGAAGCGCCTCCCGAAACGGTCTGGAGGATCCTGATCGACCTCCCGGGCTATGCGACCTGGAATAGTTATTCGCCCAGTGCGGTGGGATCGCTTCGCGAAGGCGGCATCGTCACGATCGAGGCGCGTCTCGGCGAAGAGACCCGCATCGTTGACAATCGGGTCACCCGATACGAGCCCGAGCGGGCGCTTTGCTGGCATTCGATGAATTGGTTTGAGCATTTGGCACGCGGGACGCGCTGCCGACTTCTCGAACCCGTCGGCATGAACGCCACCGCCTTCCGTCATCATGAAATCATGGAAGGCCCGCTCGCCTGGCTCATTGAGAAAATCTACCGGCCGCGCATCGAAGCCGGCCTCGCCCAGATGAACGAGGACTTGAAGCGTGCGGCGGAAGGCGCCTCGCCATGATCGAGTCGCGGACGCTTGCCGCCATCGACTACATGAACCCGGCGCTGGTTCGGCTACTGCATATGCCGGTCCTTCATTGGCTCGCGAGCCCCGGCCTGATGACGATTGGTCTACGCGGTCGACGCAGCGGCCGGTTTTTCCGATTTCCGGTTGGCTATCACGATCAATCGGACGCCGTCGTCGTGCTGGTCTCGGACGCGAAGAGTCGCCAATGGTGGCGCAATTTCGAATCGCCCTGGCCGGCGACACTGCGGATCCGGGGAAGCGCGAGGGACATGATTGGCAAAGTTCTCGATTCGGGAAGCCATGAATTTGCCAATCGAGTCGGCGCCGCCTTCGCTCGAGCAGCCTTCATTCCCAGGATCTTTGGCATCGAATTCAATCCCGCCCGTGGTCTTAGTCATGAGCAGGCGAAGACACTCGGGGAGACGGCCGCCGTGGTGCGCTTTCGCGCCGTCGACTCACGCGACAATCACGACGATCGCGATGACGATTGGAAAGTCGCATGATTCGAACCCGCCCGGCGTCAACCTGATGTGGTTCGAGCTTCGGCCCGTGGAACTCGACTTCCTCGACTCTGCCCCTCGCCGATGGGGCGTAAAAGCACGATTGCGCGCGCCTCGAACTGCAGTCTGGGATGCCTTCGTTGATCCGGGGACATGGTGTTATTGGTGGCCCGATGTCCTCGAGGCAACTTATCCTGGCAGTACTCCCCCGCATGGCGTCGGGACGCGCCGCTTCTCTCATGTGGGTCGTCAATACTACGAGGAAACCATTTTGGCCTGGGACGAGGGCGTCCGCTGGGCGTACCGGATCGATCGCACAACCCTTCCGCTATCGAGCGCACACGTCGAGTGTACGGAGTTCGAGGACGACGGGGCCGGAACATGCCTGCGCTGGACGCTTGCCGCGAAACCTCGGATGATGCTGCGAGTCACGGGTCCCTTCATGGAGGGAATGCTACAGAGCTTGCTGGCGCGCGCTGCCAGAAATCTCGATCGCCACTTGGGTATGTGAGGGCTTGATTCCGGGCGCATCCGATTGCATCACATTACGGACGCCGCTTTGTTGTCCAACAGCGCACGCTGCGCCGCTTGAATGTCGCCTGCGAAGAGTGCGAAAGACGAAGGAAAGGCTCTAGAAATGACAACTCTAAAGATTGCATCATCCGTTCTTCTATTGCTAGTTGCCGCGTTCGTATGGCTCGCACCGATTGGACCGGTTCCCGGAGTGCTGATCGGTGGCACTGAATCCATCGCGCCCGACTCCTGGGGTCAGACCTCTTCGGTTCACGAGATCAGGCTGAAGGTGAACGGCGGATTGCTCCCTCGGGTTGTGATCATCTGGGTGGTACAGGTTGAGAACGATCTTTACATCGTGGGCTCCAGGGACAGTGGATGGGTATCGATGTTAGTCCAATATGGTTCGGTCCAAATGCGAATGGGACCCAATACGTACCAAATGAATGCCAGTGCGGTGACCGAAAACTGGCAACTGATACTGGAGCGATACCAGGACAAATATCGCGCTGACTATCCGGACATCGTCAACGGCTTTCCCACGATCGAGGAAGCGGCAGATACCATCGCGGTGTTTAAGTTGACCGCGTTGTGAATTAATTGGTTGAATAGTCGCCAAGAAGGGGCGCGTCACAGTGGTGGACCGGCGGCGGTGCGGGGAGCTATTCTTTTGCTTGCCCCGAGCGACGAAGCTTCGTCAATTCACAACTGACGGAATCTGAGAACCGATCGTCTTCTGCCTATATCCCAACACTGGCCGGGGAGTCGCGTCGACTGTGAGCCATACAAGAATGTCAAATTCGATTCTTGGCATCATCAATTACGCCAAACCGAGAGCCGAGAGGGTCGGGCTCGACCCCAGCGGTAAGGGGCTCGCCCAAGGCGGCGAGTTCATGGAGAGCCGAGCAAGAGGTTCGAAGGCAGGTCTCGCAAATCTCGATCCGCGCGAAATGAAAATTTTCGATGCGCGGCCCGATCTCGAGAGCCTGGACCTCGACACTCAAGGCTTCTGCGTAGCCAACCTCAAGACGTCGTTGCCCGAGACTCTGGACGTTCTCCTCGAAGAGAAGGAAGTCAAAATTCGGGAGATCTTCTGGCCGGAGATCATCGAGCTGGCCAGACGAACGATCGTCAGTGACGGTCGAAGCCCGAAATATGTCTTTGCGCTGGGCACGCAGAAATTCACAGAGGACAAATCGCGCGGCTTGCTTGGATCTTACGCACGCGCGGCCCATGCAGACTTCGCGGACGTCGTCTTTGACCGGGCATACAGGATGTTGACGAAACGAGGCGTACCGGAAGAAGAGGCCCTCAAATTGGATCTGATGTTCGTCAACACATGGAAACCCTTCGGCCGCGAGGTCTCGGACAATCCGTTGGCGATTCTCGACTGGACGACCGTCGACGCCTCCCGAGACGTGCATGGTCTACCGCGTGGGGCGGCCGTTGAAAAAGGCAATATCCTCGTCAGCACGGTGACGCATAACCCCGATCATCATTGGATGTACCTCCCTAACATGACGCCGGAAGAGGTGTGGTTTTTCAAGCAGGCGGACTCCCGTCCGGCACGGCCAGGTCTTTCTCGGCACGCGTTTCACACGTCGTTCCGTCGGCCTGGTGACGATGGAGCCGAGCGGTCACGAAGGAGTATCGCTGTGCGTCTCCTGTGCGCGTTCGAGCCTCGGGAGGGGCCCGGACTTTCAGTTGAGGCCAACGCGGTCAGCTCATGATGCAGGAGGAACGGTCAAAGGGATCGTTGATTGGCCGATTCCTAGCTGATAGCGTGAGTTGCTGGTCGTCAACCCTTTTAGAAATTGGGAGATCCACATGGGTCCATTGGCTGGGCTTCGTATTGTCGAGTTCGCAGGAATCGGCCCGGCGCCTTTCTGCGGCATGATGCTTTCGGACATGGGCGCGGAGGTGATTCGGGTGGACCGTCCGCGGTCACCGGTGAAGGCGCGCAAGGACGCGTTGTCCCGCGGCCGCAAATCGCTAGCGATCGACTTGAAGCAGTCCCGGGGTGTTGACGTTGCCTTGCGGCTCTTGGAATCGGCGGACGGTCTGATCGAAGGATTCCGGCCCGGGGTCATGGAGCGATTGGGTCTGGGCCCGGACGTGTGCCTCGAAAAAAATCCACAGCTGGTCTACGGACGGATGACAGGTTGGGGCCAGGATGGGCCGCTGGCCCAAGCGGCCGGTCACGACACGAACTACATCGCGCTTTCGGGTGTATTGCACACGATTGGATACAAGGACAGACCTCCTGTTATTCCGCTCAATCTGATCGGCGACTTTGGCGGCGGCGGTCTGATCCTCGCGTTCGGAATGCTGTGCGCACTCTGGGAGGCGCGGACGTCGGGCCAGGGACAGGTGGTGGATGCCGCCATGGTGGACGGTTCCGCGACGCTGGCCTCTGCGATCTACGCGATGTACGCAAAGGGTTTGTATCGCGACGAACGCGAGTCCAACGGTTTCGACGGTGGCAGCCACTACGCACGCACCTACGAAACCAAGGACGGGAAGTACATCAGTATTGTTTCCCTGGAGCCGCAGTTCTATCGCCTGCTGATCGAGAAGCTGAACCTGGATGAAGCGCATTTCTCAGAGCAGATGAATCGAGAGCGCTGGCCCGAGTACGCCCAGGAGCTCGCGACGGTCTTCAAGTCGAAGACCCGCGACGAGTGGTGCGTGATCCTCGAGGGCACCGATGTCTGCTTCGCGCCGGTCCTGAGCTTGGCCGAAGCCCCGAACCATCCCCACAACCAAGCGAGAGGCACCTTTGTCGAGCACGACGGGTTCCTGCAGCCAGCGCCCAGCCCTCGCTTCAGCCGTACAACCGCCCAAATTCAGTCGCCTTCGCGCGCAGCCGGCGCGGACAGTCGAGAAGTTCTCGAAGCGTTAGGCTATTGCAACGAGGAGTGCGACGAGATGGTCGAAAGCGGCGCGATCGCGATCGCGGACCCCGCCGCATGAAAGACTCTGAAATACGACAGCCGCCGGATCCAATGCAGGGAAACTTCCCAATATCAGATCCGTACGGCGCAATCGGGCGCAGGATTCGGCAACGTTGTCAAACTCATCGCGACGGATTTGGCGAAACAAAATAGAAGAGAATATGGGAACAGTTACTCACATTAGCAGGGCACAATTCGGAATCGGCGATTTGGTTCATCACCGGCTTTTTGACTATCGCGGTGTCATTGTGGATGTTGATCCTAATTTTCAGTCGACCGAAGAGTGGTACGAGGCGGTCGCAAGATCGCGTCCTCCGAAGGACAAGCCCTGGTACCACGTATTAGTTGACGGGGCAGAGCATTCTACGTATGTAGCGGAGCAAAACTTGGAACGCGATGACAGCGATAACCCGATCAACCATCCGATGCTCGAGCACTTTTTCGCACGGTTCGAGAATGGGCGGTATGTCGGCGAAGATCGGGCCAATTGACCTCGCAGCGTGCGTAAGCCAATTTCGTCATGGATCCGCAGGTTGCCAATCCCCTGATGAAGATGTTCTTGCCCCGTCGAGATTTGGCACTCTACGCGGTGTCCGAGGTCGCCATTTCCGTCGAGGAGCCGGATACGATCACGCACGTATCCAACGCCAGGTATTGGAGATACTGGGCAGGATATTCCACCGGGCCCTGTGGATGGCCTTGAGGTTGACTCCGCTCTGTTCGTCGCCGGCGAGCTTGTCTAGGATGAATAGCGCCTCATCCGGCTGGCCGGATCGAAATATCAAGTCCGCCAGGTCAAGGGTGGGTTTCGGGGAATTCGGGGCGAGTTCGAGGGCACGTCGAAGAAACGAAATTGCCTGGGGGCGGTACCGCCTCTTCTTGAAAGCCACTCGCCCCTTGAGCAGAGTCTTGAAGGCCTCAGCCTGCCGGAGCAACTCTCGTTGGAGTTCCGCCCGGGCGATCCAGGCGTCGAAGATCAGTGGGAGCCGGTCGGTCGCATCGATGTAGAGAGCCAGAGCCGCTTGCTTATTGTTATGGCTATATTGGTAGCGCGCGGCGATCTTATAACTTTCCCACGCGTCGAAACATTTTCCTCGCTCCGCGAGAGGTGCCGCGATCAGTCCGTGAAGCTCTGGATTGTTGGGTTCCCGGGAGAGCAGACGCTCGAGCAGCCGCAATGCGCGAGCGTACTTCGATCTACGCAGCTCTTTTCGCGCACGGCGCAAGATCTCCGTGCGGTCGTATGGCATCTTTCGGTTGAATAGGCCCATTCAGATTACTCTTAAAGATCTCATCCGAGACTGATTGAGCCTATATCGGCATCCCGGCCTTCGAGTTGAGGAAGAGGCGTGGCCGGCCTGTGGGTTCCCGTAATGTGCCAAAACTCGGGCGACCGAAATTCGAAGCGAATTCGGCGAGTTGCCTCGCAGCAGGAATCTGTCGGTTCCCAAAATTCGTCCGCCGGCCCTCGATTCGCCAAATCGCGCCATTGGCCGCAGCAATAACGCTGCTTCTCGCCACGCGTAGCGATGGTGAAATCTGCCGACCCGGGGAAAATTCGACGATCTAGGCATCCGACGATGGCTGATTCTCCATCGTCCGGCCCATCGGCGAATCCCGAAGCGGAATATCGATCAAGTGTGAAAAGGAAAAAGTTCAATGATCCCGGGGCGGACCGATATTGAGAACCCACAGGCCTGCATCATCGGTACGAGTGGCAAGAAGCGGCATGGTTCGCCTAATGCGTAGCGCACCGACACAACGCAGAGTCCGACGGAGGAATAATGAGAATAGACACGGGTGGGCGTCGCGCGGATCGCTAAACGTCGACGTTGCGGAAAGTAATCTCCGAGCGATAGGTCATGTACGCGACGGTCGATGCCACTGCAGAAGCGCTGTAGCTGATGTCTTCGGGAACTCGCTCGAGAAGGACGATCGCTCGGACTTCTTGCTGAGGCTCAGCGAAATGCTTTCGAATCCAGCCGACACGTTCCAAGGCCATCGACACGAGTTCCTTGCCGACTGCGCTCGAATCCTGCGCGAACGGGGGAGCGATCAAGACCACGACCAACCCGCCGGCGTTGTCTCTTGCAAGTAGATC
>Ga0114949_10001691_pt1 | contig 13468 bp, 11 predicted proteins | sample N074metaG_FD_83505 | JGI IMG/M metagenome (GOLD analysis project Ga0114949, IMG submission 83505) | Deep subsurface microbial communities from Kermadec Trench to uncover new lineages of life (NeLLi) - N074 metaG | ecosystem: Environmental > Aquatic > Marine > Ocean trench > Sediment | place... | reverse complement strand
TAGCCATAAGCGGACGTTCAGTAAAAGCTAATATATGGCCGGCGTTGGGCCAATGCTTTCGTCGATTGGTCCATTGCAACGTTGTTTTAGGGGAGACGTCCGCCGCATCATAAACGGAAACAAACTCTTTGGTCCCACTAGGCCGTGTTGGTGCGGGTAAAGCAGCGAATTTTTTCACTATCGTTTTGAGTGCGGTGGCTTGTTCGAAAGCTAGGACGCCGCAACGCATTCAACCTCGATCAGAAGGTTCTCATACGCCAAACCGGACACAATCAACAACGTATGCGCCGGTTTGTGATCTTCGAGGATTTCGCTTCTTATTTTCCGCATGGCCGGCAGGTGGGTGCGGTCTGTGAGGAACGTCGTCACCTTGGTGAGGTTGCTCAAGTCCATATCGGCGCCCTTCAGGACTTCTTTTATATTGGAATATGTTTGGCGGATTTGACTTTCGAAATCTGGCTCGACATTTCCTTGCAGGTCAAAACCAGCCTGTCCGGCCATGAACAGGAGTTTCGACCCCGCGGGAACTTCAGCACCTTGGCTGTAGGAATTTAAAGGTGGAGTGATCGATTGCGGGTTAAAAAATCTCGTCGCCATTGTTAGCCTCATTTAGCCGATGGATATTCACCAAAAACGATAGTACAGCGCTGGCGCTGCCAAAGTTGCCGCGTCAGGCGGCATCCCACAGCGCCTTGACCTTGGGAAATACTTGCTGGCCCAGCTCTACGCGCTTTTGCGATGTGGTGTCGCCCCATTCGGTCACCGCGGTGATGTATGTCGGCCGCGCCATGATCCGCGCGTTCCAGTCCTTGAGCTGGATCAGGTGGTCCCATAGCGGCGCCATCTGAAACGAGGCCAGACGGTTAACGTAGACCACCATGGAAATGTCGGCGAGGGAAAACATGTTGCCGACCAGCCACTCGCGATCGGCGAGCGTCGCGTCAATTTCGTGGAACAAGGTCTTGAACGTTGCAATGGCGTCTGGCAGCAGCGGCGAGTCCACGCCCAATTCATTGTTGATCAGGTCGTTCTTGCGCCGCACGGTCTCGGGCATGTCGCGATAATGCTGTTCGACCACCGCCGGGTCGGCCTCCAGGAAACGATAGCGCATGGCGATGCACTGACCGATGATACGGCTGTCGACGTGGATCCCGTCGTCGATCCGCCGCGTCCACAGCCTCATTTCGGCGCGTTCGAAAGGATCTTCCGGGCGCAGGGGATGAGCCGGAAAAGCGTCTTCGAGGTATTCCAGGATAACATTCGATTCCCGGACCACCTCACCGTCATGGACCAGCGTCGGTACCACGCCGCGCGGATTAATTTTTAAATATCCGGGATCATGCTGGTCGCGTTTGTCGAGGCTGGTTTCGATGTGATGGCTTTCCCATTCCAGCCCCTTCTCGGCGAGCACGAGGCGCACCTTCTGAGCCGCCGTCGACCGGTCAAAATGATAAAGTTCAAGCGTCACGTGCCGTCTCCAAAAAAAACATCGTCGTAACAGAACCAACGCAATAACGAGCAGCCAGGCGCGAATGCGACGTCTCGCGAACAGCAATCGATTGAAAAAAAGGAGCTCCGAATGGGAGCTCCCTCGCATTCAAGAGAAATGCATTCTGTCGCTCCAAGATTCCTATTTTTTCTTCGTGTGCTTGGTCACGTAGTTCTTGAGGAATTCAACGACTTCCGGTGGCGTCGCCTGGTTTGCCGAAAGTACTTCGGTCGCTCGCTTATAGTCAGCGGGCGCCGGCACGTATTTTACCGTTTTCATCGCATCGGCTTTATAGGCTGCACTGGTCATCGCCGGTATAAACGCCGCGCGAAATGCCGTTACGGCTTCCTCGTTCATGCCGGGAGGGCCAAAATACATGTGCTGCACGGTTTGGCCGAACTTCACCAGGTTCTTAACCGCTTCCCACTCAATGCCGGAAGGGTCTTTGCCTTTTACCTGACGGTAGACATCGCTAAAGCTTGGCATGTTGGGCAACAACGGGCTTTTTACCAGTTTGCCGCTGGCATCCATTGAAGGGATTTGCCAAACAGGAATCACCGTGCCGTTTTGAACCATGGTTGGAACAACGCGGTTGAGATACGCGTGGGCCGCATCATTGCCCATTTGAACCTCACCATTTTGGATGGCCGCGCGTAATTTTCCGCTACCTCGGTAACCGGGAATCAGACGAAAATTCACACCAAGCATATCGAGCTGGATCATAGTAAGCAGAACACGAATGGTGCGGACGCTGATACCACCGAGAATGACGTCCGGTGCTTTTACCAGATCGGCGCCGCTTTTGAGGCCGCCATTTAATGTGTCGGTGCGGGCATAGTTGACCAAGTCGGCTACCTGGACACCGCCGAGCACAGTAAAGTCGCTATACTTAAAATCCATGCCGGGCATACCAATCAATTCGCCGAGCGGCTGGCGCGGTCCATAGTAAACCACCGTGCCGTCTTTCGGCGCTTTGGCATGCACAAAATTATGGGCTTTCAATAGCGCTCCACCAGGCATGTTCTTAATTACAACCTTCGGATTTCCTTCAATATTTGCGGACATGTGCTTGCCGATGAGACGGGCAAGCGTAGTGCCGCCTGACGATGGTCCCAATCCAACAACGACGGTTATCGTCTTGCCCTCATAATACGGTGCGGCCATCGCGCTTGTGGGCATCATTGCCCCGGCGATCGCCAAAACGGCAGCAGACAAGGCGATACAAATTGTATGGATACGCTTCATAACTATCTCTCCCTATTTGTTAGCTCTGTGTGTTAGCCGCGGGGCGTTGGTGCCTTCTTAAGACCGGCTTAAATCGAGGTACCCATCGTCAAATTCACTCCTTCAATTGCGGACATTCTCCGATGTCTCGCCGTGTAGGAACTGTTATATCTAGCGCTTAAAATTAGTTCAATATATAATTCTTTGGTTCATCTATTGAACCTGCGCCTATATTTCATCGGAGATCCCATTGATGACCTTGCGAACTGTCGAACGTGCCATCAATGTCTTGTATCACGTCTGTGAAAGTGACTATCCGATGAACCTCACCGAGGTCAGCAAGGCTCTTGAACTCGATAAGGCGACGACGTTGCGCCTGTTATCGACCCTTGTTTCGGGCGACTTGCTAAAACAAGACGCTCAGACCCGGTCCTATTATATTGGTCCAGGTATCTTACGGCTCAGCCGTTTTTGGCGGCATGATCTTCGTAGTATCTGCCGGCCACATTTGGAATCGTTGCTGGATCAGGTCGATGAAACCATTTGTCTAATCGAGCCGCGCGGCCTGGATCGGATTTGCATCGATGTCCTGGAACCCAAAAAAGAACTTCGGGTAGTCGCAGAGCTGGGCCGCGTTCAACCGATTTACTCCGGTGCGTCCGGTCGGGTTTTGCTGGCCTCTCTGCCTGAACAAGAAATGTTGGCCATTCTTGATCAAGTTGACTTGCTGCAACTGACGCCGCAGTCCGTGACAGAACGCACTCAGTATTTGGATGAAATAAGGCTCGCCCGCAAGCAAGGCTACGCCTATGCGATCGACCAGGTCATTGTCGGCAGCGCCGGTGTTTCGGCGCCCATCGCCGATGCAAATGGCGAGGTCGTTGCCGCGGTTGTAGTGCGAGGACCGGCGGCGCGAATTACCAAAGATTTGAGTAAAGAGATCGGCGCCGCTGTTCGCCAGGTCGCCAAAGACATCGAGGGACATCTCAATGGGTAAGCGTCGTGTCATACGCTGTGGCGTTGTGCAGCTATAATATCGGCCCGATGTTGAGATAACGACGTTCGGTGATGTGTTTAAAAATAAAGGCGTTCCGCTGACGATGTCTGCCGATGAATAGAAAACTCATAAGAAATGGGACAATCGTCTCGATGGACCCGTCGCTGGGCATCCTCGCGGGCGCCGATATTCTCATTGAAAACGACTGTATTTTGGCTGTCGGTCATGGACTCGAAGCCGGCGACGCAGAGATCATCGATGCAACCGGTACCATTATTATTCCAGGATTGATCAACGCCCACCTTCATACCTGGCAAACCGGATTGCGGGGCATCGCGGGCAACTGGACCTCGGTCGATTATCAAAAAAATATCCATCGTGGCATCGCCATGGTGTACACGCCCGAGGCGACCTATCTGGGTAATCTGCTTGGTGCCTGGGGGCAGATAAGTGCCGGCACGACGACCATCATGGATTGGTGCCACGTCAATGCAACGCCCGAGCATACCGATGGCGCCATTGACGGCTTGGAACAATCGGGAATTCGAGCCCTATTTGCCCACGGCACTGTCAAACCGAAGAAAAAGGAAGGCGAGAAACACTTTTCGGAGATCCCGCACCCTCGATCGGAAATAGAACGGCTGCGCAAAGGCCGGTTATCAAACGACGAAGCGCTGGTCACACTCGGCATGGCTATTCTCGGCCCGGAAAACTCCACCAAAGAAGTCATGCTGCACGATTTTGCCCTGGCGCGGGAGTTTGGCCTGGTGTCCAGTTCTCATACCTGGAACCGGAAGAACCGGGTGGTCAAGGAAGGCTTCTATCCGATTGCGGAGGCCGGCTTGCTGGGTCCGGATCATAATATCGTTCACGGTAATTATCTGGTCGATGATGAATTGAAAATGCTGATCGATCATGGCGTTTCGGTAACGGCGACCCCCACCATCGAGGCGCAATCGGCAAAGGCCGACCCGCTTTGCGGACGGGTCAAGAAATTAGGCGATAAAGTTTCGCTGGGGTCTGACACCGATGTCTTCGTTGCCAGCGACATGTTTCATGTCATGCGCTTTGCCTTGCAGTTTCAGCGCGCTATCGACTGCCGCCAAGAGGCCAACGACAATATGCCCATCGAAAGACTGGCGACCAGCCCCTATGAAGCGCTGGAATGGGCGACCATTGCGGGCGCCCGCGCGCTGCAAATGGAAGACAAAATCGGATCGATTACGCCGGGCAAGAAGGCCGATTTGGTGTTTTTACAAATGGATGATCTGTGCTTGCAGCCGATCCATGACCCGGTCAATACGGTGGTGCTTTTCGCCGACCGGTCGAGCGTCTCCTCGGTGATGATCGATGGTGCCTTCGTCAAAAAATCTGGTAAAATGGTCGAATCTGCGGATGAGATCGCCCACCAACAAAGCGAGCTCAGCGCCGCGGTGCAACATATCTTTGAACTTGCCGGCTACGATCCGCTCGCCAGCCAATAGCCTAGAAAAGGTAGGTTGGCAGCCATTCCGGAAGCAGTGGGACAATCCAACCGTGTAGCCAGGACGGATGGAACAGCAGGTTCATGATCCGGTCGTAAAAAGCAACAATAAATATCCAACCACCGATCGCATAACCTATCGATATGCGAGCGGAATAGCCGCCCCAGCGCCATAGATAAACACCGATGAAAAGCGCTAGAGCTAGTTTTTGACCGATGACAAACGTCACGAGAATCAAGGCGACCAAATAGCCGAAGAAAATCAGCGACCGCCCGAGGACTGCTTTGTCTGCGGACTGTCGAAAGACTGCGCTCCAACCCGTTGCCCGGCGCCGTTCCGCCAAAACGTTACGGACGTCATAAAAGATGGCAGCGAGGGTCAGAATGGCAGCGGGAAAGGCTACCGCGACCGGGAACTGTTTGACTTCCTCCTCCCAAGGTTGCGCTTCAAAACCTGCCCAGATGAACATGATCGCGAGGAGGATCCCAAAGGGCAGGGAAATCAGAGGATTGTTAGCGTTTCCCTCGCCTTCGTCGCCGGGATCGATTTTCTCGATCTCTTTTGCCTGCTGTTGTTTCTTCTTAACAATGCCGCTTACGGCAAGAATTATCGTCAAAACGATTATCGCCAGAATGATCAACACGACGGGTCGCGACAGCCAGCCCCAGCCCTGCCCGACCCGCATGCTAATCTGGAAAGTGTTTTCCAAAATATTCCCGAGGATCAGCGCGAGGATTAGCGGCGGTCTCGGCCATCCGCCGCGTTTCATAACATAGCCAATGACACCCATCGTCAGGCAGGTGATCCAGTCGCCCATTGAAGCGCCGCCCAGCCAGGCACCCATGAAAACGAATGTGATGACACCGGGTACGATTAAATGACCCGGTACAAAAGCAACCTTGGCTACTTGCCTGGCCAGGAATAGCAGCAAAATGGAAACCACAACATTTGCCACCACGATCATCCAAACCAGAGAAAAAGTGATGTGCAGATTGACCGTCAGCATGTCGGGGCCAGGCCGGATACCTTGAACGACTAAGGCGCTCAATAGGATTGCGGTGCCGAGACTGCCGGGTATGCCGAAGGCCAAGGTTGGTATCAGGGCGCCGCCCTTGATGGCATTGTTGGCGGCTTCCGGCGCAATAACGCCGCGGATATCACCTTGGCCAAATCGCGGGTTGTTCTTGGTGCTTTGCACGGCGTGACCATAGGCCACCCAATCGACGATCGACGCGCCTAATCCCGGCAGCATGCCAATATAGGTGCCGATGACGCAGCACCTGAGCGCCAGCCACCAATATCGGAAGGCATCGCGAATACCGTCCAGGACACCGCCGCCTTCAGCCTGGTGTATCGGGACACGGGAGATCGAAACATTTCGCGCTGCCAATTCCAGAAGTTCCGGCAGCGCAAACAGGCCTAATACAACGGGGATGATCGGCAGTTCGTCCAGCAAGTAGAGGGTATCAAAATGAAAACGCGGCACCGCAATCGTTTCTGCCAAACCAATAAAGCCCAGCATCAAACCGAACATTGCCGCGATCAAGCCTTTGAGCACAGAGGAACCACTGAGGGTACCGACCATTGTCAGGCCCAGCATGCCGAGCATGAACAATTCCGGTGATCTAAATACCAGGATCAGCGGCGCTATGATTGGCAAGGACACAGCCAGAATGATCGCACCAAAGACGCCGCCGAACGCCGACACCGTAAACGCAGCCCCCAAGGCGCGGCCGGCATGTCCTTGCTGGGCCAAAGGGTAGCCATCGAGAATAGTGGCTTGCGAGGCCACTGTGCCGGGGATACCCAACATGACCGACGCAATGGTGTCGCTTGTCGTGGTCACGGTCCAAAGACCCAGCAATAACGCCATCGCTGGAACGGGTTCCATGCCGAAAGTGAAAGGCAGCAGCAGCACGAGACCGATGATACCGCCGAGGCCGGGGACTGCACCAATCCAAATCCCCAGCACCACCCCCAGCATCAGAAAGCCGATCGATGGCCATTCAAAAACTAAACTGAGCCCGGATAGTAAGGCCTCAAGCATCTGGAAGAGATCCCGTTAAACTATGTTGAGTCGACCGATCAGATCCTGACAACGAACAAAGCGCGAGTTGCTAGCGTTTTCTACAGTTCGCAAAATTGTCAATGGGGACCCCGGTGATATCTGATAACAATTTCAATATCTGAACCGATAAATTATATATTGAAATTTTCAGCAGCACTAGAAATAACAACATCTACACTGCGAGATATCTGAGAACTTCTGGAATGGGTCAGGAACGGACATTAGCCACTGTGGATTTCATGTCTGCTTTACCCCCGATAGCAGACATCGTGGCTGGAATGTCTGCTGTTGGGGGTAACCGGGTACTGATGCTTATGCCGCGCGAGAAGATTTGGAAGCGCGCACCTTCGGCTTTAAATCATCGCGGCAAAACGAATGCAAAAAACAGGTTCTTTCGCCGACGCCGAGAATTTGTTGTGCTGCCTCATCATCCGCCTCGGATTCCAGAAAGACATGCGTTTCGACGGGCTGGGCGACGCCTGCCTGATTGGTTCTGCCCGAAGCACCGCCAAGCGAAAAATGGGTGTCTTGGATGACGCTGTAGCCGGTAAGCGGCAGTTTCGCCATTTTCGCGAAACGTCCCATTTGGGTCATGAAGCACAGACCTATACCGGCGGAGATTAGGGAAGCGGCATCCGGGGCTCTGCCATGACCGCCGAAGCCTTCGGCTTCGTCTGAAAGGTACTTCCAGCTCGGAGCGGCCGGGCTGTTCTGCTCCTTATAAATCTCTTTGACGCCGTCGGGACGTAGAACGCATCGGCTGTGCATATGCAGGAGTTGCTTATCCGATCCTAGATCGGGTGGTTCGACGCGGGTTTTTACAAAGGCGTCGTACGCGGCGTCTTCTTCCGTCAACATTTCGATCAATGACGGTACCGCCGGGCTGTCCGTGGCTGGAAGCAATTTAGGAAAATTATCGCCGGGATTTGACAGGGGTTCTGCTTCTAATGGTGTGACTTGTTTTGGCGTGAGCCCATTACCGTTATGGACCAGCGTAAACAGGCTAGGGTGAACGCCGCGCGCCAGCCCATTGAGGGGTGAGGCCGCAACGGCTTCATACAACAGCGTATTTAGACTCTGGTTGTCACAATCCGCTTCGCAGGCGACGTTGAGTTCCGGTGGCAAAGCGCCGCTGGTCATCGTGCCTTTGCGAAAATCACCTTCGCGGTAATAGAAATTATCGAGGATGAGCTCGAGATTTCTGAGTTCGATCTGCCGTTGTTCAGCGAGTGCGGTAATTTCGTTCATGTAGGACGAAATCATGCCCGTACTGAGGTAGGTCAGCGGATTGGGGGCTTTATTGTGGCCGCCGAGATGCTTGCCCTCGTCGCACGCAAACCGCCAAGCCGTACCTGTCGCAGCTGAAACAACAAGGGCTTCCTTTTGCATGCCGCCCAGCGAGCGCACCCACGTTCGCAGTGATTGTCCGTGCGGGTTCGGCGGTACAGGAAATCCAGCTTCCTCTGCGTTGCCAACGATATAGTAAAGCGGCGCACCCATTTCTTCGAGAGGCGTTTTGGTCATGCGCTTGATTCCCTTATTTTTGGCAGGTCATGCGCCAGTAAGTCGAGAGAATTTCGACTAAACACTCAATGTTCAGGGTTATCAAGCACGGGGCACCCCAGTCCAGCGTGCCTGCCTTCAACAACGGACATGAAATCGCTGAATGTCCGCTTTCGGAGATAAAGCGGACATTCAGCAAAAGCTAAAAGCACTATTTCACACGCTACTAAGCTCGTCCCGGTGGCGCCATCGGCTTATCTCGCAAGATCAGTAACTGGCGCACCATTTGCTCGTGCAGCACCGCCTTGTCGGCCGCCGCCGAAATATCGTCCCACAAATTGTTACGCTCTTCAGGGTCTTCGCGAAGGTCGTACAGCTCTCCCCAGTCGGACGATTCATAGTGGGTCACGCGCCAGCGGTCGGTAACCAGCGAGGCGAAATGCGCTCCTGCCCGGGGATCGAGCACGTAGTTGGCGGTGTAGTCCTCGACTATCATGCCCAGATGGGCCCGCGTTTCGTCGAAAACGCTGATACCCTGCATGCCGAAATAGGGATTGAGGCCGGCGCGCGCCAAAACCGAGGCGGATATATCGATCGTGCCGCAGACCCGCTCGCTGCGCGTTCCGCCGTCGCCGCGGTCCGGGTCGCACCACACGAACGGCACCCGGATCAGCTCTTGATAGTGCATGCCGAACTTGAACAACACGCCCCGGTCGCCCATGAAATCGCCATGGTCGCTGGTAAACATGACGACCGTATTGTCGTCCAGGCCAAGCGCCTTTAATTGCGCGACGATACGGCCAACCGCGTCGTCTATCATGGTGATCATGCCGTAGTTGAGTGCGATCGCCGATTGCGCTTCGAATTCGTTGACCCGCAGCACCGCCATCGGGTTCTTATGTTCGTTGCGCAGCGCCTGGGCGAGCTCTGGCACCCGTGGCATGGGGTTGTCGATCTTGTCGTCGAAGGTCGCCGGTACCGCAACGTCGTTGGGGTCGTACATGCCCCAGTAATGGCCCGGCGGCGTGAACGGATGGTGCGGGTCGGGGAACGACACCTTGAGGAAAAAGGGCGCGTCAGTGTCCTGGGAAATGTGGTCCTGCAAATAGCCTACCGCCTCTTCGGCGATGTAACTGGTGGGATAAAGCTCTTCCGGCACCTTCGTGCGCCAGGCCTGCGGCGCCCCGTACTGCTGGTCGGGCAAGGCGTTGTCCGGTCCCACGAGTTGCGACGCGTCGCCACCCTTGTCGCGCAGCCACGCCGTGTAATGGCCCGACACCTGGTCGCCGTGATTGGAGCACAGGCGAACATGGTCGAAGCCGTAAAACGGCAGCTCGATTTCCCGATCGGGATCGGCCAGCCATTGCGGCGACGCTTCGCGCTGATAGGCCGGACCGGTCATGTCGCGGGCGACGGCGTTTTGCAGGCCTTCAGGTGGGTCGGTGAAGTCGGGGTTGGGCGAAGACGGCGGCACAGATGGTCGGCCGGTCATATTCTGGATGTGGCTCTTGCCGACCAGTGCAGTTCGATACCCGGCGGCTCGCAACAAATCGACGAAGGTTACGCTGTCGACTGATAGGGGAATGCCATTGTGCCGCGCACCATTGGCCGACGGCATGCGGCCCGTCACCAGACTGGCCCGGTTGGGCATACACACCGGCGTTGCCACATAGAACTTATCGAAGGCGATGCCGCCCGCGGCCAGCCTGTCAATGTTGGGTGTCTGAACCACCGGGTTGCCGTAACACCCCAGATGATCGGCGCGGTGCTGGTCGGTTATGAACAGCACGAAATTCGGTTGCTTTGTTTTTTTTGTATCGGTCACGGATTCGTTTCCTGCGGCAGTAAGCTCGCGAGCGCGGGTTGGCGAGTCTGCGGGTGCTGGCGGGGTTGCCGGCGGCCGCGTGTTGGCCCCACAGTTCCATGCTAGCCCGGATTAAATCAAGCCGCCGCCGGCAGGTTTAAATTTTTCGCGTGCGATTGGCGTTCGGTGCCATATCGACGCAGGTCCTATGCCGCGGGCCGTATCCGGTTTGGGCTTCCTTCCGCCGCCCGTGCACGCGATACTCCGGCCGTCTCGCGGCGGGGCCCCAGTTGCCCTGGCGCGCGAACCGGACATCTATCCCAGAGGGAGGACATCATGAATTTCAGCGAGGGACCGCGCGTCGAGCCCAATCCTAACGAGGCAATGCCGTTGGCGGCGATCGTCAGTTTCGCCACCGATGCGCCGTCGCGCGCCACCATCACCGTTACCGGCGGCGGCGAAACCTGGTCGCTCACGATCGACGACGCGGCCATCGAACACCGTCGTCCGATCCTCGGCCTGCGCGCCGCCACCAGCTACGAGATCGCCGTCACGGCGCAAGATGAAGCCGGCGGCGAAATTTTCGCCGACACGCTACTGTCGTTCGAGACGCCGGCCCTGCCCGACGACTTTCCGCCGCTCGATGTGCGTCACTGTACGGCCGAGGCGCGCGAGCCGGGCACCATGTTCTTTCCCGTCGGCCATCCGCCCATGCGCTCGGACAATCCGGTCAACTACCTCGTCGGCATCGACCAGGCCGGCGAGGTCGTGTGGCACCGTCGCATGCCCGGCCAGATGCACGACATCCAATATCTGTCCAACGGCAACCTGTTGTGGATGACTGGCAACTTTTTGCTCAACGAGATCGACCTGTTGGGCAACCCGGTGGCGCGCTGGTACCCGTTACACCACAAGGAAAATCCACCGGACGGCGCCATCGCCGTGCCAACGCAGAGCTTCCACCACTCGGTCGCCGAAATGCCGTCGGGAAATCTCGTGACCTTGAGCCACGAAACCCGCGATCTCGATAACTATCCCTCCAGCGATACCGACCCGGACGCGCCGAAGGAAACTCGCCCGATCATCGGTGACACGATCGTTGAATTCACGCGCGCGGGCGAAGTGGTGCGCGAAATCAAGCTGTTCGACCTGCTCGACCCCTATCGTATCGGCTATGGCCTCAACGATCCGTTCTGGCACATGCGCGGTTATGAAGGCGGTGTCGATTGGGCGCACGCCAACGGCATCGCCTACGACGCCAGCGACGACAGCTATGTCGTCTCGGTGCGCCACCAGGATGCGCTGCTCAAGGTCGATCGCGAAAGCGGCGAGCTGCGCTGGATCCTCGGCACCCACGCCAATTGGGGTGAACGTTGGCAGGGCCTGCTGCTCGATCCGGTCGAAGGACTGGCCTGGCAATATCATCAACACGACCCCTCGGTGACGCCGGACGGCACCTTTATGGTGTTCGACAATGGCAACAACCGCGCCGTACCGTTCGAGCAGCGGACACCGCCGCCGAAGAATCGTAGCCGCGCCGTCGAGTTCGCCGTCGACGCAGACGGCCGAACGGTCGAACAGGTGTGGTCGTACGACAGGTCGGGTGAGGACGCCATCTATTCAAACTTCGTCAGCGGCGCCTATCGGTTGCGACAGACCGGTAACGTGTATGTCACCTTTGGCGGGGTTATCAGGGACGACGAAGGCGTACCGTCCGCCGACAACCGCAACGGCCGCATATCCTTCCGCATGGTTGAGGTGACCCACAGCGAGCCGGCGGAGATACTCTTCGAGCTGGTGTGCGACGAGACCACGGCCGACCCGCCGGTCAGCTGGATGGCGTTCCGCAGCGAGCACGTGCCCAACCTGCGCCGCTGAATAGGAAATTGCCCGGCGACGCGTAAACGGCTTAGGACGTATGTCCGCTTTGGGTCATAAGCAGACGTTCGCCGCTCTCGATTTTATGTCCGCTTTACCCCCGAAAGCGGACATCAATGTCGGCATATCCGCTTTCGGATGACTAATTAAGGTTAACCACTTGTTAACCATAATTAGCCGATCCTATCCCTTATCGACAGATTGATGAGGGAAGTTCAAATGATCGTACGATCCGAACACGTGCTAGGACTGCTGCTGCCAGCCATCGTCGTTAGTTGGGTCATCGCAGACACCGCGGGACTGGTCACCGCAGAGTGGGATGTAGCGGCCGCCATGCCGACGGTACACATCATCAGCGCAAACCAAAAATCTTCCGTCAATGAAAACACACCGAGTAGGGCAACCGTGACGATGTGCTCGTCATATGGCAGTGTTGCAACAGACATCGTTGCAATTGGCTACCCGCAGACGACGTTGCATCGTCTCTGCCAAGCGGGGCTGAAATTCAGTTTCAGCCTACCAAAGACTTAAATTCGCGCTTTCAAATCTGCATTATTGGTTCTGACTCTGTCCGGCCAAAGTGGGGAATTCTTCATGGCTCGTAATGCCCGCTTTGGGTCAGGAACGGACATCCACCGCTCGGGATTTCACGACCGCTTTACCCCCAACAACGGACATCATTGTACGCTCGGCAAGGTGGTAGACAGCGCAGCGTAAATCGGTGACAATTCAGCGTTGTCTCCAAGCAACATTTGTATCTTCAAAGTATTGAGACACTCAGTCCCGCCCAAACCGGCGGGCTTTTTTTGTGTTGCAATGTCCGTTATGGGTCAGGAACGGACATAATCGCCGATCCGAATAATGTCCGTTAACGGGGGTAAAGCAGACATAACAATTGGGACGGTGAATGTCCGTTCCTGACCCATAACGGACATTGCAACACCAAAAAAGCCCGCCGGTTTGGGCGGGACTGAGTGTCTCAATACTTTGAAGATAGAAATGTTGCTTGGAGACAACGCTG
>Ga0114949_10001689_pt1 | contig 13477 bp, 9 predicted proteins | sample N074metaG_FD_83505 | JGI IMG/M metagenome (GOLD analysis project Ga0114949, IMG submission 83505) | Deep subsurface microbial communities from Kermadec Trench to uncover new lineages of life (NeLLi) - N074 metaG | ecosystem: Environmental > Aquatic > Marine > Ocean trench > Sediment | place... | reverse complement strand
GACCAACATGGATTGTTTCACAGCCTTGGAGCGAACCACGGCAATGCGTAATGCTCGCATTGCAAAAAAAACGACTATGAGAAACCCGCCCCAGGAAAGGTCAACGCCAAATGTACTGCAACAATGCCGCAACCACGTGGCCCAAACCGGAAGTTGTCTACGAGGCGGTGGACCAGAGTTTTCGGTCGCTGAACAGCCCGGAAAGGACTACTTCGGATGAAGGCGAGCGATGCGCGGAGCTAATGGCGACGTGTCGCGAGACCGTGGCGGGATTTTTCGGCATCAAGAATTCCAGGCGATTGATCTTCTCGCCTTCGGCGACCTATTCTTTGAACCTGGCGATTCTCGGTTTGGATTGGCATGAAGGCGACATGGTGATCATGAGCGGGTTGGAGCATCACGCCGTATCACGGCCGATTCGAAAAGTCGCCCGCGACCATGGCGTGACATTCGAGACAGCTCCCTATGCGCCTGACAATCCAATTGACCTCGACTTCGTCGAAGACAAGTTGAAGGGAGGCGCTGTAAAACTCATCGCCTGCACGATGGCCAGCAACGTGACGGGCGATATCTTGCCCACAATCGAGCTCGGGGAACTCGCGGATCGTTATGGCGCTTTGTTCCTTGTGGATGCGGCCCAGGCTGCAGGTGTATTGCCGGTGGATGTCGAAGAACTGCACGCGGACATGCTGGGATTTGCCGGACACAAAGGACTGTTTGGACCTCCGGGCGGAGGCGGCCTGTTTGTCCGCAAGGGAATTCAATTAGAAACTCTGGCCGAAGGCGGGACTGGCAAGGACTCGGGCAAACATGAGATGTCCGGCCGATATCCGTCTAATTATGAAGTCGGCACGCACAACCTGTTGGCCATTGTTGGCATGACCGCCGGTATCGAATGGATCGGCGAAACTGGCCGCGACACAGTGCGCAAACACGAACAAATGCTCACGCAACGATTCCTCGATGGGCTGATGGTTCTAGAAGACGTGACCGTTTATGGATCGCCTGACATCGAGCGGCGAACTGCGGTCGTCTCGTTGACTATGGAAGGCGTTACTCCGGAAAACATAGCGCGTTGGCTGGCCGAAGAACATAAAGTTTCGACGCGGGCAGGATATCACTGTGCGCCGTTGGCCCACGAAACGATCGGCACATTGCCCGGCGATGGGACGATTCGCTTCAGTTTCGGATTCTCGAACACCACCGACGAAGTCGATCAGCTGCTCGGATTCCTGGCAGAAGTTCCTCGCCTCAAAGGGCAACTGAATTGGGTCGTTTGAGGTCGTTGTCATTCATTGAGGTAACGAACGTCGTATGGTAACGGGGGTCAGGAATTTTCTCTCGACCAACGGCGTTTGCCGATCGAAAGTCGTTGCCCGAGAAAATTGCCCGACCCAATCCTGGCCGAAGATCGACAGATGGCTTCTCACTCGTTTCGCTCGTATCGCCCACCGCGTCTTTCGCCGGATGAAATGCTCGAGCGAGCCCGCGAATACTATGAACTGATGGAAAGCCGTCGCAGCGTTCGTCACTTCTCGCCAGCCGCAGTACCGCGGCAGCTCATCGAACTGGCAATCGCCACGGCGTCCACTGCACCATCAGGAGCACATCGTCAGCCGTGGAGCTTCGTGGCCGTCAGCGAAACGGATATTAAACGCGAGATTCGTCTTGCCGCCGAAGCGGAAGAGCGAACGTCGTATGAAGGTGGGCGGATGCCGCCCGAGTGGTTGGAAGCACTCGCCCCGCTGGGTACGGATTGGCACAAACCGTATCTCGAAACCGTACCTTGGATTGTCGTTGTCTTTGAACAAGTCCACGGCGTCGCGACCGACGGTCGTGCGATCAAGAATTACTACGTTAAAGAGAGCGTCGGGATCGCGTGCGGACTGTTCGTGGCAGCGCTTCATAACATGGGGCTGGCAACACTTACTCACACACCCAGTCCGATGGGGTTCTTGTCGACCATTCTCGATCGGCCCAGCCACGAGAAACCCTACGTCTTGTTTCCCATTGGATACCCGGCCGATGACGCCGTCGTGCCAGAACTCCGCCGCAAGTCGCTGGAAGAAGTCGCCACTTGGAATCCGGTTCCAGACGATCGACGAACGTAGTGGTCGTAGTTTTTGGGGAGCCGCACAGTTCGCAGAGTTCTTGGCGCGGCCTGCGGGCGAAACCAAATCACGTGTTGTGGCACGGTCTCCCGACCGTGCCACGCTGGCGAATCACGATTCACCAATTGACCTCCCTCAGAAGGCGGGCCGGTCGGGAGACCCGCCCACAACGTGGTGTCTAATCTTGAACCCAACTAATCTTAATCTCACGCTTGTTATTTGATCATGGCTGACATTTCCCCCATCCAAATGTTTGCAAGACAATCCGGCGGCGAACGGTTACGATAGAGAGAATCAAGCCCCGCCCCACATCACACCAAACGAAAATGACTTCACGCGTTACGAAAAATCGTGGTCGGATTCCAATTCGTCCAATTCTGCAATGGCAACGCGGTCGTGCAGTGATCGGTCTCGTTTTCCTGGCTGCAGGATTTGTCGTGGCGGACGAAACCGATGACAAGGCACTGAGACGTGGTTTCGTGAAAACCGTTCGACCGTTTGTGAAAACATTCTGTCTCGACTGCCACGGCCCGAATCTTCCAGAAGCGAAACTGGATCTGAGCGTCTTCTCGTCGATGGAACATGTCACTTCCGCGCACGCGACATGGAAATTGGTGCTCGAGAGGTTGGATGCGGTTGAGATGCCGCCTGAGGACGCGAGTCAGCAGCCAGACCCGGAAACTCGACAGGCGATCGTCGATTGGATTCGCGCATTCCGCAAACACGAATCCCTGCGAAACGCGGGCGACCCCGGTCTCGTGCTGGCACGACGATTGAGTAACGCCGAATACAACTATACGATTCGCGACCTCACGGGCGTTGACATGCGACCGACGCGGAACTTCCCAGTCGATCCCGCCAACGAAGCGGGATTTGACAATTCGGGAGAATCGCTGGCGATGTCTCCGGCATTGCTGCAAAAATACCTCGACGCCTCGCGAAACATTCTGGAACATCTCGTGCTGAAGCCAAAGGGATTCGCTTTCGCGCCTCACCCGGTTGTTACGCATACCGATCGCGACAAGTATTGCGTCAAACGCATCGTTCAATTCTACCAGCGGCAACCAATCGACTTCGCCGACTATTTCCTGGCGGCCTGGCGATTTAAACAGCGTAAGGCCTTGGGCAATCCGGATGCGGCGCTGGCAGAGATTGCCATCGAACAGCAGATCAGCCCCAAGTACCTGGCCGCAATCTGGCCGGTGCTTGTCGACACGGAAGACGCTGTCGGACCGATCGAAAAGTTGCAAGCGATGTGGCAAGAACTTCCTGTCGACGTTGGGCAGTTGAAGGCCGCGACGCGAAGCTGCCGTCAGATGCGGGACTACGTCGTGCAGTTGCGTCGCAAGCTCGAACCCAGCTATGAGAACCTGTACGTCGAGGGCAGTCACAGGGGATCACAGCCATTCGTACTTTGGAAGAACCGTCAGGTTGCGACGCATCGAATGAGATACGATCCCAACGCGCTGCGGATTCGACGAGACGGGGAAACGGTCGATCCAGCAACTGCAGACCTACTGGTCCCTGCCGACGAGACGGCACGGCAGCGCTACGAATCCGCGTTTGCCAAATTCAGCGCAATTTTTCCAGACGCTTTTTATATTTCCGAACGGGGCCGCGATTATCTCGGAACACCCAAGGCCGAACAGGAAAAAGGGCGGCTCTTGAGCGCCGGATTCCACAGCATGATGGGCTACTTTCGCGACGATCGACCGCTGGTTGAACTGATGCTCAGCCCAACCGAACAGCGCGAACTGGACGATCTGTGGCAGGAGCTTGATTTTGTCACGTCCGCGCCGACGCGGCAATATCAGGGTTTCCTGTGGTTTGAGCGAACCGATTCGCGGTTCATTCGTGATCCCATCTTCGATTTCGCGAGGGCCGAAGATAGCGAGGCAACATCCGCCGCCATGATCAAGCAACTCGCCAAGATCTATCTAGCCAAAGCCAAGGATAACGGCGGAAGCGACGTCGCCATCAAGGCGATTGAGGAGTTCTTCCGCGACATCAACACTCAGATTCGCTGGGTCGAACACGCTCGCCTGAAAGCAGAACCGAGTCACCTGGAGGCACTGTTGGCGTTTACGGCAAGGGCCTATCGCCGCGAACTGTCGCTTGCCGAGCGTCATGATCTGCTGGCGTTTTATCATTTTTTGCGGGCTCAATACAATCTGGGTCATGAAGCGGCGTTGCAGGATGCCATCGCCTCCGTACTGATGTCGCCGCATTTTTGTTATCGCTTGGATTTGGCCGCGTCCAACACGGTGCGCCGGCCGCTCTCCGATCAGGAACTTGCCAGCCGCTTGAGTTACTTCTTATGGTCGAGCATGCCGGACACGCAGTTGCTGGAACGCGTCGCGGCGGGCGAACTTCACCAGACCAAGACGCTTCTCGTGGAAGCGAAGCGAATGCTACGCGACCGCCGCGCTGTTGGGCTGGCCAAAGAGTTCGCCGGCAACTGGCTCGATATCCGTCGCTTCGAGGAACATAACAGCGTCGATCGCCAGCGGTTCCCCAGCTTTACCGACGAATTGCGACAGGCAATGTTCGACGAGCCGATTCGCTTCTTCATGGATCTGGTTCAGAACGACCGTTCGGTCCTGGAATGCTTGAATGCCGACCACACTTTTGTGAACGGCGTGTTGGCGAAACACTACGGCATTGAAGGCGTGAACCTGGGCGAAGGTGAGTGGACGCGGATCGATCAAGCGAATCGCTACGGACGCGGGGGCTTGCTACCGATGTCGGTGTTCTTGACAAAGAACGCTCCAGGGCTCCGCACCAGCCCGGTGAAACGCGGTTATTGGGTGGTCCGTCGGCTGCTTGGTGAGCGGATCCCGCCACCGCCACCAGACGTTCCCGAACTTCCGGCAGACGAGAGCAAACTGGGAGATCTTTCCCTGCGCAACATGTTGGCGAAGCACCGTGATCATAAGGCCTGCGCCGGCTGCCACGATCGCTTCGACGCGATCGGCCTGGTATTCGAGAACTATGGCCCGATCGGGGAACTGCGCGACTTGGACCTCGGTGGACGCCCCGTCGATACGCATGCGACGCTGGCAAACGGACGCCAATTGAAGGGATTGCACGACCTGCGGGACTATCTTCGCGAAGAACGTCAGGAAGAATTCCTGGAAAACCTCTGCCGCAAGCTGCTATCCTACGCCTTGGGTCGAACACTCCTGCTTTCGGATGATCCGCTGGTGCAAGAGATGCGACTCAAGCTTGTAGACGACGGATACCGATTTGGAATTCTTGTGGAGACGATTGTTGCTAGTTCGCAGTTTCGCGAAAAACGAGGCAACCATCAGCTTGCCAAGGAATAGCACATGAACGCATCCAACGCACATCCTCAACAAGTGACTCGTCGCACTCTACTGCAAGGTGCCGGCGTGGCAATGGCCTTGCCGTGGCTCGAGTCCATTCCCGTCTGGGGTTTCGAACCGTCAAGACACGACAGACCTGCGCCAACTCCGCTGCGATTCGCGGCGCTGTTCATGGCTTGTGGCGTCAACCCGAATCACTGGTCCGCCCAAGGTGCCGGCGCGGAGATGCAATTAAGCAAGAGCCTCCAGCCGCTTGAGTCAGTCAAGACAAAGGTCAACGTCATTTCGGGGCTCTTCAACAAGAATGCGACTGGCGTCGGCATCCATCCCGGCCAGACAGGAAACATCCTGTCCGGCGCGGCGCTGCAGAAAGGTTCGGAACTTCGTGGTGCGATCAGCGTCGATCAAGTGCTTGCCAATGCGGTCGGTCAGCAGACGGCGCTGCCGAGCATGGTGTTGGGCTGCGAACAGCCGATCACCGGCTACCACGAAACCAATTTCTCGATGGCCTATAGTTCGCATATTTCCTGGATGAACGCGACTTCGCCCGTGCCGATGGAAGTCTATCCGTCGCTGGCTTTCGACAGTCTCTTTGACAACCGTGGTTCGCGGCGCAACCAAAGCGTGCTGGACCGGGTCATGGAACAGGCGGCCAGCCTGCGCCGACAGACCAGTGGAGGCGACCAGGCTAAACTGGAAGAATATCTAACCAGCGTCCGCGAGGTCGAAAAACGGATCGAGCGGATGCGGATCGAGCAAGACAAAGCGTCAGCCCGCGCAAGCTCGCGCGGCCAATCGCTCGCCAGCATGCCGCGTCCTGAGAACGGCCTGCCTGAAGATATTCGCGATCACATGCGATTGATGTGCGACATCGTTGCGTTAGCCTTCCAGACTGACAAGACGCGGGTCGCCACTTTGTTGCTATGCCGGGATATTTCCGGTCTCTTCTATCCCTTCCTCGACGTTCGCAAGGCGCATCATTCTGCTTCGCATAACGACACATCTGACGATTTTGAACGTGTCTCGCGCTATTATTGCAGCCAGTTGGCTTACCTTGCCGGTCGGCTCGATGCGATGCCCGAAGCGGACGGTACGGTCTTGGACAACACATGCCTGCTGTTCATCAACAACATGTGGTCTGGCAGTAAGCACGACTCGGAAAAGGTGCCAGTGATCACGGCTGGAGGGTTGGGCGGCACGCTCGAAACAGGTCGCGTCCTCGATTACACGGACAAGGGCGACAGCAATCGCAAACTATGCAGCATGTATCTTTCGATCATGAACCGCATGGGACTGAAGAGCAGCCAGTTCGGCGACGCGGACAAACAACTGGCCGGCTTTTGAGCGTCGTTCACCGGCCACAGTGGAGCCCACGATATCCTGCGACACGGAAGGAACCGCAGAAGTTCGAACAAGGAATTTCGAACGCAGAAGGAGAATGCAGGACTTCGTCATTCGAACTTCCTTGTTCGACATGCGTTGGCTTCAGCCTGTTGCAGCGACGGTGTGGCACTGGCTTTGCCAGTGTCGTAATCCGTGGTGAGGGGGCAGACCACTGGCAAAGCCAGCGCCACGCCCCGTCAATAGCTGACTCAAAAAAACGCACCGGACACCGTTGGGCAGAGCCAGTGGCACACAGCGCGTGTCACAGATACGGCGAAGGGTAAACCGTGAGGATTTTCCAGCCGATCAGCGTGGCTGCCGCCGTGGTTTGCGGCGAGGAAAGAGCGCTTCGAGTTCGTCGCGCGTGAGAATCTGGTCGGGGGCCATGTAGGCCGGTGTGCCCAGCATCTGGCCCCATTGCGACAGGTTCGCACTGGTGTCGGCGACACCCGCCAGACCAAAGTCCATAACCACCGGCTCCTTGTTCCGGTCGATCATGATGTTGGCGGGTTTCAGATCACGGTGAATGATCCCAGTCTTATGGGCCGCGTCGAGTGCCGAAGCGGTCTTCGCAATCAGTCGTGCAACCTGGCGATCCGGCAAACTCTCGCCTGCGACCAAGTAATCGACCAGCGTGCCACCTTCGATATAGGCCATGGTAAAATAATGAACGCCACCGATTTCACCGACGTCAAACACGGGGCAAAGATGGGGATGACGAAGCGTGGCCATCGTGCGAGCTTCACGATAGAAACGCTGAAGATAATCACTGTCACTATCATCAAGCTTCGGGACCTTGATTGCGACTTGCCGCTCCAGGACGGTGTCTTGAGCAAGATAGACCGAGCCCATCGCGCCTTCGCCCAGAACACGGAGGATTTGATATCGCCCAAACTCAATGATCTGGGATCCGACGGATTTTAGCTGCAGCGCCATCGGCGCATCGCTCGAGGGCGTTTCGCGCGTCGTCGCAAACAGGTCATCAGCGTCGGCCAGAGCGTTTGCGATTTCTTTGTCGCCAGGGCGGTTGGAATCTGTCGAAGTGAGTTGCTCTACGTCAATAACAAGAAATACTGTCCTGGCAGTTTAGGTCAGGCTGCGACGCGCCAGTACCCAATTCTAGACCATTTTGACGCCCTAGGTCACTAGAATCGGATGGAATGGAATCCTCGAAATGAGGTCTACGATCGGTTGCTTCGGCTGATTTTCTTATAGAATGGCGGTCCTCACCTTGTTTCGCCTGATTTGTTGAACACGAATTTCGGAGTGGCGTTTGTGACAGATGCACTGGTCTTGCCGTTGGGAATCGTTGTGGTTGGTCTCGTGGCTACCCGACTCGGTATTATGTCTGTGGCGGCATTGAAACAGCTGGCCCAGCAAAACGAGCAGGCACAGTTGGTCCGCGAGCTTCTTCAGCAGAAAATTGCCGAAGCCAAGAAGCGTCAGGAACAGAGCACGCTTGCCTGGAACGGCTATCGCAAATTCGTCATCGACCGGAAAGTCGAAGAGGCTTGCGACATTTGTTCATTTTATCTGGTTCCGCACGATCAGAAATCGTTGCCTCACTACAAACCAGGCCAGTATCTGACGTTTCGTCTGAATATCCCCGGCCGAGATAAATCGATCGTTCGATGCTATTCGATATCCGACCGTCCAAGTGCGAGCGACTACCGCGTGACGATCAAGCGAGTTCGCCCACCACGCGATAAACCGAGTGCGCCTCCAGGGTTGGTATCAAGCTACTTTCACGAACAGCTTTCAAAAGGCGACATACTTGACGTGCAAGCTCCGCGCGGGCAGTTCTTCATCGAGCCAGAAAAAGAACGACCCGCTGTGCTGATTGCTGGTGGTGTTGGCGTGACACCGTTGCTCAGCATGGCTAAGACCATTGCTGAAATGGGCTCGGGGCGCGAAATCATGTTCTTCTACGGCGTTCGCAATGGAACAGAACACGCCTTTAAAAACGAATTGGAACAGCTGACGAAGAACCACAACAATGTCCGCCTGGTCGTTGCCTATAGCAAGCCGACAGGCGACGACGAGGCCTTCGAAGGTCAGACATATCAACACGTTGGACGAGTCGACATTGAGCTGATCAAGAGCTACCTGCAGTCGACGAACTACGAATTCTACATCTGCGGGCCGCCGCCTATGATGGAGACTATGAACCAAAATCTGGCAAAATGGGGCGTCGCGAAGAAAGATATCAAGATGGAAGCTTTTGGGGCGGCAACGGTCAATAAGGCCCGCGCCAAGCCAGTGGATTCCTCGTCAAAAAGTGGTGCTGCAGATACCCCGGCGACCTGCCAGGTGACCTTTGCCCGGACGGGAAAAAAATGTGACTGGAGTGAGAATGCCGGGAATTTGCTTGATTTCGCCACTGATAATGGAGTTGAAATCGAATCTGGTTGCCGCGCAGGTAACTGCGGTACCTGTGTGATTGCCATCAAGTCCGGCAAGGTCGCGTACGCAACCGAACATGGAGCCGAGCTCGAAGATGGCACCTGTCTGACCTGCATCGCAGCCCCGGACGGTGACCTAGTGATTGATGCTTGAACGGGGTGAGTTAGAATTAACGGCAGGAATACAAGGTCGATCGCATTATGGCGGATTGCGTTCTGCAAACACCCGGTGGTCAAAGATTGAAAAGCAAAACGGAGGCCAGAGAATATGAAACGAACAACTTTGATGGTCATGAATCGTTATTGGGCAAGCGTCATCTGCGTCGTCGCGGTGGCTACCTTCGCGGTCGAATCTGCCGCCCAACAAACCGTGCCACCGGAGAAAGTTGTCGGACGTCAGGAGTGCACGGTCTGCCATGTTTCCGAACAAGCCGCCTGGGAAGAGTCTTCACACAACACGAAGGCTTGGTCCCTATTGGACCATCCCAAGGCAGCTGGCTTTGCCAAGGCGATTGATGTGAAGGATATTAAAGGCGATTCTGCCTGCACGAAGTGCCATGGAACCCAACGGATTAAGAACGAGAAGCTGATCGTGGCCCATGGTAACTCCTGCGAGTCCTGCCATGGCGGTTCGGGTGGTGGAGCAGATGGGTGGCTGAAGAAGCATTTCGATTTTGGAACCGACCGCAAAATCGCGCCCGGCATCACGCTGGCCGTGTTGCTGAAGGATCGAGCCGAAGAGACACCAGAACATCGTGCCACGCGCGAGCAAGCCTGCCGTACCGCTGGAATGATTCGATCAGAAGACGCCTTTCAAATCGCCCGTAACTGCCTGCAATGCCATTTGGTGCCAGACGAGAAGCTGGTCGGAGCCGGTCATCCGATGAGCACGCGGTTCGAGTTCGTCGAATGGGCGCAGGGCGAAGTGCGACACAACTTCTTGCTCAATCCGAAACAGAACGCGGAAGTTCCCACCGGTTGGTCAGATCGCCACGCGGGCGGTAAGCCGGATGGACGCAAGCGATTGATGTACGTCGCTGGTCAGTTGGCAGACCTGGCTGTCAGTTTGCGGAATCGATCGATCGTAACATCGACTAAACGCAATTCGCTGGGCGATGAGGCCAACGATCGGATCCTGGACATCCAAGAGGAGTTGACGGGATTCGACATTCCGCAACTCAAGGAGATGTTGAACGCCATCGGAAAAATGAATAAACGCTCCTTGAAGGCAATCACGCCCGAAGACAAGGATCAATACGGCAAGGCTGCCAGCGTTGTCGAATCAGCCGCCAAGAATTTCGTGGCGGCCCATCGCGATGGCAGCAAGTTACCGAACAGCATCAAGATCCCCAAGAAAATGAAAGGTGACCCTCATTAGCCCTAAACCGGCTGTGAGTGCTATGGATTTCCGACAGTTTATTTGTGGTAAGTAAACACCATCACTCTCGCTCCGAAGGTTGTGCAGTTTTTAGGTGGTATTTCTTACCTGGTTTGCGAACATCCTAACTCTCCCTTCGGGAGAGTCGGGCCGTCAGAAGTTTACGGTTTCAGTGTGTGCCACTGGCTTTGCCAGTGCTCGGCGTCCTGAGCTGATCGGACACTGGCAAAGCCAGTGGCACACAGAGATTGGATTTTGGCAGGCGACATCCACAACATGGAAAGTGAAAGGACTTGAACTTGTCACAACGCTCGCGACGCGACGCATCGTTTGGGGTTGGATTGGCCATTGCTCTGGCGACGACGGGCTTTGTCTGGCTGGATTGGCAGGCGCAAGACAGTGCACGGGCCGACGACGTGCCGCAACCAGAGGCGATCGCCACACCACGGATCGAGGATCGCGCGCGAATCGAAGGTCACGAGAAGTGTATCGACTGCCACATCCAGGAAGTCCAAGCGTGGTTGGCATCGAGACACGCGACGAGTGCCTTCGACCTGTTGCGCACGTCGCCAACATCGCGCGACTACGCCAAGGATCTCGGGATTCGACCGTCGGACATCGCCCGCAAGTCGCTCTGCATAACGTGCCACGCGACTCCCAGCCAAAATCAGGCCGGTGCAGCGACCGTCATCAGTGGCGTGTCGTGTGAAGCGTGCCACAATGCCGCGGGTGGAGAAAACGGTTGGCTCAATCTGCACGCCGTCTACGGTCCGCGCGGCACGCGGCGCGGAGATGAAACCGACACACACTTCGCTGAACGCGAGGCGAACTGTAAGAAGGCGGGTCAGCTTCGTTCAGCCAACACCTACGAACTCGTCAAGCGTTGTTTCTCCTGCCACGTTGTTAGCAACGAGGCGCTCGCGGAAGTTGGCCACGATCATGGCGACCGATTTGAAGTCGTGGAGAAAATGCTGGGCGACGTTCGACACAACTTTTTTCTTAATCGTCGCAACAATTCCGAGGTCGCAACGCTCTGGACTGACTCGCTGCACCACGACACGGGGCGCACGGCGGCTGGTCGAAAGCGGGTACTGTTTATTGTAGGACAACTTGTCGACATCGAAACGAGCCTCCGCAGCCTGGCAAAGGCGACGGACGAGAACGATCTTTCCGACCTGATGATCGAGCGGATCGAAGATGCCTTTGATCTGTTAGGGGAAGACCTTCTGGACGAACTCGAGGAGACCGAATTGCCCGATATCGCGATGGTCGTGGAACTGATTGAGGTGGTAGTCGAAAAGCTCGACGACGATGGCTTTGACACAGATGACCAGAAACTCTATCTCGACGCGGCTGAGAAGGTGGCCAAGGTCGCCCAGGCATTTGCTACACGCGACGGAAATAAACTTGCGGAAATCGACGGACTCGACTTGCTTCCGGAGGGACCATTCGAAGGTGTCTTCAAGGCAGGTGCCGAAGGTGAACAAGACAGCTTGCCGTAATCGCGGCAACGTCATCCAGGGTAGTCGCTTTACTAATTGATCGGAACAGACCATACGCCATGCCCACTATCGAGTCGATCCAGCGTCCGGAACGATGGAGTATGCCGTTCTCGACGGAGATGACGGACGCGGATATCGATCGGTTGCTCGACATCAAACCGCTTTGTGATCTGGATCCAACTCGGTTTCATGGCAAGTTCACGCTCCGCGGCATCTTGCAAAACGACACGCGTCTTGTGCGTTACCGAAAAGGCGACATCATCGTCCGGCAAGGCGATTGGGGCAACACGGCGTTTCTCGTCGTTTCAGGTTCGGTGCGAGTCGACCTGGAGTCCAGCACGAGTTTGCCGGGCGAAGTGTTGGGCCGAAAAAAATTGCGACGCAAGAGCTTGTTCCAGGTTCTGGCGCAGCTTTGGAACAACCACAACGAGCCAGAGGTACGCGACGTCTCCAGTTATCGTCCGGACTCGCGGATTGGCTCACGCGGTTCTGGCGAACAAACACGCATCTATCTGCAAGACATTTCGTCCGTGCTGGATAAGTACCGAACGGCCGTCATCGAGACCGGACAGTTCTTTGGCGAAAACGCGGCACTCGGTCGCACCCCGCGGCAGGCCACTGTGTTTGCCGATCAACCGACGGAACTCTTGGAAATCCGTTGGCAAGGCTTACGCGATTTGATGCGGCGTGACGACGGAATTCGCAACCACATTGATCGCGTATTTCGCGAACGTGGGCTGGAGTGGTTCCTGTTGAACACACCGATTTTTCAACATCTCGACAAGGACGAAATCACGCAACTGGTCGCTCAAGCGCAATTCGAAACGTATGGCCAATACGATTGGGCCGGCAGCTTCAAACGACTAGCAAAGAAAGGCGCTGATACGAACCTGCAACACGAGCCGTTAATCGCCGAGGAAGGCCACCATCCAAACGGTGTCGTGATCGTTCGAAGTGGCTTGGCGCGATTGAGCCGTCGCCATGAAAGTGGGCACCGCACCGTGGGTTACTTGACGCCGGGTCATATCTATGGCCTGGACGAAATCGAGGACGGCTGGCGGGGGGGAACACCCACACCGCTAAAAAATTCGTTGCGTGCGATTGGCATCGCCACAGTCATCATCATTCCCACGAAACTGATCGAAACACTGCTCTTGGAGAAGACCGAGCGAAAACGCTTTTCGCGCAAAGACTCGCTGACGAATCGACCCGTCATCGACACCACGCGAATCAACCCGGACTTTGTCGAATTCCTCGTGCAAAACCGCTACGTCAATGGCGCGGCAACCATGTTGATCGACATGGATCGCTGTACGCGTTGCGACGATTGCGTGCGAGCTTGCGCCAGCACGCATGACAACAATCCGCGATTCCT
>Ga0114949_10001688_pt1 | contig 13478 bp, 11 predicted proteins | sample N074metaG_FD_83505 | JGI IMG/M metagenome (GOLD analysis project Ga0114949, IMG submission 83505) | Deep subsurface microbial communities from Kermadec Trench to uncover new lineages of life (NeLLi) - N074 metaG | ecosystem: Environmental > Aquatic > Marine > Ocean trench > Sediment | place... | reverse complement strand
CGCTATGCTGTTGATAGGATCGTTCTTTGTTCCGGGCGGAGCCGCCGCAGCTGGCTGGACGCTTTATCCACCGCTTTCTACCCAGATGGGCATGGGAATGGACATGACAATTTTCGCTATCCACATCCTTGGGGCTTCTTCCATCATGGGGGCGATCAACATTATCACCACCATCCTCAACATGCGCGCCCCAGGCATGACAATGATGAAAATGCCATTATTCGTATGGACCTGGTTGATTACCGCTTATCTGCTGCTTGCGGTGATGCCGGTCTTGGCAGGCACAGTGACCATGTTGCTGACCGATCGGCACTTTGGTACCAATTTCTTTAATGCTGCAGGTGGTGGTGATCCGGTGATGTTTCAGCATATCTTCTGGTTCTTCGGGCATCCTGAAGTCTATGTCATGATATTACCGGCATTTGGCATTGTTTCTCAGATCATTCCAGTCTTCTCGCGAAAGCCATTATTTGGCTATTCCTCGATGGTTTACGCCACTTCTTCAATCGCAATCCTGTCATTTATCGTTTGGGCGCATCACATGTTCACCACAGGCATGCCGGTGGTGGGTCAGTTGTTCTTCATGTACGCTACCATGCTGATCGCGGTACCAACCGCAGTGAAAATATTTAATTGGACCGCCACCATGTGGCGCGGCTCCATGACCTTTGAAGCTCCCATGCTGTTTGCCATCGGATTTGTTTTCCTGTTCACCATCGGTGGCTTTAGCGGCCTAGTATTGGCAGTCGTACCGGTAGATATTCAGTTGCAGGATACCTACTATGTGGTTGCGCACTTTCATTATGTATTGGTATCGGGTTCACTGTTCGCCATATTCGGCGGAGTTTACTTCTGGCTGCCGAAATGGACCGGAAACATGTATGACGAGGCCTTGGCCAAAACACATTTCTGGTTGTCCATGATTTTCTTCAATCTTACTTTCTTTGTTCAGCATTTCTTGGGGCTGGCTGGGATGCCCCGTCGCATTCCCGACTACGCCTTGCAGTTTGCCGACTTCAACATGATTTCTAGCATCGGTGCATTCGGTTTCGGTTTAAGTCAATTGCTCTTTCTGTACGTGGTCCTAAAGTGCATCCGTGGCGGCGCAAAAGCGACCGATCAGGTATGGGAAAGTGCGGATACGCTGGAGTGGACCTTACCGTCACCACCACCGTATCACACCTTTGAGACACCTCCAATGGTCAAGTAGGCAGGGGAATGGTAATGTCACGGAACTCAGATTTTCAGCGCAGGAAAATGAGAACCTTGTTGATACTTTGGACCATCGTAGCATTGATTTCTGTAATATTTTTTGTTAAGCACTGGGAATGAACGTAGCGCAGTCCAATCTGGCGATGTTAAAGAAGCTGCTGATTATAACAGTGGTGATGTTTGCTTTTGGCTACGCGCTGATACCGTTTTACGAGAAAATTTGTGAAGTTACTGGGATAAACAACCTGCTGCAGCCAGATACGCTAGCGGAGAATACTCAGGTTGATATTAACCGTTTATTGACAGTTGAGCTGGATGCTAATACACACGGATTACCTTGGCAATTTAAGCCACTGCAATCAAGTATACAGATACATCCGGGTGAGCTGGTAGAGGTGATGTACGAGATTAAGAATAACTCGAACCGCGAGATTGTCGGCCAAGCGATACCCAGCTACGCCCCACAATTGCTTTCGCAGTATTTAAAGAAACTAGAGTGTTTTTGTTTCAGCAAGCAAGTGTTAAAACCATATGAGGTTAGGCAAATGCCCGTTCAATTCCTAATTGAATCCGGATTTCCGGATGATATAAAAACAGTAACAATCTCGTACACATTTTTTGAGCTTAGTAGTGATTTTGCTTCTACTGATGTCTCTGGTGAGACTGGTGAAATTTGAAGGAAAAAGCTGAAAAACCCGTCAAGGCTGCGCCCATACAAGTAGCTAATGCTGTGTTCTGGGCTTTCTTTGGAGTACGGAAAAAAAGTGACCATGCTGCTGATGTAGAATCACTAACACTAGGGCAAATAGTAATTGGGGGAGTTATCGGTGCGGCCCTATTTGTTGGATCGTTGCTGCTGTTGGTCAAATTTGTGACAAGTTGAGAGTTGATTAAAATATACGCGGGAGAATGCGCATGAACCAAGAAACAAATCATTACTATATTCCAACTCCGTCGGTTTGGCCTATGATCGGAGCGATCGCCATTTTTTTTATGGGGTTTGGTGCCGCATTCACTGTCAACAAGCTCCCGATTGGCTATTGGATGCTGACAATCGGCTTTGCCATTCTCGTCTATATGCTTTTCGGTTGGTTCCGTACAGTAGCACGGGAAAGCGAGGGCGGCAAATTCAACAAGCAGGTAGATAGCTCCTTCCGCTGGGGAATGAGCTGGTTTATTTTCACCGAAGTAATGTTTTTCGCTGGTTTTTTTGGTGCGCTGTATTACATGCGAATGCTAGCAGTTCCCTGGCTTGGTGATCTGGAACATAAAATTTTATGGCCTGATTTTGTTAGTCAATGGCCAACTTCTGGTCCTGGCATAACCGATAAGTTTACTCCCATGGACGCGTGGGGTCTGCCGGCCATTAATACCGCTTTACTGTTATCTTCCGGTGTAACGGTTACTTGGGCACATTGGGCGCTTAAGCTCAACAAACGTAGTCAACTCAAATGGGGGTTGTTTCTGACAATTCTGCTGGGCGTCCTTTTTATATGTTTACAGGCTTACGAATATGGCCATGCCTATTCTGAACTCAACCTAAAACTTTCGACTGGCGCCTATGGTGCATCGTTTTTCATGCTGACCGGCTTTCACGGTTTCCATGTAACATTGGGCGCAATCATGTTGACAGTAATTTACTTTCGCGTGTTGGCTGGCCACTTCAAACCTGAGCATCATTTTGCTTTCGAGGGAGTGTCCTGGTATTGGCACTTTGTGGACGTAGTCTGGCTGGGGCTGTTCATATTTGTTTACTGGCTTGTGTAGCTAACTGTATGTTGAGATCTATTGCTTGCCGGGGATAATGCCGAAATAGTATCCCAACATCAGCATGGCGAATAAAACAACCGATAAACTGATACGTATCGTGAGGGACTTAAGCATACGAGTGCTTTGACCTTTGTCCTTGACCATGTAGTACAGCGCGGATGCGAGACTAGCAAATATGAAGAGAAAAAATAAGGCGGCAATAATTTTCAAGATTTTTCTGTACTTTTAAGTATGGGAACTGGGCGAGAGTTTAGCCGAGATTAGCGTACTATCCAATGACTATTTTAGGTTGGCAGATCAGGGTCAAATTGTGGCCAACAGTTGCAGCTACGTTAGTCATAATAATTTTGTTGATGCTGGGCAACTGGCAGCTCTCTAGGGCTCACGAAAAAGAAGTACGACAAGAGAGGCTAGATCGACTTTCACAGCAACCAGTAATATCGTTGCCTACAACACCAATTAGGCTTGAGGATTATCAGTTTCGCCAGATTGAGGTACATGGAACGTACGTCCCATCACACACAATCTATTTGGATAACAAGATATATCGGGGTGTAGTGGGTTATCAGATCATCACACCAGTTAAACTAGGCGCAAGCTCTATGCATGTTTTGATTAATCGCGGATGGATAGCTGCAGGCCGATATCGTAATCAGTTGCCGAAAGTGCCCACACCGTCTGGCGAAGTAATAGTTTCAGGAATAGCAAACTCGCCGACACAGAGAACTCTAGAACTTTCTGCAGAAACAGTGTCAGGACAGGTTTGGGAAAATCTTCATCTGGATCGTTATCGCGAGGCTACGGGACTTACACTGCAAACATTGGTAATATTGCAACAGGACGATGTAAAAGATGGGTTGATACGTCAGTGGAGTCGCCCTGATTCGGGAGCAGCCAGGAACTTAGGTTATGCGTTTCAGTGGTTTTCTATGGCGTTAGCGGTATTGATATTATATTTGGTATTAAGTGTTAAAAGAGATCGCACCAAGAACACACAAACGTAAGCTGCTTCTGTTGATGGGGCTGATGATTGCGCCGATAGCGATTTCCTATCTGCTCTTTTTCTGGGGGGGGGCACCGTCAGGTAGAGTAAACTATGGAGAGTTGATTGAGGTCAAGGTTCTACCAGATGTTGCTTTGCGCAAAACCGATGGCGTAACATTTAATATTAGCCAGCTACGCGGAAAATGGATAATGCTAGTGGTAGATTCTGGAGAGTGTGATGAATCATGCCGCAAAAAACTTTACTATATGCGCCAGGTGCGACTAATGCAAAAAACTGAAATGGAGCGCATAGAACGAGTATGGTTGATCGACGACGGTAAAATACCAGAAACTAACATCATGGAAGCATTTAAGGGAACCGTTCTTATCAATGCAAAAGATAACGAGCTGCTGAAGGCGATCCCGGCAAAAATATCGCAGCACGATCATATTTATATGATTGACCCACTAGGAAACTTGATGATGCGCTTTCCTAAGGATGTCGATCCATCGCTGATGGCAAAAGACATTAAGCGATTGCTTAAAGTTTCACAAATTGGATAAGGGCAGGTCTACCTGCAGCAGATTGGGAGATCAATGATTATGACTACTAGTTTGGCCTGGCAACATACAGCGTCGCGCATGCAGCAATTTTATCGGTTAACTAAGCCGAGAGTTGTTTCGCTTATTGTTTTTACTGCAATTATAGGCATGTTTCTTTCCGTCCCCGGCGCTGTTCCATTAAACGCTCTAATTTTTGGTACCCTAGGGATCGCTTTGATCGCGGGTGCAGCCGCAGCGGTAAATTGTTTGGTGGAACAGAAAATCGATGCTGTTATGGCGCGTACGCGTGGCAGACCCTTGCCAAGAGGGGAGGTCAGTTCTCCAGAAACCATATTTTTCTCGGCAGTAATTGGTGGTGGCGGGCTATTCATACTTTACCAGTGGGTGAATCCACTGACCATGTGGCTTACTCTGGCCACATTCGTCGGTTATGCCATTATCTACACAGTGATACTTAAACCTCTGACGCCACAGAATATTGTCATTGGTGGCGCTTCAGGTGCGATGCCACCAGTACTAGGATGGACAGCGGTAACAGGAGAAATTTCTGCTGATGCTTTGCTTCTGTTCCTCATCATCTTTGCATGGACCCCGCCTCATTTCTGGTCGCTTGCGCTCTACCGAAAACTGGAATATGCCAAAGTTGACATGCCGATGCTGCCGGTAACCCATGGTGACAAATTTACCCGTTTGCATGTACTACTTTACACTTTGATACTCTGTGCCGTTACGCTGATGCCGTACGCTACCAAAATGAGTGGATTGATTTATCTTGTCAGCGCGATAATTTTGGATGCAGTATTTCTATACTACGCAGTAAAAATCTATCTTGATTACAGCGATCAGCTCGCACGTAAAACATTCCGCTATTCAATCTTTTATCTGACAGCTTTGTTCACTGTATTGCTAGTAGATCATTACGTCCTCTTCTAAGAAACATTATGAAACGCCTCAGTTCTTTCGCACTTGTAGTTGTGCTGGCAGCGGGAGTTCTTTTAATAAGCTGTACTAGTAAGGTCGAACCTACATTCCTTTCTACAGATATCACCAACGCCAATTTCGGCAGAGACTTTAGGCTCACTGATCACAATGGCAAAATTCGTTCTCTGAATGATTTCAAAGGTAAGGTAGTGGTGCTTTTTTTCGGCTACACGAATTGTCCGGATGTGTGTCCTAGTACGATGGGTAAGCTTGCCTCTGCCATAAAAAAATTGGGTAAAGAGGCCAAGCACGTGCAGGTGCTATTTGTATCAGTTGACCCGGAACACGATACCTCTACATTGCTTAAGCAATATGTAACCGCATTTAATCCTGCGTTCCTTGGCTTATCCGGTGAAATACAAACTACAAGAGATATTGCTAAGGAATTTAAGGTCATCATTCAAAAACAAGCAGGAGAAAACCAGGATAGCTACACAATGGACCATTCTACTGGAACCTATATTTTTGACTTTACGGGAAGACTTCGTTTGTATGTAAACGCTAGTAAAAATGCGGATACCTTTTCCCACGATATTTTAGAGTTACTGAGAACATCTTGATGGTAATTCAACGGTGGAAAAGTGTAACGCCTTCCACCATCACTGCCCACATTACTTTCTATTTGTTAAACCACACCACATTTAGATCTTTTCCCAAATTATAGAAATAATTTACCTGGGTTGAGAATATTGTTGGGGTCAAATACCTGCTTTATATCCTTCATCAATGCCAGCGTTGTCGCATCAATCTCCTTGTCGACATATGCGCGTTTTTCTCTACCAATACCATGCTCTCCTGACAATGTGCCGTTGAGCCTGATTACTAATTCAAAAACCTCATTTAGACATTTCTCTGCACGGGCCATTTCATCAATATTATCCTGGTTTACCAATAGATTCACGTGAATATTGCCGTTGCCAGCATGGCCGAAATTAACGTTGATTATTTTATACTTGGAACTCAGTTGTGATAGCCCTTTTAGAAGTTCTGGCAATGTAGCAACTGGTACAACTATATCTTCATTGATTTTGTTCGGCGCAATATCGCGTAATAATGGTGATAGAGCTTTGCGCATTCTCCATAAATTGGTGGCATCAGAGACTTGCTCGGCTTGCAGTAGTCCCTCGTTACGGCAGGCGGAAAGAATAGCGGTACTTGAATCGATAATTTCACGAGGTGACCCATCAACTTCGATCATTAGCATGGCACCGGTATCAGCTGGCAGCATGTCAGGGGATCGCCCACGAATAAGGTTGAGTGAACCCTTATCAAGAAATTCAAGTGCACTAGGAATCTGGGAAAGAGACATAATTGAAACTACCGCTGCGGCACAACTTGCAGCATCCCGGAAATGTGCAGTGATCCCTCCAATAGCTTGAGGTAATGGAGTAAGCTTAAGCGTTGCTTCGGTAATAACCGCTAACGTTCCTTCAGAGCCAATTAAAAGTCGTGTAAGATCATAACCCACCACACCTTTGGTGGTATAGCAACCTATCTTAATGGCCTCACCCTTACCTGTCACCGCCTTCATACCCAGCACATGATCACGAGTAGTCCCGTATTTCACTGCGTGAGGACCGCCTGCAGACGTGGCAAGATTTCCGCCTATGCTGGAATAAGCCGCACTGGTAGGATCGGGTGGCCAAAAAAACCCATGGAGCTTCGCTGAATTCTGCACAGTCTGGTTGAGTACACCAGGCTCAGCTACAATTACACGATTGGCAGGATCAACCACAATGATTTGCAACATACGTTCCAGAGACAATGCGATGCCACCTTGCTCTGGAAGACTTCCTCCTACGGTACCTGTGCCACGTCCACGTGGCGTAAGTGGGACTTTGTGTATATTACAAAGCACCACGATTGCCTGTACCTCTTCAGAGGTGAGTGGAAATGCAACCACGTCTGGTGGATATATTTTTTGACTATTATCGTAAGCGTACGCATAACAATCCACCGGGTCAGTATATAGCCGTTCGGAAGGCAATAGAGACTGGAGTTGAGTGAGGAAATCAGTCGTTAGCATTTGAGAGGAGCAACACAATACAATATTGCAATCTATCAGGAAATCAGATATTTACCATTACTTGAGATTTTTTCTTTACTGAATGGGAAATGGCTGCGGGCTACCGTATAGTGTAGCGATAGATACTAGAGAAATTAGCATGAACCCCATGTATAAAGAAAATATGATACAAAAAAATACATTATATGTGGTTGCCACTCCGATTGGAAACTTACGTGACATTAGTCTGCGTGCACTTGATGTCCTCATGGCAGTTGATGTAGTTGCTGCTGAGGATACACGGAACACTAGCCACTTACTGGCGCATTACTCTATTTCCAAGAAAATGATGGCCCTGCACCAGCACAATGAACGTACTGCAGCGGCAAAGATTGTGGGTTTGCTTGCGGCAGGAAAATCTGTTGCCTTCGTTACCGATGTTGGTACGCCGGGTATTTCTGACCCTGGTGCGATTCTAGTTAATCTAGTGAAGAAGAAAAACTACAGTGTAGTGCCAATCCCTGGTGCTAACGCAGCACTGTGTGCCCTGTCAGCTGCTGGGATTGCAACAACACATTTCTTATTCTATGGTTTTCTTCCTACTAGAACAGGAATGCGTAGACGTAAGCTGGAAGAATTAAGGCTGTTACCCTACACTCTAGTATTTTACGAAGCGCCCCACCGCATTTTAAAGTGTGTGGCGGACTTATCCGAGGTGCTGGAAGCTAACCGTCAGCTTACCATAGCCAGAGAACTGACAAAATTGTTTGAAACCATTCACACATGTGCCTTAGGTGATGCTCTAACATGGCTAAATACCGATGCTAAACAACAGAAAGGCGAATTTGTTCTGCTTTTATCAGGCGCCAAAACCATGGAGAAAATTGGGATCAGTGATCAAGCTCAGCACACGCTGAAATTATTGTTGGAAGAGCTACCCTTGAAACAAGCAGTAAAACTTGCTTCGGAAATCACTGGTGAAAATAAGAACCAATTATATACGATGGCGCTATCGCTGAAAGAAGGAAGGAAACGATAGGATGTAACGCAATAAATTGATTTATATACTACGGGCTCTTGAACATAAGAAGCCACCTTCATTTCAGAAAATTCAGGACATCTGGACTAGCGTGAAGACACTAGTATCGATTATAATTACATCATCACATGATCATAACTGAACTGCTTGTTGTGAATGTGAGTATATCCTTTGATTCTTAACACCGTTTGGAGATTATCTATGAAAACATCTGCTGTTTTTTATCATGCTGGTTGTCCAGTATGTGTGGAAGCTGAGCATCAAGTAGCTGAAGCTTTGGACCCTACTCGCTACGATGTGGAAATCGTACACTTAGGTGAGCAAAAGGGACGAATTGAAGCTGCTGAGGCAGCTGGCGTTAAATCAGTTCCTGCAATCGTAATTGGTGGAGCACCTTTCCACATCAACTTTGGCGCTCCGATGTCCGCGCTGAAGGGCTAGCAGGAAAAATGGCGGGTAGTTTACACCCGCCTTTTGTTTACTGCAGACTGAAAAGTAACGAGATGTGTTGACGCAGTAGCTATAAATTTTTAGTGAAACCATAGTATCTAAAACATAACAACTTACACCAATCCGATACAATATTTATTGGTCACAGTTACCTGGCTCTTACGTGTCAACCCCCTAAAGCAACGCCGACATAAATGCTCTTCAAAGAATCTGGTTACCAAAATTTCCGAAAGTAGGTTCGTTTTCGTAAAGGTGCTGCCCCGATACGCTTGATCTCTATCTATCTGTATTAGATTGAATCCAAATCCAATTAATTTACAGTGCCCTTCAAGGTCAAAAGTTATCACATCTAGTTATCCCGGCCATGTTTCAAGCTAATGCATATTAATTTAGGGAAAACTTGTTAATCAAACTAATTAGAAATACTAAAGTACGGCTCTTCATATGAACAAATACCAAAGTTCAGGTAAATATCGATACAATATTCCTGCAAATCTATAGGAGAATCTTATGTGCCGCAAAATTATTATCACCTATATCGCTGTTGGCTCTATCTTTTCCGTTACACTTGGTAATACCTCGATCTCGTCTGCAGCTGATAGCACTTTTGCCCCACAGCCCCTAAACATGAAGGGCCACATGCTAGCCTACGCCGATATGGCAGATCCCAAAAAATATGGAGGAGCGAAAACAGGAGGCGGCGAGTATGGTATGTCATTGATGGATAAAAATAAAGATGGCAAGGTCAGTAAGGAAGAATTTCTGAAATATAACGAGGCTATATTTAACAAGGTAGATACTAACCGGGATGGTTCTGTTGATAAAAATGAAGCAGATAGTTACGTGACCAAGAGCAAACCTAAAACAAGTTCGAGCAACTCAATCTCACATGGTGAAATACAGAAGTAATTATCCAAGCTTCTATTGATAGTTACCGCGCCCCATTAATTAGTATGAGATACGACTTTTGTACTAATAACTTACACCCCACCCAACACGGTGGATTCACTCTAATTCACACTAGGAAACCAGGTCGATCTTTGTAACCGAATAGTTAATATAAATATACCCAAGACTGGTTGTCTACCTTGTATACGCATCACATATTAAGCACATTCCAAATAATCAATAATAATTAGCGAAGTATTTTTCTAGCTTATTTTTCTGATTTTCTTTCCCCTGAAACAAATTACATTGTTAGGTATTTTAATTACAAAATATTTTTACAAGTAACACCTAGCAATTTTTTTGCAAGAAATGCAAGAAACACTTGCATTTTTTTTTCAACTCACTAGAATTAGTCCTACGTTACTTTATTAAACACTATATGTAGTGGTTAAGCGCTATATGCAACATCTAGCTGAACCGATGGGAAACCACAGTTTTCCCACGTAAAAACGATAGGGAGAAGCCAAATTATGCAACTTGCAACAGACAGTACGAGTTCCACATTAGTATCTGGTTACGATTTTTCTTCGCCCCCCTCCTCCCAAGATCCACGTTATTCCCAGTACAAAATCATTCGTCGAAATGGCTCAGTTGTTGCGTTCATGCCGAATAAGATTTCGATTGCCATGACTAAGGCATTTATTGCCGTTAATGGTAGCCAGGGGGCGGCATCTGCCAGGGTACGCGAAGCAGTAGTACGCTTGACCGATGATGTGATCAGCGCGTTGATTCGTCACCAACCTGTAGGTGGAACCTTTCATATTGAAGATATTCAGGATCAAGCAGAACTTGCTCTGATGCGTTCTGGTGAACATGATGTGGCACGCGCTTATGTACTTTACCGAGAGGATCGAGCGCGAGAACGAGCAAAACAGAAAGAAAAGGCTACGGCAGAAACACCAGTTAGCATTCTGCATGTGCTGGAAAATGGATGCAAGACTCCGCTAGACACGACACGATTGCTGGCTCTGATTGAGTCTTCATGTGTAGACCTAGGTGAGGCAGTAAACAGCGAACTGATACTCAAAGCCACGTTGAAAGATCTATACGATGGAGTGCCGGTAGAAGAGGTAAGAAAATCTGTCATTCTTTCGGCGCGCGCTTTGATCGAAAAAGAGCCGGCCTACAGCTATGTTACCGCGCGACTTTTGCTGCATAGCATCCGCCTAGAAGTACTGGGAGAAGAAGTAGCTCAGCAAGAAATGATGTCCCGCTATTCAGATTATTTTCCTGGTTTCATCAAGCGTGGCATCAATGCTGAACTATTAGATAAACGTATGGCACAGTTTGATCTTCCGCGTCTAGCGAAAACGCTTGATGCCTCCTGTGACTTTAAATTTGATTACCTTGGCCTACAAACCTTGTATGACCGCTATTTTTTGCATGTGGAAGATCAACGTATCGAATTACCACAAGCATTCTTTATGCGTGTAGCGATGGGACTCGCGCTGAATGAAACTGACCGTGAGGCACGAGCTATTGAGTTTTATCATATTCTGTCGAATTTTGATTTCATGAGCTCGACTCCAACCTTGTTTAATTCAGGCACCTGTCGCCCGCAATTGTCTTCGTGTTATCTCTCAACAGTAGCAGATAACCTAGATGGAATCTTCGAATCAATCAAGGAAAACGCCCTACTTGCTAAGTATGCTGGAGGATTAGGTAATGACTGGACACCAGTACGTGCAATGGGTTCATATATCAAAGGAACCAACGGTAAATCGCAAGGTGTGGTGCCATTTCTAAAAATTGTGTCTGACACTGCAGTGGCAGTAAACCAGGGAGGTAAACGTAAAGGTGCGGTTTGCTCTTACCTAGAGTCATGGCATCTAGATATTGAGGAATTTCTGGAACTACGCAAGAATACCGGCGATGACCGTCGTCGGGCCCATGATATGAATACCGCAAATTGGGTTCCCGACCTACTCATGAAACGAGTAATGGAAGACGGCGAATGGACCCTATTCTCACCTTCCGATGTTCCTGACCTACATGAAAAGTTCGGAAAAGAGTTCGAACAATCTTATCTTGCTTATGAAGATAAGATTGAACGCGGAGAGCTTGATCTGTACAAAAAAATTCCCGCTCAACAATTATGGCGCAAGATGCTCGGCATGTTATTTGAAACTGGACATCCATGGATTACTTTCAAGGATCCATGCAATATTCGCTCACCTCAAAATCATGAGGGTATTGTACATAGTTCTAACCTTTGTACCGAAATTACCCTGAATACAAATGATCAAGAGATTGCCGTATGCAATTTGGGGTCGGTCAATTTGGCGGCGCACATCAAAGACGGAGAACTTAACACGCACAAGCTCAAACGTACAGTTAGTACCGCCATGCGCATGCTGGACAATGTGATTGATATAAATTTTTATGCTGTGGACAAGGCTCGTAATTCCAACCTCAGGCATCGCCCGGTAGGACTAGGTATCATGGGTTTTCAGGACTGCCTGCACATGTTACGTATTCCCTATGCCTCTGAAAAAGCAGTTGAATTTGCCGATCGCTCAATGGAAACAGTAGCTTTTCATGCCTATTGGGCCTCTACCAAGATGGCCGAAGAACGCGGTTGTTATACCTCCTATAGCGGAAGCCTGTGGGATCGAGGAATCCTGCCTCAAGACACTCTTGATCTACTGAAAGAGGAACGTGGCGGTTATGTCGAAATAGACATGTCGACTACGCTGGAATGGGATGAATTACGAAATCGTATCAGAAAGCATGGTATGCGTAATTCCAACTGTTTGGCAATTGCGCCGACTGCAACTATTTCCAATATTATCGGTGTATCTGCCAGCATCGAACCAACCTATCAAAATCTCTACGTAAAATCTAATTTGTCAGGTGAATTCACCATTGCCAACAAATCCCTAGTGAGAGATCTAAAAAAACTTGGGCTTTGGGATGAAGTAATGATTGCTGATCTCAAGTATTTTGATGGCGCTCTGAGCAAGATAGACCGAGTGCCAGCTGACATCCGTAAACTTTACGCCACTGCATTTGAAATCGAGCCGCAGTGGCTAATTGAGGCTGCAGCAGGGCGGCAAAAATGGATTGACCAGGCACAGTCACTAAATATTTATATGGCGGGTGTTTCCGGCAAAAAATTGGATGAAACCTATAGGCTCGCATGGCTGCGTGGCTTAAAGACTACTTACTATCTTCGCACACTAGGTGCAACATCGGCTGAGAAATCTACGGTCAAGGCAGGTGCCTTGAATGCAGTACCTGCGGATGGGAGTATGGCCACAATTAGCGTGTCGGCTACGGCTGCCAAGTTAAAGTATTGCTCAATTGATGACTCTGAATGTGAGTCGTGCCAGTAATTCACGTAACAATAGGAACAAAAGGAGAAAGGTATGCTGACATTTGAGGACAAACAGGCGCAATCAGAGGCTCCAGTGCTTAAGGAGGTATTGAATGGCGCGCAAGTGTTAACAACTTCCGAACCACAAGCACAAACCGTTAGTTCCGTCACTGGTATTAAATCTGAAAACAATGAAAATGGCAAACATT